>Ga0070689_100001659_pt1 | contig 14228 bp, 10 predicted proteins | sample KBSS23HmetaG_FD_64669 | JGI IMG/M metagenome (GOLD analysis project Ga0070689, IMG submission 64669) | Switchgrass rhizosphere microbial communities from Kellogg Biological Station, Michigan, USA - KBS S2-3H metaG | ecosystem: Host-associated > Plants > Roots > Rhizosphere ...
GATGGTCAATCGGATGTGGGCCCTGCTGATGGGCCGCGGATTGGTGCATCCGGTCGATCGGATGGATTCGGCGCATCCCGCCAGCCATCCCGATCTGTTGCAGTGGCTCGCCCGAGACTTCGAGCAACACGCCTATGACGTACGACGGCTGACGCGAATCCTGGTTCTAACCCGCACCTACCAACGGGCGTCACCGACGGCAGGCCGAGAGGCACCATTACCCGAAACATTCGCCGCCGCCCTGGAGAAGCCGATTCCCGGCGAAGCTCTCTGGCGATCCATGATTCTGGCGGCGGGGCTGACCAATGCGCCGTCCAGCAATGCGCTGGTCAAGGGCCGCGAGAAATTCGCCGACGTCTTTCCCGAACTGTTTTCCGTCGAGTACGCCGCCACATTGAAGCAGGCGCTTTTTCTCTCCAACAATCCAATGTTGGAGGACGCCCTCCGGCCGGAGGCCGGAGGAACAGCTTCGCGGTTGCTGACCCTTGCCTCTCCGCGGGAGCGGGCGCGCGCCGCGTTTGTCTCGGTCCTGGGCCGGGAACCGGACGCCAGCGAACGGAACCGGGCGGCGGATTACCTGGTCGCGCACGGGAACGATCGGAAGGCGGTCGGCGAACTTCTCTGGGCGCTGCTGGCGAGCGCCGAGTTTCGCTTCACGCCGTGAGCAATTTGCTTGAGTTCCCCGGATTCGCTTTCGAGACTGCGCGGCATGGCAGTCGACCCGCTTCCGGCGTTTCGCTTCGTCTCCTTTGGTGAGGCGGAGGTCGAGCACGTTCCGCCCGGGAAAGTGCACCACTGGTATTGCCGGCCTGGAATGGTTCGCGACACGAACTTGATGTTCGTCCGCGCCCATCTTGAGCCGGGTGAAGCACACCGGTTTCATCACCATCCGCACATGGAGGAGATCCTCTACGTCCTGTCCGGAACGTGCGAGCAATGGGTCGAAGGTGAAAAACGAATCATGCAGACCGGTGACTCCCTTTATCTGCCGATCGGAATTGTCCATGGAACGTATAATATCGGGCGGGACGTCCTGGATTTTCTCGCCATTCTCTCGCCGGCCCGGAATCCCGGGCCGATCACGGTGGAAGTCGCGGACCAGGAGCCGTGGCGAAGCCTGAGGAAATGAAAGCGGCCCTGCCGCCCAGCCTCCCCCGCCCGCCCCAGGCCAGTGGCGGGAGCAGCGGCGAGCGCGTTTCCGGATGAAGACTCTCCACACGTATCTGATCCGCCAGGTGTTAGGCACGCTGGTGATGACCGTTGGCGTGTGTACATTCTTCATCCTCGTGGCCAGCGTGCTCAAGGAAGTGCTGGGATTGCTGGTCAGCCAGCAGGTGTCGTTGTGGTTGGTGGGAAAGGCCATCCTCCTCTTGATTCCCTACGTCCTCGTGTTTGCCCTGCCGATGGGAATGCTGACCGCGGCCCTGCTCGTCTTCGGCCGATTGAGCGCCGACAATGAGATCACGGCGTTGCGGGCCAGCGGAATCAGCCTGATCTCGCTCGTCACTCCCGTCTTGTTGCTGAGCTGTTGCCTGAGCGGCGTGTCAGCCATCATCAACATGCAGATCGCTCCTTATTGCCGGGTGGTTTACAAGAACATGCTGAAGGATTTCGGCTGGGCAAAGTCAACGGCCTTCATTCCAGAAAAGACCTACATCAAGGATTTTCCCGACGCGATTGTCTACGTCAGCCGGGTGGACGGGTCGTACCTCGAGGATGTGCTGATTTATGAGCTGAAGAAGGAGAAGATTGAAAGCTACGTTCGCGCGGATTCCGGCCAGGTGGTGTTCAGCCAGACGAACAACCTGGTTTACGTGCAACTGACCAATGTGTTTCGCGTGTTCTTTATGGAGGACCGGCGATTACCCCAGACGGTGTATTTGGGGGACGCGGAGTTTGTCTACACCAACACCGTGACGCGTCGGCTGGAGAGCCGACAGGATTTGAGCAACATGACCTTCGTGGAACTGCGGCGCGAATTGCGAGAGCTGGAGCGCCGCATGTCCGCGCCCTTGACAATCGCGCCGCCGCGAGCGGCCGAGAACAAACCGCGTCCGGAACGGACGAAAGTGCGCGGAGTGGATCTCACATTGCCGGTAAAGGTGCAGATGCACCGGCAGGTGGCGTTTTCCTTCGCCTGCATCGGGTTTACCCTGGTGGGAATTCCCCTCGGCATTCGCGCCCATCGTCGTGAAACAACATTCGGCATCGCTCTGGCCCTCATCCTGGTTCTGGTTTACTACAGCTTTTTCATCCTGGGCCTCTCGCTGGAGACCCGCCCGGAGTTGGCTCCGCATTTGATCCTCTGGCTCCCCAACTTTCTCTTTCAAGTCATCGGCGGGGCCATGCTCTGGCGGGCCAACCGGGGCCGGTAGTAGCGCCCGCATCCTACCTTGGCTGCACCGGCGGCAGCTGTCCCCGCAGGACGCGGCGCGGGGGATCCGTGATCAGTTCCTCGCGGCTGACATCAACGAACCGCTCGGTGACCATCCGGCGCAGGTTGCGACGAAGCTGATCCCGGGCGTGGCTGGTGAAAACAAGGTTCTTGATGATGGCGATGAACGGGTAAAAGAACATGCAGGGAAGCGTCAGCATCCAAAGGAGGATAACCCGCAACACTGTTCGAGAGACCGCCTGGCCCGGACGTTTGCTGACGAGACCCATCCAGAGCCCATAATGGGCGACGGCCTGCAATTCCAGAACAGCACCCAGCATCATCAGGAGGACAATTGCGACCCCCATAAGATGGCCTGAGTCCAGTCCGCTCCGGGAGTTTTCGACAAAAGCACTGGCGACAAGGAGGCAAAGCTCCACCGCCATCAGCATGGCGACCGGTCGAAAAAATTTTTGCTTCAGCGCGAGCAGATGCCCGCTGACAATTTGTTGAGTGGTGAGGGGCGTGGAGACCAACAGCTCCAGCGCGCCGGAGTCGCGAGCGACCCCCAGCAAATTAGACGCTTCCGACGCCATCCAAACAGACAGCATGAAGTGAACGATTATCATGATCCACCACAGGCCGAATCCGGCAGTTCCGTCGCTGACGATCCAGGCGGCCACGCCGATAAAACTTGTTCCCAGCACCAACGCCCACAACGCGCCCGGTGAGCCTTCGCGGCGGCTTGTCATCCAAAGCACGGGGTTTGATTCCAGAAGCCGGAAACGTCGCCGGGCTTCCGCGTTTGCCTGCCGAATGTTCTGCGGGCGCAGTCTGGCTGTCGTCCGCGTGGACGGGGGCCGATCCTGCCACCGGCGTGGCAACAGCCAGCTGGCGGTCAGCAGCGCACACCAACTGAGCGCCTGAACCACCCGAATGGAATTCCAATACTGCTCCGGCCGCGACGTGAACGCGCCATCGAATGCCCCGAGAAACGCGGTGAAAGGACTCAGCGCCGCCAGGACGAAAGCAACGGGGCTGGGGATGAGCAGCAGGAAGGGCGGGGCTACCGTGAAAATAAACACCAGCAGGGACGTCGTCATCCAGGCAGTCCTCTCGTCCCGGCTGACAGAGGACACAAAAAGGCCGATAGTGAGTGACAGAAACAGCGCGTTAATCAAGGCGAGCACATGCCGCCAGAATTCTCCGCCGGTGAGCCCTCCCAGGACCAGGGGAATGGCCAGGGCCGGGAAAACGGCCATCAATCCGTAAAAGCTGTTGATGGAACTGGCCACGAGCTTGCCGATCACCACGTCGTATCCCTTGAGGTCAGTCAGGAAGAGCAGACCAAGCGTGCCCTCCCGCTTCTCACTGCTCAAACAATCGGCCGTGTTGCGCGCGCCCTCCATGAGGCAATAGATAAAAGAAAGGCCGGCCAGGGTGACGAAGATGGACTTGCCGAGTTGCGAACCCCGCTCCGCTACCAGGCTTCCGAGCAAAAGGACCGCGACGATCAGAATGGCGCCGACGGCCGCGAAAAAGCGGAATCGATAGGTGCTGCGCAAACGGGCGCGCACACGCAGCTCGCGATCGACAATAGGCAGAACGGTCATGAATCTCCCTACTTCCGATGTCGCGACTCAAAGCGTTGCGTCGCCACTTCGCGGAATTGGGTCAACAACCGGCGTCGGGCGGGCAACCCGAAGAGCGCGTTCACGGCCACGCTGACAACGAGGTAGAGCAACTGCAGCCCGTTCAACTCCCAAAAGCTATGATCGAAGAAGCGAACTTGCGAAAGGCCAAGAACCGTCAGGGCCAGGGCAATCAAGATCCACGGAAGCACCAGCACGCGCAGCAAGGCGGCGGCGGCGGCCCGGCTGGGACGGCGGCTGTTCAGCCCCCGCCACATGCCGAGCCAGGATAATGTAAACAGGTCGGCGACAAAGATGATCATTCCCACTGACCACATGGCTATCCATCCTTCTCCATGTCGTTCGGCCAACAGAAAGACAAAGTCGGCGAGCAGAACGACCAGAACCGGTCCGGCAAACAATTTTTCCAGGCCGAGCACCTGACCTCGGATGATTTCCCGGGGCGGAAGGGGCGTGGACAACAGGAGCTCAAGCGCGCCGCTTTGGCGATCGAAGGAGAAGCGGCGGCAGGCCTCCGTCACCACCGCGAATTTCAGGATCGTGTGGGCCGCTATCGCCGTCAGCACGTAGGCGAATTCCTCCTTCCAATCCGCAGGATTCTTGATCAAACCGATCGTCCAGGCCAGCGCCCCTCCCAGGAGCAGAGCCCACAGGGCGGCGGTCTTGAAACGCCCGCGCGTGACGAGCCAGAGCACGGGGTTGAGGGAAAGGAGAGATTGACGCCGGGCGACACGACGCGAGACGGGGCCCGCGCCCAGTTGTTCGATTTGCTGGCGGCGGCGCAAAGCGCCGGCGCTGAGCGGCCGATCCTGCCAAGTGCGCGGGACAATAACGGACGAAGCCAGCAGCAGGAGCCAGCCCATCACATGGATAGTGGTCACCGACGCCGTGAAATACGTGCTGGCCAGGGGAGTGCCGCGGCGCGGTTCTTCAAAGGCGAACAAGGCCGAGAAACTTGGGCTCGGCACCGCGAGCCATTCAGACAGCCCGGTATTCCTCCAGCGCGACGTATTTTCAACGATGACCGAAATGATCGGCAGGCCCACGACCAGAAAGAGGATGACGGCAAACGCGCAGACCATGGCCCGGCGTTCGTCCCGGTTGATGGCCGATGAGAACATGCCGATGGCGAGCGTGAAGAAAAGTGTGTTGAGACAAACGAGGACAACGCGTCCGAACTCAACGAGGGTGACGCCGCCGGCCAGCAGAGGGACGGCCATCACGGGGAAGAGGGCAAGCAAACCGTAGGCGGCGTTCAGCGAGGTGGCCGCCAGCTTTCCGGCGACGATATCGTAGCCCTTGAGGTCCGTGAGGAAAAGCAGGCCCAGGGTGCCCTCTCGTTTTTCCTCGCTCAGGCAATCCGCCGTGCGAAAGATTCCGATGAAGGCGCAATAGACCAGAGCAACGACGGAGAGCCAGTTGAACAGGGCCGGGCCCATGCGGGAGGGGGCACGCCACTCCGGAAACGCCATGACCCAGATTCCAATCCCCAGTCCGGCCGCCGCTGCGCCCACGCGGATCCAATACGTGCCGCGCCGGCGGGATGCCTCGATCAATTCGCGTTGCAGGATCGGCAGGAACGTCATGCGGGGAGCACGAAGACAACCCTGAATCCATCGATCATGCGACGAGCCTAGAAACTGCGCCTCAAACTTTAAAGCCAAACGTTCGCAGCCGAAGCATGCGGAGCAATTTGCGATGAGCAAAGCCCGCCACGGCCAGGACATAAAAAGGGCCCAGCAATGCCAACGGCGTGTTGATGATGACCCGTCCGGAAAACGGCCAGCGAGATGAAGAATTCAAAATAATCGCCAGACCGCCGAACATGGCGGCGGCGATTATGCACAGGCCCACCCATCCCACGGTCTGGTGCATCTGAAACGCACCCCATATCCCGACGATCAAACTTAACGAGATCAGCACTACGAGCAGCGGTTCCATCGACGCAGGCAATGACCCCGCTCTCGCCGAAACCCAGAAGAGAAGCGTCGCACCTTTGGTCAGCGCGTAGGGAAGCACCAGGCTTAGCCCCACGGTCAACAGCACACTCAGAATGTAGTGCCGGAGCGCGAGTGATAACCACAAGCCGCACACGGGGACGCAGACATAAAAGACGCCGCTGTACCACGCCTGTTGCCGCAAGCTGGAGAATGGGGAAGTCCAGTTGAGGATCAGTCCGCTGAAACCGGCCATGAATACGAGTGTCACCACCGACGGGAGGAATTGAACCCACAGCCCAAAGAGGCGGCCTCGCACGATTTGTTCGGGGGTGAGCGGCGTGGTTAACAAAAGTTCCATGACCCCGGTCTCGCGCTCGCGCCGAAAGCTGGCCGATGACACCAACGCCATGGCAACCATGAGGGCGTTTGACATCAGGGAATTGAGTTCGCGGACCTGATGCGTGTCGGAAAAGTTGAGGTAGAACGCCGTGTAGCCCACGGCGAAAACTCCGAGCCATCCCCAAGCGGCGACGCGCGATGTCCAGCGTCGTCGTTCCAACCAGCCGACGGGATTTCGATTGAGCTGGCGCTTCATCAACGACCGAAACAGGCCGGTGGCAAAGCGCGGCTGGCAAAGTTGTTTCTCCATGCGTGCAACGGTGGGCGAGGGCGGCAGCTCCTGCCAGGCCTTCTGCAAATGCCAGGCCCCGATCTGCCAGACCGCCGCCAGCCCGGCCAGGGAACACAGCAGCACACCCGCGGAACCAATCAGCCAGAATTGAACGCCGGCAGCGGTCAATCCGGTCAGCGATTTGTAGAAGACAGGTTCGCCATGCCACATCGCGAGCAGGCCACTGCCGGCCAGTCCTTCGAGGGACGGGAAATATCGGGGGCGTCCGCTGACTGAATGGATCAGTTCCAAGACAACCACGCCGTTGAGCATGGACAAGACAACGAGGAAAACCGCCGCCCACAGAAACGCCCAAAGCAAACCGCCCATAATGGAACGGCTCAGGACGCTGGCGAGCAAACCTGCCGCGAGCGCCCAACAGAAGGCGCTGGCGCTGGTCAGGAGGGAAGAGAGGACGACCGGCCAATTGAGGCCACCCATGAGCAAAGGCAACGCCAGCACGGGAATGACGGCGATGCCAATGGTCGCCGCGCGCAGACCTTGCGTCAGGGTTTTCGCCAACATGATGTCGCGGGCCTTCAAGGGGGTAAGGAAAAGCAAGCCCAGCGTTTGTTCCCGTTTCTCGCGGCTGATGCAATCGGCGCTAATCAGGGGGATCCACAGCCAGACGGTTCCGAGGAGGAATTGATGGAGCTCGGAAAACAGTTCGCGGCCGGACAAGGCGGAACCGGGATTGGAGAGGAAGGCAATGGAAGCGAACAGAAGGAGCGCTGCGCCGAGAAGCCGGACGCCGTAAGTAATGGTGTTACGGGCTTCGGCGCGCAATTCGCGTTCAATGACGGGAAAAACGTTCACTCCAGGCAACCGTGAAACTTCATGCTTCAGAAACGCAACACCAATCCACTTCCGCCCAACCGATAGCGCCATCCATTGGACCGGGCTGGGAGGGAGATTTCACCCATCATGGACCGAAAATGGTCAAAGGCCTTAAGAATAATGCCTCTAACGGCCTGTTGCTGAAAGTTTTTCCTCGCTCGGAAGGCCCGGAATCTATAGCCTTGCTCCGCTCTCGTTATGGCAAAGACGCAGTACCAGTTTTGTTTTGGCCCCTGGAACCTCAGCGAAGGACAGGATCCTTATGGCCCGCCGACGCGGGCGGCGCAGCCATTCGATTGGAAGCTCGAACAGCTGAAGAAGCATGGTTTCGACGCCATGATGTTTCACGACGACGACGCCGTGCCGGACATCGATGGCAAATCCGACAGCCAAATTCTGAAGGAGGCGAAGGAGCTAAAGCGGCGGTTGGATGGCGAGGGAATCGCCGCGGAGATGGTGGCCCCTCGATTGTGGTTCAGCCCGATGACGGTGGACGGCGCTTATACCGCCAACAATCCGAAATGCCGGCGTTACGCCATCGAGCGCTCCTTGCGGTGCCTGGACATCGCAAAATGTCTGGGAACAGATTTGATCGTTTTGTGGCTGGCCCGGGAAGGTTCGTATATCCGGGAAGCCAAGAGCGCGGGACGGGCGGTCGACTATTTGCTCGAAGCGATCGACAAGATGCTGGCGCACGATCGGAAGATACGCATCGTGATTGAGCCCAAGCCGAACGAGCCGATGGATCACGCCTACATTCCGACGATCGGCCATGCCATTGCGCTCGCCGGGTTGACGTCGGACCCAAAGCGGGTGGGCTGCTTGATTGAATCAGCGCATGCCATCCTGGCGGGATTGGATCCCGCTGATGAAATCGATTTTGCCATGCGGTTTGGAAAACTTTGGTCGCTTCACTTGAATGACCAGAACGGTCTCAAGTACGACCAGGATCGACCTTTTGGAAACGTCAGTCTGCGAAGCGCGTTTGATCAAATCCGCGTTCTGGAGCGAACCGGTTACGGGCAAAAGGGTGAATACGTTTGTTTCGACGTTCATCCGTTTCGCACCACCCGACCGGAGCACTGGATGGATCACCTGGTCAACAGCCGTCGGACGTTCCAATTGTTGGTGGAGAAGGCTCGCAGTTTCGACGAGGGAACCGCCGGCAGGATGGCGGCGGAGCGGGATTATCAGGGGTTGGACCAGATGGTGATCGAGCATTTGCTGGGGGCAAAGACTTGATAAACAACGGCTGGCCACGATCAAAAGGTTGCCAGTCGTAACAAAGATCGCACAAGCTTGACCGTGCTTTCGCCGTACCGTTGTGACCCAGGCACCCTCTGGACAGCGCTTCAGTTAGTTCTTTCGCCGCCATGAAGACCGTTCTTGTCCTGGCGTCGCACCCGGAATTACCCGAGTCCGTGCGCGCTGCGCTAAATCCGGAGAAATACCGGCTGGTGCATCGCATTGACGTATCCGAAGCCGAGCCGTTGCTCAGCCGCGGAATGGTGGATGTCTGCATCGTCGAGGTGGAACAAACGCAGGCCCAAGGCATCTGGATGGTGGAGAAGATCTGCCGCCGCCTCCCGAAATGCCCGGTGCTGGTGTATTCCGGTTCGCGAGATTGGCAATGGGAGGAGGATGCTTACCTGCAAGGCGTGCAGCACGTCCTGGTCAAGCCGGTTCGCCCGCGGCTTCTCAATCTTCTGCTGGATCGGTTCTGGAGAGCGCCCGTCTCGGCGCCGAGCGACACCCGTCCGCCCTTTGCCACAACCACCGTCGAAGGCAGTGGCGCGCCGCGCAGCCAGCCCCACACTCCCGTCCAAGCCCTGGGCATCCTCCGTGATTTTTCGGGAATCCTGACGCACTCCCTGTGTGCGGAGGCTTTGTTGCGCCAGTTTCTCCTGATGCTGCGCGAAATCCTCGGTGTGAATCGCGCGGCTGTTTTCCTCCGTCAGCCAATCACGCTCTTCGGCGCGTCCCCGTCGCCCGAAGAGAACCGCCGCATGCGCTCGGCCTGCGCCATCGGCCTTTCCCAGGGACTGCTCGAGCACTTCGAATTGTCGTTCGAGAGCGGTTTGGGAGGCCACCTATTCCGGGAAGGCAAAATCCTCCGGCGGCATTCTCCGGATGCCCTTTCCGACGTGGAGATCCAAAAGGAGTTCGAAATCCTGGGGGCCCAGGTGGCCATTCCCATCCTTGACCGGGAAACCCTCGTCGGGGTCGCCGCCTTTGATGGCCGGGTCACCGGCGAACCGCTCGCCAATGGTGAACTCGAGCTCATCTTCCATCTTCTCGAAGAACTGGGGCTCGCGGTGAAAAACATCTGGCTGCACGACCAGCTGGCCGCCAGCCATTCCATGCTGACAGACGTTCTCAAGGAATTGAGCAGCGGCTGCGTGGTGGTGAGCAGCGACCTGATTATCCTCCATGCCAACCGGTCGGCGCGACGAATGTTCCATCGCGGCGGACAACGCAGCGCGGAGATGGATTTCACCGATCTGCCTCAGGAAGTTGGCAGCATGGTCTATCGGGTCCTGAAGACGGGAGCCGGTAGTTCCACGGAACGCTATTCTCCGCCGGATCTGCCGAACGCGATCTTCCAGGTCTCCGTCATTCCGTTCGCCCGGGAAGGCGGTGGATTGCCTCGAGCCGCCCTGTTGGTGGCCGAAGACCAAACCCAGGCCGAGGCGCTCCGCAAGCTGGAGAACGAAGCCTCCAATCTCCGCCTGGTCAAAAGCATGGCCGATCGGATTGCTCACGAGGTCGGGAATGCCATGGTGCCGATTGCCACTCACCAACAACTGCTCACCGAACGGTTCAAGGATCAGGAGTTTCGCGCCTCGCTCGATCACGCGATGTCGGAAGGCGTCAAGCGGGTGTCACGTTTGATCAACCAGATGCGCTATCTGGCCCGCGACGCCGTTTTGAGCCGCGAGGCCGTGCCGCTCTCTCAATTGATTGAGGAGGCGTATCGGGAGGCGCAGAAGCATCAGCCCGCCAAGTCGGGCAAGCTGAACTACGAGAACGGCGCTCATCCGATTATCCTGAGTGGAGACCGTCAGGCTCTGCGGCATGCCCTGGCCGAAGTTTTCCTCAATGCCCTCCAGGCGAATGCCAGCGATGCCAAGGTGGCGGTGCGAGCCCAGACCGAAAGCGATGCCCACGGAACAGAGTGGGTGCACATCGAAGTGGTCGATAACGGCACCGGGTTTACTCCGGAAGCCGCGCAAAAGGCGCCGACGCCGTTTTTCACGACCCGCACCGTCGGGCTTGGCCTCGGATTATGCGTCACGCGAAAGATTGTCGAGTGTCACCTCGGCCGTCTGACCATTCCCGGAGCGGGCAAACCCGGAACAGTGCGAATCTCGCTGCCCATGGCGCTGGAAACGAATAACTGAGATAAATCTGCTTCACCGTTCGCTCATCCTCTGCACAATCGCCGGGCACATGAGATTATTTGATCTTTCCGACAACGTGGCGGTCGTTATCGGGGCAACGGGTGTCCTGGGCGGTTCGCTGGCCGAGGGTCTGGCTGAAGCCGGCGCCCGGGTGGCGATTCTGGGACGAAACGCCGAACGCGGCGCCGCCCGCGTCAAGGCCATCCGTGCCAAGGGAGGAACGGCCGAATTTTTCACAGCCGACGCGGTTTCCCGCTGCAGCCTGGCGGAGGCCCATGAGCAACTGGAGACGAAGCTTGGCGCGCCCACCATTCTCGTCAATGCAGCCGGAGGAAACGATCCAAAGGTAACGGTGACGGCGGAAAATGCGTTTGAGCAGATCAGGCTCGAGGACTGGCACGCGAGCTTTGATTTGAATCTGGTGGGAGGTGTCCTGCTTCCCTGCCAGGAGTTTGGGCCGGCCATGACAAAGCGCGGTCGCGGCAGCATCATCAATATTGCCAGTGTATCCGCCCACCTGCCGCTTTCCCGCGTGGTCAGCTATTCCTCGGCCAAGGCCGCCGTGCTAAACCTTTCGTTGTTCCTGGCCCGGGAATGGGCGCCCAAGGGAGTTCGCGTAAATTCGATCACGCCGGGATTTTTTCCGGCCGAACAGAATCGTCGCCTGCTCTTCGAGGAGGATGGAACTCCCACCGCGCGAACCAAAGCCATCTGGGCGCATACGCCGATGGGCCGATTCGGAGAGGCGCAAGAGCTGGTCGGGGCCTGTATTTTTCTGGCGGGGCCGGCCAGCAGTTTCGTCACTGGTACGGACATTCGCGTCGATGGAGGGTTCCTCAGCCAGACGATTTAGGAGCACCTGTCGGTGGGGGCAATGCGCGAAGAAGTCGGGAGCCTCGCGTCGAGTCTCCGAACTGCCGGACACTCGTAAATCCGAAATCGAAAATCTTAAATGGGTTCGGCGGGTTTTGTCCTCGCCGCCACGGCGTGGTCACCCGCGACGGGGCGGCACGTTGATGCGGAGAAATCCGATTTCGTAAACGGCGCGCGCCTGGCAGAGGTCGTATTGCGATGGAACTTCGAACACGATCTCAAACGGGCCATTGGCAATTTCCATGACCAGGTAGCTGCCGACCGATTCATGATCCTCATTTCGGCGCTGACCGCCGATGCGGAGACGCGTTCCATCAATCGACAACTCCAAGTCGTCGCGAGTAAGTCCGGCCAATTCGAGCGTAACTACCATGTCCCCGGTGGCAGACACGAATACATCCGTGTTCGGGACCCATCGTGGCTGGCCCATCGGGTCTGGTACGGGTTCTACGATGATCTTCATGGTTCTGGCATTCGAGATCACCGCACTATCGCACGAATCTGAAAATTCACACTGGAAAATTTTTCACGGCCCGCCGCGGCCTTTTTCTTGAGGCCGCTTACGCGATTAGGTCCTGCACAACCTGGCCGTGAACATCCGTCAGCCGAAAGTCGCGGCCGGCGCTGCGGAAGGTCAATTTTTGGTGATCGAATCCCAGCAATTGCAGGATGGTGGCGTGCAGATCATGAACGTGGACGGGCTTTTCCGAGGCCTTGAACCCGAAATCATCAGTGGCCCCATGAACGTATCCACCCCGCGCCCCACCCCCGGCCAGCCAGACGGTAAATCCGTAGTGATTATGATCGCGTCCATTGACCTTGCCTGCATTGGAGCCCGGCGTGGGCAGTTCCACCGTCGGGGTTCGGCCGAACTCTCCGCCCCAGATGACCAACGTGTCGTCCAGCATGCCTCGCTGCTTTAAATCCTTGAGCAACGCTCCGATTCCCTGATCGCATTGTTCCGCCAGCTTGCGGTGGTTAACTTCCAAATCATCGTGGTTATCCCATGGCTGGCCCGCGCCATGCCAGACTTGAACGAACCGCACGCCGCGCTCGACCAGGCGGCGGGCGATAAGGAGCTGACGCGCCTGCGTCCCCTCGCCGTACATCTTGCGGATATGTTCCGGCTCCCTGGAAATGTCGAACGCATCGGTCGCGTCCATCTGCATGCGATAGGCCAGTTCGAAGGACTGGATGCGCGCCTCCAGCTGGCCATCCTGGGCGCGGCTGCGGCGATGCCGCTCATTGAGCGTTTGCAGAAGATCGAGCTGCGCGCGTTGCTCCGGCATCGAGCTGTAATTGTTTTTGATGTGTTCGATCAGCTTTTCGATGCGGGTGTGCTGCGTATCGATGTAGGTGCCCTGAAACACTCCGGGGAGGAATCCGCTTTGCCAGTTCTGTGACTCCTGGATCGGGTACCCTCCCGGGCACATGGCGATGAACCCGGGCAGGTTTTGATTCTCGCTCCCCAGTCCGTAGGTGACCCAGGAGCCGAGGGCGGGACGAATCTGCCGGGCCTCGCCGCAATTCATGAGCAACAACGACGGCTCATGATTTGGAACATCCGCGTGCATGGATCGAATCACCGCGATGTCATCGATGCACTCGCCTACGTGGGAAAAGATGTCGCTGACTTCAATACCGCTGCGTCCGTACTTCCTGAACTTGTAGGGCGAACGCCAGGCCGCTCCGGTCTTGCGTTCTGTCCGTAGCGTTTCCATCGGCAGCGGTTTGCCATGGTATTGGTCCAGCAACGGCTTGGGATCGAACGTATCGACGTGCGAAGGGCCGCCGTTGGCAAAGATATGGATCACGCGCTTGGCGCGTCCGGTGAACTGTGGCTCATGGGGAACGAGGGGATTCGGCGTGGTCGTGGCGGCCTGGGCCGGACTGACAAAACCCAACTGACCGAGGAGGGTGCCCAGTCCCAGTGCTCCCATGCCCATGCCGCAGCGGTTGAGAAACTCGCGCCGGGTGAGGGCCAGATGTTCAGGATTGAAACCGTGATTTGCCATGTCGTTACGTCGCGTTCGCAATCCCTGACGACCCGCCGACTGCGACCATTCGAGGTTTGTTGCCGGCGCCGCGTCGCCCGGCCGTCAGAGGGCGACAATCTGGCGTTTCCGTTTGCTGAACCGGCATGTCTCAGTGTAACCGACCGCGCGGGCCAGCGCCACGGCGTCTTCGAAGTTCATTCCCACTTCCCCTGGTGCATGAGCGTCGGAGGCAAACGTGATGGGCACGCCGTGCCGGGCCGCGAGTTCCACAATGGAACGGCTGGGATAGATTTCCCGGCAGTCTTTGCGCAAGCCGGCCGTGTTCAATTCCATCGCCACATCCGCCTCCTTCGCCGCTTTCAAAAACCGCGTGACCAACGGGATGTAATCTTGCTTCGGATAAAAACAGAATTTCTTGCAGAGATCCGCGTGGGCCATGATGTCGAACAGTCCGGAAGCGGCCGCCATCGTAAGTCGATCAAAG
>Ga0070689_100001667_pt1 | contig 14173 bp, 6 predicted proteins | sample KBSS23HmetaG_FD_64669 | JGI IMG/M metagenome (GOLD analysis project Ga0070689, IMG submission 64669) | Switchgrass rhizosphere microbial communities from Kellogg Biological Station, Michigan, USA - KBS S2-3H metaG | ecosystem: Host-associated > Plants > Roots > Rhizosphere ...
CCACGTACTCCACGAGCCGCGCGGGCATGTCCTCGACCGGAAGGACGTAATCGACGAGACCGGTGGCGATGGCGCTGCGCGGGATGCCGTCGTGCTTGGCGGACGCCGTGGTCTGCGCCATGGCCATGCCGCCCTGCTCTTTCACCGCGCGCAGGCCGAGGGTGCCGTCGGTGCCGCTCCCGGAGAGCAGGATGCACACCGCCAGCTCACCTTGGTCCTGCGCCAACGAGTGGAGGAAACCATCGATGGGCGTGAGCGGCCACGGCCGCGGCGCGGGAGACTGCACCTGCAGCCTCGCACCCCCGATCGTCAGCGTGGCGTTCGGAGGTATCACATAGATGTGATTACGCTCGACGGCGATCCCGTCCCTGGCCAGCGCGATCGGCATCTTCGTGTGTCGCGACAGCAACTCGGGCATCAGCGTGCCGTGCGCGGGATCGAGGTGCTGGATGAGCACGAACGCCACGCCGGCGTCGGCGGGCATGTGTGAGAAGAAGCTCTCGAATGCCTCGAGCCCTCCGGCGGAGGCGCCCATGCCGACCACCGGGAAGCGTTGCCCGGTTTCGTCGTGGGGTGAGGTCTGGCTCGTACCTGCCGCCCTCCCCGAGCGGTGTGTTCATCTCGGTCGCGGCCCCTTCAGGTCATCCCAAAGACAGGGGGAATATACGCGGCCCCGCCGGCCCCAACAACGGTTCTGGAGCCGATCCCGACCCCGGAAACCGGGGTCTCAGTCCTTGCCCCACCCCGGCAGGGCCGCCGCCTGCCGCACCCACCTCGCCAGTCGCGCCTCGTCGAGGTCGTCCTCGTGTATGTCGATCCAGCGCGCGGTCTTGCCGGTGCCGCCGGGAGGAACCGGCAGCAGCGCGGTGCCCCGGAAGAACGACACTTTGACGGCGCGTGTGAAGACGTGGAATGCCAGGAACCAGCCGCGTCCCTCGATGCCGTAGAACGGCGAGTTCCACTTCACGGCCTTGCGCACGCCGGGGACGGTGCGGGTGACGAGCGCGTCGAGGCGCCGCCCGACGTCACGCTTCCAGCCAGGCATGGCCGCTATGTAGGCGCGAACCGGGCCCTCTCCGTCGGCCTTCGCGATCTGCGGGTTGCCGCCGCTGAGGAGGACGGGCTTCCTCGATCTCACGCTCCGCCGCACCCTTCTACGCGCTGCCTTCTTGTTGCCTGCCGGCATCGTCCCCCTCTTCTCGTGAGCGGCCCCCACGCCTCCATCTCGCGCACGACCCCATGATAGGTCATCCATCGCGACCTCAAGCCCTCGAACGTCATCGTTACCGACGCGGTCGGCCCGGGGGTCGGCCGCGCTCGAGACCATCGGTCGATGGTTGCAACGAGCGCCCGACCCCGTAAGCTGACGGGAGCGATGAACTCCACGTACATGAAGCTCGGGGCTGCGCTGCTCGCGCTCGCGACGGCTGCGGCAAGTCCGTCCGGCGGTGCGCGGCGTCCCACCTCGGCGGCCACGTCGGGCGTCGCCGTGGTCGAGCTGTTCACCTCGGAAGGCTGCTCGAGCTGCCCGCCGGCAGATGCGCTGCTGGCGCGGCTCGTCCACGAGTCGGAGGCGTCTGGCCGGCGCGTGTACGGGTTGTCGCTCCACGTCGACTACTGGGACCGGCTCGGCTGGCGCGACCGCTTCTCGAATGCCGCGTATACCCAGCGCCAATCGCAGTACGCGCGGCGGTTCGCCCTCCAGGGCAACTACACGCCGGAGATGGTCGTGAACGGCGACGGCGAGTGCGTGGGCTCGAACGCCGGCGCCGTGCAGGTGCAGGTCGACCGCTCGCTGGCGCGGAAGAGCGGGGCGACGCCCGAGCTCGCCGTGACCGCTTCGGGCCATGAGCTTCGGGTCTCTTGCAATGTGGCGCACGCGCCGCAGGGAGCAACGTTGAACGTCGCCTGGGTGCAGTCGCGAGCCGTCTCGGTGCCGGACGCCGGCGAGAACGGCGGCCGCACGCTCGAGCACGCGAACGTGGTCCGTGATCTCAGGACCGTGGTGCTCACGCCAGGCTTCCATGACACGATCGTGCTCCAGCGACCCGAGGTCGAGGATGGCGAGGTGATCGCGTGGGTCCAGGCGGCGAACCAGGGCTCGGTGCTGGGAGCCGGCTCCAGCGCCGTGCGGGCGCCGGCCCGCTGACGCGTCCTGGCTTCCCGATGCGCGAAGGCGATCGGTGAGCCGACCGCCTGGCTTCGCTCAACGAAGTCTGACGAACCGGATCGCCGCGTTGCGCCCGCCCGCGTCGAGGCGCGCGACGTACATCCCGGGCGCCAGGCTCGCCGTGCTCCAGCCCACGTCGTTCGGGCCCGCCGGGAGCGTTTCGTCGATGCCGCCCGGCTCGCGTCGGCCGGCAAGGTCGAAGACCTCGATGCGCACATGTCCCGCAACCGGCAGCTCGACCCGGAATCTCGCCTCGTCGTGGATCGGGTGCGGTCCCGCGATCGAGAAGCCGAGGTTCGCCGCGGAGCTCGGGGGTACGGAGACGTTCGCGATGGAACGGCGCCACAGGCCATCCACCCTGCCGCCGTAGAGCGTGTTGCCGCTCGCGGCGATCTCGTACGTGAACGTTGCCGGCAACCGGTCCAGCACCTCCCACGTGGTGCCATCGTCGACGCTGAACTCGATGCCGGTCCCCTCCCCGTTGGCGAAGGAGGTGAAGACGACGCCGTCGCGCAGCGCGAACGACGAGAAGAACGTCGGGTGGAGACCGAAATCGGTGTAGGTCCAGGGCGACTCACCCGAGGCGCTGTGGAACACGCCGATGTTCGTGCCCACGAGCCACGAACTGCCGGTCCAGATGCCCGACTGCGCCGCGAGCCCTGCGGCGACGTGGCCGAACAGGTAGTCGAACGTCCAATCCGGGTCGCCGCGATCGCGGTGATAGTCGTCCCCGTTGCCACCGGCGCAGGCGAGCAATCTCGTGTCCGAGGCCGCGAGCGCTTCCATTTGCGAGGCCTGGGCCGGCTCGAGGACGTTGCCGTAGTGCGACCAGCCGCCGGCAGCGAGGTTCCGGATCCACGGCCCCGAGCCGGCGGTCGCGGCGAAGAGCGTATCGCCGCGGGCCAGCAGGTCCATGACGCGAAGCTGCGAGTCGGCGAACCCGCCCACCAGGCCCTGGTTGAAGGCCTGCCAACTCGCGCCCCGATCGCTGCTCACGAACACGCCCTGGCCGAACGTGCCGGCGTAGAGGCGCCCCTTGTGCATGCGCACCGCCTCCACCATGGTCACGCCCGGGGCCACGGTCGCGCTCGTGGTCCAGGTGGCGCCGGCGTCGGTGCTCACGAACACCGTGCTGTCGGACGCGGCGGCGATGGTGTCGCCCTTCGTGAACACCGAGAAGACGTCCGCGACCGGGACCTGGTCGATGCGCGTCCACTGTGCGGATGCGGGCCCGGCCAGCAGGCCGGCGAACGCGAGGGCGACAGCGACGCGCTTCATGTGCGGCCCTCCCATCTCTGAGTGTCGTGCGGGGGCCGTGTCTCGGCGCGGCCTCGCTTGCCCTGTCGTGGCTGTGACCCGGCTCGCGACGCCGTCCCCGACCTGCGTTCAGATGCGGCCACCGGTCGAGTGGTGCTCGGCTCCCCATGGAGATTCCGAGCGTCTAGTATCCGCCGTTCTGACCGTCGGTTTCCGAGTCACCCCTCACCTCGGAGTCCACGATGCGCTGGGTTCGCCTTGCCGCTCCGCTGCTCATGCTGGCAGCACCCGTGTTCGCCGCTCCGATCAACCCTTCGCTGTTCCAGGACCTGCGCTGGCGGCTGATCGGGCCGTTCCGTGGCGGGCGCGTGCTCGCGGTCTCGGGCGTTCCCGGTGAGCCCGACCACTTCTACTTCGGCTCCGTCAACGGTGGCGTGTGGGAGACCGTGAACGCCGGCCGCACCTGGCGGCCGATCTTCGACGACGTGCCGGTGGGCTCGATCGGCGCTCTCGCGGTCGCGCCCTCCAATCCCAAGACCCTCTATGTCGGCACCGGCGAGGCCGACATGCGCTCGGACATCGCCCAGGGCAAGGGCGTCTACCGCTCGACCGACGGCGGGAAGACCTGGCGCTTCATGGGGCTCGGCGACACGCAGCAGATCGGCCGCATCGACGTCGATCCGCACGACGCCAACGTCGTCTACGTGGCAGCACTCGGCCACCCTTACGGCCCGAATGCCGAGCGCGGCGTCTACAAGTCGAGCGACGGCGGTGGACATTGGACCAAGGTGCTGGGGCCGAATGCGAACACGGGCGCGATCGACGTCGTGCTCGAGCCCGGCGACCCGAGCGTGCTCTACGCAGCCCTGTGTCAGACGCGGCGCACGCCGTGGAACATCTATCCGCCCTCCACTGGCCCGGGTTCGGGGCTCTACCGATCCAACGACGCCGGTGCCCACTGGACCAAGCTCACGAGCGGCTTCGCGGCGAAACCCGGCCGCATCGGCCTCGCGGTGTCGCCGAGCGAGCCCGCGCGCGTCTACGCCATGGTCGACGCCGATTCGGGCGGCCTCTACCGCTCCGACGATCGCGGCGAGCACTGGAAGCGCACCAGCTCCGACACGCGCGTGTGGCAGCGCGGCTGGTATTTCAGCGGCATCACCGTGGAGCCGAAGGACGCCGACGTGGTGTACGCATGCAACACCAACCTGTTCCGCTCCGCGGACGGCGGGAAGTCGTTCGCACCCGTCGAGGGCGATGCCACGGGCGACGACTTCCACACGCTGTGGATCGATCCCACCGACCCCGAGCGGAGGATCCTCGGCACCGACCAGGGGACGATCGTGAGCGTGGACGGCGGCAGGAGCTGGAGCTCGTGGCACAACCAACCCACGGCGCAGCTCTACCACGTCTCCACCGACGACCGCTTCCCGTACTGGGTCTACGGCCCGCAGCAGGATGCGGGCGCGGTGGGCCTGCCCAGCCGCACGAACACCAACGACGGCATCACCATGCAGCAGTTCCGGGAGGTCACGGTCGGCGGCGAGTCACAGAACATCGCGCCGGATCCGCTCGATCCGCAGACGCTCTACGGCGGCACGGTCGACAAGCTCGACCTGCGCACCGAGCAGACGCGCTCGATCGATCCCACGGCCCCGCATCCGGACCAGTGGCGCCAGACGTGGACGCTGCCGCTCGCGTTCTCGCACCGCGATCCCCGCGTGCTCTACTTCTCCCGGCAGAAGGTCTTCCGCACCGAGGACGGCGGCGAGCACTGGACCGTGATCAGCCCCGACCTGACGCGGGAGAAGCCGGCCGTGCCCGCGAGCCTCGATTCCAGCAGCGCGCGGCACGACCTGGGCCTCGGCCCGCGGCGCGGCGTGGTGTATGCGCTCGCCCCCTCGTTCCTCGCCGATCGCGAGTTGTGGGCGGGCACCGATGACGGCCTGGTGTGGCGGACGCGCGACGACGGCGCCCACTGGGAGAACGTGACGCCCTCGGCGCTCACGCCATGGTCCAAGGTCGGGATCATCGAGCCTTCGCACTTCGACGGGCAGACCTGCTACCTCGCGATCGACCGTCACCGCCTGGACGACCGCAAGCCCTACATCTATAGGACGCGCGACGGCGGCAGGAGCTGGCAGCTGGTGGTGTCCGGCATCCCGGCCGGCCACTTCGTCAACGCGGTACGTGAGGACCCGAAGCGAAAGGGGCTCCTCTACGCGGCGACGGAGGAGGGCGTGCACGTCTCGTTCGACGATGGGGACCACTGGCAGTCGCTGCAGTTGAACCTTCCCACCACGTCGGTGCGCGACCTCGTGGTGCACGAGGACGATCTCGTCATCGCCACGCACGGGCGGAGCCTCTGGATCCTGGACGACGCTTCGCCGCTCCGGCAGGCCGACGGCAAGGTCGCGGCCGCGCAGGCGTGGCTCTTCCAGCCGGCGACCGTCCATCGCGTGCGCCCGGCCGGCTTCACCGGCACGCCGCTCCCCAAGGATGAGCCGACCGCGCCCAACCCGCCCTCCGGCGCGAACATCGACTACGTGCTCGCGAAGCCGGCCGCGCAGCCGATCACGCTCGAGATCCACGATGCATCCGGGGAGCTGGTCCACCGCCTGTCGAGCGCCGACACGGTGGCGAAGCCCGATCCCGCGCGGATGCGCACCGCGCCGCAGTGGATCGTTCCCCCGCCCCACCTCGAGGTCACGGCGGGCATGCATCGGGTCACCTGGCCGATGACCTATGCTCCGCCCCCCGGGCGCGGCGAGGGCGCGCGCGGCGCCGGCGGCGTGTTCGCTCCACCGGGCGAGTACAAGGTGACGCTCACCGTCGACGGCAGGCCGCTCGACCGCACGCTCACGCTGCTGCCCGACCCGCGCGTGAAGCTCGAGGCCTCCGCCTACCGTGAGCAGTTCGATCTGGCGCGCAGCATCGAGGCGATGTCCGCGAAGGTGACGCAGGCCATGACCGCGGCCGGCAAGGTGCGGAAGGCGGCGGCGGACCTGCGCGCCCAGGCGGGCAAGCCGCTCGCCGACACGCTCGACGCGTTCCAGGCGAGACTGCTCCTGCTCTCGGGAGAGGTGACGGGCGCGAACCCGGCGAACGCGAACGCGTTCCCGCCCAAGCGCATCGAGAGCCTGCGCTGGATCTCCGGCGCGCTCGGCAACCTCCAGCGCATGGTGGACGGCGCCGACGCCGCGCCATCCCCCGACGCACAAGAGGCGTGGACGAAGCTCCAGGCGATGGCGGGGTCGGCACTCGGCGCATGGCAGCGGTTCGTGGCCACCGACCTCGACGCGCTCAACCGGCGGCTCGAGACCGCGGGGATGAAGCCGATCGCGGTGACGCCCTAGGCCTAGCGAAGAGCGGGCGGCGAGGCATGCCCCGCCGCCCGCTCCCTTCGTGCGTTACCTGAGCAGCGTGATCCGGCGCGAGAACCTGGTCGGGCCGACCATGAGCCGCGCATAGTAGACGCCGGCCGCCATGGCGTTCCCGCCCTCGTCGCGCCCGTCCCACGTGAAGTCGTGGCCGCCGGCGTCGAACGAGCCGCTCGCCACCGCCTTCACCCGGCGGCCGCCCACCGAGAAGATGTCGAACTGCACCTGGCTCGCCGCCGCCAGCGTGAAGCCCAGCGTCACGCTGTTGCGGAACGGGTTCGGCGTCGCTGGCTGCAGGGCGGTGACGTGGGGCGCCTGTCCGGGGCCGACCCCAAGCACGTCGATGATGGTGAAGTTGGCGTCGCTCGCATCCGCGCCGGCGCTGCAGCCGGTGTCGTGCGCGGTCGCCCGTACGCGGGCGAAACCCGAGGGCGTGTTCGGCACCGTCCACGAGTAGCTCCCCGTGTTGGGGAGCCCGGTCGCGATCGTGTTCGGGTAGGTGACGCCGCCGTCGGTCGAGTAGGCGAGGTCGATGCTCGACACACCGACGTTGTCGCTCGCCGACCACGTGATCGGGACCGAAGCGGCGGGCGTCAGCGACTCGCCGCCGTTCGGGCTCGTGACCGCCACGGTAGGAGCCTGGTTGTCGTACGCCACGGTCGCCGGGGTCCCGGCCGCCGCGGGCAGCGAATGGTTGCTGCAGTCACGCAGTACGGCCGCGGTCACGGTGAGCGAGCCGGTGCCGCCGGCGCCCGAGCTGGTCACGCCGACGTCGAACAGGAGGCCGCTGGTCGCCGTGGCGCCGCAGTTCGCGGTGAGCGCACCGTCGGCGCGGTAGGTGTTGCTGCCGAGCGAGACCACCTGGAACAGCGTCGCCCCCACCCCGCTCAGGAACGTGCCCTCGGTGACGCTGCCCACGCCCGAGCACAGCGACAGGTCGGGCGAGAGCTGGAACGTGACGCTGAACGCGAGCACGTTGGTGGACGACGGGCGTGTGAGGTTCACCGGGATCGTGACGCACGAGTTCGTGGGACAGAGGATCGCGGCGCTGGAGGTGCCCGCGACCACCGCGGACACGAGCGTGAAGCTGGCAGCGATCGTGTGACCCGCCCCCACCGTGTTGAAAGCGTACGAGGGGATGGCGCCCTGCGAGACGCCGTCCACGAGGACGTCGGCGATCTGATAGCCGGGGGCGGGCGTGATCGTGTAGCCCTGGCTCCCGCCGCACGCGACCGGCGTGCTGCCGAGCGGTGCAATGGACCCGCCCGCGCCCGCGGAGGAGACGATGGCGTAGTCGATGGTCGAGAACGCGGCCGAAAGGGTGTGGTTCGCGGTCACGTTCGTGAACGTGTAGCCCGGGATCGCGCCCTGCGAGACGCCGTCCACGACCACGTCCTGGATGGTCGAGCACGGGTCGGGCGTGATCGTGTACGCTTGGCTGCCGCCGCAGGCCACCGACACGCTGCCGGGCGAGATCGAGCCGCCTCCGCCCGCCGAGGCGGTGATCGAATAGGGGCCGGTGTTCACGACCACGTTCGTGGTCGCCGAGCCGCCCAGGGCGCAGCCGTTCACCGTGCAGGTGTAGATGCCGGCGTTCACCGCGGAGACGGTGGGGATGCTCGGATTCTGCTGGTTCGAGGTGAAGCCGTTGGGGCCCGTCCAGCTGTAGCTCGCCGCCCCGGCCGCAGACGCCGTGAGCTGCAGCGTGCCGCCGTCGCAGAGCGGGCCGTTGTTCCCGAGCGTGGGCACGTTGTTGCAGCGATCCAGCGTGATGCCGACGTTCGGCTTGAAGTTGTTCCCCGGCGCGAAGTCGCTCCACGTCGCGGGCGGCAGGCCGGTGCCGAGGAAGAACGTTCCGGAGCGGACCGGCGCCTCGGTGTCGAACGCCAGGTTCGCGTTCGTGGTGTTCGTCTGCTCGATGCCGACGAAGAACGTGCCCGGCCCCACCGGGACCGGCGCCGGCAACGTGATCGTGACCGGGCCCGCCCCGCCGACCGTGCGGTTCGCGGCGTCCACGTAGAGCAGGAGCCCGGGCGTGCCCACCCCCGAGTCCTTGAAGATCGCGATCCGGTAAGTGGTCGCGCTCGCGCCCGCGAACTCGGGGATCACCTCGGTGATGTTGGAGGCCGCGACCGTGGAGAACCTGCACACGAACGCGCCCGTGGCGCCGGTGAAGCCGAAGCCGCCCGTGGAGGTGGTGCCGACGTACTTGTACGACTCGGTCGGCAGGGTCACCGTGAGTGTCTTCGACTGGCTGTTGTTGGCGTTGTTGTCGTCGGCGGGGACCGAGATCGTCATCAGGTCGCTGCCGAGCACGGTGGGCGTGAACGGGGCGAACGTCACCGTCGTCGCCGCGCCGCAGCTCGCCAGCGACGGGATGATCTGCGTGTCCGTGAACGACTCGGCACCCGTGATCGTGAGCGTCACCGGCAGGTTCGTGAGCGTGGTGTTGCCCTTGTTGACGACGATCGCCTGGATCGCCTGCGCGCCGCTGAGGCCGAGCGGCACCTGGCCGTAGGAGACCAGCAGCGACACGGCGGCATCGTTCGTCGGCACGGCCGCGGTGAAGCGGGTCTCGGGGCGGAAGCTGCTCGCGGCGAGCGTGGTGGGCGCGGTCGTGCCCTGCGCGCCGAGCAGGCCATTCACGAGGCCGAGGCTGTTGCACCAGGCCACGGTCGTGGGCGAGAGCGTGCCGACCGGGTACTGCATGTCGAACGCCACGTACAGGGCGCCACCCGTGTACGTGAACGGCGAGCCGCCCGAGAACGGGATGTCGAACGGGCCCGCCGGGCTCGGCAGCGTGGTCGTGGCATTGTGGACGACCGTCATGCCGGTGATGGCGGTGGCCCACGTCGTGCTCTTCAGGTTCGTGGCATCCGACGTGTTCTGCAGGTAGACGATGAGCGGACCGGAGCCGCTCAGGCCCTGCGCCGTCTGGTAGTTCCAGCCGATCCCGAGGATGGACGAGCCGGAGACGAGCCCGTTCGCCGCGAGCTCGGACGCCGTGATCAGGTAGACCGAGCGGCCGAAGCGGTTGCGGAGCATCGGGCAGCGCTCGTTGCCCGACGTCGAGTTGTCGTTCGGCAGCGCGGTGAACGTGCACGTGCCGGGTGGGGCGATGTCGGGCTGCGGGATCGACCCCGTCGCCGCATAGGGCGACAACGAAGCCGGCCCCGCGGTTCCGAACGGCATCGGCACCGAGATGGGCGCGAAGTCGCCGGGCGCGACCTCCCGCCGCGGGCTCGGCGCCGCGGGTTCCGCTGCGTGCGCCGCGGTGGCGCTGAACGTGGCGAGCAGGCAGAGCGCCCACCCCGACAGCCGGGCGGCAACTCGCGGTGAGCGTCGGACAGCCTGGGTCATCACCCCTCCCATGGAGGTCGTCGTCGAGTGCGCCGGGCGGTGCATGCCCGCCGGCGCGATGCGAGCGGGTGTTCCGATCGGGTTCGTGGGCATGGCGGTCACCGGATGAGCGTCATCAGACGCGTCACGTGAGCGGAGCCGACGTGGAGCCGCACGAAGTAGAGGCCGGAGTGAACGGGACTCCCCCGCTCATCGGTGCCGTTCCAGACCAGGTGATAGCGCCCGGGATCCTGCTGGCCGGTGATGAGCGACTTCACGCGGCGGCCGTCGACCGAGTAGACGTCCAGCTCCACGGGCGCGGACGAGTTGAGCGTGTATTCGATGTACGCCGTTCCGCGCGACGGGTTGGGGATCACCGGGAGCAGGTCGGTCGCGGTCACCGCGGGCTCCGCGCCCGGCGGGATCTGGCCGTTCACCGCCACCGGCTGGTTCTCCGCGTTGCGGCCCGCGAGGCGCGTGAACGCGAACCGCGGATCGCCGCCCTTCACGGCGCGGAACCGCATCGTCGCGAGCGTGGTCTTGCCCGGGAGCGTCCGTCCCGCGCCGAGCATGGCGAGGTCGACACGGCCCGCGCCCGGCGAGAGCGCCAGGCCGCCGTGCGCCGCGAGATCACCCGGGAGCACGTCGACCGGCGTCACCACCGTGGCATCCCAGCCGAGCGCCACCGAGAGCGCCTGCAGGTCGCCGGCGTTCTCGAGTCGCACCGGGACCGCGGTCACCTCGCCGGGATGGACGATCAAGGGAGCGGTGAGCGTGACGCGGTTGTCGGCGGAGCCGGCGGCGGCCGGACGGCCCGACGGCAGTGACACCGCGGGCGCGAAGTTGATCGCCATCAGCACCAGGTCCTCGAACCCGAGCACCGCGTCGGGGACCGGCCGGCCATCGCTGGAGAGGTCCGTGGTCGGGCCGATGTCCAGGAACTCGAAGCCGGCGAGCCCGGCGCCCGAGGCGCCGTAGTGGGCGCCGAGCAGCGAGGCGTCGCTGGTGTTGATCGTGTTGTCGCCGACTCCCGCCGTGATGCCGTCCGAGACGTCGCCGAGATGGTAGTCGAGCGTTCCCGCGGTCAGGTTCGAGACCGGCGAGGCATTGCCGCAGCCGTCCTTCTCGTAGGCGACGTAGTACCAGAAGTCACGCGACGGCGGGACGTCGAGCTGGCCGCTCGCGGTGACGCCCGAGAGCGACCAGCCGGCCGGCGGGTAAGCACCCGGCGCGGGCGGCGCGGAGCCTCCGGCGTACGTCGGATAGTTGCCGAAGCCCTTGCGCCAGACCTCGACCGAGCTTCCGAACGCTCCCGGCGTGAACGCGAGCTGGATCGCGGTGCGGCCGCTGGAGCCGTTGCCGCTCTTCACCTGCGTCGCGGTGAGGCCGGTCACCGGCGTGGTGACGCCGGCGACGAAGCTCGCGGCGAGGGTGTGGTTCGCCTGCACGTTGTTGAACGTGTAGGCCGTCACCGCACCCACCGAGACGCCGTCCACCAGCACGTCGGCCACCGAGAAGCAGGGATCCGGCGTGATCGTGAACGGCGCGTTCGAGCCGTAGGTCACGGGCACGCTGCCGGACGGGGCGATCGAGCCGCCCGCGCCGGCCGAGGCGGCGATCGTGGGATCGACCACGTGCACGATGGCCGCGGCCGCGGTCTGGCCGTCCGGGTTCGTGATGGTGATCGCGTAGAACTCACTGGGCAGGTTCGGCGTGGCGCCGACCGTGTTGAGCACGAGGTTCACCGTGGTCGGGCTCACGTACGTCGCGGAGACCACGCTCGGCGGCGTGCCCGTGGCGGCGCCAGCCGAGATCACCGCGGTGAGGTGATTGAACGCGGGCACGCCGGGCAGGTTGGCGCCCGGGTCGTAGAACCCGGAGCCCGCCACCGACGTGCCGGTGAGCGCGACCGCGAGTGCGGGGTTCCCGGGCGCGACGTCCGCGAGCGCGCTCGGCGTCGCCGGCGGCGGCGCCACCAGCTTGGCGACGCGCACGCCGTAGGAGTTCGTCGTGTCGGTGTACATGCTCACGGTCCACATCGACATGTCGTCGAGCGGGTCCACCGCCATCACCGAGTAGTCACCCCAGCGCCGGCGGCCGCGCGAGGCGCCGTTGTCGCCGGCCGGGTTGTAGGCGAATCCGCTCGCGGTGAGCAGCGCCGGCGTCTGCATGGTGCCGAGTGGATCGCCGGCGAGCCGGCCCACCGTGGCCGAGTTGATGCGCTCGTTCGTGCCCGCGGTGGAGAACCCCATCGCCGCGTGGCCCTGCCCGCTGACGACGATCGAAGGCACGAAGTAGTGCCGCTCGGTGGTGAGGTTGTTCGCGGTCGCGGTGAACACCGTGCCCGACTGGACGATCGTCGGCGTGCCCGCGCCCACCGGCACGTTGAACTGGTACCAGCGCGAGCCGTTGCGGGTGTTGTTCGCCGGCGTGGCGTTCACGACGCCGGTGTTGTCCACGGCGATGTTCTGGCTCACCCACAGCTGCTGGTTGCGGATGTAGGCGTAGAAGACACGGTCGTCGAGCGCATCCACGTTGCCGTTCGTGCCACCGGTGTTGCCGAGGTGCGGCACCGTGAGCGGGTTGCTCGTGGCGGGCACGGTGATCGGGATGTTCGCGGAGATGCCCGGCGTGCCGCCCGGATCGGAGATCCGGTACATGTCGAGCGTGCCGAACGAGTTCCCGTCCACGCCGATGAAATAGCCCTCGTTCGAGGTCGGGTCCGGGTTGTCCACGCCGCGCGGCGCGAACGGTCCCACGAACGACGGCCCGGTCATGAGCGCGCGGAACGTGGTGACCACGATCGGCCCCACGCCGAGCACCGACGACTTGCGGATGACGAAGCCGTCCGTCTGCTGGAACGACGGGCAGAACTCGTCACCGCCCATGTAGAGCGCGTTGGCGTCGATGCCGAGCGACGGGTAGTCGGTGAGGCAGGTGTTGCCGATCGAGGGCGAGAGCGTGGCGGGGACGAAGAAGAAGAACGTCCACACCGTGGCGGGGCTGATGATGCCGTTGCTCGCCGCGTCGCTGACGCCGATCAGGTAGCGATTCGGCGTCGAGACGTTGATGATGGTGATGAACCAGCGGGCCGAGAGGCGGTCATAGCGCACCTGCGGGTCCGAGGTGCCGACGCCGTTGCGCACGGAGTTGAAGAAGTTGTCCGCGCTCAGGTTCAGGACGCCGTCCTGTGCGCCGGTGGTCTTGTTGAACGAAACGATGCGCCCGTTCACGCCGACGACGTACTGCTGGGGCCCGATCGAGCCGTCGCAGTCGGGCGGGAACGAGTTCGTGGGGTTGTACCCACCCGACAGCGACGCCGCCTTGAAGTTGGGGCCGATGGCCTGCGGAGCGAGCGGCTCGGTCGTGAGCGCACCCGGCCGGCGATAGCCGGTGAGCATCTCCGGCGGCAGCACCGGGATCGAGGCCACGCGCTCGGACCGGGGGTTGATCCCCAGCTCGTCGCGCTCCGGACCCTCGTGATCCTCCACCAGGATCGGCTGCTGCGGGAGGTCGCTCGGGTGCAGGCGCTCGATGCGCATGAGCGCGGAGGTGACCTGGCGGATCCCGACGCTGCCGGTGAACGGCGTGCCGACGCGTTGGATGTCGGTGCGCTCGGCGGCGGCTGCGGGGAGTCCGGCCGTCGCCACGAACAGGGCGAGGGCGGTGACCGACAATGTTGCGGGAACACGCATGCGCAGCACAGACGGCATAGGGGCACCTCGGTTAGAGGACGCTGCCGTGGGGCGGGACCCGGGATCGGGCAAGGAGGCGGCCGAACGTAGCGCAGCTTCACAATGTGCTGACGGCTGGTCAAGCGGTTTCTGCGCCTACCGTTACCCACGCGGTCGAGTTTGGATGGGTCCACTTGTGTTCGAGGAAACGCTCCATCGCGCCGTAACTCAGCACGGGCCTCAACAAGTTCTCGCTCCAGCCCGTGGACGAGTTGCTCCAGGGCCACCACGGCTGACGGCAGGGCAACGCCCCGTCCGGACGGGTCCGGGCGGGGCGCTGGGTCTGCGAGCCT
>Ga0070689_100001672_pt1 | contig 14156 bp, 8 predicted proteins | sample KBSS23HmetaG_FD_64669 | JGI IMG/M metagenome (GOLD analysis project Ga0070689, IMG submission 64669) | Switchgrass rhizosphere microbial communities from Kellogg Biological Station, Michigan, USA - KBS S2-3H metaG | ecosystem: Host-associated > Plants > Roots > Rhizosphere ...
GATCCGCGCGCGGTCGTCGTCGACATTGAACTTGCGTGCGGCCGCGACGTTCTCCCAGAAGACGCCGCGCGAGATCTTCACCGAGGAATAGTCCTTCCACGTGTCGGGATATCCAATCTTCGGATTGAACGTGGAGAGCTTCTCGAGCGCGCGCTTCTTCGTCTCCGGCCCCATCCACGCGAGCCCGTCGATCGTGTCCTTCATCGCCAGGAGGAGGTTCTTCACCAGATCCTGCATTCGGCTCTTCGCCGCAGGGGGGAAGTAGCGCTCGACGTACTTTTTGCCGAGCGCCTCGCCGAGGAGCGCGTCCGTCGATTCGGCGCAGCGCTTCCACCGCGGCTTGATCTCCTTGGCCCCCGCGAGGTACGCGCCGAAGAACGCGAAGCTCTCCTCCTCGAACGGCGTCGACAGCGAGTCGGCGGCGGACGCGATGACGTGCCACTTCAAATAGCTCTTCCAGGTGGCGATCGGCGTCTGCGCGAGCTGCCGGTCGACCTCTTTCACGAAATTGGGCTGCTGCACGTTGATGTTGCCGGTCCCTGCGGGGATGCGCGTGCCATCGGCGCTCTTCCAGTACCCGCTCCAGTCGAAGTGGGGTGCGACGCGCGCCAGATCGGTCAAGCTCGTCGTGTGGTCGAGGTTCCGCGGCTCGCGGAGGGCGACGTTGTCGAGCGACGCCTGGGCGAGCTGCTTCTCCATCGCGAAGACAGCGTCCACCGCCGCCTTCGCGGGCCCGTCGGCCATGCCGGCGAGCTTGAACATCTTCGTCATGTGCGCGCGGTACTTGTCCCGCGCCTCGACGAATCGCGCCTCCGTCTTGACGTAGTAGTCGCGATCGCCGAGCCCGAGGCCGCTCGCCGAGATCTCGGCGACGACGCGCGCCGGCTCGTGGAGGTCCTGCGCGCTCGCCACCGCGAACGGGACGGCGATCGAGAGATCGTGGAGCTTCGCGATCATCCGCTCGACGTCGCGCCGGGTCTTCATCGCGTCGATTTCGGCGAGGAGCGGGGCGATCGGGGTGATCCCGGCCTCGTTGCGCCGCCCTTCGTCCATGCACGACGCGTAGTGATCGCCGATGAGCTGCTCGACGCTCCCTTTCGGCCAGTCCTGCCGCGCCGCGACTTCGTCGAGGACGGTCTTGAGCTGCTCCTTGTTCGCCTCGCCGGCGGCCCACCGGCGGCTCCACCGCGACATCGACGCCGGGATCGGGTTCGCCTTCCGCCACGCGCCGTTCGCGTATTCGAAGAAGTCGCCGCAGGGGTCCTGCGTCTTGTCCATGTCGGCGAGCTCGACGCCGTGACTGCGAGGCGGAGCGGCCGCCCTTGCCGCCGCGGACGGCGGCGCCGGGACCGGCGGGGGCGACGTGGTCGCGGACGGTGTAGGGGCGTTGGCGCACGCGGTGAGCATCGCGGCGGCGAGTGCGAGTCGGCGGAGCGTCATGGCGAGATCCGCCATCGCATGCGCGCCTCTGCGCGGCAACCACGGCGCGGCCCGCCCCGCGGATTTCGCGCCGGCCGTTCCCCCTTACGACTCGATCTGCTCGACCACGGCGCGCAGCGCCGACACCGACGACGATCGCAGGTAGACGATCGGCGCGTCGTCGGGGACCAGGGTGCGCGCACGGTCGCGGAGGCTGTGCGAGACCATCCCGACCATCACGATCACCGCAGCGACCTTACCGACGATGCGTCGCGTGCCGTTCGGCACTCGCTGTTCGAAGTGACGGAGGACGAGGCCGCGCTCTTCGATCACTTCGCGATATCGGTCGGACATGCCTCCGTTGCCGCCGAGGATGAGGACTGTCGCAGGAGCGGACGCGGGACGAGGTTGGTTTTGCATGATGCAGGATCCATCAGCAAGCCGGGCGCCATCGCGGTCGCCTCGCTGCTACTCGAGAAATCCCTGCGTTCCCCGTTTATTCCTGCCGCTTTTGTCGCGCCCCCCGCGCTGCGCCCGGCGCGCCTTGACAGAGTGACACGCGGCTTTTCTCGTCCGGCCGTTCGGAGTCGCGTGCGCACCCCATCACCAACGCTCCAATTGCTCGCTTTTGCTCGGGTGGGAGCTCGAGGGGAGCGGCCGCGCTCCCCTCGACGAGACTATCGCGCCATCGCGTCGCGGATGTGTTGCTCGTCGATGTGCACGTCCGCCTTCCATCCGGTGCACGCGGTGCCTTGGAGCTCCGTGCCCAGCCTGGTCGCGAAACGCGCGTACGCCTCGTCGATGCTCTTCCCGGTGTACGTCATCGCCACCGCCGCTACCGAGCGGTGGAGGCGAGTCGAGAAGAGCACCGCCGTCAGGTCGAACGAGTTGTGATCGGTCGTCGTCCGATCGACTTGCCGCATCCCGCCGTGGTGGCTGACGCTGCCCATCGTCGGCGGCGGCCGCGTGCTCGCCGTTCCCTCGTGGGTCGTCTGCGGCGGGCGTCCCGCGACCGTGACGAGCAGGATCGCGTCGCCCTCCGCCATCGGCACGAACTGATCGAGGAGCTCGTCGGTGACGCCGTTCGCGCGCGCGAAGTCGTCGACCGCCGATGACAGCGCGGGCTCCGACGACACGAGCCGGTCGGTGTACGCGGTCTCGCACACGCCTTTCCCGAAGGGAGCCGAGAGGCGCGGACCGAGGAGGTCCCACGCGTCCGGGCTCATCCGCCCGTCGCGGAAGATCCCGAAGACCGAGACCGTCCGGATCCCCGCGCGGGAAAACTCGGGCGCGTACTGAACGCTGAACTGGTGGTCGGCGCACCCCGTCGCGAGCGCAGCCAGGAGGAACGCCGCGCCGCCGAGGGTGCGCGTCACCGCGCGTGCCAAGGAAATCACGTCCCTGCTTCTACACGCGTCGCGCGCCCGAGCGCCAGGCCCATCGAGATGGGGAGACTCGGAGACGTGGGTGGCGGGCCGCCGCCACCCACCGAGGGGCCGGTTTTTCGCGCGGTTTCGCGCGGCGAGGGTGGCGGCGCGCAAAGCGACCACGGAGAATGAATATTTATAAAAAATAGATGCGGTGAAATACAAACTGGAAATCGGATTGGCACACCCTACACAAGAATCGGGCTGTCCTTAGATTCGGGGCGCGAGGAGGAATGTGAGTTGTCACTGCTCGGATTCCTGGTGGCCTGGGGCAACGCGCCGTACGCGGTTGCCCTCGGAACCGTAGGGCTTTTCGCGCTCCTCCAGGGGAGCGGCGTCCTTGGGCTGCTCGCGGGTGGAGACGGGCACGACGGGGGTGACGGCGCCGACGGGCACGACATCGACGCCGATGTGGACGCGGACGTCGACGCCGACGTGGATGGGCACGACGGCACGGGCGATGCTGATCACGACGGCGGGAGCGACGGTGATCACGACGGCGACGCGGACCACGAGGAGGGCGGCGGCACGAGCCGAGGCGTCGCGGCGGCGATCCTGGCGCCGCTCGGCGTCGGCAAGATGCCGTTCTCACTCGTGTGGCAGATCTACGGCGTCGTCTTCGCCCTCGTGGGATTGGTGCTGAATGCCAAATACGTCAGCGGCGTGGAGGGGCCGCCGCCGAGCACGCTCCTCTGGACGCTGCCCGTGGCGCTCTCCGCGGGGTACGGGGCGGTGGCCGGGCTGGCGCGCCTCCTTTCGCCGATCTTCGCGACGCGCGAGCAGGAGGCGACGCGCCGGTCCGAGCTCGTCGGGCAGACGGGGACGGTGATTTCGACGAAGGTCGACGAGGATTTCGGCGAGGTGAAGATCCGCGACAAGAGCGGGCACGATCTCCGCATCGTGTGCAAGCTCGCCCCCGGTCACGAGCCGGCGCGCGAGCACGAGACGATCGTCGTCGTCGACCACGACGACGCGACGGGCGCGCTCTTCGTGGCGCGCCTCGATGAGGGCCTAAATGTGAAAAGGAAGGAGCCGAAGATCGAGACGCGAAATGGATCGATGGAACGAATGGTGAAGCGAGCAGCCGTGGAACGAGCCGGCCTCGAGCCGGAAGAAATCGAAGGAGAGGAAGGGAAGGGGTCGCGCAATGCAACTTGATTCGCAGATGATCGTCGTGGGCGGGAGCATCCTCGGGACGGTTTTTACCGGTGTCACGACGATGACCGTGGTCAGTCGATTCTATCGGCGTTGCGGCGCGGACGAGGCGTTGGTGCGCACCGGCGCCGGCGGGAACAAGGTCGTGATCGGAGGCGGCATCCTCGTCTATCCGATCCTGCATCAGCTCCTCCGCGTCTCGCTCCGCAGCGTGAAGCTGTCGGTCGAGCGGAGCGGGAAGAACGCGCTCGTGACGAGCGACAAGATCAAGGCGAACGTCACGACCGAGCTCTACATCAAGGTCGAGCCGATCGCCGAGGACGTCCTCGCCGCGGCGCGGAGCTTCGGCGAGCGGAACCTCGACGAGCACGCGATCGGCGATCTCATCGAGGGAAAGCTCACCGACGCCCTGCGGAGCGTCGCGGCGAACCAGACGTTCATGAGCCTCCACGGCAAGCGCAAGGAGTTCGCCGAGCACATCCAGGCCGCGCTCGCCGAGGAGCTCAAGAAGAACGGGCTCACGCTCGAGAACGTCTCGATCACCGCCCTCGCGATGGTGCCGGTGAAGGACCTCGACGAGCACGACGTCTTCGACGCCGAAGGGCTCCGCGCGATCACCGAGAGCGTCCAGACGAACCGCGAGAAGACGAACCAGATCCAGCGCGACAAGGACAACCAGATCCACGCCGCCAACGTCGCGGCGCGGATGCGGCAGCTCGAGCTCGAGCAGAACCAGAAGCAGGCGGAGGCCGACCAGGCGCGGCGCGTCGCCGAGTACAGCGCGCTCCAGGCCGCCGAGACGGCGAAGGCCGTGTACGTGCAGGATCAAGCGCGCGAGCTCGCGGCGTACGAGAAGCAGCGCGAGGTCGAGCGCGCGCGGATCGAGCAGGAGCAGGCGATCGCCGTCACGCTGGCGGCGAAGCAGCGCGCCGAGCGCGAGGCGCAGATCGCCGCGGAGAAGGGGCAGCAGGCCGCCGAGATCGCGAAGCAGCGCGAGATCGAGGCGGCGCAGATCGAGAAGGAGACGGTCGTCCAGGCGAAGGAGATCGAGCGCCAGAAGGCGCTCGAGGCGGCGACGATCGACAAGGAGCGCGTGGTCGGCGCGTCGCTCATCCAGAAGGAGCAGGCGATCGAGGTCGCGCGGATCGACAAGGTGATCGCGGTGACCAAGAGCGAGGAAGAGCAGGCGCGCGCCGCCGCGCAGAAGGCGCTCGCGCTGGCCGAAGAAGAGACGGCGCGGCAGGCGATCACGACGGTGGAGGAGACGGCGCGCGCCGAGCGCGCGAAGCAGATCGCGGTCATTCAAGCGGCGGCCGAGGCGGAGGTGAAGCGCGCGCTCGGCGAGGGCGAAGCGGCGAAGGCGCGAGGGCTCGCCGAGGCGGCGCTGGCGAAGGTCCGCGGCGAGGCGCAGGCGCGGCTCGAGGCGGCGGAGAAGGAGGCCGAGGCGCTCGAGCGGCTCGCGCAGGCGACGGTCGCGCGCGGCGCGGCGGAGGCCGACGCGCGCCGGAAGATGGTGGAGGCCGAGAACGTGCTCGCGATGAAGTTCGTCCTGCGCGACGTCGCGCTCCGCGCGATCGAGACGCTGCCGAGCCTCGCGCGCGAGCTGATGGAGCCGGCCAAGGCGATCACCGAGATCAAGGTGCTGCAGACGGGCGGCGTCGGCGCGTCGGGCGCCGGTGTGAGCTCGAGCCAGCCGGTGGGGATGATGAGCCCGATCTTGAAGACGCTCCTCGAGGCCGGCGCCGCGTATCCGCTCATGAAGGAGCTCATGAGCTTCGCGCAGGTCGACGGGGCGAAGCTCGGCGAGCGCGCGCGGGGCGCGATCGCCGAGCTCGGCGGGCAAATCGAGGCGGTCATGAACGACAACGAGCTCCCGACGCCGAGGATGAATCGCGCGCCCCTCGGCCCCCCGAGCGTCGAGGCGAGCGCGCCCGGAGCGGAGTGACGTCATGAGCACGAACGCGTTGGCGATGGGAACCGAGTACGCGTCGCTGAAGCGGCGTCTGCGCGACACCGTGGCGCGCGACCCGATCGACGGCCTCATGGTCACGGTCCTCGGCGGCGCGTTCCTCTTCTACCACGCCGAAAAAGGGCACAACCCGAAGGTCGAGACGTACTTCGACGCGCTCGTCTACGTCTCGACCTGTCTCTCGGTGGGCTACGCGGACATCTTCCCGAAGACGCCCACCGGGAAGGCGATCGCGACGGCGCTCATGACGTTCGGTCCGGCGATCGCCGCCGCGGCGCTCGATCCGCCGGCCGCAGAGAAGGAGCCCGAGCCGGTCGACCCGAGGCTCCTCGAGGTGCAGCGCCTCCTCTGCGACAAGCTCGACGCGATCCTGGGCGAGATGCGAGCGGCAAATGCCGCCGCGACGCAGCCGCCGTCGTAGCACCGGTTCCAAAGTCTCCCCCATCGCGCGCGGAGCGCGCGATTTGGGGGAGACCGCGGCCCCGCAGGCTGCGCAGCAGCCGAGGAGCCGCGAGTGGGGGCACCCTTTCTTCTTTTTCGGCGATCAGCGCGGCTCGCCGCCCGGCGGCGGGTCGCCTCCTTGCCGCTCGGTCGCTGTGGGCGTCGTCGCGGGCGTCGTCGACGCAGTGGTGGACGGCGTTTCGGCGGGCGCCGTCGCCTGGGGTTGCGTGTAGGGTGCAACTCCCTGGGGCGGACCCTGATACGCCGGCTGCGCCGAGACGACGGGGAAGCGCGGAGCGCGCGGCGGGCTATTCTTCCAGCCGCCGCCCATCGTGAACGCCCCGAAGCCCCAGCGAAGCCAGCGGAGGAGGGCGAGCGCGATCCAGAGCGCCCACGCGAGCATCGCGCCGCGGTACGCGAGGAGCGGGACGGAGATCATCCACGGCGTCGGGAGCGCCGCAGCGCAGCGATCGCTGAACCAGCGCAGCATCTCCGGCGTCGATCCGTTGCCGCGCACCTGCATCTCGGGCGCGCCGAGGAGGCCGCCGTAGACCGACGCGCCGAGGATTCCGAGCGCGACCACCGTCCACCCCACGAGGACGAGCTGCCGCAGGTTGAAGAGGAAGGGGTGGAGCTCCTCGCCGGGGCGCCGCGCGCGCCACCCGAGCGCGACGAGCCAGCCGACGAAGACGGCGCCGGCGATCACGTCGACCTGCGAGAGGCCGATCGCGAGGAGGAGCCAGTGCCACGCGCGCAGCGGCGTCCAGCGGTTCCTCCCGAGCGCGATCGAGACGACGAGGAGGACGAGGAGGAGGCTCCAGAAGAGCACCGCGGGGCCGACGCGCGGGCCGCCCGCGAAGAGGAGCCAGCGCGCGCCGGGGACGGCGATCGTGGTGGTGGCGTTGACGCTCGGCGCGCCGAGATCGATCGGCGCCGCGGCGAACGTCGTCGCGATCCCGCGCGGCTCGCGCCACGTCAGGACGACCGTCTGCGCGCCCGGCACGATCGGCACCGTCACGCTCCGATCCGCCTGCCGAATGGGCTGCGTGGCGCCGTTGATCGCGAGCGACTCGAGCTCGGCCCCCGGCGGGAGCGTCATCGTGTGCTGCGCGCCGCGGCTCGATCGCAGGCTCAGTGTGAGCGTCACGTCGGTGGCGCGGAGACCGGGGCGGATCTCGGTCTCGCTCCGATCGATCGTCAATGTCTGCCCCGGGACGCCGTCGGGGCGCGCGAGGACAACGCTCGCTTCCTCCCCCGGCCACGGGCGCCACTCGGGGATCTGCGTGTCGCCCGCGGGCTGCGTGTGCACGAACGGGATCCCGGTGAACGACGCGTGCCATATCGGCCCGATATCGACGCGCCACACCTCGACCCACGAGAGCGATCGCGGCGCGACGAGCTTCACCGGCGACCGCTGCTCGAGCACCGAGTGCCAGCCGGCCTCGGTCGCTTGCGGCCCCATGTTGATCAGCGCCTTGCCCGAGACGACGCGCACGTCGGCGGTCGTCACGCTCTCGCCCGGGAGGAGCGGCACCTCGAGCACCACCGCCGCGCCGGCCGGCGTCGCGCGCACGACCCGCGTGTCGACCTGCCAGTTCAGGCCGACCTGCAGCGTGCGCTCGACGCGGACGAACGGCGGGAGGGCGCCCGGTTGGAGCGCCGCCCCCGCGCCGCCGTCCTGCGCGCGAATGCGTGTAAGCTGCACGTTGTCGTCGGCGAGCCCGTCCTCGTGGAGCCCCTCGACCGTCCACCCTTCGCTCGTCGCCTCCACGCGGTGCGGCTTGAGGTGGAGCGCGAGCTGGACGGACTCGCGATCGGGCATCGGCCCGGCGAGCGCGATCGAGTGCGACCCCGCCGCGAGCTCGACCCAGAGGACGCCGTCGGAGAGGCGCACGAGCCCCTTCGCCGGCTTGCCGTCGAGGAGCACCTCGCTCGGCGTCCACTGCGCGCTCGTCCCGGCGAGCGGCACCACGGTCCCCGCGCTCGCGTCGACGTCGATCCGCTCGCGGAGGACGCCGCCCCGGACTTCGATCGCCATGCGCCCGCTCGTGGCGCACGTGGGCGAGCACTCCGGTTTGCGGAGGAGGCGGTTCTGGAGCTCCTCGAGCATCTCTTTGCTCGGGTCGTCGGCGCGCGCGGCCGCCGGCGCGAAGGCGATCGCGAGCGCCGCGATCACCGCCGCTGCGGGCGCCCCGCGGCGCGGGAAGAAGCGCGTGGCCCACGGGAGGACGCGGAGGACGACGAGCACGAGGAGGAGCGCGCGCGCGAACGCGAGGATCAGGTTCTCGCGCGGCGAGAGGAGATAGAGGTGAATCCGCTGCGCCGCCGCCACCGGGCCGCTCCAGTGGAGATCGAGCGTCGTCCAGCGCCACGCGGGGAGACCGGGCCCCGTCTGCACGATCGCCGCCGGGTCGTACACCTGGGCGTTCGATTGGCGGTAGTCGAGGCGGTCGACGCCCGAGGCCGCACCTTTCGGCGTCTTCCAGTTTCTCTGCTTCGCGTCGTCTTCTTTTTGGAGCGCGTCGGTCGGCTTGTTCGCCTCTTGCTGCTTGGTCGTCTCTTGATCGAGATCGCGCGCTTCGCCGGCCTGCGCCGGGACCTCCGGCACCCTCGCCGTGGCGGGGGCGCTCTCTTCACCCTTCGCGCGCAGCCCGATCCCGCCGCCGCCCCATCCGTCCGCCTCGCCGACCTCGGTGCCCGATCCGACCACGGCGCCGGCGTTCGCGAGCGCGGGGTACATGCCCTGGCGTACGTGCTGCACGAGGAACGGCACGGCGATGAGCACGACGAGGATCGCCGCCGCGGCGCGCGCTCCTTCGAAGAGCCTCTTCACGCGCCCCGCCGGGAGGACGCGGAAGAGCCCCTCGATCGCGAGGACGAAGAGCCACGACCACTTCGGCGCGTCTGCCTCCGGGAACGTGAGGCCGAGCATCAGGAGCGCGACCGCCCCCCACGCGACGCCGTAGAGGCGCGCGATCCCGATCGTGACGATGAGGACCAAGAAGAGCTCGAGGAGCGACCAGTGCCGCACCCACGTGCCCGGCACGTCGTCGACCCCCTCCGCGTGGACCAGCCGCCAGCCCGGCGGCAGGTGCAAAGACCCGCTCACCTGGTGGAAATCGTGCGCCCAGCTCACCGCCGGCAGATCGCGGCCGTCACCCGGAATGCGGCTGTCGGCATTCACGACGAGCTGCCCTTGGCGCACCTCGACGCCCGTCCGCGTCGCGTCGCCGAGGTGGGTGATGAACTGGTCTTTCCCGCCGATCGACACGCGGCCGAGCACGGTGGGCGGCGCCATCTCGAGGCGCGAGTCGCGGTGGAGCGCGCCGGTCAGCGCGTCGCTCACCGTGAAGCCGGCGCCGTCGAAATCGAGCCACAATTGGCGAACGAGCGAGAGCTGGTTCGGCGGAGGGTCGGCGTCGCCCCGCCGCTTCTCGACGAGCTTCATCGTGTCATCGAGCTTCATCGGGTACGCGGGGAGGCGCTTCCACGCGTCGGGGAGCGTCGTCTGCGCGGGGTCGATCGACGGCACCCCCTCGACGGTGACGACGCGGTAGTCGTTCTTCGCTTCGAAGACCCACACCTCGTCGCCTTCGCGCCATGGGCCGCCGGGCACCGGGCGCTTCAGCGCGTTCGCCACCGCTTCGCTCCGCGCCGCGAGCTCCAACGTGTAGACGCCGGGGCGGACCTGCACGCGCAGCCTCCCGTCGGGCTCGATCCGCGCGGGGAGCGGCGAGTCGAGCGACATCGGCACGAAGCCGGCGGGGAGCGCGCGGCCGAGGAGCTCTTCGCGGTTCTTCCCCGAGACGTGGAGCTCGATCCGCGTCGTGAGGACGAGCGGGATATCGTCGGTCACCTTGCGGTGCACGACGAGCTCGAGCGCCTCCCCCTCCTCGTTCGTCGCGGCCTTCTGCAGCCACACCGTCCCCTGGCCGTCGCGGTTCGGCGACGCGATCGTCGCGCCGCGGAGGCGGAGCGAGAGAAGGCCGGTCTCCTGCGGGACTTTGAGCGACTCGGGGAGCGAGTCCCACGCGAACGATCCGGTCACCTCGTGATCGCCGCGATCGAGCTCGACGGTCGGCGCGCCGCCTTGAGCGCCGACGATCGCCCGGTCTCCGTCTACCCTCACGTCGGCCGGCCACCGCTTCGCGTCGCCCGGGAGCGGCACCCAGTGCTTCGCGTCGAGGTGCCAATTCTGGGAGAAGCGCCCGCCGCGCTCGTCGAGCGTCAGCGAGAGGCGCGACGGCCACACGCACCGAGAGAGATCGGCGTGATCATGGAACGTCGGGCAGAGCGCGTCCCCCTTGCCGTCGAGCACCCACGCCGTCCACGGCTTTAGCGGCGGGGGGACGGCCGCGGCGTCGAGCGGCTCCGCGGCCGCCGCGGTCCGCGCCGCGAAGACGAGGACGACGGCGGCGACCTGGACGAGCAGGGCGAGAGCGCGGGCGCGCGAGCGCGCGGAGGACGCGCGCGACGAACCGAAGGGACCGGGGGGGCGGCGGTGCATGCGTCCCGCGAGCGTCCGCGACCGGAGGAGGGCCCGTCAATAGCTGGTTCACCAGCTGGTTCACCGGGCCGGTATCGGCGCGCCGGCGTCGACGCGCGTCAGCGTTGCTGCGGCGGCGGGGCGGTCCCCTCGATGGGGATGTTGTGATCGCGGAGCCACGCCATCACCGCTTCGCGCTGGCGACGCGCGTCCTCGGTCAGGAGCTTCGTCGGCGTCATGTTGAGGTAACGCTGGAACGTCACCCCCTGCTTGTTCTTCGCCATCGGATCGGCGCCCGCCTTGAGGAGGTCGAGCGTGAGCTGGTTCTCGTTGATCTTCGCGGCGATATGGAGCGCGGTGTTTCCGCCGCGGTCGGCGATGTTCGGGTTCGCCCCGGCGGCGAGGAGCTTGTGGAACTGCGGCTCGCGTTCGCCGAAGAGCGCCGAGATCATCGGCGTCGCCGAAGTGACTGTATTCTGCACGTTCGGATCGACCCGGTGCGCGAGGAGGATATCCATGTATCCCGGGTCGGCCGCCTTGGCCGCGTAGTGCATCACGGTGTCGCCGTTGTCGTCGGCGTGCCCGGCGTCGGCGCCGCCGTTGAGCAGCGCCTCCACGCCCGGCTTGCTCTGGCTCAGGAGCGCGAACTGGAGGACGCTCGTCGCCTTGTCGCCGATCGCGTTCGGGTTCGCGCCCGCCTTGATCAGCTTGTCGATCTTGGCGGTGTCGCCCGACGCCGCGGCGTCCGCGAGCTGCGCGGCTGCCTTGTCCGGGAATACGGTTTTCGCGTCGACAGACACCTTCGTCTCCACCGAAGCGGTTGCGGGCTTGTCGCACGCCGCGCACGTCAGCAGCGCGGCCGACAGGAGGAGCGAGGCGTACGGAGCGAGATGACGGGTCACCATGGCAGGTCTTTGGTTCGATGAAGCGGTTACTGATGACCCCACGGCGGGTCCTTCTGCATCGAGGCGGTCACCGAGTCCATCCCGTGCAAGTCTACCGAATGTTTCAGGCTCGCGCCCGGGATGAGCCTCTTGCCGAACGAGAGCGGGTTCGGGTCCTTCAGGTCGATCTTGTGACCGACCGCGTCCGGCGCCAGCCCACGCGTGACGATGTTCTTCTCCTGGATGCCGGTCAGGATCTCGCCCTGCACGGCGTACCGGCGGATCTGCCCGTTCTCCGCCTGTGCCTTGGCGGCGGCGGGATCGAGGTCGAGCTTCGCGATCGTCTTGTCGTTCAGCCCGGCCGCGTTGAACGTGACGGCGGGGCTGTCGGTCGCGAGCGCCGCCGCGGAGGCGAGCCCGCCGCCGAGCGAGTGGCCGGTGATCACGAGGTTGTCGCCGTACGCGAGCTTCGCGTCCTTCGCGAGCGCCACCGCCTGGTTGTACTGCGCGGAGTCGAAGCCGGTGCCCTGCGCGAGGTTCGCCTTCCAGTCCGCGAGCGACTTGGGATCGGTGCCGGCGTACGCGAGGACGTAGTGCCCATTGCCGTCGGTGTAGATGGCGGAGCGGAATCCCGTCGAGTTGTCGACGAGCGACTCCGGGTTGATCCCGGCGGCCTGGAGCGACGCGGCGTCGACGCGCGTCCACCCGTCGACGGACTGCCCGTTGCCGTCGTGGTAGACGTCGGCCGCGAGGTCGGCGAATTGCGCGTCGACCGGCTTCGGATCCGTCCCGCGCACCTGGTCGCCGAACGACGGGCCGTTGTTGTTGTTCGCCGACGCGCTCTGCGCGCCGTTCGAGCCATTGCCGTTCGAGCCATTGCCGGCGCCGTTCCCATTGGCGGCGACCGCGCTGTTCGTCCCTGATCCGGATCCGTTCGCGCCGTTCGCGCCCGATCCGCTGCCGCCGGAGCCGCCGGTGCTGCTGCCGCCGGAGCCGGAGCCGCCACCGCCGGCAGCGACCGCGCCGCCGTTCGATCCGCCGGACCCCGACCCGCCGCTTCCGCCGTTGCCCGTCGTCCCGGAGCCGCCGTTTCCGCCGTTCGAGCCGTTCCCACCGTTTCCGCCGCCGGTCGACCCGCCGGATCCGCCGCCGCGCGCCGCGACGATCGTGGCCGATCCGCCGCGTCCACCGCTGCCACCGCCCGCCCCCGAGCCGCCGCTTCCACCGGACGATCCGCCCGATCCGCCGGCAGCCACCGCGCCGCCCCGTCCGCCACCGCCGCCGCTGGAGCCACCGCCGCTGCCGCTCGCGCCGCCGTTGCTGGTCCCGCCGCCGTTACCGCCGCCGCCAGAACCGCCGCCGCCGCCGACCGTCGCGCTGCCGCCCGACCCGCCCGAGCCCGATCCGCCCGCGACGACTGTGCCGCCCGCGCCACCCGTCGTGCTCGACCCGGAGCTGCTGCCGCCGCTCCCCGACGACCCGCCGCCCGGGTTGGCGCTGCCGCTCCCCCCGCCGCCGCCCGATCCGCCGCCGAGGCCGGCGGAGTTGAAGACTTGCGCGACCGCGGCGCTCCCACCGCCACCAGAACCGCCGCCGCCGCCGCTCGCGGGCCCGCCACCCGGGGTCGACGGCCCGCCGCCCGGGGTGGGCCCTCCGCCACCGCCGGAGCGCGCGGCGACGTCCCCACCGCCGAGGACGATGTCCGCGTCGTTGGCCGCCTGCAGGCTCTTGCCGCCGAGCGCGTAGTACGCCGTCGCGACGACGATAAGGATGGCAACGAGGATGAGCGCGTACTCGGCGGAGGTCGCGCCTCGGCGATCGCGGGCGATGCGATGGAGCATTGGACTTCTCGGCTCGCAGGAATCGTACCCCGACACTTGATCGGTGTACGCCGTGGCTTTGTAGGTATTTGAACGACTCGCGGCGACAAACGCTGGATCCGAGGATCCAGGGGCGAGACTGACCCACGACTGGAATTTCTGCAACTGGTGGTTTGCCGGAAACGAGTAAACGGCAAACGAACGGCACGATGACGCGTAGCGGCAGAGCGCGCGGGCGGCGCCCGGCGCGCAGGCGCCGCGCTCGGGAAGCGGACCGCGCGAGGCGAAGAAGAAGAACTGGATTCGAGACGGACAAGCAAAATCGATACGTAATCCCAAGTGCCCATTCGAATATCGCGAGACGCTCCGCGGCGCCCCAGAACGAATTGCCAATATTGGCAAGGAGGATCGGCGTGCCGTCGTTCATGCGGGTGGACGCCGCCGGTCCACGGTGGTCCCTACGGTGGTCACCCGAGGCCACGCGACGGCGCCCCTGCGCGAGCCCAATCGGTCCTGAAGGCGATCGGTGCCCGCCCGCCACAAACGCAAAGCTGA
>Ga0070689_100001673_pt1 | contig 14155 bp, 15 predicted proteins | sample KBSS23HmetaG_FD_64669 | JGI IMG/M metagenome (GOLD analysis project Ga0070689, IMG submission 64669) | Switchgrass rhizosphere microbial communities from Kellogg Biological Station, Michigan, USA - KBS S2-3H metaG | ecosystem: Host-associated > Plants > Roots > Rhizosphere ...
AGCGGCTTCCTCAGCGGGCCTCCGCGGCCTTTGACTCGCGGCGCCAGGCCACCCATCGCAACGGCACGGCGGCCAGCGCGCAGACGATGGCGGCCACGATCCAACCTTGCAGGTACAAGGCCGCGGCGGAAAAGACGAGCACGGCGAAACCGAGCTTCGCCAGCAATTGCTGCGCTTCGCTCGGCGGCGCGTGCACGGCCATTTTCACCCCGTGAGTCAGATAGGCCAGCAGCACGGCCAGGGTCAGATACAGCAGGACGAAAAGCAGCGAATACGCAAGGAAGCCATCGTGCCGCTGCGGATGCGTCAAGGCGTAGCGGATGACCACCGGCACCAAGGCCACCAGGCTGAGCAGGACCATGTTGATCGCGGTGCCTGCAGTGTCGATATGGTTGAGCCAGGACACGATGCGCCGGTGCACCAGCCAGATCGCGCCGATCAACACGAAGCTCATGAAATAGACCAGCAACGACAGCGACCAGGCCTGCCATAGCGACACGCCCTCGCCGGTGTCGGGCTTGATTTCCAGGGCCGACAGGGTGATGGCGATGGCGAACACGCCATCGGAAAGCATCACCAAGCGTTCCAGGTGCCGCCTCCCCAGGTGATGCGGCGGATGTTCCAGATCCTGCGTCATGCACGTCCTCTCAATGGTGTACGGAGCGTCCCCACGCCCCGCTTGATTGCTTGCGGCATGATGCCGCAACGGACCGCACCTCGCGACGCCCAGCCGCCTGCCGGATTGGACAGCCATGGCATAATGGCGGCTTCGCTGCGGCTACGGCAGCACTCGTCAGGCGCAGCGGGTTCCGCCTTCCCCACACGAGTCCGGTACCGAGATGGTCGGTGCTCTGCCCGCAGCTTCCTTGGATTTGGCAGGACGGTAACCGGCAATGGTGGCATTGGCGACGGAGCACGTGATCGACGTGCACCACTGGAACGACAGTCTCTTCAGCTTCCGCACCACGCGCGATCCCGGCTTCCGCTTCGACAGCGGGCAGTTCGTGATGATCGGCCTGGAAGTGGACGACCGACCGCTGATGCGTGCGTATTCGATCGCCAGCGCTAACTACGAGGAACACCTGGAGTTCTTCAGCATCAAGGTGCCCAACGGCCCGCTGACTTCGCGCCTGCAACACCTCAAGCCCGGCGATCCGTTGATCGTCAGCCGCAAGCCCACCGGCACGCTGGTGCTCAACGATCTCAAGCCCGGCAAGCATTTGTATCTGCTGGGCACGGGCACGGGGCTGGCACCGTTCATGAGCCTGGCGCGCGACCCGGAAACCTACGAACGCTACGAGAAGATCGTGATCGCGCACGGCGTGCGCAACGTCAACGACCTGGCCTACCAGGACTATCTCGAGAACGAGCTGCCGCAGCACGAATATCTCGGCGAGCTGGTGCGCGAGAAGTTGATCTACTACCCCACGGTGACGCGCGAGACGTTCCGCAACCAGGGCCGCATCACCGACAACATCGTCGATGGCGCGATGAGCCAGGCCATCGGCCTGCCGCCGCTCGATCCGGCCACCGACCGGGTGATGCTGTGCGGCAGTCCGTCGATGCTGGAAGACACCTGTGCGTTGCTGGATGCGCGTGGGTTCGCGGTGTCGCCGAGGACGCGTGAGCCGGGCGATTATGTGATCGAGCGGGCGTTCGTCGAGAAGTAAATCCGCCCCATTTTTTAAGCATTTTGTGGGAGCGCACCCTGTGCGCGACAAGCCTTGCGTCAAGGTACGACCCAGCGCCTGTCGCGCACAGGGTGCGCTCCCACAGTGGTATCGCGGGATGATTATTCCCAGATCTTGTAGACGCGCCCGGTGCCCACGCCTTCCACGCAGCGTCGATACACCTGCCCCACGAGGGCGCCCGGGACTGCGGGAAAACCCGGGAAATACGGGCCATAGGCTTCTAGCGCCTCGGTCAGCAAGGTCGCACTCACCGCGTTGATGCGCAGTCCGCGCGGCAACTCGGTGGCGGCCGAGCGCACGAAACCCTCGATGGCTGCGTTCACCGTGGTGGCATTGGTGCCCAGCCTGATCGGTTCGTCGGCGGTGATGCCGCTGGTGAGGGTGAACGAGCCGCCATCGCGCAGGCGCGGAATGCCCGCGATCACGGCATTCACCTGGCCCATCAGCTTGTCCTGCAGGCCGGACAGGAACTGCGTCGGCGTGGTGTTGACCAGTTCGCCGAAATGCACGCTGCCGGCAGCGGTGACCACGGCATCGAGCTCGCCCACCTCCGCGTACATGCGTTCGATGCTGGCCATGTCGGTGAGATCGACCCGCACATCGCCCGACTGGCGCCCGGCGCGGATGAGTTCGTGATGGGGCGCCAGCGCCCCGGCTACCGCCTGTCCGACGGTGCCGCTGGCGCCGATAAGCAGAATTCGCATGGGAAACCTCGATGGGTGCGCCCCGGGATGGGTCGCCATGTCCTGAAGTGTCGGTCCTGCGCGACCACCAATAAACGTGCCATCATGCCACCCATTCCGAACCATGGGTTTCTAATCATGGATACCTTGGCGAACATGGCGATGTTCGTACGTGTGGTGGATACCGGGAGCTTTGCGGCCGCGGCCGAAGCCAGCGGCGTGTCGCCGACCATGGCCGGCAAGCACATCCGCGCGATCGAACAGCGACTGGGCGCGCGCCTGCTCCATCGGACCACGCGTCGGCAACAGCTCACCGAAGTGGGACGGCTCTATTACGAGCGCTGCAAGCTGGTGCTCGCCGATGTGGAACTGGCCGAGCGCAGCGCGCACGAACTGCAGGCGACGCCGCGCGGCCGATTGCGCATCACCGCGCCGATGAGTTTCGGCAGCCGGCGACTGACGCCGGCGATCACCGAGTACCTGCAGCGCTATCCCGATGTCAGCGTCGAGTTGTCGCTCGACAACCGCGTCTACGACCTGGTCAGCGAAGGCTTCGAGCTCGGCATCCGCATCGGCGTCGTCGACGATCCGCAACTGGTCGCGCGCCCGCTGCAGCCGTATCGCATGCTGCTGGCGGCCTCGCCGCCGTACCTCGCCAAGCACGGCAATCCATCGCGCCCCGAGGAACTGAGCAACCACGTTTGCCTGGGTCTCACCAATTGGCGTCGTCGCGACCAGTGGCGTCTGCTCGGTCCCGATGGCGCGCAATGCGACGTGCCGGTGCAAGGTCGCCTGTCGGTCGATCACGGCGATGCGCTGCGCGTGGCGGCCCTGCATGGCGCGGGCATCGTGCTGCAGCCGGAAGTATTGCTGGCCGATGATCTGGCCGAAGGACGGTTGATGGCGGTACTGCCGGAATGGGCGCCGCCGTCGACGCCAATGCATCTGCTGTATGCGCAGGATCGTCGGCCGACGGCGAAGCTGCGCAGCATGATCGAGTTTTTGCTGGAGCGGTTCGGGGCTTAGCGCCACCTTGTGGGAGCGCACTTGTGCGCGACCGCGGCGCTTGGATGTATTCGCTCCGTCAGGTTGTCGCGCACAAGTGCGCTCCCACAAAGAAGCGGTCACCGGGAGAGATCAACCGCGCTTGCGCCCCTGCCCTTCGTTGTCCCAATAACCGAACACGCGGCGCGCCACCAGCTTGTAGAGCCGCTTGCCCGTGGCACGCCACAGCACTGCATGCGGCGCAGGCGTCGCCAGGATCGCGCGCTGGCGTGCGCTCAAGGCATCCGCGCAATACGTACGCTTGTGCTTGAGCAGATGACGCAGGTCTTCGCGCGCCAGCGCTCGGAACAATGCGCCGCGTTTGCCGCGCGTCCAGGCGATCTGGAAATCGACCAGTGCGGGGCGTCCATCCACATCGACCAACCAGTTCGGCTCTTTCGCCAGGTCGTTGTGCACGATGCCGCGGCGATGCACTCGCGCCAGCAGGCGCAAGGCCTCGCGGTAGTACGCCCGATCGCACGGGCGTGCCTGCTGCATCGGTGCCCCGGCGATGTAGCCGCGCAGCAGTTCGTGCCCATCCCAGCCCAGCAAGGCCGGCACGCCGTCCAAGCCGTCGAGCTTGGCCAGCGCGCGTGCTTCACGGGCCGCCGCGCGGCGTGCAAAAGCGCGCGCCCACCAGCGCGCGGCATCGACGTCGCGGCGGATCGCGCAGACGCCATGTCGCTCGGTCTTTTCGACGCGACCGAGTTCGTCGCACTTCAGCAGTGTGTCGCGTGAGGTATCCACAGATTCGTAGACATTGCCGGCACCGATGGCATTGTCGCCCAACCGACGTTGCAGTACCGATATGCTGGGTCGTCGCACACGGAGGCGTTCATGCTGGAGATCGCGCTTTACGTACTGGCCGCGCTGCTGATGATCGGCGGCCTCGCTGGCAACATCCTGCCTGCCTTGCCGGGCATCCCGATGATCTTCGGCGGCATCTGGCTGGCCGCAGCGGTGGACCAATACCGGCACCTGGGGACCTGGTGGCTGGTGGTCATCGGCGTGCTGGGTGCCATCGGCGTGGCGCTGGACTTCGCGGCGGCGGCGCTGGGCGCCAAGCGGGTGGGGGCCAGCCGGGCGGCGATCTGGGGCGCCGGCATCGGCACGGTGGTGGGCATGTTCCTGGGCCTGGCCGGGCTGATCGCCGGCCCGTTCGTGGGCGCCCTGGTGGGGGAGCTGGCCTCGGGTACCAGCGTGCTGCGCTCGGCCCATGTGGGCGTGGCGACGTGGCTGGGGCTGCTGTTCGGCACCTTCGTGAAGCTGGTGATTTCCTTCGTGATGCTCGGCCTGTTCGCGTTCGCCATGCTGTTTGGCTAAGGGCCTGGCCGTTCGGCCAGCGCGACCTTCGGCACATGGCGCGGCCCCGGCGTCGCCCTATAGGCTCGTGGTACTCCATCTTCAGGGAAGTCCACATGTCCAAACGTCTTGCCTTGGCACTGGCGGTTTCGCTGGCCGCCGTCGGTTCCGCCCAAGCGGAACCCAAGTCGCCCACCTGGATCGAACGCAGCAACACCGACGCCAAGGTGCTGCTCGACGTGATGGCGAAGTTCAACCCGGAGTTCGCCTCGCAGGTCGGCGTCCCCGGTTTCGACGACAAGGTCGCCGACCTCAAGCCGGATGTCGATGCCCGTTCGCGCGCTGCCTTCGTCGATGCGAAGGGCAAACTCGAGAAGATGTTGGCCAGCGAGAAGGACGAGAACGTCCGCCAGGATCTGCAGATCATGATCAAGGCCGTCGATCAGCAGATCGAAGGCATCGATCTCAACCACAAGTACATGCTGCCGTACCAGGACGTGGGCCAGTTGATCTTCCAGGGCGAATTCGTGCTGCTCAAGGACGACGTGGCCGCCAATCGCCGTGCCTCCGCGGTCAAGCGCCTGGAATGCTACGTGGGCAAGGCGCCGGGCTGCACGCCGATGATCGAGCTGGCCAAGGCGCAGACCAATGCGCGCATCGGCGAGAAAGACCTGATCGGCCCGTACAAGAACGAAGTGGAGCAGAAGCTCAGCAACACGGCGCGTTATGCCGAGGGCATCCGCCAGCTGTTCGCCAAGTACAAGCTGGACAACGCCGAGGGCAAGGCCGCGCTCGATGCGCTGGACAGCCAGCTCAAGGATTACGACGGCTGGGTGCGCAGCACCATCGTGCCGCGTGCACGCCAGGATTTCCGCCTGCCGGAACCGCTGTATGCGTACAACCTCAAGCAGGTCGGCATCGACATCCCGCCGGAACAGCTGATCAAGGAAGCGCAGTTCGAGTTCACCGAGCTGCGTTCGATGATGCAGATGATGGCGCCGGTGGTGGCGAAGGAAGAAGGCATCCAGGCCACCGATTACCGCGACGTGCTGAAGGCGCTGAAGACGCAGCAGCTGGGCAAGGATGATGTGGTGCCGTGGTACCACCAGATCATCGGCAAGATCGAAGACACCATCCGCCGCGACCACATCATCACCCTGCCCCAGCGCAAGATGCAGATGCGCCTCGCCTCGGAAGCGGAAACCGCGGCGGTGCCGGCACCGCACATGGACCCGCCGCCGTTCATCAACAACCACGGCGAACAGGGCACCTTCGTGCTGACCATGGGCAACCCCAGCGGCGGCAAGTCCGATTCGTATGACGACTTCACCTATAAGGCCGCCGCGTGGACGTTGACCGCGCACGAAGGCCGCCCGGGCCACGAGCTGCAGTTCGCGGCGATGGTGGAACGCGGCGTCTCGCTGGCGCGCAGCCTGTTCGCGTTCAACAGCGTGAACGTGGAAGGCTGGGCGCTGTATGCCGAGTCGGAGATGCTGCCGTACGAGCCGCCGTCGGGCCAGTTCGTGGCCTTGCAGGCCCGCCTGCAGCGCGCGGCGCGTGCGTATCTCGATCCGATGCTCAACCTCGGCCTGATCAGCAAGGAGCGTGCACATGACGTGCTGCGCTACGACGTGGGCCTGTCCGAAGCGATGACGCAGCAGGAACTGGACCGTTACACCTTCAATAGCCCGGGCCAGGCCACTGCGTATTTCTACGGCTACATGCGCCTGCAGCAGACGCGCCTGAACACCGAGCTTGCGCTGGGCAAGGACTTCAACCGCCAGGCCTTCAACGACTTCGTGATCGGCCAGGGCCTGTTGCCGCCCGAGCAGCTCGCCGAAGCGGTGCGCACGCAGTTCATTCCGTCGCAGAAGAAGAAGTAACCGGCCAGGACATTCTGTCCGGCCGACTCAACGAGGCCGCGCTTTCGGGCGCGGCCTTTTTTTTGGCGGCGCCGGTGCGCGGCCGCTGAGTTCCAACCATGCGGCAAATCGTGCGGTATCCCGACGCAAGCCGGCTGGCACGAGGATGTACTCGCGGCTGGGTGGCTCATCCGGTCGATGACGAAAACGGGCGGCACCTTCGAGCGCCAGCAACGTGAGCTGGTCCTCGGCGGACAGGCGCAACGCGAGTCCCTGGACCGACAGCCACGCGCACGGCTTTTCCCCGAACCACACCATCAACCCGCCGAACATCGGCTTGCTTCGCAGATCGTGCGGACGCCCCAGATGCGTGGCGGCGTCTTCGAGTTCCTTAAGAAGAGCCTGGACGTCCGCGTTCACACCGGCCCGTCGGGCAACACGTAGAGCAGCACCGCGAGGTAGTGCAACACGCTGCCGGCCAGCACGAAGAAGTGCCACACCGAGTGGTGATAAGGCAGCTTGCGCCACAGGTAGAACGGCACGCCCAGCGTATAGGCCACGCCACCTGCCAGCAGCAGCACCATGCCGCCCGTCTGCAGATGGGCGAGCAAGGGCTTGAAGGCAATCACGCCCACCCAGCCCATGCCGATGTACATCAGCACCGCCAGCTTGCGGTACTTCTTCAGCACACCCAGTTCGAGCAGGCTGCCCATCAAGGCCAGGCCCCACACGGTGCCGAACAGGCTCCAGCCCCACGCACCCGGCAAGGCGATCAGGGTGAACGGCGTATAGGTGCCGGCGATCAGCAGGAAGATCGCGATGTGATCGAGCGTGCGCAGCACGCGCTTGGCCAGCACGCCGGGAATGGAGTGATAGAGCGTCGAGGCCGTGTAGCAAAGGATCAGCGTGCTGCCGAATACGGCGCTGGCCACGACGGATCGGGTGTCGCCGTAGCGCGCTGCAAACGCCACCAACGTGGCCAGGCCGGCAATGCTCAGCAGGATGCCGATGCCGTGGATGACGCTGGCGGCGAGTTCGTCGCCGAAGGCATAGCGCGGAAGAACCGTGCCGGAGGTGGCAGACATGGGGCATTCCTCAAACGGAACGTACTGGAGCGTACGGCCCCGCCACCTTAGGACGCGGGGCGCCATTCAACAAGGGCGCCCGTGGTCTTCACCTGCACTGACGCAAGGCTGCGCGACGTGCCGCCACAGCCATCACTCGATGATGAAAGCGCCGAACGCCACGCCCAAGTCCCAGCCCTTGCCCGTGCCGCTGAGCGCGAGCGAGACATTGCCCTTGGTCATCACGCGCGCACCCGCCGAACTGGCGGCGCCCGCATGCACGCCCGCATCGGCGTAGTGACCCTTGATCTCGCTGATGTTGCCGATGCCGGAGAACTTGCCGACGCCGTTGGTGATCTGGCTCTTGCCGAAAGTCAGGCCGCCGCCCTTGACGCGCAGGTGCACCGACATGCTCTGTCCGTTGTTGCAGCGAACGGTGCCGTTGCCGGTGGCCGTCTGATAGAACACCGACCAACCGGCGAGATTGAAAGTCATCTTGCACTCGAGGTCGGCGGCCTGTGCGGGTGCAGCGCTCATCCAGCCAGCCAACGCCAACACCGACGCTCCTGCGAACATCCGAACGTTCATCGCTTTTCTCCCTGGAAGTCCCCAGCCGCCGAGTGGCGGCGAGCCGTGCATTGTGGCCATCGGCCGCCCTATCCGGCGTGAATGTGCCTTTCACCCGGGATGTACGTCAAAGCAAGCCGGCAAAGCAAACAATGCGAAACCCGGGCATCCCCTCTCTCTCCCCCGATGTCCCGGCCTTACCGCCCCGCCATCCTGTGCGGGGCTTTTTTTGTCCCGCATGCACGCTACACGAACGGCGATGGCAGGCTCTATGCTGGAGACGGACCGGGAATCGGGAGAGCCGCCATGTCAGCCATCGACCTGCTGTTGCATCTGGACCATCTGGACCTCGACGTCGCCGCACCACGCGCCGCCATCGCCCTGGCGCAAAGGCTGGGTGCGCGACTCGACGCGTTGTACGTCGCCGACCTTCCCGCCACCGCTTTCAGCCTGCCCGAAGCCGTGCCCGTGCAGCTGGAGGAAACGCAGCGCCGGGTGGCCGAAGCGCAGACCCATGACGGCCAATGGCAGCAGACGCTGGCGGCACATGCCCTCAACGGCCAATGGCGCGTGACCCAGGGCGACACCGTGCAGGCGGTGAGCCAGGCCGCCTCCGGCTACGACATGCTGGTGATGGAACGCAGCCAGAAACGCAGCGACGCGCCGGTGGGTTTCGGCTCGGTATCGCGTTGCGTGTTCGCCAGTGGGCGGCCCGTGCTGGTCGTGCCCGACGTATCGCCCGTGCCATCGCTTGGCGCCAACGTTCTGGTGGCCTGGAACGGCAGCCGCGAATCCGCGCTTGCGCTCGCCGCCGCCCTGCCGTTGCTGCAGAAGGCCGACCAGGTGCGCGTGCTCGACGGCAGTGACATGAATGCGGACATGTTGCCGGTACTGCCGCCGCCTGGACTGGCCGACTGGCTGCAACGCCACGGCATCGAAGCCCACATCGACACGCTCGACAGCGGACCCAGCCACGCCGCGGGTCCAGCCGTGCTGGAAGCGGCGCACGCCCAGGGCGCCGATCTGATCGTGATGGGAGCCTGGAGCCGTTCGCGGCTGGCGCAGATGATGCTCGGCGGCACCACCCGCCACCTCTTCATGCATGGCGATGTGCCGATGCTGGTGGCGCACTGAAAAATCCCGTTTCCGGGCGCTCCCGGAAACTCCGCACAGAATAGCCTTCCATACGGCCACTTGCGCAAGCCTTTTTTCCGGGCTTAGGCTGCAACCGCACCGACACGATCCCTCCGCGTCCCCACGCGGCGTGCACGGGCAACAACTCACATCGATACGTTACGTCAGGAGGTCGCTTATGTCGTCCGCAAGCCTGGCTGTACCCCGTCATGCCCGTCCGGACCAGGTCCGCATCGCCGCGATGAGCGTGGCGATCGCACTCAACCTTGCCGCACTGCTCGCCCTGATGCGCCCCATGGCCCCGCAATGGGCGGTGCAGGCGCAGCGCATCATCACCACGCCGATCAGCTGGATCACACCGAAGAAGGAGGTCCCCCCGCCGCCGCGCATCGAGCTGAAGAAACTGGTCGAACCAAAAACCGTCCCCCATCCTCAGCCCATAGCCCAGCCCTTGCCGGTGGCACCGCCGGTGGTGAATACCTCAGATGACGGCAGTGCCCCTGCGGTGGTGGCGCCGCCCACGATTGCGCCGCCCGCTGTCGACGTCACCAGCGCTCCGGTGGAAGCCACCCTCGCCTACCGTGCGACGCCGCTGAAATATCCCCCACAGGCGCTGCATTCGCGTCTCCAGGGACAGGTGATCCTGAAAGTGCTGGTGGACGAGAACGGCATGCCGCAAGACGTCGTGGTCGAACAAAGCAGCGGCTACACGCTGCTCGATCGCAGCGCCCGCGAGCAGGTGCTGAAAGGTTGGAAGTTCGAACCGGCCATGGTGAACGGCCGCGCCGTGCGGGCATGGGCCCGTGTGCCGGTGACGTTCAACTTGAACGAGCTGTGATTCGATCCGCCTAGGCGACGGCAACAAAGGGAAGGCCCGGCCTGCATCCAGTGGCAGGTCCGGGCCCTTCCACGGCAAACCAGAGGCTCAGTGGACGTTCGCGGGGGCCGTCGGCGCAGGTCCACGCGCGATGCGCACGATCGCCCAGATCACGGCCACCAGCACGATCACCGGCAGGCACAGCGGCAGCAGGGCGAGCGCCACCAGGGGCGCCGCGATCAACAGGGCGATACCGCCGAATACCACGCCGAGCACGGCGCCGACCACGCTGAAAAGAACGCCGATCAGGCCGAAAGTGAGCTTGAACACCAGGCCGATCGTCGCGACCGCAAGCCATACACCCAGCACCAACATCAACAGCACGCTCATCGCAAACATGATGTCTTCTCCTGCCGGCGTCGCTGCCGGCGACCGTTGCGTATCGGGCTTTTGAGGCGCCCGATGCCACTTTCAAGGCCTTCTGGAAAGCATGCTGCGCTTTTGCGGCAAGCCGCGCATGTCGCGAAAGTCATGCCCTGCCGCATGCATGAATATGGCCTTCGGGTTACAGGACTTTAACGATACGCGTGCTGAACTGCGCGCCGGTTTCCATGAGTGACTTCGCATGGCCAAACACATGCAACACCTCAAGGCGCTGCGTGAGATTGCGTTTGACTATGGGGTGGGCGAGCACCCGGACCTGGCCTCGATGGCGAGGGAGTTGAGCCGTTCGGTCTATCAGAACAAGCCGGCGCTGGCCGGCGACCTGGCGGACCTGCGCACGCCCAACAAGGGTTTCGAACGGTGGCTGGTGGCCCGGCGCAGCAAGCCGGACATCAGCGTGCTGATCCTGGCGTGGCCCGCCAACCACACCACGCCAATCCACGATCACGATGGGCTGTGGGGGCTGGAGATGGCCCTGCACGGTGCGTTGGAAGTGGAATCGTGGGATCGCGACCCCGACGGAAAGATCCTACGAATGAGCGGCCGCGACTGGCTGGGCCCCGGGGACGTCACCTGGTTCGATGCCGACGATCGCCACGCCCACCGCTGCCGCAACCTCTCCCGGCAGGAAACGGCACTGTCGCTTCACGTCTACGGCGGCGATCTGGCACAGTACTTCACATACCAACAAGCTGGCGAGGCCGGCCAGTGGATCGCGAGCCCGCAGCGCAGCGCCCTCACCGGCCAGCTGTACGCTTGAAGCCACGCACGTAGAAACGCTTTTTTGAGGGAGTGGCATGTATCGACGGGTCGCCATCATCGGCGGCGGCGCTGCAGCGGCAGCGCTGCTGAGCGAGCTGCTGGAACGCCAGCTGCCGCAGCCGTTGCATCTGGACTGGTACACCGGCGGCGGTAACTCGCCGCGCGGCGTCGCGTATGGCACGCGGTCCGACAAGCATTTGTTGAACGTCCGCGCGGCGTCGATGAGCATGTTCGCTGCCAGGCCGCACGGTTTTCTCGAATTCGCCCAGCGCGGCGACAACAGCATCGCGGGTACCGACTTCCTGCCGCGCCGCCTCTATGGCGACTACCTCGAGACCCAGGTGGAGCGCGCGTTGGAGCGTGCCCGCGCAGCCGGACACGATGTGCGCGTGCTGCCCTTCGAGGTCGATGCGATCGTGCCGGAGCATGACGGCGTCAACGTCATCCATGGCGAAGACAGCGCGCGCGTCGACGCCGCCGTACTGGCCATCGGCTCGCTGCCGCCGCAACCCCTGAGTGGCGTCAGCGATGCCGCGCTGGACAGCGGCCTGTACGTCACCGAGCCATGGAGCTTCCTGGCCCAGGCCAAGCCCGATGCGCGCCCGCGCAAGGTCGTGCTGATCGGCCTTGGCCTCACCGCGGTGGACGTGTTGCTGGAGCTCTCCGCGCTGTGGCCCAACGCCACCTTCGAAGCCATCTCGCGTCACGGCCTGTTGCCGGAGCCGCATCTGCAGCACGCCTCCGCACCCGCGGACGACAGCAGCGAGCTGATCGAAGCCATGCGCGACGAGCCGTATATCCGCACCTGGATCCGTCTGCTGCGCGAAGCAGTGGCGCAGAGCGCCGACTGGCGCACGGTGGTCGACAGCCTGCGTCCGCACACGCCGTCGCTGTGGGCCCTGCTGCCGGAAGCAGAGCGTTCGCGCTTCCTGCGCCATGCCCGCTGGGCCTGGGAACGAGTGCGTCATCGCATGCCGCCGCAAGTCATGGCCGCCATGAAGGCGCTGGAGGAGGCCGATCGGCTGCATCGCCGTCGCGGCCGCCTGCAGGCCGTGGACGTGACCGGCGACAAGCTGCACCTGGACATCCGTCGGCCGCACGGCAAGGGCGTGGAGACGATGGATGCCGACCTGGTGATCCAGACGGTGGGCCTCAATACGGACGTGCGCCGCACGCATCATCCGCTGATTCGCCAGCTGTCGACCAACGGCCATGCAACGGCCGACTCGCTGGGACTGGGCATCACCGCCAGCGCCGAAGGTCGAGTCAAACACGACGAGCAGACCTGGCCACACTTCTACGTTATTGGCACCCTGCTTCGCGGCACGCTGTGGGAATCCACCGCCATGCCCGAAATCCGTCAGCAGGCACGCAATCTCGCCGACCGGCTGTTGAAAAGCGAATAAGCAAAGGGAGCGCCAGGCGCTCCCTTTGTCATTGCGCTCGAGCGATCACCAACCACTGAGCACGACCTTGCCGATGGTGCTGGCACTTTCGAGCTGTTGATGCGCACGCCGCAGATTGGCGGCATTGATCGTGCCCAGGTTCTCGCGCAGCGTCGTGCGCAACACACCCGCATCGACCAGGTCGGCCGCTTCGTTGAGCAGCAAGTGCTGCGCCTGCATGTCGTCGGTGTGGAACAGCGAGCGCGTGTACATCAATTCCCAATGCAACGAGAGGCTCTTGGGCTTGAGCAGGGTGATGTCGAGCGGCTTGGCCGGATCGTCGATCAAGGCCAGTTTGCCCTGCGGCTTGAGCAGCTCCACCAGCTTGGCAAAGTGCTGCTCGGTGTGGGTGAGGCTGAGCACATCGTCCACGCCCTGCGGCGCCACTGCCTTCACCGCGGCGAGCAGATCGCCGTGATGATCGACCACGTGATGCGCACCCAGCTCCTTCACCCAGCTCTGCGTGTCTTCCCGCGAAGCGGTGGCGATCACCGTAGCGTTGGTCAGCCGGCGCGCCAGCTGGATCGCCATGGAACCGACGCCGCCCGCGCCGCCCATCACCAGAATGACGCGATGACGCCCGCCGTTGCCGCGCGGCACGTTGAGCCGGTCGAACAGCAACTCCCACGCCGTGATGGTGGTGAGCGGCATCGCCGCGGCCTGGGCGAAATCGAGCGTGGAGGGCTTTCGCCCGACGATGCGTTCGTCGACGAGTTGCATCTGCGCATTGCTGCCGGAGCGATCGATGGCGCCGGCGTAGTACACGGCATCGCCCGGCTTGAACAAGCTGACGTCCGCTCCCACCGCGACCACCGTGCCCGAGGCGTCCCAGCCCAGCACCTTGACGGCACCTGCCGGATCGGTGCGCTTACGCACCTTGGTGTCCACCGGATTGACCGAGATGGCCTCCACCTTCACCAGCAGGTCGCGCCCCTGCGGGACGGGCTCGGGCAGCTCGACGTCGAGCAGGCTCTGCGGATCGGTGATGGGCAAAATCTGCCGGTATGCAACGGCTTTCATGCAGCTCTCCTAGCGAATGCAAAGTATCAGGGAATGATCTTGCGCCGACGAAAGTCGTCAAACAGTCGCGTGAACATGGCTTTTGTCTCGACGTGCTCGTGGAAACCGAAACGACGGGCCTTGGAGCCGTCGCCGAACATGTCGTAATCCCAGGAAAACACGAAGTCGGCAAAACGCCAGGACGATACCTCGGCATACGCATGCGGCGCGAGTCCATGGCGCTCGCCCATGGCGCGCCATAGCGGCTCCTTGTCCGCCATCACCGTGTCCAGCGACAACGGCAGCGGCGGTGCCACGTCCAGCGCGAAGTAGTCGGCGAT
>Ga0070689_100001675_pt1 | contig 14147 bp, 10 predicted proteins | sample KBSS23HmetaG_FD_64669 | JGI IMG/M metagenome (GOLD analysis project Ga0070689, IMG submission 64669) | Switchgrass rhizosphere microbial communities from Kellogg Biological Station, Michigan, USA - KBS S2-3H metaG | ecosystem: Host-associated > Plants > Roots > Rhizosphere ...
TGCAGGCGTGCCGATGATGAACGGTGCGTCGTTCCTCGAGGGCTACGTACCCGAGGTCGATGCGACGGTCGTCACCCGTTTGCTCGACGCCGGCGCCGAGATCCACGGCAAGGCGCACTGCGAATATCTCTGTCTCTCCGGGTCGAGCCACACCAACAATACCGGGCCGTGTCACAATCCCTGGAAGCGCGGCCACTCGGCCGGCGGCTCATCGTCCGGCAGCGCAGCTCTCGTCGCCGCCGGCGAGGTCGATCTCGCAATCGGCGGCGACCAGGGCGGCTCGATACGCATGCCGGGCGCGTTTTGTGGCATCGTCGGAATGAAGCCGACACACGGGCTTGTACCGTACACCGGCATCATGAGCATGGAGGTGACGATCGACCACGCTGGGCCGATGACGCGCAACGTTGCTGACAATGCGCTCATGCTCGAAGTCATCGCCGGTCCCGACGGTCTTGACGTGCGGCAAAAGCCCTACGAGGTGCCGCAATATTCCAAGCTTCTGGAAGGCGGCGTCAAGAGTCTGCGAATCGCGGTCGTCAAGGAGGGCTTCGGCCATCCGGAATCCGAACCCGCCGTGGATGCGAAGGTCAAGAGCGCAGCCGGCATCTTTGCTGATCTGGGCGCGAGCGTGCACGAGGTGTCGCTGCCGCTGCATCTCGAAGCCCGGACCTTCTTCATGCCGATGGCGGCGGAGGGCATGGTCCGGCAGGCGTTCGACGGCAACGGCATCGCCTCGGGCGCGTCGGGCCTCTACTTGTCCGGCCTTGTCGACCGCTTTCGCATGTGGCGCCACCGGGCAGACGAGATCGCCGACACGGTCAAGGTCTTTATGCTCCTGGGTCGCGCGATGGCGGACGCCTACGGCGGACGCATCTATGCCAAGGCGCTCAACATGCGCCGCGACCTCACCGCGCGTTACCTAGCCTTCATGGGTGACTATGACATCCTGCTCATGCCGACCGTGCCGATGACGGCCCCGGCTCTGCCGCCACCCGATGCCCCGCGTGCGGTCTTCCTGCAGAAGGCTTGGGAAATGCTGGCGAATACCGCGCCCTACGACGTCACGGGGATGCCATCGCTCACCCTGCCGTGCGGTTTGGCCGACGGGTTGCCCGTCGGTCTGATGCTGACCGGACGGCACTATGAGGAGGCTACTCTGTACAAGGCGGCGTTCGCGTTCGAGCAGCACAAGGATTGGAAGAACTTGTAGCCGGTGATGGACAACCAGCGTGCGCAGTCAGACACGGCGAAGAGCGGGGCGTATTTCCTTCTGACCCAGGCTCGCCGCGTGCGCGTCTGCAACATGGTCGATCCGAAGTACACCCTCGGCGCATCGATCCTCAAGCGCCATCTTCCGGCCCAAGGTCGAGCGCGAATGCGTCAAACTCGTTGGAACTTCCCGCACATGCACGAGTTGTCAAGGCATCCCGAGGTCGGTTTACCCCAGCTCCTAAATCCGTGTGATGGCAGCCGCTGCTAACGCACTTTGTTTGCGATCAGCAGAAGGCTCGCTAGCTTGCACTCGCTGAACTCGCCGCCTTTCATTGTCGCGCGAGCTGAAAGAAGCGTCACGATGGAAATTCAGATCGGTTTTGACATCAAGTTCAACTTCATCGGTCACACGCCGATGGTCTTGATGCTGAACGTACACCCATCGCGGTCGCACGATTTGCTTACGCCGGACGTGATAAGAACGAACCCGACGCGCTCCATCACGCCCTACCTCGACAGCTTCGGCAACAAGTGCCTGCGGGTTTTGGCACCTGCCGGGGAGTTCAATGTCTTCAATAGCGCGATCATTTCCGACAACGGATTGCCGGACAGTGTCGACCTGGGAGCCGAGGAGCACGCGGTCTCTGACCTTCCGCCCGAGGCCCTGATGCATCTGCTCGCCAGCCGCTATTGCGAAAGTGATCTGCTCATGGACACAGCATGGGCGCTGTTCGGCAACGTCCCTTCCGGTTGGCGGCGCGTGCAAGCGATCTGCGATTTCGTCCACGGGCACATCGCCTTCAACTATCAGAATGCGGATGCCAAGCAAGGAGCGGTGCGCACGTTCGAGCGGCGCACCGGAGTCTGCCGGGACTTCGCTCACTTGGCGTTGACCTTCTGCAGGTGCCTCAACATTCCGGCACGATACTGTACCGGCTATCTCGGCGACATCGGGGTGCCGCCCGACCCGGCGCCGATGGATTTCAGTGCATGGTTCGAAGCTTTCATTGGGGGGCGTTGGTATGTATTCGACGCTCGGCACAATGCACCGCGAATCGGCCGCGTATTAATCGCTCGGGGCCGGGATGCGGCTGACTGCGCCATCGCCACCACGTTCGGAGCCAATACCCTGTCGTCTTTCCAGATCACGACGCATGAATTTCTCGGAGAACTGCCTCGGGCCAGCGCTTGCGCGGTTGTCGGATCGTGATTGGGACGGCGTTGACGAGATCTTTTCGACCTCGGGCTTGTGAATCATCGCGAGCTTGGCGGCGTCTCACGGTGGCCGACAATTTGACGCTGCGATGAATAAGGTGCGGCCGGAAGCGCCGAGAGACACCGACCAGGCCGGATGTCACCTTTGGGTTCGTCTTCGGCCGATTGAACGTATCCTTGTGATGTCCGGTTATCCCCGGATAAATCAGGGTGAGGCCGGCAGCGAGTTGGTTGGCGCGGCGCTCGATCACGAATGTTCTTCGGCTTCGGCGCAAGCACCTTAATATCGGCGTCGCGGCGGCCGGGCTCGATAAATCCGAAAATTAGATACGGGTCTCCGGCGAGCGATGTTGCGGCAAATCCCACCGCCGCGCCGATCAGCATGAGTCCTTCGAGTCCGAGATTGACGATGCCGGCACGTTCTCCGACCAACTCGCCCAGTGTGGCGTAGAGCAGCGAGGTCCCCGAAAGGATCGAACTCGACAGCACGGCGGCGGCGAACGGCGTGCTCATCGGCTAGTCCCCGCGGGCCCGCGCTGGCCGAGCACAATGAAAAGGACCACCGCCATGAGCAGATTGATCACGGCATAAGGCACGCCCTGCGTGATCTGCAGGATATCGCCCACGGAACTCACCACCGCGAACAGAAAGGCCATTGCCAGGATGCCGATCGCGGTGCCACCGGCGAGCCACGCGACCAGAAAACCCACGAAGCCGTAGCCAGGCGAGAGTTCGGCGACCAATCGTCCCTGTATCGCCGAGACCTCGGCCATCCCGGCGATGCCGGCGATGCCGCCGGCGATGGCCATGGTCACGACGATATAGGCGGAGACCGGAATGCCGAGGCGGAGGCTCGCTTCGGCGTTGCCTCCTATCGCCCGCATCTCCAATCCCCAGCGAGTGCGGTTGAGGGCAAAGCCGTAGAGCGTCAGGCAGACAAGGCCGAAGAGCAGGCCGAGGTGGATGCGGGTGCTACCGAGCGCGGGCAATCGCGCCGCCTCGACGAATGCCGGCGACTGCGGGTAGGACGAACTCTCGGGGCTCCGCCACGGTCCGAAGATAAAGAAGCTGACGATGAGCGGCGCGATGTAGTTGAGAAGCAGCGTCGAGATCGTCTCATTGACGAGCTTGGCCGCGCGCATCAAGCCGGGCAGAAAGGCCCAGAGCGCGCCTCCGGCAAAGCCGAACGCCGTCATCAACGGCAACAACAGCCAGGACGGCAGATCCGGAAAATCGAGCGCGCCCGCGGTGGCGAGCCAGGCGCCCATTTAGAGCTGACCTTCACCGCCGACATTGATCAGACCGAGCCGGCTCGGCAGTGCGACCGCAATCGACGTCAACAGCAGAGGCGTCATCCGCACCAGAAGTTCGGAGAAGCCATACGCGTTGCCGAAAATGTAAACCAACGTGTCGCGGTAGGCGCGTAACGGGTCCTTGCCGTCGACGAGCAGCACGACGGCGAACACCGCGAGCGCGACCAAGGCCACGACGATCGCGCGCGGCAGCCGGTGCCGCATCGCTAAGGCGGTGGGGCTGCGCAGCGCGAGTGCGAGCTCACGCGGCATTGGCCGCCCCCACCATGCTGAGACCGACTGCGTCTGTGTGAAATGATTCCGGGAGAAAGGTGCCAGCGATGCGCCCATCACGGAGCACAATCAGCCGGTCGCTCACGGCGAAGAGTTCGTCGAGATCCTCCGAAACGAGGAGCACCGCCGATCCGGCGGCGCGCGCTTCGCCCAGAAGCGTGCGCAGTGCCTCAGCGCTGCGGGTGTCGAGGCCGCGCGTGGGATAGAGGGCGACGATGAGCTTGGGGTTTTGAGCGAGTTCTCGCGTCAGCACGATCCGCTGCTGATTGCCGCCCGAGAGTACCGCCGCGCGCGCGCCGTAGGACAACGGCGGGAAGCGCAGCCGGGCGGCGCTCTTGTCCATGTCGGTGACGAGGCGCCGCCAATCGAGACCCAATCCCCTGCGATAGCGCCGGCCGCTACCGAGCACTAAATTCTCACGGACCGTAAGAGCTGGGATCATCGCCAAGCTCAGCGGGTCTTCCGGAACACTGGCGACGCCGCGCGCGCGGATGCGCGCTACCGACCAGCCGGTTGCGTTCTCGCCCCACAGCCGTTTCACGCCACTTTTAGGACGGCGCAGGCCGAGGATGATTTCAGCAAGTTCGCGCTGGCCGTTGCCGGAGACTCCGGCTACGCCGACAATCTCGCCGCCTCTGATTCCAAACGAAAGATTGCGCAGGGCCACGGTGCCGACGTCAGCAGCGGTGGCAATTTGCTCGAGCTCCAACACCATTTCGCCGGGCGCCGTTTCCGGCGCGCGCGAAGGACGCGCTTGCAGCGGGGACGAATCACCGAACATTAGACGAAGCAGATTTGCTTCGTTCGCTTCTTGTCTCGATACCGTGCCGACGATGCGCCCCTGGCGCATCACCGCGACGCGGTCGGCGCAGGCCATGACCTCACGCAGCTTGTGGGTGATGAAGATCAGCCCATATCCCTCTTCGCGCAACGTCGCAAAGGTGCGGAACAAGCCATCGGCCTCTTGCGGCGCCAGGACTTTGGTGGGTTCGTCGAGGATCAGAACGCGGGCGCCCGCAAGTAGCTGCTTGAGGATCTCGACTTTCTGCCGGTCGCCCACCGCGAGGCGGCCGACCGGAAGCCGCAAGTCAACCGAAAGGCGCAAGCGCTCGGCCAGACGTTTGATGCGACGGCCGAGTTTGCCGGGACGGATGACCCAAGGAAGGTCGTCGAGGAATAGCGCGACATTCTCCCAGACGCTGAGAGCAGGTATCAGGCTGAAGTTCTGGAACACCATACCGATCCCAAGACGGCGCGCTGCGCGCGGCGAGAGGATCGTCGTCGGCCGGCCGGCAACCGCAAACTGGCCTGCATCGGGACGGTAGTAGCCGTAGAGAATTTTGCAGAGCGTGCTCTTGCCGGCGCCGTTCTCGCCGAGTAACGCCACCACTTCGCCGGCATTGACCGCGAACGCCGCAACGTCATTCGCCAACAGGGGGCCGAAGCGCTTGATGACCCCTGTCGCTTCGAGAAGCGGCGCGGGGCTCGTCATCGGCGACGCCGTAGCATGAAACTTGCATGAAAATAATTCATATCGCTGCCCAGTCCTGTTCTGCAGGGCGGCGCAGCGTGCCAGTTCGACGGGCCGCGAGGAAATGAATTATGAATATGCAGCGGATGACCGAAAGGAATTTGCGGGGGGTCAACCTCAATCTGCTCGTCGCCTTCGACGCGCTGATGGCTGAACGCAATGTGACCCGCGCCGCTCAGAATAACGGCCTCAGCCAATCGGCGATGAGCAAGGCGTTAAATCGGCTACGTCACCTGCTCGAAGACCGACTGTTCGAATTGCGCGACGGGCGAATGGAGCCGACGCCGCGGGCTCTGGAGCTGGCGGGGCCGATCCACGGCGCACTCTCGGAAATCTCGCGGACGCTCAAGCTGCCCGGCGCCTTCGATCCGCAACAAGCCATCGGCACGTTGCGCATTGCCACGATCGACCTGCATCAGACGACGCTGCTGCCGGCCTTGGTCGCGCGTCTGCGGCGCGACGCGCCGGGTCTCGATCTCAGATTGCAGGCGGTCGAGAGGCATCGGCTGCATGACCAACTCGCCAGCGGCGAACTCGATCTCGCCATAGCGCCGATTCTTGCCGAGACACCTGACCTTCATGCCGAGCCGCTATGGAGCGACCGCCTCGTCACCCTGATCAGCGCCAACAACCCGTTGCCGCTGCCCATGACGATCGACGCTTTCGCCGACGCCGTTCACGTGGTGGACGCCGGGCACGTCCAAGTCGCCAAAGATGGCAAGGGCTCGAGCCTGGTCGACTCCATACTGGCCGCGCGCGGCCTGCGCCGGCGCATAGCCGTAGTGTTGCCGACTTCCGCCGGGATTCCTTTCGTGGTTGCTGCCACGGATTTGATCGCCACTCTGCCGAGCCGAATCGTCAAGGATTGGAGGGCGATCCCGAATCTACGGGTCGTGCCTGCGCCCCTGCCCACTGTTGAAGTCAGTCCGCACGTCTTCTGGCATCCACGCACCCAGGATTTGCCGCTACGTTCCTGGTTGCGCGGGGTGATCAAGGAAACTGCGACACAGCTGCAAACGATTCCGCAATAGGCGATCGAAATAGGGTTTGCCGCGCGCTCAGCGACGAACGTAAGCCTCGCCGAGCGCGCGGGGGGCGGTTTGCCGACCCGCCAGCCCACCGACCGCGAGCAACGCCAGCAAGTAGGGCAACATGATTAGAAATGCGTTCGGAACGTTGACTCCGAGCGTCGGCAACTGAAACTGCAAGGCGGTGGCCGCGCCAAAGAGGAGACAGGCGAACACGGTGCCGCTCAATGTCCATTTTCCGAAAATGACCGCTGCGATCGCGAGGTAACCCGCGCCGCGGGTCATGCCCTCGGTAAAGGTGTGAATGTCGCCGATCGACAGGAACGCGCCCGCCAGCGCCGACATGAAGCCGGCAAACAGTACACCGATATAGCGGATCCTGGTGACCGACACCCCCGATTTGTCGACCGCGCGCGGCTCCGCCCCCGCAGCATGAATGGCAATGCCGAGCGCGGTATAGCGCAGCACCAGAGCCGTCAGCACGATAATGATGATGCCAACATAGAGCAGCCACACTTGCTGGAACACGGCCTCGCCGAATATCGGAATATCACCGAGCAGCGGCGGATTCCATTTGGCCAGCCCCGGGATCTGCTCGCGCGAGCGTGCGCCAAAGATTTCCCGGTACGCGAGCGTGGTCGCGCCAAGTACCAGGATGTTGATACCGATGCCGGTGACGATCTGATTGGCGCGAAGGGTGTTGCTCAACAATGCCTGCAACAACGCGACCGGCAAGACTCCGACAATGCCGATGAGCAAACCGAGCGTGGGATTGCCAGTCGCCCATGCGCCTACCGCCGAACCAAAAGCGCCGGTCAGCATCATGCCCTCGATGCTCATATTGAGCACGCCGGCGCGCTCGCTGACGAGTTCGCCGGTACCGGCGAGGAGAAGCGGGACCGCGAGCCGCACCGACGAGCCGATGAACACTGCGAACAATTCCCAAGTCATGACCGCCGCCCGATGAAGTAGGCCGCACCGGCCAGCGTCACAACGATGAGACCCTGAATCACCATCACGAGAGCGGTCGGTACGCCCGCGACCATCTCCATATTGATGCCGCCGGAGCGAAGAAACCCGAACAGCAATGCGGCCGCGATCACGCCGACCACCGACCCGCGCGCGAGCAGACCGGCAACCAAGCCGTCGAACCCATAGCCGGAGGAAAACCCGTCCTTGAGCAGATACTGATCGCCGAGCAGCATGAATCCGCCGGCTAGTCCGCCGAGCGCACCGGCAATGCCGAGCGCGAGCACGACCATGCGTGCATACGAAATCCCGGCGCGACTCGCTGCCACGGGATTGAAGCCAACGGCGCGCAGTTGCACGCCGAGCAGCGTCTTGCTCAGCAACACGCCGGCGACGATCGCGATGATGATTGTCGCCGGCAATCCGATATTCACAGGAAACGAATAGTCGCCGGTGAGGAGCGGAAGCTTTGTCGAATCTGGAATTTCGAGGGATTCCGGCAGCGTCGCCGAGCTGGTCATCGGCTTGCGCAACAATGCAGGCGACTGCACACACCAATAAAGCAGCCACACCGCGATGAACGACAGCAGCAGCGTGCTGATGACCTCGTTGGTGCCGACTTTGATCTTCAGGACGCCGGGGATTGCCCCCCAGATCATCCCAGCGATCATCGCGGCGAGAAGCGGAACCAAAAACGGCAGGCCCGCCGGCAGGTCGGCGGCGCCGCCGTAAAGCGCAACCGCAGTAGCGGCGATGCCGCCGACGGCGATCTGCCCCTCACCGCCGACATTCACCAGATTGGCGCGATTGGCGATGACAAAGCCGATGCCTACCAGTGCGAAAGCGATGCTGCGGTTGATCGAGGCCGCAATCGCGTAGGGCGAGCCCAATGTTCCATCGACGAACGCCGACAATGCATCGGGCACCGAAACGCCGATGGCGAAGATCAGAACAAGACCGAGCAAGCCCGCGACCGCAACCGCGGAAATAGAGATCGCTACTGACGGCCGCACCCACTCGCGGATGTCCAGCCTGTTGTTCACAACGGTGTCGGTCATTGCGCCTGCCCCGCCATCATGGCGCCGATGCGTTCGCGCTCGCGCGGATCGGCCGCGCAATTGCCCATGATGCGCCCGCGATAGAGAACGACGATGCGGTCGGCCACCGCCATCAGTTCGTCGAGCTCTGACGAAATGAGCAGCACCGCGGCGTCCCGCTGGCAGGCCGCGCGAATGTGGCCATAGACCGCAGCGACCGCGCCGACGTCGAGCCCGCGAGTCGGCTGTGCGGCAAGAAGGAACGTTAGATTGGGCAGCGTTATCTCCCGCGCCAGCACCGCCTTTTGCTGGTTGCCGCCTGAGAGCGCCGAAAACGCGATATCGGGCCCGGCCGCGCGCACATCGAAGCGCGCCATCAGATCGCGAGCGGCGTGGACCAATTCCTTGCGCCGCAGGAAACCGAACGATGTAAATCCATCGAGCCGGTTGAGAAAGATGTTTTCGGCAACGCTCATTTCCACGATACAGCCGACGGCGTGCCTATCTTCCGGCACTACGCCGATGCCGGCGGCCGTGATTTCCTTCGGGCCGAGGTGTGTCGTTTCCAGATCGCCGAGAAAGACCCGTCCCCTGCTCGGCTCCAGCATGCCCGAGAGCACAGCGGCCAGTTCGCTCTGACCGTTGCCTTCGACGCCGGCGACACCGACGATCTCGCCGGGCCCGATCGCCAACGTGAAATGGTCGAGCCGGGTGACACCCTGACTGTCGATCACGGTGAGGCCATCGATCTGAACCGCTTCAGGAGTGGGTGTTTCGCCTGGAGGGTCGCCGATCCGGACGCGCCCGGGCTCGCCAACGCCAAGCGTCGAGGCGGCCGACCTATCGAGCGCCTTGACGTCACCCTGGATCATCGCCCGCACCAGCGCGTCGATCTCTCCCGCCGGATCGCTCGATCGCGCGACCACGCGGCCGCCTCGCAGCACAGTCACGCGATTCGCTGCTTTTTTGATCTCGGCAAGCTTGTGCGTGACCAGCACGACCGCAGCGCCGCCGGCGGCGACGCGGCCGCAGATGGCAAGGAGCGACGCAATTTCATCCGGGAGCAAGACCGCCGTCGGCTCGTCGAGGACGAACAATCGCGGCTCGCGAATCAGGCATTTGACGATTTCCACGCGCTGGCGTTCGCCGACGGAGAGATCGTCGATCTTGGCATAGGGATCGAGCGCGAATCCGTAGTCATTTGCCAGGCGCTCGAGCCGCTGCGCCCACGCACGCGTATTCACCAGCCCACGCTGCTGACCAAGGATCACGTTGTCGACCACGGTCATGTCGTGGACCAGGCTGAAATGCTGATGCACCATCGCGATCCCGCTCGCGAGGGCATCGGAAGGACCTGTCGGCCGGTAGATTTCGCCGCGAAGACGCATCTCGCCTTTGTCCGGCACGTGCACACCGAAGATCAGGTTGCAGAGAGTGGATTTGCCGGCGCCGTTCTCGCCCAGAATGCAGTGCACCTCGCCCGGCAAGATGTCGAGCGAGGCCTTTGACAACGCAACCAGCGAACCGAACCGCTTGGTGACGCCTTGCAGCGCCAGGAGCGGTTCGGTCAGGGTTTGTGCGGGGTCTCTCACGGGGAGCGGTCGGGGCAGAGGCGACAGCGCCGCCTTAGCCCTTGAGGACCTTGATCTTGCCGGACAGGATGTCCTTCTTGATCGCGTCGAGCTTGGCTTTCTGCTCCGGTGTGCCGCCGCAGACAACCATGTCGGAGGCTTGTGGGCCCATTTTCAGGCCGAATTCCTTGTAGCCGGGCTTCCATTCGCCGCTCACCGCCTGATCGATTGCGTATTGCACCTGGAAGCCGACGCCGGTGATCGAATAGGCGACGTAGAGCGGATCGCTGCCGCAGCGGTCGGTATAGCTTCCGATGATGTGCGTGCCTTTGTCCTTGGCCGCCTGCTCCATGCCGCGGAGGCCGAGGTTGAGGATGTGGTAATGCACATCGGCGCCCTGCGCGATAGCGGCAAGCGTTGCTTCCTTCGACTTGGCTACGTCGTCGAAATCGCCGGTATAGTTCTCGAAGTATTTGATCTTGGCATTGATGTATTTTGCGCCGTTGCCGAATTCCTTGCCGGCGTTGACGATCGAGGGAATTTCAAGACCGCCGACGTAGCTGACGGCGCCGTTCTTCGACAGCATTGCGGCAGCGGCGCCGGCGACGAAGGCAATCTCGGCCTGCTTGACGTCATAACCGGCGACATTCGGCAACGACTCGGCTTCGTTGCCGCCGACGATGGAGAACTTCACCTTCGGGAAGCGCTTGGCGATTTTATAGACCGCCGCTTGGGTCTGGCCGCCGACGCCGATGACCAGATCATTGTTGGTCGCAAGGTTGGTCAGCGCCTGGTCCATATCGGCATAGTTGATGTTCTCGATCATTTGGACCTTGATCTTGTCGCCATACTTTTTCTGCGCGGCGACGAGGCCGTCATAGCCGGATTCCATCCACCCTTTGTCGGATTTAGATCCCGGAATCAGAATGCCGACTTTGAGCGGCCCAGCCGCGCGCACCGCTTGCGGATTGGCGAAAGCGAAGCCGAAGGCAACCGCAGTTGCTGCGCCGGCCAGTACAAGGCGTCGGGAAAGCATGGACATCGTCCTTGGCTAGGGTGAACACGAAAGGTGCAAACCTCAGAACTGCGAGCAAGCCCCATGCCATGGAACTAACGCATTGAAATACCGCGAGATAAGACGTGAGGGGCGACCTCGAAATAAGTATATGCTTACTAGCTACGCAAAAAACTGCCGCTATTTGAGGCATTTAGCGCGGCGTTGCATTCTCAACCAGCGCGTCTTTGGAAAGACAGGCTAAATTTCACGCGGTTTTTTTGTTGGCAGCAAAATTGCAAATAGGACGATCGGCCAACCTCACACTCATCTTTGACCAAGGAGAACCGACGATGTCGGCCGTGGAAAAGCGCAAGGAAGTTTCCCCCAGTGGTCCGCTCGGGTTTGGCTCTCAATATCTGTGGCAGGCTTCCGCAGAAGAGGTGGACATGGCGATGCCGCCGCCGCCGCCGATCCGCGTGTCGCTACCCTGCCAGCCGCAGCACGTGACGATCGATCTGCGGCGCACCGCGATCATCGTGATCGATATGCAGAACGATTTCTGCGCCAAGGGCGGGTGGGTCGATCATCTCGGCGTGGACTATGGTCCGGACCGCGCCCCGATCGCGCCGCTCCAGCGCCTGCTCTCAGCGCTCCGCGGCGCGGGCGTGCCGGTCATCTGGGTCAATTGGGGCAATCGGCCCGATCTCGCCAATATGCCGCCTAATCAGATCCATCTCTACAAGCCGCACGGTTCCGGTATTGGGCTGGGCGATCCCCTGCCGGGCAGCGGAGCCCATGTCCTGGAAAAGGATTCATGGGCCGCGGCAGTTGTCGACGAGCTCAAGCCGGAGCCGCGCGATATTCGTGTCGACAAGTATCGGATCAGCGGCTTCTGGGATACACCGTTGGACTCGATACTGCGCAACCTCGGCACGAAATCGATCCTGTTCGCCGGCGTCAACACCGATCAGTGTGTCCTGCATTCGCTGACCGACGCGAATTTCCTCGGCTACGGCTGCATCCTGGTTGACGATTGTTGCGCAACCACTTCACCGGATTTCTGTACCGAAGCGACCATTTGGAACGTCAAGAAATGCTTCGGCTTTGTGATCGGTTCGGACGCCATAGTCACATCGCTCGCCACATCGACGGCGCGCTGAAATGGACGCAGTCTCGGCAGAGGCGTCCGCCGACTTCGGTGCGTTCGTCCCCGATGGAAGATACCGCCGCACGCCAACGGGGCGCGGCACGCTCGACGGTCTTACGTTTGCCGTCAAGGATCTGATTGACGTGGAAGGCTGCCGCACGGGCGGCGGCAATCCCGACTGGCTCGCCGGTCAGAAGCCGGCGACACGTTCTGCACCGATCGTGGCGGCGGCGCTCGCGGCCGGTGCAACGTTTATTGGCAAGACAGTTACCGACGAACTCGCCTTCAGCCTCGAGGGTCGCAACGTCCACCACGATCGCCTCACCAATCCGGTCTGTCCGGATCGACTGCCCGGCGGCTCTTCGAGTGGATCGGCGGTTGCGGTTGCCGGCGGCCTTGCAGACTTCGCACTCGGCACCGACACGGGCGGCTCGGTGCGCGTGCCGGCGAATTTCCTCGGCCTTTTTGGTTTTCGTCCGAGCCACGGCGCGATCTCGCTCGAAGGCGTGGTGCCGTTCGCGCCGTCCTACGATACGATCGGGTGGTTTGCCCGTGACGCCCGCACTATGGCGCGCGTCGGCGATGCGCTTCTCCCCGCGCAATACGAAAGCCCGATCACCAAGCTGAAACTTGCTGCCGATGCCTTCGCGCTGGTCGATGCGCCGCTTGCGGCTGATCTGATGGCCCGGGCCGGAAAACTCGGCCTGGGCGGCACCGTCGATCTCTTCGACGGCCAGGAAGCGCAATATTTCGAATGCTATCGTGTGCTGCAGGGCGCTGAAATCTGGCAAAGCCTCGGGGGCTGGATCACCGAGAAGAAGCCCCGCTTTGCCGCCGATATCGCGCAGCGTTTTGCCAGTGCGGCCGTGGTCCCGCCGGCGGATGTCGCACATTATGCCTTAGCCCGCGGCGAAATCCGCGCGCGATTTGAATCCCTGCTGCCGGCCGACACCGCGATCCTGATGCCGGTCACCCCGTGTCCGGCATTGAGCGCCACAGCACCGCCCGACGTCATCGGCGATTTCTATCACCGCGCTTTGACCTTGACGTCGGTAGCGGGTCATTGCGGCGCGCCGCAGTTCACTCTGCCGCTCGACCGTTGGCGGGGCTGTCCCATCGGGCTGTCCGTGCTCGGCCGCCGCGGTAGCGATCGCGCCCTGCTTGAACTGGCTGCGACGCTTGCGGAGCAAGCGACCGCAATGGCGCTCGCATGACTTACGGCCATACCAATGCGCGGCGCCTTCCCGCGCCGCAAGCGCGCCCTCGGCAGCAGCCGCGGCGCACTTCAGGCGAAAGCCGCGAGCAGATTCTGCGCGCTGCCACCAGTGAATTCGTCACCCACGGTTTTGCCGGCGCGCGGATCAATCGCATCGTCGAAAAAGCGGGCAGCAACCCACGGATGATCTATCACTACTTCGGCAGCAAATCGCGGCTCTATCTCGCAGTGCTCGAAGAAGCGCTGGGCGGGCTGCGGCGCCGCGAGCTCCAGATCGACATCGAGCATCTCGAGCCGCGCGAAGGGCTTTTACAATTGTTCGACTTCCTCGGCAGTTATTTCGAGACTAACCGGCATTTGGTGCGACTGCTTTCGGCGGAGAACATGCTCAAGGCGAAGTACATGCGGAAATCGCAGCGCATTCCGGAAATGTCGTCGCCGGTCCTCCACATGATCGAGCAACTCATCGCGCGCGGCACCGAAGCCGGAGAGCTGCCGCGGGGGTTGGATGCGCTGCGGCTCTACGTCATGATGGTCGCACTCTCGCAGTTCCACTTATCGAACGGTCACACCTTATCAACGATCTTCGGCCGCGATTTGTACAATCCTGGATGGATGAGGGCGCGTGCGGAAGA
>Ga0070689_100001676_pt1 | contig 14142 bp, 11 predicted proteins | sample KBSS23HmetaG_FD_64669 | JGI IMG/M metagenome (GOLD analysis project Ga0070689, IMG submission 64669) | Switchgrass rhizosphere microbial communities from Kellogg Biological Station, Michigan, USA - KBS S2-3H metaG | ecosystem: Host-associated > Plants > Roots > Rhizosphere ...
CGTTGCTTCCAAGATGAAGGACCAGCTGCCTCAGCTGGTCGCGGTCCGCGTCGAGGCAGGTATCGGCAACTCCTCTTGCCACCTTGAGTTCCACGCCTCGGGCCTCCGCCGTGGGGAGCAGGATCCCGGCCACTTCCTCGGCGAGGTCGGCGAGGTCGACCCGCTCTCGACGGGCCCGATGCTGCTGCGAATCGAAGCGGCCTAGGTCGAGCACCGATTCCGTGAGACGGGTGAGCCTCTGGGCCTCCTCGTCGAGGACCTGCAGGAATTCCTCGAGCTGGCCTTCGGCCATCGCCGACACCTCCGCGGTTCGCAGCGTGTCGGTGTAAGCGCGGATCGTGGTGAGCGGGGTGCGGAGCTCGTGCGTCAACGTGGACACGAACTGTTGCTTGAGCTCCTCCATCTCCTTCATGCGCGCGTCCGCCTGCTCGAGCTCCAGCGTGCGGCGTGCGATCTGCCGATTGAGCCGCGCATTCTCGATGGCGACCACGGCGTGGGTGGCGAGCACCTCCAGCAGCTCGACGGTCTCCTTCGCCGGCACCAGCCGGTCGACGGGATCGTCGACGGAAAAGTAGCCGATCATCTCGCCGCGGCCGTCGACGAGCGGCACCAGCAGCACGTCTTCGGCGTGCCACTCCCACGGCTCACGATGGCCCAGATCGGCCACGTAGCCGGCGGGCAGCACGCGGCTGAAGGGATGCTGGTGGCTGATGAAGTACGAGTGGCTCACCTTGAACTCGGGCCGCAGCCACGAGTGCACGTCGTCGAGGTCGATCTCCTGGCGCTCGAGCATGATCTGCGCCGCGGGGCCGAGACCGGCAAAGGCCACCGGCCGCATGCGATCGCCGGCCGGGTCGCGGAGGCGGACGAGCACGATGCGGAACTCGAGGATGTCCTCGATGGTGCGAGCGATGCGATCGACCAGCGGCTCCAGCTCGCGCTCGGCGCTGATCTCGCTGAGCGCGCGCAGGATCTCGTGCAGCCGCTCGGCGCGCTGCTGGCTGTCGTGGAGCTGGGTGAAGTAGAGCCGGCTCAAGCGTTCCTTGATGCGCTCGAGCTCCTGCACCCGAAGCGCCAGCGGAGGCTCGCCGGCGCCGGCGGCGACTTCGCCGTCCTTGCGCTGCAGAGCGTCGATCTCCCGCCGGGCGCGCATCAGATCGGTCCTGAGCTTGAGCTCCGCCTCCGTCGGTCCTCGGCGCCGCCTCATGCCGCCGCCTTCACGTCACTCTGGATTCGAGCGAATGCCTCGACCACTTCCGGATCGAACTGACGGCCGGCCTCGCGGCGCAGTTCGGCCATGGCCTCGTCGGGGCGCCGCGCGGCGCGATAAGGCCGCCCGGACGTCATGCTCTCCCACGCGTCGACGACCGCGAGGATGCGGGCGCCGAGAGGAATCTCCTGTCCCTGGAGCCGGCGCGGATAACCGGTGCCGTCCCAGCGCTCGTGGTGCGAGAGGATCAGCTCGCGCGCCGATCCGAGATATTCGAGCGGGCGGATCATCTCGACGCCGGCTTCGGGATGCTGCCTGAGCGCGTCACGCTCGTCGTCGCTGAGCGGCGAAGCGTGCGCCAGGCGGTCCTTCAAGGGGGCCATGCCGAGGTCACGGATCGCCGCCACGTAGCCGATCGCATCGACGTCCGAAGCACCCATGTGGAGCGCGCGCGCGACGCCTCGCGCCATGCCGACCGCGTCGCGGCCGCCGAGCAGTCCGTCGTGCTTGAGGCGGGTGATGCTGCGAATCGCCTCGGTGGCTTCCTCGACCACGCGGCCGATGTCGGGATACGCGTAGGCGCGCTCGACCGCGCTGCCGATGCGCTCGACCAGCGCTCCGAGCAGCGCGAGATCGTTGTCGTCGAAGGTGGTGCGCGAGACCTTGTTGTTGACGTTCACGACGCCCAGCACCTCGCCTTCGACCTGGATCGGGATCGAGAGCAGGGACTTGGTGCTGTACTGCGGATGGTTGAGACGCCGGAATCGCCGGTCGGTCTCGATGTTGTCGACCAGCACCGGCCTGCCCCACGCGGCCACCGCGCCCGCGACGCCGGAGCGCATGCCGGTGCGCCGGCGGTCGAGCTTGGCGATCTCGAGCCCGCGCGAGGCGACGATGAACAGATCGCCGCGCTCGGGATCGACCATCATCAGCGAGACGATCTCGGCGTCCATCGTGGCGGCCACCATCTCCACCGTGGCGTCGAACAGCTCGCGCAGGTCCTCTCGGCCCACGACCTGGCGGGCGATGCGGCGCGCGCGCGCCGAGGCCATCTGCTGGCGCGGCATCGTCAGGCAGAACCTCGTGCCGCCTTCGGGCGGAGACTCGGCCCACAGGCGTCCGCCATGCAGCTCGGTGATGCCGCGCGCGATCGCCAGTCCGAGCCCGGTGCCGTCGACCTGCTGGTCGCCCTCGCGATGACCGCGAAAGAAGCGCTCGAACACGCGCGGCAGATCGTTGGCCGCGATGCCGGGGCCGTCGTCTTCGACCATGGCCGACCAGTTCTCGCCATCGACGCGCGCGTGCAGCCGCACGTGACCGCCGACCGGCGCGAACTTGATGGCGTTGGAAACCAGATTGACGAACAGCCGCTGCAGCAGGTCGGGATCCGCCTGCACTTCGAGGCCCGCATCGGGCGTGACCGCGAGCTCCACCTGCCGGGCCATGGCGATCGGCTGCAGGCTGTCGACCACGTCGCGGGTCAATCCGCTGAGATCGGTGCGCGCCACGCGCAGCGGGCGCTGCCCGGCCTCGAGTCGCGACAGATCGAGGATGTCGGTGACGAGCCGCGACAGCCGGTCGCACTCCTCGCTGATGATGCCGAGGAAGCGCTCGCGCGGCGTGTGGGGGTTCGACAGCGTGTCGATCAGCGTCTCGGTGTAAGCCTTGATCGCGGTGAGCGGCGTGCGGATCTCGTGCGCGACCAGCGACATCAAGCTCGCCGAGGACTCCTCGTCCGAATGGACGCGCCGCTCCATGTCCGATCGCCGCGCGCGCTCTTCGTCGACCAGTCGATGGAGCTCCGCGCGCTCGAGCGTGAGGGCGAGCGCGTCGGCGAGCGTCTGGGCGAGCTGCCGGTCGCGCGGCGAGAACGCGCGCGGCGCCGGGAAGCCGAGCACCAGGCACCCGAGCAGCGCGCCGGACGCCACCAGGGGCAGCGCCGCCAGAGCGCGCGGCTCTTCATTCCACAGCAGCGGCTCGCGGCTCGTCTCGGCCCGGCCGTCGTCGAACCACGCCCGCTCCTGGCGCACCACCCATTCGACCGGACCGCCTTCCTCCGAGAGGTACGGCATCTCGATCCCGGCCGGATCGAGCAGGCGCAGCGCGCCGCTGCGGCGATCGAGACGCAGCAGGCGATACCCGCTCGCCTCGAGCGCGCGGCCGGCGCAGCCTGCCGCGATCGAGCACGCCGTGCCCACATCGGCGGTGCTGCGCAGCGCGATCATCGCCTGCGCCAGATGCTCGATGCCGCGAGCCTCGCTCTCCGAATGAGTCCTGGCTTCCATGCGCTCGCCTTCCGTCAGGCCACGTCCTGGCGCGCGTCGTCGGGACCGGCGTCGCGTGCGCGCCGCTCCCCGACCACCACGCTGCCCGGGATGCCCTTGCCGTGAGCCTTGAGCTCCTGCGCGATGTCGCCGAGCTCGGCGCGATGGGTGACCGGAATGCGCTCGGTGTTGACCAGCGCGATCGTGAGACTCATCAGCGGAAAGCGCTCGATCACGTGGCGCCGGTTCGCGACCTCCACGAACCCGCGCGCGCGGTCCACCTCGTGGTAGAACGACCCGGAGGTGTTGTCGAAGTCGGTGATGATGTCCTCGGCCAGGGCCTCGGCCCGCCCGGGCTTGGTGAGCACCACGAAGTCGTCGCCGCCGATGTGGCCCACGAAGTCTTCCGATCCGCCGTGGCGCTGGGCCTGGTCGACCAGGATGCGGGCCACGCTGCGAATGGCGTCGTCGCCGCGCGCGTAGCCGTAGTGGTCGTTGAACGACTTGAAGTAGTCGATGTCGATCACGAGGAGCGCAAACGGTGTTCCGGTTTCGAGCCGGAGGCGCAGCTCCTCCTCGATCGAGAGGTTGCCGGGAAGCCCGGTCAGCGGGCTGGCGGCGCGCTGCTGCTGGCTCCAGGCCAGCGCGTTGCGCACCCGCGCCTTGAGCTCGCGGAAATCCCACGGCTTCACGATGTAGTCGTTGGCGCCGTCGTCGAACCCGTGCAGCCGGTCCTCGAGCTCCGCCTTGGCGGTGAGCATGATGATCGGGATGTGACGGGTGAGGAACGACTTCCGCAGCTCGCGCACGACCTGGAAGCCGTCGACGTGCGGCATCATGACGTCGAGCAGGAGCAGGTCGGGCATGACTTCGCGGGCGCGCTCGATCGCCTGCTGGCCATCTTCGGCCTCCACCACGTCGTAGCCGGCGGTGGTGAGCTGGAAGCGCAAGACTTCCCGCAGGTTCATCTCGTCCTCGGCGATCAGGATCTTGGGTTTCGTCACGGGCTCGAGGTCATGGTGGTGAGCGCACGCGGCAGGCGCTGGACCTGCCGCCGGAGATGCCAATCCACAACGGGTTATCGGCGGCAGGGGGGTCCGGCTTGACGCCGGAGAGGGCCTCGGCGGGCAGGCCCCATGCTCCTTAGAGGCGAGAGTCGATCAGCCCCGTCTCTTCGAGCGACGCCACCACTTCGAGCCCGTCTTCGGAGACCGGCCCGGCGTCGAGCGTCCAGGCCCCCACCAGGGCGACCATGGCGGCGTTATCGGCACAGAGTCGCGGGCTCGGAATCCGGAGCGCGATGCCCGCGGCCTCGCATTCGGCGCCGAGTCGGGCGCGCAGGGCGCGGTTGCAGGCCACGCCGCCACCCAGCGTGAGCGAGCGGGCCGAGACTTCGCGCACGGCCCGCATCGTCTTGCCGGTCAGCGTGTCGACCACGGCGGCCTGGAACGAAGCGCAGAGATCCGCGATCCGGCTCCGCTCGTAAGGCGGCTCGCCGAGATGCTCGGCTTCGAGCGCGACCGCGGTCTTGAGACCTGAGAACGAGAAGTCGAAATCGTTGCGATCGAGCATCGGGCGGGGGAACGCGAAGCGCGCCGGGTCGCCTTCGGCGGCCAGCGCATCGACGTGAGGGCCGCCGGGGAACGGGAGGCCCAGCCGTTTCGCCACCTTGTCGTAGGCCTCGCCCACCGCGTCGTCGCGCGTGCTGCCGAGCCAGCGGTACTGGCCGAAGCCGCGCATCTCGACCAGCTCGGTGTGACCTCCGGAAACGACGAGCGCGATGGCCGGCAGCGCGGCGTCTCCGTGCTCGAGCGACGCCGCGTGCAGGTGCGCCTCGATGTGATTCACACCCACCACCGGAATGCCGAGCGCATAGGCGTACGCCTTCGCGAAGGCGACGCCCACCACCAGAGACCCCACCAGGCCCGGCGCGCGCGTGACCGCCACGGCGCTGAGATCGGCGGGCTTCATCTCGGCTTCGTCGAGCGCGCGCGACACCAGCCGCGGCAGCAGCTCGAGATGCGCGCGCGCCGCCAGCTCGGGCACCACGCCGCCATAGAGGCGATGGAGATCCTGCGACGCGATGAGATGGGCGCGCAGCCCGCGCCCGCGCTCGAGCACCGCCACCGACGTGTCGTCGCACGAGGTCTCGATCCCCAGCACGCGTTCGCCCGCGCTCACCCACCCTCCCCCGCCAGCGTCTCCTCCAGCCACGCCATGTAGCGCGGCGCGCCCGCGGCCACGCGCACCGCGATGCATTCCGGAGTCTCGTAGGGATGCAGCTCGTGGAGCCGCGACATGAGCGCCGCCCAGTCCTGCTTGCGCGTCTTCATGAGCACCATGACCTCGCGCTCGTCGGCCACTCCGTCTTTCCAGCGATAGATCGAGCGCACGGACGGCACCAGATTGGCGCACGCGGCGAGGCGCTCCTCGACCAGCACGCGCGCCACGCGGGCGGCGTCTTCCTCGTTGGCGAAGGTGGTGAAGACGATCAGGGCTTCGGTCATGGTCTCACTGGGATCGACGCGGCCGGCGAGTGTAGCATCCCGCCATGTCTCGAGGTCTGGCGTGGAGCGTGGCAGCGCTCGTCGCGTTCGCCGCGCTCGGCGTCGCTCCGGCGGGCGGCGGGCACTGGCTCGCGCGGCTTCCGAGCTTCGGGCCGGTGGGATCGCTCGGGCTCGGGCCGCGCCCGATTCCGGCGATCGTCTTCGTCTCCCGCGCCCCGGTTCCGGGACATCCCGGACTCATTCCCGGCCTGGGTCCGATCGGGCGCACGGTGGCGACCGGCGGGCGGCTGCTGGTGCGCGAGGCCAACGGAAGGATCCGCGACCTGCTTCCGCACGGCGCCTTGTTCGACGTCGCCGATCCCGCGGTCTCCTTCGACGGCCGGCAGATCGCGTTCGCCGGCACGACGCATCCCGACAGTGGATGGCGCCTCTACCAGGTCGGCTTCGATGGCCATGGACTGCGCGCGCTGACTCACACCGAGCCCGGCGCTCGACCCGCGCGCTTCCGCCGCTACGACGACTTCGACCCGTGCTGGATCGCCGAGCGCCGGATCTGTTTCGCGAGCACGCGCTATCCGCTCACCGCTCAGTACGCGCCGGTGCCGGTGAGCAACCTCTACCTGCTCGATCTTCCGAAGGACGGCAGCGCTCCCGCGCCCCCGCAGCGCATCACGTCGGAGCGCAACGGCGCGGAAGAGCCGACGATCGATCCCCTGCGCGGCGAGATCGTATTCGCGCGCTGGTGGTTCAATCGCTTCCAGGCCTCGGCCGGCGGCGTGGCCACGGCGTCGCACGAAGCGCTGCCGCGCGACAGCGTGAACCTGTGGGAAGCGGTCGCGATCGGCGTCGACGGCTTCCATCTCGCCTTCGCCGATCTCGGCTCGCGGCGCGCCACCATGGCGTATCAGCCGGCCTTCCTCGAGGACAAGACTCCGGTCGGCGTGTATGCGCTCAATCTCGGCCTGTGGCCGAGTTCGGGGCCCACCGGGATTCAGCACTTTCCCGGACGCGTCGGGCATGCGGAGCGGCTGGCCGGCGCGGCGATTCCCGATTCGGCGCGTCACGCATATGGCGACGCGCTCGGTCTGGCCGCGCCATCGGGCTGCTCACCCGCGGGACTCCCGGATGGCCGCGTGGTATTCGCCTACAGCCCGGGCGGACGCGGCGACTTCGGCATTTACGTGGTCGATGACGACGCCACGTTCGCGCCGTGGATGCTGATCGATCTGCCGGGGACGCTCGAGCTCGATCCGGCGCCGGTGGTGGCACGCCCCGCTCCGTGGCTGCGCGGGATTCCGAGCGAGAGCATGAGCGCGGCTCCGGCCGTGATCGGCGGCACGTCGCGCGGCGAGTTCACCTACCATTCGCTCGGCGTCTTCCACGACAACCACCAGGTGCCGGGCGCTCCTCCCAAGGTGAAGGGCGCCAGGATCCGCTTCTACGCAGCGCCGCTGATCGGCTCGGACGGCGACGCCGACAGCGCGATCCTCGTCCGCGAGACGCCGCTCGCGTCCGACGGATCGATCCTGGCTCGCGGTCTCCCCGCCGACGTCCCGGTCTTCGAGCAGCTCGTCGACGCCCAGGGCCGGGTCATGCTCACCGCGCATGGGCCCGCGCACGTGGCCGGGTTCAATCCCGGGTCGCCCGGAGCGGTAAGCCGCTGTCTCGGCTGTCACGTCGGGCACTCGGCGATCCCGATTCCCGCCCCGATCCCCGGCACGCGGCCGTGAGTGTTAGGCTCCCGGCATGAAATCCCATCCGATCCGATCCGCTGCGGTGCTCGCCATGCTGGTGTGGATGTCGGCGAGCGCCGTGATCGCCGAAGCCCCGCCGAAGAAGACCCCGATGTCGCCGCTCCAGTCGCAGATGATGCAGAAGATGAAGGACGCCGCGCCGGGCGTGGCGCAGAAAGCCCTCGGATCGCTCGAAGGCTCGTGGAAGACGGAGCAGAAGATCTGGCTCGAGCCGGGCCAGCCCACGGTCACCCAGGGAACCTGCGAGAACCGATTCGTCTCGGGCGGCCGTCTGCTCGAGCAGCGCATGCACGGCACGCTGATGAACGAGCCTTACGAGAAGCTCGGCCTCACCGGCTACGACGGCAGGAAGAACATCTACGTCACGCTGTGGGGCGACCCGCGCACGAACACGATCGAGACCTACGAGGGCGCCGCCGACACCGCGGCGCGCGAGCTCTCGGTACTCGGCACCGGACACGGGCCGGATGGCAAGGCCGCCGAGGTGAAGCTCGTCACCCGCTGGGTGGACCCCGAGCGGCACATGGTCTCCACCTACATCGTACGGGACGGCAATGAGGAGTTGATGATGGAGACCCTCTATCGCCGCATCGCGCGATAGAGGATCTCCATCGGTCGGCTCAGTTGGAGGCCGTGCCTCCGTTCCCTCCCATGTCGGCGAGCCGCTTCTTCATGCTGGTGATGGTTCGATTGGGGCGCTGGCCATCGGGCAATGCTTCGCCTTCCTTGATGCCCTTCTCCAGCGTGCCGCGCGCGGACACGCTGTCCCCACGCGCGACATAGATGTTGGCGCGCGTGGTGTAGAAGCCGAGCTTGCGCGGTCCATACGCCAGCGTCAGCGCCTTGTCCGACGCCGCCAGCGCCTCGTCGTATTTCTTCAGGTCGAGGTAGACCACGGCCAGACGGGCCGGCGGGTTGTAGTCGGACGGGAAGTCCTTGGCCGATTGCTGCAGCATCGCGACCGCCCGCTCCGGCTGCTTGAGCTCGCGATAGACCGCGAGGCGATGCGCGTCGAAGACCGCGCGCTGCTCGGGGGTCTTGGCGGCGGCCGCCGCTTTTTCGAGAAGATCGGCGTCCTCGGCCAGCACCTTCTGGCGGCCTTCCTCGTCCTTGGCGTCCTCACGCGCGTCGGCGATCGACAGATAGATGCCCGAGCGATCGTCGGTCGAGAGGGCGATCGCGGGATTCTTCACGTCCGCGCGGCAGCGTGCCTCGAACAGCGCGATCAGCTCCTTCCGCTTGGGATTCTCGGCCGGGAGCTGCAGCGCGCAATTGAGCCCGCTCACCGCGGCGCCAGCGCCCGACGTGGTGCCGGCGAGTCTGTCCATGGCCTCGCGAGCCAGCTCCGTGCAGCGTGTGGGGTCCCCGCTCTGATCCAGCGAGAACAACGTGGCGTCCATCACCCGCGGATACTGGGACCAATCCTTGGGCGCCGACGCCAGCGCCTGCTGGTACGACTGCGCGGCGAGCGAATCCGCTCCCGCCGCATACAGGCTGTCGGCGCGAGCCAGCACCGCGTCGAGCTCGGACTTCGGCGCCGCCACCGCGAGATGGCCGTCGTCGAGCAGCTTGTGGAGCTGGGGCAGCGTGGCGCCGCCGATCCAGCGCAGGGCGACCTTCTCGTCGCGTGAGTCGATCACGTAGAGCGTCGGATACGCCGCGATCTTCAGCTTGCGGACGATGTCGACGTTCTTGGCCTTCTCACCGTCGATGTCGAGCCAGACGAACTGTCCGGCGTGCCGCGCGAGCGAGGCGTCCGTGAAGACGAACGCCTTCATCGAGCGACATGTGTGTCACCAGGGCGCCGACGTCTCGATGAAGATGGGGAGCTTGCGGGCCTTCGCCTCGCTCAGCGCCTTGGGGTAGTCGTCATGGATGAAAGGCAGGACGGACGCGTGCTTCTCGGGAGCGGCGGCTGCCATTCCCAGGGCCGCGACCCCCAGCCAGAAGAAGCGTGAGCCACGCATGGAACCTCCTCGATAGGGTGCGTTCCGGGGAGTCTAGCGCAAAGCCGTCGGCGGTCCAGTCACGCGGCGGCGACGCCGTTTCGGCTACAGTCAACGCCTCAGCCGGGTGCTCTCGAGGAGGTCGTCGTGCTCTTTCCACTGTTTCCCGCCGTCGTCGCGCTCGCGGCTACCGTCTCGGAAGGCGCGGGTCCGCTGCGCTCGCTGGTCGACGCCGAGTCCGCCTTCTCGCGCATGTCCGTGGAGCACGGAATGCGTGACGCGTTCCTCGCCAACCTCGCCGACGACGGCATCGTCTTCCAGCCGCTGCCGGTGAACGGCAAGTCGGTATGGACGCCCCGTGAGCCTTCGAAGGCGACGCTCATCTGGGAGCCGGCGTTCGCCGAGATCTCTGCGGCCGGCGATCTCGGATACACCACCGGCCCCTTCGAGCTGCGGCCACCGCCGGAGGCCAATCGCCCGATCATGCACGGGAGCTTCCATTCGGTGTGGCGCCGCGCCGGTGACGGTCCGTGGAAGGTCGCAGTCGACATCGGCGGCCTTCACGACAAGCTCGAGCCCGGGGTCGGCAGCGGCGCGTTCGATGCCGGACCCGCGCACGAGCCGGCTGGAAAAGCCGATCGACGCAAGGCGAGCGAGAAGGAAATTCTCGAGGCCGAGAAGCACTTCTCGAAAGCGGCCGAGAAAGACGGCTTCGACAAAGCCTTCGCTGACGTCGCCGCCGGCGATGTTCGATTCAGCCGCTCCGGAAAGGCGCCTGCCGTCGGCCTCGAGGCGGCGCGCGGCGTGCTTCTCGGGGAGGGCAACGTGCGCTGGTGCCCCGCGGGGCATGGCGCGTCGCGCTCGGGCGATCTCGGCTATGCGTACGGAGTGCGAGAGCACATCCGCGCCAGCGCGACACCGGACACCAGCGTGTTCCTCGACGTCTGGCGACGCGAGAAGGGGAAGTGGCGTCTGGCGCTCGCGGTCGACAATCCGGTCCAGCGGTAGAAGCCGCGCGCGGCTCTATCCCTTGCCGAGGAGCTTCACCACGCCGATCGTCATCTGCGGCACGTAGGTGATGAGCAGAACGCCAAGGCCGATGATGAGCAGGAACGGCAGGACGTAGCCATAGAGCTGGGGCAGCGGCTTGTTGAATCGCGAAGACGACAAGAACAGGTTCAAGCCCGCCGGCGGGAACAGGAAGCCCAGCTCCAGATTGGCGAGGAACACCACGCCCAGATGCACGGGGTCGATGCCGAAGGCGACTCCGAGCGGCGCCACCAGCGGGGCGAGGATGATGATCGCCGAGTAGATCTCGAGCACGCTGCCGAGCACGAGCAGCACCACGTTGAGCACGAGCAGGAACACCTGAGGCGACGTGATGTGCGCCTTCACCATCGCCAGCAGCGCGTCGGGGATTTGCGCGTCGACCAGCCAGCCGGTGAGGCCGAGGGCGCTCGCGAGCAGGATGAGTACGGCTCCGCACAGCACGCCGGCGTGGATGAGCACTCGCGGCAGATCCCGCACCGGATGGATGTCCCGGGTGATGAAGCACTCGATCAGCACGGCGTAGAAGAAGGCGGCCGCCGCCGCTTCCACCATGGTGGCCGTCCCCGTGGCGAAGAGTCCGGTCACCACGATCGGCACCGACAGCTCCCACTTGGCGCCCCATGTGGCCTGCCACGCTTCGCGCAGCGAGAAGGTCTGGCGCTTGGTTTCGACCTTCCAGCCCACCTGGATGCCGTACCCGGCCACGAGCACCACGAGCAGGAATCCGGGCACGAAGCCGGCGATGAAGAGCGAGTCGGGCGGAACGTTGGCGACCACCGAGTAGAGGATGACCGGCAGGCTCGGCGGAAAGAGAAGACCGAGGCTGCCCGCCGCGGTCACGATGCCGAGCGAGAAGCGCTCGGAATACCCGGCGCTCTTCAGGATCTGATAGAGGAGTCCGCCGAGCGCCATGATGGTGACGCCGGAGCCGCCGGTGAACGTGGTGAACAGTGCGCACACCGCGGCGACCAGCACCGCCACGCCGCCGGGCATCCATCCGAAGATCGCGCGGAAGAAGCGGACCAGCCGATCCGCCGCCTTGGACTCGGCGAGCACGTACCCACACACCGTCAGCAGCGGAATCGCTGGAAGCGTGGGCGACACCATCAGGCGGTACACGTCGGCGACCACCGCCGAGACCGGCACCGCATCCTTGAAGAAGAGCAGCAGCGCGATGCCACCCATCGCGACGAAGACCGGCGCGCCGACCAAGGCGGCGAGCAGGATGACCGCGAGCAGCGGCACGTATAACGCGTGGCCGATCGCGGGAGCCAGACCGAGCGCGAAAGCCGCCGCGATGGCGCCGAGCGCAACCATGCGTCCGGGCCAGCGGTCCGACGCTCCCCAGGCGAGGCGCAGCGCGATCAGCGCCAGGCACAGCGGCATCACGCACTCGCTCACCCAGACCGGAATGCCGATGGTGAGGATCTGGCCCTGCTGCCGATCGGCATCCACCACGCCCCATGCCGACCACGCCAGCACGGCGCACACCGCGGCAGCCACGGAATACGAGAACTGTCGCGCCGCGTTGCGCAGGTGCCACTTGCCGATCGCTTCGGCGCTCGAGAGCGTGAGATGGCTGCGCTCGCGCGTGGCGAGCAGGCCGCCGACGAAGGCGAGCCAGAGCACCAGCTGGCCTCGGTAGGACTGCGAGCCCGGGATCGCGAAGTTGCCGAGCGGGCGTCCGATCGCGTCGATGAGCGGCAACAGCATCGATACGAGGAACGCCACGATGAGCGCGCCGCCTTCGATGCGGTGCAGCGCGGACGACACTTTGCCCGGCCGGCGCGACTCACCGGCGTGGAGCGGCGCGTGGGCGGCTTCGCTCACGACCCGGCTAGTGTCCGGCCTTGCGCACGTTGTCCCGCTCGCGCACCGCGAGGTCGAGGATGTCCTTGGGCACGGCCTTCTCGCGGAGCTGCGTGGCGAACGACTCGGCGGTGGCGCGCCACAGCTTGGCTTCGGCCGGCGCGATGTGCACCACGGTGAGCCCGCGCTTGCTCATCTCGATCACCGAGGTCGAATCCTGGCCCGGGATCTCGCGCTCGAGACGATTCTCCGCCTTCTCGCACGCCGCGAGGATCGCCGTGCGATCCGCGGGCGAGATCTTGTTCCAGGCTGCCTTGGTGATGATGAGCGCGCCGGCCAGCGGCCCGAGGCCGATGTCGGCCATGTAGGGCGCCTTGCGATACCACTGCAGCAGATTGGCGGCGTGAGGGGGCGAGGGCAGCGCGTCGATCATTCCGGTCTGCAGTGCGGGCAGGATGTCGGTCGCCGCCAGCGGCACCGGATTGAAGCCGTTCGCCTTCCACATCTGCACCGCGAGATCGTCGCCCGCCCACACGAAGATCTTGAGCTTCTTGAGCTCATCGACGCTCTTGATCGGCGTGCGGGAGAAGAAGTGCACCCAGCCGCCGTGGCCCCAGTTGAGGAGCACGAAGCCCTTCGCGTCGAGCCGCTTCTTGAACTCCGGCTCCATGCGATCGATGACCTGGAACAGCTCCGGATAGCTGGAGAAGAACATCGGAATCCCGAACACGCGGAAGGATTCGTCGATGTCGGTGAGTCCGACGAGCGTGAGCGCGGCGGCCTGGATCTGACCGATGCGCATCTTGCGAACCACATCGGGCTCGTCGCCGGTGACGCCACCGGGATAGATGCGGAGCGTGACCCGGCCCTGGGTCGCGGTGCTCCACTCGGCGCCCATGCTCTTCAGCGCCTTGTCCCACACCGAGCCGTCGGGGACCAGGGTGGCGAGCTTCACCACGTTTCCCGCGGCCTGCGCCAGCACCGGGGCCGGGAGCAGAGCGAGCGCGAGAACCAACAGCGCCGCGATGGGTTTCATCGGTGTTCCTCCACGGAGGTGGTGTCGGCGTCGAGGAAGAGCTCGTTCTGGCGGGCCAGCAGCGTGCGAGCCTTGCTCTGGATGATCAGCGTCTCGAGCCGTCGCTTCGGATTCTTGTCGGGATCGATCGCCAGCGCCTTGTCGAGCAGCTGGCGGAACTCCTTGCGGTTCTGCGTGGCCACCGAAACGCTCTGCGCGTAGGTCACGTAAGGGCTCGAGCGCTGGCCGTGCGAGAGATCGATGGCGCGCACGAAGTGGTGCTGCGCGCGCTCGGGCGATCCGCCCATGGCCGGCGGGAGCGCCTCCATGAGGATCATCGCTTCGTGGAGCGCGCCGTCATCGTACGTCTCGTCGAGCTCCAGTCCGCGCTGGATGAGCGTCTTGACCACTTCGATGTCCGCGGTCAGATCCGGCCGGTCCTTCCCCATGTTGATGGCCGAGCCCCACGCGGCCGCGGTCCAGTAGATCCACGGCACGTCCTTCTTGTCGAGCACGCGCACCACCGATTCGGGTCGCGCGGACAGCCGGCTGGCGAAGCCCTTGTGCGGCACTTCGAGGCCGCGCAT
>Ga0070689_100001679_pt1 | contig 14139 bp, 12 predicted proteins | sample KBSS23HmetaG_FD_64669 | JGI IMG/M metagenome (GOLD analysis project Ga0070689, IMG submission 64669) | Switchgrass rhizosphere microbial communities from Kellogg Biological Station, Michigan, USA - KBS S2-3H metaG | ecosystem: Host-associated > Plants > Roots > Rhizosphere ...
TGGTGATCGGGGGCAGCGTCGACTTCGGCGGCGGTGACGCCGCGGGCCAGCCCGGCAGCGGCGGAACGTTCGTGGGCCGGCCCGGCACCGGCGCCGGCGACAGCGTCGTCAACGGCGGCGACGTCCTGCTGACGGGCCGGATCTTGGGGAACGGCGGCGCGGTCACCGCGGGCGGCAGCGGCAACGGCGGCGTCGCGGGCATGGTCACCATCGAAACCGCGTCGATCCTCGGCGGCCTGACGATGGACGCCGCGGCGCTCGTGAGCCTGGACGGCGGTGCATCGGGCGGCGCGGCGATCGCGGGTGGCGGCGGCCACCTCTTCTTCACCACCAGCAACGGGGATCTGACCATCGCCGGCAAGCTGTGGCTGCGCGGTGGCGCTGCGCCGGACGCCGGCGGCACGGGCGGCCTGGGCGGCGCGGTGGACGTCTTCAGCGACGCGAACTTCGACGGTCTCGGCGGCCATCTGCTGATCGACAAGACGGGCGTGATCGACGCGTCGGGCGGCGCGGGCAGCATCGGCGGAAGTGGCCGCAACGACGGCGGCGGCGGGGTCGCCGGGTTTCCAGACAACATGGAAATGATCGCCGTGTTGATCAATTGCGACGGCATTCACGGGACGACGCAGAACTGGCTGCTCAACGACGGGATGATCATCGCGCGCGGCGGCGCCGCCAACGGCAGCGGCGGCGACATCGCCTACCACGGCAAGTCGCCCGACGGCGACAGCAGCCCCCCCTCGGGAAACGTCGACAACGCGGGCAGCGGCAGCGGCCGCCCCGGCGACTTCGCGGGAGAATGACGATGCATCGCTGGCTTGCGCTCGGTTGCGTGTGGGTCGTGCTGGTTGCCGCGCCCGCCTGCTCTGGCGACGGCGCCAGAGGCGGCATCGCCACGACGGGCGGAAACGGCGGAAACGGCGGCGCGGGCGGCACGGGCGGCGCTCCCGCTGTTCCACCCGAGATCGACGGGCAGCTCGCGATCAACGAGCTGATGGCGGCGGACGCGCTCACGGCGAAGGACGAGACCGGCGCCGCCTGGCCCTGGATCGAGATCCTGAATCCGACCGACAGCGACGTCCCGCTGCGCGGCTATTCCGTGACCGACGACTTCGCGACCCCTGGCAAGGCGATCATCGGCGACGTCGTCGCGCCGGCGCACGGCTATCTGGTGTTGTGGCTGGACGGCGGCGCGGCGGCCGGCGCAAATCACGTCGCCGCGTCCCTGACCAAGGGCGGCGGCAGCGTCAGCCTGGCGCGGCCGGACGGATCGTTCATCGATCGCCTGGCCTACGGCCCGCAGGAGACGGACCTGTCGGCGGCGCGCGAGCCCGACGGCGCGTCGACGTGGGCGATTGAGTGGCACGCGTCGCCGGGGGCGCCGAACCCGCCCGGCAGCGGCGCGCCCGGAGACGCCGCCGCCGATCCCGAAATGGTGCCGGCAGCCACCGGCGTCGACGATCGGATCCTCGGCTACGACCAGGTTCCGCAGTTCACGATCACGATCGGCGCGGCCGAGTTCCAGTCACTGCTCGTCGCGCCCGACGTGTACGTGCCGGCGACGCTCACTTACGACGGGCGCGACTACGGGCCGGTCGGCGTGAAGACGAAGGGCATGCAGTCGTGGGAGCCGATCGATCGCAAGCCGTCGCTGCACGTGAACATCGACGAGTTCGTGCGAGACGCGTCGTTCTTCGGTCTCAAGGACCTGACGCTCAACAACATGCACAGCGACTCCTCCATGATGCACGAGCGTCTGGCGTACTGGATGGCGCGGCAGGCGGGCGTGCCGGCGTCGCGCGCCAACCACGCCCTCGTCACGGTGAACGGACAGCTCTACGGCCTCTACGCCAACGTCGAGACGGTCAAGAAGCACATCCTGACGCGCGCCTTCGGCAACAACACCGGGTCGCTGTTCGAAGCGACGGACGTCGATTTCGAGGCGCCCTACATTCCGACCTTCCGGCTGGTGACGGGGCCAGACGATCGGACGCTGCTGTCCGGGCTGGCCGCTGCGCTGACCGCCGTCAATGCCGACAATGCGATGGCGTCGGCGGCCAGCTTCGCCGACGTCGATCAGTTCACGCGCTTCTGGGCGATGTGCGCGGTCGTCGGCCAGCTCGATTCTTTTCCGTACAGCAATCCCGGCGACGACTTCTTCGCCTATGCCAATCCCGCCACCGGACGGCTGGCGTTCATGCCCTGGGGCATCGACGAGAGCTTCCTCGCCGGCGATCTGGACGTGAGCACGATCCATTCCGTGCTGGCCGTTCAGTGCAAGGCGTCGCCCTCCTGCTTCCAGAAGTTCGTCGACAACGTGTGGGACATCCTGGCGCTCACGGACCGATTGAACTGGTTGGCGGAGCACGCTCGCGTCGCGGCTCAGATCGCGCCGTACGTCGCGATGGACACGCGCAAGTCGTACCCGAACGAGCAGGTCGCGATGTTCCAGGACGACATGTGGTGGTTCATGTCCGACCGCCGCGAGCGCATCGCCACCTGGATCCCGCCCGCCTCCGGCGCACCGCCGACCGGCATCGTGCCGCAGCCGTAGCGGCGAGCGCCGTTCACTTCCGGAACATCAACAGCGCGCCCGCGATCGCGGCCAGCACCATCCCCACGACGTGGCCCAGCACGACGTGCGCCGTGCTCGCGAACGGACAGATGAAGACCAGCAGCAGGCCGCCCAGCGCGCCGCCCGCGGCGCCCAGCGCCATCCCGACGCGCGAGCCGCCCACCGGAACCAGGCGGCGCAGCGCGATCAGGCCGGCGATCAGGATGACGACCGCGACCTTGGCGACGGTGCCGATGCAATGCACGCAAGACTCGAACAGCGTCCAGCCGCGCTCCGCCGGCAGCATGCTCTGCCCTGGAACGTCGACGGTGACGAGCAGCGCGAACAACGCCACCACCACCATCGCCGCCATCGCGACCATCGACGCGCGGCTGGGCGCCGGCAGCACGTCACCGCGCCGCGGGATCATCGCCGACGCCAGCGACAGCGCGAACGCCGAGCCCCACAGCGCCACCGCCGCGATCAGCCACGCAGCCGGCAGCCCCGCCAGGTCGCGCCGCAGCGGCCCGTGCACGAGCACGATCGCCGGCCCCACCAGGCCCACCAGCGCCACCACCGCCGCCGCGCCGAAGCGCGTCCGCGTGCGCACCGGCTTGGTGCTTTCCACAGCGCGCAGCAGCTCGGCCGACGGCGGGGGCGGCGGCGCGTCCACGCCGGTCGCCCGGCCCAGCACCCGATCGTCGAAGTCGTTGCCGCCGCCGCTCACGCCACCTCCTTCCGCCCCAGCAACTGGCGCAGCGTCACGTACGCGCGGTGCGCGCGCTGCTTGATCGCGCCCGGCGTGCTGCCGGTGATCAGCGCGGCGTCGGCGATCGATCAGCCGTGGACCTTGGTCAGGATCAGCGCCTGGCGCTGGTTTTCGGGCAGCTGCGCCAGCGCCGCCAGCGCGCCCGCCGCGGCCGACGGGTCAGCTGTGTCGTCTGATCGCCCAGCGGGATCGGCGTGCTGGTCCGCCGCGACGCCGGTGATGTGGGCGGCCGGCTCGGCGGGTAGCTCGGCCTCCTTGGCGACGCGCACGCGGCTGCGCTTGCGCTTGCGGATCTCGTCCAGGGCCGTGCGGTGCGCGATCGTGTAGATCCAGGGAATCGGGTTGGCGCCCAGCACGTAGGTCGAGCGAGCCTCGTGAACCTTGAGGAAGGTGAGTTGCAGCGCGTCCTCCGCCGCCGCCTTGTCGCCCAGCAAACCCGTCAGGTAGGCCAGGATGCGCGCCGCCAGCAGACCGTACAGCTTGTGGAAAGCCTTCGCGTCGCCGCGGCAGTAATGGGCCATCGCCTCGGCCGCTTCTCGCGCCTCAGGTTCGATGGCCATGAGCTTGACGCCCTCTTGATAGAACGGCGCGCGCCGCACCACAAGGGGCGCCCCCGGCCGCGCCACCGGGACACACGGACGGTCGAGCAGGATCGTACCGGCTGCAATCACATACGAGTCTCCCCGAACTGGTTTACGTCCGCCGGCGCATCCAGTTACGGGCGATGGTTTCCTGAGAAAAGCTCCGAACGCCCGTGGCCGCACCCACGAACGGTCGTGGGATCGTGGATTACAGCCCGCGATTCCACAGTCGATGCGTCGGGCATATTGCTTGCACCGTTTCGCGCGCGCGGGTCTCCGAAGGAGCACAGAAAGGATGATGATGGGGGTCAAGGTGTTCACGGCCACGAAGGCCAAGGAACGAGAGTCGTTGGGCGAAGCGGTCACGCGCTGGCTGGCGGACAATCCGCGGGCGCGGGTGACGGACAAGATCGTCACGCAGAGCTCGGACAGTCAGTTCCACTGCCTTTCGATCACGCTGTTTTACGAAGTGAACTAGGGCGGGCGGCCGCGCGTCGCGCTTCTTCGGCCAGACCGTCGAGGAAACGCGCGACGGAGCGGGTCCGCTTCAGCGTCGGACGGCAGACGAGGTGGACGTCGATCGGCGGCACATCCGCGCGTTCGATGACCAGGCGGCGCCGGTCGCCGCGCGCCAGCGCCAGCTCGGGGACCAGGCTGATGCCCAGGCCCTGGCGGGCGTACGACAGCATCAGCGAGACGCTGGGGACGTCGATGGTCGACGGCGGCTGCAGGCGTAGACGCGCCAGCATCTCATCCAGCACGCGCCGCCCCTGGCTGCCGGCGCCCAGGCGCAGCAGCGGCTCCCGGCCCAGCCGGGCGCGCAGGGATTGCGTGCGGCCACGGCCGCGGCGCGGCGCGACCCAGTAGAAACGTTGCCGGCACAGCACGACCGCGTCTGGCCCGGCGGGGCGGTGGGTGCTGACCATCGCGACATCCACCAGACCGTCGGCCAGCAGGCGCGCCGCCTCGACCGAGTTCGTGGTCGTGATGTCGAAGCGCAGGGGCGTCGCGTCGGCGGCCAGGCGCCGCAGCACCGGCAGCAGCAGCGCCTCGCCCAGGTAGTCGCTGGCGGCCACGCGGAGGGTGGTCACGCGCTCGGTCGCCAGCCCGTCGAGCAGTCCTTCCAGCGAGGACGCCTCGTCGAACAGGCGGGTGAGGCTGCCCAGCACGGTCTCGCCCGCCGGGCTGACGCGCAGGCCGCGTCCGGCGCGCTCGAACAGCGCCACGCCGAAGCGCTGCTCGATGCGGCGCAGCTGCTGCGAGACGGCCGACGCGGTCTTGTGCAGCCGGCGCGCCGCCTCGCCCACCGAGCCGGTCTGCGCGACGACCAGCGCGTCGTGAAGGGCAGGAATCAGGGCTGGGTCCATAATTAAGAATAACTTAATTGAGAGCCCCTCCGATGTCACTGGACGCCCACCGGCCCGCGGGGCCAGAGTGGGCTCGATGAAGCCAGCCAGCTCGGAGCCGCGGACCGCGAAGCCACGAACGATGTTCGAGAAGATCTGGGACGCGCACCTCGTGCGCGCGCCGAGCGCGGACACCCCCGCCATCCTCTACGTCGACCTGCACCTGGTGCACGAGGTGACGTCGCCTCAGGCGTTCACCTGGCTGCGCGAGAAGAACCTCAAGGTGCGCCGGCCCGAGCGCACCGTGGCGACGATGGACCACTCGACGCCGACGACGCCGCGCGGCCGCGACGGGCGCATCCCCGTGCTCGACAACGCGGCGGCCACCCAGATCGCGGCGCTGGAGAAGAACTGCGCCGACTTCGGCATCGAGCTGCACGCGCTGGGCACGAAGGGGCAGGGGATCGTGCACGTCATCGGCCCCGAGCTGGGGCTGACGCAGCCGGGATCGGTCATCGTGTGCGGCGACAGCCACACCAGCACGCACGGCGCGTTCGGCGCGCTGGCGTTCGGCATCGGCACCAGCGAGGTGTCGCACGTGCTGGCCACGCAGAGCCTGCTGCAGAACCCGTCGAAGACGCTGGCCGTGACCGTCGAGGGCCAGCTGCGCCCGGGCGTGACGGCCAAGGACCTGGTGCTGGCGGTGATCGCGCGCCTGGGCATCGGCGGCGGCACCGGTCACGTCATCGAGTACCGCGGGTCGGCGATCCGCGCGCTGTCGATGGAAGAGCGGATGACCGTCTGCAACATGTCGATCGAGGCGGGCGCGCGCGCCGGCATGATCGCGCCCGACGACACGACGTTCGCCTACCTGAAGGGCCGGCCGCGCGCGCCGCAAGGCGCGGCGTGGGACGCGGCGGTCGCCGCCTGGCGCGAGCTGCCGTCGGACGAGGGCGCCGTGTTCGATCGCGAGGAGAAGTTCGACGGCGCGGCGCTGGAGCCGATGATCACCTACGGCACCAACCCGGGGATGGGCATCGCGATCGGGAGCGCGGTGCCCGAGCCCGCGAACGCGACGGCCGCCAAGGCGCTCGCGTACATGGGCCTGCAGGCGAAACAGCCGCTGCTCGGCCACAAGGTCGACGTCGTCTTCATCGGCAGCTGCACGAACTCACGGCTGTCGGATCTGCGCGCCGCCGCCGGCGTGATGAAGGGACGGAAGGTCGCCGAGGGCGTGCGCGTGCTCGTGGTTCCCGGATCCCAGAAGATCAAGGCCGAAGCCGAGGCCGAGGGACTGGATCGCGTGTTCCGCGACGCGGGCGCCGAATGGCGAGAGGCCGGCTGCTCGATGTGCATCGCGATGAACGGCGATCAGCTGTCGCCCGGGCAGTACGCGGTCAGCACCAGCAACCGCAACTTCGAGGGGCGGCAGGGCGCGGGCGGCCGGACGTTCCTGGCCAGCCCGCTGACGGCGGCGGCCGCCGCGGTCACGGGCAAGATCACCGACGCACGGGAGCTGACATAATTGATCCCTCTCCCGCTTGCGGGAGAGGGGCTGGGAGAGGGTTCACTATGGAAAAGGTCACGACAATCACCTCGCGCACAGTCGTTCTCCCCGTCGAGAACGTCGACACCGATCAGATCATCCCGGCGCGCTTCCTGAAGGCGACCAGCAAGGTCGGCCTGGGCAGCAAGCTGTTCGCCGACTGGCGCTTCGCGGGCGACGGCACGCCGAAAGCGGACTTCGTGCTGAACCAGCCGGCGTCCGCGGGCGCGAATGTGCTGGTGGCGGGCGACAACTTCGGCTGCGGATCATCGCGCGAGCACGCGCCCTGGGCGCTCTACGACTACGGCTTCCGCGCCGTCATCAGCACGTCGATCGCCGACATTTTCCGGAACAACTCGCTGAAGAACGGGCTGGTTCCGATCGTCGTCGACGCCGCGACGCACGCCAAGCTGCTGGCGGCGCCGGGTGCGGAGGTGAAGGTGTCGGTCGCCGATCAGACGCTGACGCTGGCCGACGGCACCACGGCGAAGTTCCCGATCGATCCGTTCGCGCGCTACTGCTTGCTGAACGGCGTCGATGAGCTGGAATTTCTGCTCTCGCAGGAGGCGGCGATCGCCGCGTTTGAATCGCGCACGAATCGTTGATAGCGGCTCGAGCTTGGCGCTATCATTGGGGTGGGAGGTCGGTCGCGCATGCAAAACGTCCGCGTTGATTTGGGGTCGGCGTCGGTTCGAATGGTCCAGCTGAAGGAACGGCACGACGAGCTGGAGAAGCGCCTGGCGGAGCTGGAACGCCACCTCTCCCTGACACCGGACGAGCAGCTGGAGCGCAGCCGCCTCAAGAAGGAGAAGCTGCGCACCAAGGACGAGCTCACGCGGCTCGGCGCGGTTCGCGCGCCTTAGATTCGGAGCCGATGGACGAAGCGGCTGACGAGCAGGCCGCCTGGCTCGAGAGGATCCGGCGATCGGAGATCAGCATCGATCGCGAGGGCCGCTTCATACACGAGGGCGCCGAGGTCACGCACGAGGGCCTGAAGCGGGCGCTGTTTCGCTGGTTGGATCGCCTGCCGCCGCCCGACGGGCGCTACGTGTTGCGGCTCGACGAGCGGCGCTTCGCGTACCTGGAAGACGTCGAGGACACGCCGCTGGTCGCGCGCGGCGCGCGCGTCGATGACGAGGGAAACGCGCACCTCGCGCTGTCCGACGGCAGCGAGGAGCCGCTGGATCCGACGACGCTGACCGTCGACGACGCCGGCGTGCTGCGCGCCTGGGTGCGCGGCGGGCGCCTGGAGGCGCGCCTCGCCAACTCCGCCGCCGCCGTGCTCGCGGACGCGATCTCGATCAGCGAGGCCGACGGTCGTCCGCGGCTGCGGCTCGCGGGCCGGTCGTACGCGCTCCCTCTTCGATCGGCAAGGTGACCACGAAGCGCGCGCCGCCCAGCGGCGACGCCTGCTCGTCGACGTGCACGTCGCCGCCGTGGTCGAGGACGATCTTGCGCACGATCGCCAGGCCCAGCCCGGTGCCGTTCTCCTTGGTGGTCACGTAAGGATCGAAGATGCGCTCGCGCGCTTCCGCGGGGACGCCGGGGCCGTTGTCGTCGACGGTCAGCCGCGCGCCCCGCTCGATCGGGCTGGGGGTCACCGCGATCCGGATCTCGGGTTTGCGGCCCGCGGCCTCCGCCGCCTGAACGGCGTTCTCCACCAGGTTCGCCAGCACGTTGCGCAGCAGCATGCGGTCGCACAGCGCGCCCACCTTCCCGTTGCGGTCGACGCGCAGGAACTCCTGCCACTCCGGGTGGGCGCGCGCGAAGTCCTCGATCACCTGCGAGAGGTCGACGGGCGCCGGTTCCACCTTGGGCAGCTTGGCGAACGCCGAGAAATCGTCGACCAGTCGGCGGATCGCCCCCACTTCCTCGTTCAGGATCTCCTGCGCGGTGGCGAGCAGGCGCCGGTAGTCGGGGTCGTCGCCGCGGTACTTCGATCCCAGCTCCTGCACGGCAAGCTGGATCGGCGTGAGCGGGTTCTTGATCTCGTGCGCCAGCCGGCGCGCCACCTCCTGCCACGCCGACACCTTCTGCAGGTAGCCGAGGCGCGAGCGCGCGTCGCCCAGCTCGGCGACCATGACGTCGAAGGCGCGGCCCAGATCGTCCAGCTCGTCGTTGCCGCGGGGCGCGACGCGCACGCTGAGATCGCCGGCGCCGACGCGATGGGCGGCGTCGCGCAGGGCGGCCACGCGCCCCGTCGCCCGGCGCGCCACGCCCAGGCCGAGGACGGTCGCGATCGCGAGCACGGCCAGCAGCGCCCAGCCGAACCCGCGAAACATGCGGGGCAGGTACACGGGCAGCACGCGATCGAGGTCGTGCTCCCGCTCCATCGCCTCGCGCAGCGCCAGGAAGTTCGCGTAGATCTCGCGTGAGATCCCGAAGGTCAGCTCGAGGATGCGCGGCTCGGCGCCGGGCGCGCCGGGCGGGAGCGCCACCAGCGTCGGCGGCGCCTCGTGCGCCCGTTCCTGCACGTCCGGCGGCTGCGCCCATTCCTCGACGACGCGATTTCCCTCCATGATGCGCGCGCGCAGCAGATCGGGGACGTCGGCCAACTCCGCGACGTGCGCGAAACGCGACGCCGCGATCTCGTTGCCGCGGTCGCGGAAGTTCTCCTTCATCTGCGCGAAGTACGACTTGTAGACCTCGACGGCGCCCCCCAGCGACTGCCGGACCGCTTCCTGGTGTTGCTCGGTGATCACCTGGACGCGGCCGATCATCAGCCAGGTCAGGTACGTGGCCCCCGCGAACGACAGCGACGCCACGATGAACAGCGCGCTCAGGATCTTCCATTCGAAACGGCCCGGTGGGCGTGGCAGCTTCATGGTTTCGCCTTTCCGCCCTTCGCGGCCCCGCCGGCGCGCGGCGGCGGCAGCGGTGGCGCCGGCGGCAGCGGCGCGGGCAGCGTGAACGGCTGCGAGATGAAGCGCACCTGCCGCTCGCTGTCGTCGATGCGCGGGTTGACGAAGATGCTGACGAACGATCCGAAGAAGCTGTCGCCGGCGCCCAGGCGCCGCTGCCCGCGCGCCGGCTGGACCAGCCAGCGGCGGACGTCCTTGATCAGATCCTCCGAGATCGGATTGAGATCGCCGCGCACCAGCACGACGTAGCGGCCGCCGCTCGGCAGCCGGGCGGTCTCGGCGATCGGGAATTGCCACATCGCCGTGGCGCGCCAGATCGCTTCCTCGGCGGTCGGGGCGATCGCGCGCAGCTCGGCACCCAGGCCGCGCGTCACGCGCACGCTGAACCGCTCGTCCCAGATGTCGTAGACGATCTCGGCGCGCTGCACCGCCAGCGACAACGGCTCGCCCTCGTCGCTGGACGCATCCTGCAGCGCCACGCGGATCAGGACGCGCGTCGAGAAGCCGGAGGTCAGGTGCTGGCGTTCGGCCGGTCCGAACAGGTCCTGCAGGCCGACGCTGATCAGCAGCTGACCGTTCTTGACGGCGAGGCCGGTGGTCCGCTGGGGGATGGGCGTGTCGGCGCGCGCCGTCCCGCGCATCACCGCCGGGCTCGCCGCGAGCAGCACGGCGATCAACGTGGCGTGCGAACGGGTCATGGGCGCGCCATCAGAACGACGTGCGGGTGAGCGCGTTGGCGATCGAGATCGTGAAGATCCCGACGTAGGTATCCAGCCGAAGACCGAGGTCCCCGGTCAGATCGATGGGCAGCGAATCCAGCCCCGACTCGCCGGGCGGGACGAAGTCGCCCGGGCTGGCCACCCCCACCAGGCCCACGCCCACGAACGCGTCACCGCCGTAGATGAAGCCGCGCCGGCGCCAGATCGGGACCGCGTATTCGACCAGCGCGCGCGCCGCGTACTGATCGTAGCGATGGTGCGCGATCGTCGTGTTGAGCAGGTTGCGCGACGGCAGCGTCGAGAAGTTGATGCCCAGCGCGCGCCGCGGCAGCAGCAGGTTGAGATCGCCGATGAAGAACCGGTCGAAGTAGGGCGCGTCGCCGGCGATCCCGCCCACGAACAGGTGAAACCCCAGCGCGTGCCCGCGCGGCAGCGGCCGGTAGAACGCCCCCTCGACGGTGGTCTTGACGTAGTCGTAGCTGGAACCGACCAGCCCGCTGGCGGCCTCCAGCGACAGCGCGATGCGCATCCCGGAGCGCGGAAGGATCGGATCCGAACGCGTATCCAGATCGGCGCTGGCGGTGATGCTGCCGACCCGGCTGCTGCCGTCGTTGATCATGAAGTCGATGGGCATCATCGACGGGCTGGTCGGCAGCGTGGCGGTCACCGCCTCCTCGCGGAAATCCAGGCCGACGTGGATGCGCGAACGGAAGTCCTTGCCGACGCCGACGATGCCGCCCGCCCGCCTGACGCGGTTCGCGATGAAGTTCTTGGGATCGGGATCTTCGTCGCCGCCGGACACGCGATAGAACTCGCTGCCGTCGTTGAACAGGCCGGTGACGGCCAGGCTGAGACCGTAGGGGCCGCCGATGGGCGGCACCGCCACGCGCAGCCGCAACCCCAGGCCCGCGTGCGCGCCAGTCACCACCGGCTCCGTCGAGGCGACGAAGCCGCCGCCCACGTTGATCCCGCGCCCGAAGAAGTTCGTCTCGGAGATGTCCGCCCCGCCCCAGAACGCGGTCGCGGCGCTGGTGCTCGGGAACAGCTCGTTGATCACCAGCGTGCCGCGCTCCTCGACCTCCACGACCAGCACGACGCCGCCGCGGCTGGCGCCGCGCGTGACCGACAGCCGCACGTCCAGGAAGTAGCCGAGCGCGAGCAGGCGGTAGCGGACCGCCTCGACGCGCGGGTCGGACGCGTCGACCGCGGCGCCCTTGACCAGGCCCAGGGCGGCGGCCTCGGCCACGATGATCGACGTCTCGGTCTTGTGGTTCCCTTTGACGACGACCTCGTCGATCACGTAGCGCGGTCCGAAGCGCTGGTCGGGGAACGCGACCGCCTTGGCGGCCGCTTCCTCGACGTCTTCCGGCGTCGCCGGCGTCGCCTCGTCGGCGCGCGCCGCGGACGCGCGCAACAATCCCGACGAGACGATGACGGAGAGAAGGATCGCCGGCGCGCGGGGCGCGGCCATGGCCGCAGCATAACCCGACGCGGTTCGCGACGCGCGGTCGCCGGATCACGGGCCGTGAGCGCGGTGACGATAATCACCGGGTGCGCGCGGACGGCCGTGGTCGCTCAGCGCGCCGTGACGATCCGGTATCGGGTGGCGTCGGTCGGATCCGTTTCCCGCCAGGCGACGAACGCGCCGCCGACGCGCAGGAACGACTCGGCCTCGTGGCGCACACAAGCGGCGAAGCGGCCCTCGTTGGTGCTGTCCTGGACGCTGCCCGGCGCGCTCCACGCCCCACCACGCCACAGCCGCGCCCAGACCTTGAACGGATCGGACGCGGTCGCTTTCTCTTGAAAGACCGCCAGCGCGTTGCCGACGCCGTCGACGCAGATGCGCGGGAAACGGGTGTCGGCGGCGGTGCTCGACGAGATCCGCTGGGCGAGCTGCCAGGTGCCGGCGGACCTCGTCGCCGCGTAGACCGTCGTCGCGCCCGCCGACACGCTGGGCCGCCAGACGACCAGCGCGCTGCCCGCCGGCGTGAACACCGCGGAGGGCAGGGCGATGCCATCACTGGTGTCCAGCGCCTGCTTCATCCAGGCGCCGCCGGCGGCGGCGCGAAACGCCGCCGTCATCTCCTGGGCGTAGGGCATCACCGCGGGATTTACGACCCGGCTCGCGACGACCAGCGCGTTGCCGGCCGTGTCGATCGCGGCCGCCGGCTCGGGCGGGCCGATCGCAGGATCGCCGATCGCGTTGTCGAACACGGTCGCGCCCGGCGTCCAGTTACCGCCGTCGAGCGTGGCCGCGCACAACTTCTCGTTCGCGATCCAGGTGAGCACCGCGGTCGTGACCGGAACGGGCGCGCTGTAGATGTTCTGGCGCCGTCCTTCCAGGCTGTCCTCGGTCAGGAAAGCAGCTCCGCCACAGCTCGCATCGAAGGTCAGCGTGGCCAGCGCGGCGGCGCTGTACGTCCAGACCCCGGCCGCGTCGCCCACTGCGCCGCCGCTGCCCACCTTCAGCTGGCCGGTGTCGAGCTCGGTGAGCGCGAACGCGATCGGCCGCGCCGCGGCGTCGGTGTCGATCAGGCCGGCGCTGAACTGCGCGACGCAGCCGCCCGTCGACTGGTAGAGCGTGAATCGGTTTGAGCGCGCGAACACCTGGCCTTCCGGGCCGATGCGGACACCGACGGCGCTCAGGCGATCGCCGGTGGTGCCGGCGCAGCTGCTGGCGCCGCTGTCGTCGATGAAGACGATGAAGCCCAGCAGCAAGTTGGCGCCGGTCAGCACGCGCGGTCGGCTGCGCGCTGCTTCCGCGAGCGTGTCGATCGGCGCGTATGCGCCGCCATCGGTCTTCGCGCGCAGCATGCCGTTGTCGTTCCAGACCACGAAATCCAGGCCGGCGAGGCTGCCGGTTTGCGGCAGATCGGTGCCGGTCGCGAACGCACCCAGCGGCACCGACGGCATCCACGTCGGGACGCGCGGCGGGCCGACCGTCAGCGTGGCGTCGGCGCTGGTCACGCTGCCGTAACGGTTCGAGACGACGACGGAGAAGACGGCGCCGTTGTCGCTGCTCTCCGCGGCGGACACGCCGTAGCTGGCGGCGCTTGCGCCGGTGATGTTGGTTCCGTTGCGGCGCCATTGATAGGCGAGCGGGGCGGCGCCGGTCGCCGTGACCGAGAACGCGGCTGCGTCGCCGGCGGCGACCGTCGTGCTCGTCGGTTGTTGCGTGATCGCGGGCAGCAGGGGCCCGGTCGCCGTGACCGCCCCGACCCGCGTCGAGCCCGGTCCGGCGCTGTCCAGACAGGCTGGCGCGACGTCCTGCTCCAGCGTTCCGGCGTTGACGAGGATGGCGCCGTACTCCACCCAAGTACCGTCCTGACACTGCACCATGATGATCGGGAACGGGCTCGCGAGGAGCTCGCCGTCGGGATCCGTGTCGGCGAGCGCGACAGGCACGCGGAGGCGCAGCTTGAACCTCACGCCGCCGGCGAACCCGGCCGCGGTCCAGTCGATGCGGTGGGCGCTGCCGCTCGTGAACACGAAGCCGGTCGGCAGGCCGCCGAGATCCGCCTCGGGCGTGAAGGTGAATTGCGTGTCACCCGCGAGCGCGCCCGCCGGGATCTCCAGCGTGATGTCGCCGTTCGCATCGCTGACCGTCCCGCCGCTGGTGCCGACACGGTTGGCCGCGCTGCCGCCGGTTCCGGCGCCGCCGCCCGTTCCGGCGCGCCCGCCCGTTCCAGCGCTCCCGCCCGCGCCCCCACTACCCCCGGAGCCGGCGCCGCCGGCCTGCCCGGCCCCTCCGCCCGATCCGCCC
>Ga0070689_100001683_pt1 | contig 14135 bp, 10 predicted proteins | sample KBSS23HmetaG_FD_64669 | JGI IMG/M metagenome (GOLD analysis project Ga0070689, IMG submission 64669) | Switchgrass rhizosphere microbial communities from Kellogg Biological Station, Michigan, USA - KBS S2-3H metaG | ecosystem: Host-associated > Plants > Roots > Rhizosphere ...
CTGACCGCGCAGGTCGACGACTTCGGCAAGGGCAGCGCGCACGCGGTCAGCGTGCCGGCCGGCGCCGTGGTCGGCCCGCTCGCGATCGCGCTGCAGGCGGTCGCGCGGGTGCAGGGCCGCGTCGCCGTCGACGGCCTGCCGCGCAGCCGGCGCCTGCTCGTGCTGCAGCCGGACCTGCCGCCCGACCGTGGCGGCGAGGTCGTGCGCGGCGGCTGCGCCGAGGACGGTGCCTTCGACCTGCGCGGCGTGCCGCTCGGCCGCTACCAGGTCGTCGCCACCGCCGGCAAGGAAGCGCCGCTCGCGCTCGGCGAGCTGGTCGTCGCCGACCGCACGATGACCGGCGTCGTGCTGACGCCGCGCTGATCTTCCACCTCCGCGAGTCGTCTCGCGGCGCGAGGATTCGCCGGGTGGCTCCCTGCTGCCGTTGCTCGCGGAGATGGAAGTCATCCTGAGGGCCGCAGGGCGCGCTGATCTGGGCCAGCCACCGCATTGCGGTGCCAGCCCGTGCTGCGACAATGCGCCGCTCGCCGCGCCGTGCGCGGCGCACCCATGACCCCCACCGATGCGGACCTCTCCGGCGACTGGACCGGCTTCTACGAACAGGGCGGCGCGCGCTGCGGCATCTCGATGCGCGTCGTGCAGCGCGGCCAGTCGTTCGTCGGCACGATGCGCGACCACACGACGATGTCGATGCACAACGTCGAGCTCGAGGCGGCCGCCGCCGAACTCGCCGCGGCCGCGGGCGCCGTGCCGGAGATCGTGACGACGCTGCCCGAACACTCGACGGTCGAAGGCGAGGTGCACGGCCTCGAGGTCGCGTTCCACAAGCGCTACCGCGGCGCGCAGCAGACCACGGTGTGGCTCGGCCGCAGCAAGGCGCTCGACCTGCGCATCGAGGACCACCGCGTGGACTACCGCGGTGCGCTGCAGCAGAACGGTCGCATGCTGCGCGGCGAATGGACGGTCGCGCCGCGCGATGGCATCGGCGGCGAACGCGGTTCGTTCGAACTGCGGCGCCTCGACGACGAGCCACGTTCCGGCCCCGCGACGTAGGAGTGGGCACCGCGGCGGCAACGGTCGCTGCGCGCCGCCGCCATGCGCGTCGCCTTCTACGCTCCGCTGAATGCGCCCGACTCGCCGATCCCGTCCGGCGACCGTCAGCTCGCGCGCACGATCCTGCAGGCGCTCGCACTGTGCGGCCACCGCGTCGAGGTCATGAGCCGGCTGCGCACGCTCGACCTCGAAGGCGACGAGGCGCGCGTGCTGCGGCTCGAACGGATCGGCCGGCAGCTGGCCGAGCGGCTGTGCCGGCGCCTGCTCGCGCTGCCGGCGCCGGCGCGCCCGCAGCTGTGGCTCACCTACCACCTCTACCACAAGGCGCCGGACTGGCTCGGCCCGCGCGTCGCCGATGCGCTCGCGATCCCCTACGCGGTCGTCGAGGCGTCGTATGCGCAAAAGCAGGCGCACGGACCGTGGCGCAGCGGGCTCGAGCAGGTCGCGCGTGCGCTGCAGCGCGCCGACGTCGTCATCGGCTTCAAGCACGCCGACGAAGGCGCGGTGCGGCCGCGCCTCGGCGCCGGCGCGCGCTACGTCTACTGCGCGCCGTTCCTCGACACCGCGCCGTTCCGTGCCGCGGCGGCGCAGCGCGACGCGTTGCGCAGCAGGCTCGCGGCTGCGCACGGCCTCGATCCAGAGCGCCCGTGGCTGCTGACGGTCGGCATGATGCGGCCGGGACCGAAGCTGCTCTGCTACGAGATGCTGGCGCAAGTGCTGCCGCAGCTGGCCGACCTGCCGTGGCAGCTGCTCGTCAGCGGCGACGGGCCCGCCGAGGCCGCCGTGCGCGATGTGTTCGCGCGCAGCGCTGCGGGCGGCGGCGATTGGCTGCAGCGCGTGCGCTGGCTCGGCTGCAAGCAGGGCGATGAACTCGCGACGCTCTACGCGGCGAGCGACGTGTTCCTGTGGCCCGCGGTCAAGGAGCCGATCGGCATGGTGTTCGTCGAGGCGCAGGCGGCCGGGCTGCCGATCGTCGCCGGCGACCGCCCCGGCGTGCGCGAGGTCGCGCTCGCGGAGCAGACCGCGCTGCTGACCCCCGAGGGTGACGTCGCCGCATTCGCGGGCGCCGTGCGCGCACTGCTGCGCGATCCCGCGCGCCGCGCCGCGATGGGCCGCGCCGGCATGGCGCACAGCCAGCAGCAGCACGACGTCGCGACGGCCGGCCGCGCGTTCGTTGCCGCGCTGCCGCAGAACGGCAGCGCGCCGCGCGAACTGGGTTGACCGGCCCCGATCATTTGGCACGGCATTCAACTCTCGCACCCGCCTCTACGCGGCTGCGGCAGTGCGTGAGATGAGGGAGTTGAGCCAAGGGGCGGGCAATTGGGGCTACCGCCGCGCACCACGGCCTCGCCGCTGAGCGCGAAGACGCGATCGAAGCGGTGCAAGCGCTTGTCGTTGGGAGGCGGCTGCCGCGTCACCTCAACAGGCGGTTGGAAACGGCCTCCCAGTCCCAAACGCAGGCGCTGTCACCACGGCATGCGAGTGGCGCTCAATGTTCCAAGCTCGCGTGCTTCGCCCGCGGCCAAGTTGAACCGCGGCACGATCAGCGTCTTGTGCCCCGCGACACTGATCACGATGTCAAACGCACCAGGCCGAATCGGTCCGACTTCGAAGCGTCCGGGCGGTAGCGGCGCCGACATTCTCTGTGACATTGCGCCGTCTGCCACTCTAACCGAGATCACGCTCGCCACTGGTCGCCCGTTGGCATCCAGCACGGTGCCAGAGACTCGTCCGGTCGACAGCGTGCGCCGAGCCACGCGAAGCTCGAGCGGCGCCCCCCCGGCCACGATGCCCTCGAGCGTGAGCACGTCGGTCGGCATCCACGCACCCTTTTGTTTCACAGACACCTCGTGCTCGCCATCGCTGCATCGGGTCAGCACGAAGTACCCGTCCGCGTCCGTCACCCCACGTACTATCCGCCCCTTGCACTCGGCCTCCACGACCCAGTCGACCAGTGGGCCTCCGTCTTCGTCGACGACTCTGCCAGCGATCGTGCGGCCGGGGTCCAGCACCGGGTTCCACGTCACGATGGCTCCAGCCGTCCCCTCGACCTGTCGATGTGCGACTCCCCGCGTCGGAGACTCTGCCGTCAGAGTGTGTTTGCCGACCTCGACATCGGTGACGACGAACGTGCCGTCCGCATCACTGGCCGTGGCGGGCAGCTGCCAGTCCAGCCGATCCGCGACGCCGACGCCCACGGGCCGTACGGTCACGACGACATTCGGCGCCGGGCGACTGTCCGGAGACCTCACGACGCCACGCACTTCGAAGCCGCGTTCCAGCCGAAAGTCGACGCGCGTCGTCTCGCCCGCGCGCACGTCGATCGAGTGGAACTGCGGTGCCCATCCCGCACAGCGCACGAAAACCGAGGTTGGCGAGGCACACGGGACCACGTCCGCTCGGAAGGCCCCTTGGCAGTCCGTGATGGCCGGCACCACGGCGTTGCCGTGCACACGCTTGCCGTAGCGGCCGTACATGATTGCATCCGGTTCCATCCCGCCAAGAACACCGACCGCGACGCGTGCACCTGAAACCGGTTGCCCATCAGAGTCGGTGACCGTCCCGACGACCCGTGCCGCGGCTTGCTCCAGTACGACAACCAGCTCCTCGTCGGGTGCCCGTGGTCGATTCAGTGGCTCCGGTCGTGAAACCCCCGTGCTAATCGCCCCGGCTATCAAGACGCGATCCGCGCCGCGGATGGCAAGCCGGAAGCTACCGTCCCACTGGCTCCCTGCGAGCACCTCGCCTTCGCCCTCCGCATTCACGTCGGAGACCCAGAGTTCGGCCGTACTCACCGGGACGCCGCTGTGATCGACGACTCTGCCAGTCACCTCGATCAGCGGTTCGACGGCGATAACGACCTCGCTCGTGGCGCTTGGTTGCAACGACTCCCAGACCTCGTCTCTGGCATCCGCCGCACGGACCGACAGCCAGCCCGGCGCGAGGCCAGTCAGCACAAGCTCGCCGTTGAAATCGGTCGAGCCGGCGCGCCAGTAGCCGAGCGTAGTCTTGCCGTCCCCGCGGGCCGTCGACACTCGCACGCCTGGCACAGGCGCGCCGTTCGTGTGATCGCGAGTCAGCACACGCAACCTGCAGGACCGCAGGTCAGGTGCGGCCGTCCGCACCACGGGACGTGACTCGGAGTCGTCCTTTGCGGTGCTGGCGCCGCGCAGCGCAGTCCCTTCCTCGACTAACGGTACAGCCGAGCGTGCTTCCACATGCGGAGGAGGCACAGGCGGACCGGCCCAGGACCAGACGAGTAGGCCCGCAACAAGCAGCGCAGCGGCGAGAAGTGACTGTTTGCGCAACAGAACGGACTCCTGCGCAGCGATCGATCCTGCGCGCCCCGATAATAGCCCGTGCCAGATTCATCCGGAACGGGTGTGACGATGGTGGCGCACAGGCGGATTGCCTGAGGCCCGGCGAGCGTGACCTCGCGTGCACCAACTAGCAAAGGCACCAAGGTCCGGCTGCGTAGGCTCTCTATGGACGTCCGGACAGCGACGCTCTGCTTTGCCTCGCATGGTCCGTCCACTTGCGCGCAACTGCGACTCCGTGCGCATCCGTAGCGATGCATGTGCGCCATCATCCGCTTGATACTCGACCCATGTCATGTGTTGTGCCGCCGGCGCGCCCCGCCTCCGGTATGCGGACGGCCACGGTTGAGGTAACGACCGGATTCCTCCCCTGCCGCCTCTCCGCTAATGGCGATCTACGCCTCCGATCCCTCGGACACTCCCCCTCCAACAAGTAGGTCCCCAATGCGCCTTATTGCTTTCTTCGCATCCGCGCTCCTGCTTCCCTGCATCGCAGTATCGCAAGACTCCCCACAACCCGACTGGCCCCTCGACTCCGCAGGCTGGACCGTGGTGCCCACCCCGCAGCAGGGACAGGCCATCTACGTCTCTAAAGCTGTTCCCGACGGAAGTGACACCAACGATGGCCTCTACCCGACTCAAGGCGCCGGGAACCAAGGCCCCAAGAGGACAATTGCAGCTGGCTACGCTGCTCTGGCCGCACTGACTAGTCCGCCGGGGCGGCAGCTCTTGCTCAGGGCAGGCGACACATTCGATGACCCGCAGGACTTCATCGGCAACTGGCAACTGTCCGGCACTAGCACGAGCGATCCCATGGTCTTTGGCAGCTTCGGCACGGGTGCCCGACCCTTGATCAGAGTCTCCGTGAACTCCCACGACGCTTTCGCCGCTAACAATGCATCCGGCGTAAGGTGCTTGCTGGTCACAGGCATCCAATTCGAATGTGCTCTGCCCGCTTCTGATAGCAATCAACTCAAGGGCATCAAGTTCATAGGCGGGAGCACAACCAGTGTGAACGAGTTGGTGCGCTTCGAAGACTGTTACGTCAACGGGTGGTTTCAGGGCATCGTCATCGATCCGTTCCCAGGTGTTTCTTGCTACGCCCTCAGCGTCCGACGCTGCGTCGTGGTCGACAACTTTCGCTTCATCACTGGGACTCCCTTTAATCCACCAGGCTTTGTCGTGAACTGCACGGGGGTCTACGCCGAGCAGGCCGATAATCTACTGGTGGAAGAGTGCGTTTTCGACAGGAATGGATGGGATGGAATGAACTACTCCACGCGCCATGGGCAAAACCACAACATCTACATCCAGGACAACTGCACAACCGTCACTGTCAAGGGCAACATCTCCGCCAGGGGTAGCGGCGACAACTTCCAACTGCGTCCCATCGGCACAATCCACAAGAACCTCAGCCTCAAGTCTCCCGTCCACTTCAGCATGGGCGGAAGCCTCAACTCCGGTGCTCCGCCGCGCACCGGCGACATCTTCGGCAATGTGGCCTTGGAGGGCGATGACATCGACCCCGCTAGATCGCTACTGTTGGGATGGGCCTACGAAATCAAGAACGTTGAGCCACCTACCGGCACGACGGCAAGCATGCGGTACAACATAGCAGCTAATAAGGGACCCAATGGAGGGAGTCCTCTGGGGATCGAGCTCAATGCTGGGAAAGACGCTGGAAGCCAGTTTGGGATCCGGGACTTCCAGGTGCACGACAACGTTGTCTTTGAATGGGGCCTGCCGACTGGGAGCCAAGCAACCGCAAGCGGCTTGGAGGTGACGACTGCTAATCCGCCGGTGGGACCTGGCTTCGGCAACAACGTCGTGCTGTACAACAACCAAATTCAAGAAGACTGGAACCCTTCACAATCTACCGCAACTTACGCCTTCAGGTGCCCTGGTGACTACGCGGTTACGGGTTGGACTTCCTACGGCAACCGATTCTTTACTCGGATGGCCAACAGGACGTTCATGCGATGGTACAACGCTCAGCTTGGGTATGCTACGGATTTCACGGTGGCCAGTTGGCTGTCGCAACCAGGAGTCGTCGATGGGCCAACAAACTCAGTTGATTACGCAGTGATGGACCCGAGTAACCCGCCGGGGCCTGGCTATCTTGCTCCTTACTTGGCTCCTAGGCAAACGATCACCACCTACCACGAGTTCGTGGCGTCTCTGCCGCCTGGGACGGGCAGCTTGGATGGGTTCATGACCTTGTGCCGCCTGCAGAGCAGGGGCAACTGGAACAGTCAGCTCACGGGCCTAATAGCCGTGCGGTACTTCCAGAATGGTTTCAACATGCCGAACCCTCTGCCATGAACTGCTGATCGGATGGTGGTGTGTGTGCTTTGCTTTGGGCGCGGCACACGAGCCTGCTAGGGCATCGCTGACCACTCTTGAGCGCGACCAACTCGTCTTCCTGTAGTCGCCGGACTGCCGCGAACAAGCGCCGCGAACTCACACACCGATTGGTTGATTGCGCTGATGCAGCATCCGCGACCCGCAGTGATCTACACGCTGATCGAGTGCTGCCGCCTAGCCAAGGTCAGGTCGACATGGTCAGCTACCTCGGTGACGTGCTGGTGCGCGTCGCACGCATCCGGCGAGCCGGATCGAGCAACCGCCGCCCCGCGAACTGGGTCAGGCAGTTCGATCCCCACTCTTCCGAGTTCTCGTAGCTCGGCGCCGTCGCTGCGCCGCCGTGACGCCCGCGGCGCACCGGCGGGCCGTCGCTCGCTTGGTTAGGGGCCGACGACCAGCGTCGCCGCGTCGGACATCACGAGACCAGCGGCGTTGCCTGCTGCAGGGTCGAACACGATTGCCTGGCAATGCGCGATCACCCCTGCGAGCGCGGGCACGTTCGGGACTGCTAACGACCAAGTGGCGGAACTGCTGGCGCTGCGGACGGAAGCTGTGAAGTCCAGCGACACACGTCCGAGGCAGCCGGGCAGACCCAGGACGGTCAGGTCCAGCGGCAGCGAACCCAAGGTGGAAGTCGTGTTACTGAACCCGAACACCAGTAATGCCGCTTTCTGCGGTAGCGGCTTGATCACAACTCTGGTGGTCATTCCAACGCGCGGGGGTGCGGCGTCGATGTGGGTGATGCCCGCGCTGCCGGGACACCCGGCCGCGAATATGTTGAAGGCGCCGGACTGGAGGATGACGACTGTCGTGGCTTCACCAGCCGCCCCGTGCGCGAAGGTCATGCCGGGCGACAGGGCCGGCACGTTGCACTCGCCGTAGTTGTTGCGGCCCCAGGCCACGACGCTGTTGTCGCTGAGTCGCGCCACCGTGTGTTCACCGCCTGCCGCCACCTCCACGTAGGTGAGACCCGGCCTCAGTGCCGGTACGTTGCACTGCCCCCACCCGTTCCTGCCCCACGCCACGACGCTGCCGTCGCTGCGGCGCGCCACGGTGTGAGATCCGCCAAGGTCGCCGCCCGCCGCGACCTCTACATAGGTGAGGCCGGGCGGCAGAGCTGGCACGTTGCACTGGCCATTTTGATTGTTGCCCCATGCCACTACGCTGCCGTCGCTGCGGCGCGCCACGGTGTGCCAGTAGCCAGCAGCGACCTCGACGTAGGTGAGGCCCGGCGGCCGGGTCGGGACGTTGCACTGGCCATACTGGTTGTCGCCCCAAGCCACGACACTGCCGTCGCTGCGTCGCGCCACGTTGTGGGTGCTACCCGCCGCGACCTCGACGTAGGTGAGGCCCAGTGGGAGTCCCGGCACGTTGCACTGGCCTCCGGAGTTGTTGCCCCAGGCCACGACGCTGCCGTCGCTCCGGCGCGCCACGGTGTGTTGGGCGCCGGTTGCCACCTGGACGTAGGTGAGGCCCGGCGGCAGAGCCGGCACGTTGCATTGGCCAAAGGCGTTGTTGCCCCATGCCACGACGCTGCCGTCGCTGCGGCGCGCTAGCGTATGGAGCCAGCCCGCCGTCACGTCGACGTAGGCGAGGCCAGGCGGCAGGGCTGGCATGTTGCACTCGCTGAAGGTGTTGTCACCCCCGGTCACCACGCTGCCGTCGTTGCGACGCGCCGCGGCGTGGTAGGAACCCGCCGTAACCTCGACATAGTTGAACCCTGGTGGCAGGATGGGCACGGAGCCCCCGGCTCCGCCCCAGGCCACGACGCTGCCGTCGCTGCGGAGCGCCACGGTGAGGAAGCCGCCCGTCGCCACCTGGACGTAGGTGAGGCCCACCGGCAGCGCCGGTACGTTGCACTCGCCGAAGCCGTTGCCGCCCCAGGCCACGATGCTGCCGTCGCTGCGGCGCGCCATGGTGCTTTGGATGCCCGCTGCCACCTGGACGTACCTGAGGCCCGGTGGCTGAGCCGGCACGTTGCACTGACCATACGAGTTGTCGCCCCAGGCCACGACGCTGCCGTCGCTGCGGCGCGCCACGCTGTGTCCGCCGCCCGCCGCCAACTCGACGTAGCTGAAGCCGGGCGGCAGTGCTGGCACGTTGCCCTGGCCAAGGTCATTCCGTCCCCAGGCCACAACGCTGCCGTCACTGCGGCGCGCCAAGGAGAAGTCCCAGCCTGCGGCGACTTCGACGTAGGTGATGCCGGGCGGCAGCGTCGGCACGTTGCACTGGCCGTTCGAGTTGTCGCCCCAGGCCACGACGCTGCCGTCGCTGCGTCGTGCCACCACGTGGGACGAGTAGGAGTCGCAACCCACTGCCACCTGTACATAGGTGAGGGTCGCCGGCAGCGTTTGCACGTTGCACTCGCCCGAGCGGTTGAGGCCCCAGGCCACAAGGCTGCCGTCGCCGCGTCGCGCCACGGTGAGGAAGCCGCCCGCCGCGACCTCGACGAACGAATCCGCGTGCAGTTGGCTATCGGCCACGACTTCACCCCGGGTGATCACATGCCCTTGCGCCCGCACGGTCGCTACGACGAAAGCGCACGCGAAGCCGGCGAACAGGAACGATCGCGCCACGGCGGGGTGCGTCACTCTGATCAGATCTGCGACCATGGCGGATCCTTTCCCGGCAAGGCGGGACCTACTCCTCGCCATGGGGAATCGATGTGAGGAGTCTCCGCTCGATGGAGACTCCGGGCCATCGGGCAGAGACTCCGGTAGCGACTCCGGTCTCTACTCGATATGCCACGTCGGAGACTCCGACTCGCGAGCCCCTAACGTGTTCGTTGTCATTCGAGCGTGTGCACTGCGGGAACGGAGGGACAAGCGATGGCCGAAATGGCGCCGCTCACGGCGATGGATGGAACCATCAAGTGTCTCAGCGCCACGTTCCGGCTGGATCAGCTGATTGCCGAGCCCTTCGTGGTTCCGCTCTTCGAGGTAAAGGGACGGCTTCCGCCTTACGCAGGGAATCCAGTTCACCGGGGGAGACTGATCCAGAGCACTGTTCACGAGTGACGCGCCTGACGACTCGCAGCGCGGTGCTGCCACGGCGACGGCGCGCGCGGCGCGGCGGTGCCGACCGCCCACGGCCGCAGGAACTCGGGCCAGTCGTGGCGGTCGCCGCGCGCGTAGTCGGCGGCGAGCGCAGCTCCGGCGACGTCGGCGGCGAGGCCGCCGTGCGAAGTCAGCCAGTCGAACAGCGCGCGCGCGAGCCGGTGCTTCTGTATGCCGTGCGTGGTCGTCGCGGTCGCGAACAGCCAGTCGGCGAACGCGAGGAAGCGCGCGAACGGCGCATCGCCGAGCAGCAGCGGCAGCGTCGTCGGCCAGCGGCCCGAGTTCGCGCAGAGGTCCCAGTAACGCGCGAAGCGCTTCAGGCGCTGCAGTTCGTCGAACGCCAGCGCGCGCGTCGCCAGCACCTCGTACGGCGCGACGTCGCTCCAGACGACTTCGAACTCGACGTCGTGGCGCACGATCGGCGCGCCGCGCAGCCGCTTCAGGATGCCGACCTGGATCTCGTGCGGCCGCAACGCGACGAGCCGGTCGAAGCCACCGCCGAAGCCGGCCATCGTCTCGCCGGGCAGACCGACGATGAGGTCCGCGTGCACGTGCACGCCGGTCGCATCGCGCAGCCAACGCAGGTTGTCCTCGAGCCGCGCCACGTCCTGGCGCCGCGCGATGCGCGCGCTCACTTCGTCGTCGAAGGTCTGGATGCCGACCTCGAACTGCAGCACGCCGGGCGGGAACGCTGCGACCTCGTCGCGCAGCGCCGCGGGGAAGCGGTCCGGGATCATCTCGAAGTGCACGAACAGGCCGCTGCACAGCCGGCTGCGGAAGAACGCGAGGATCGCGCGTGCCGCCGCGAGGTTCAGGTTGAAGGTGCGGTCGACGAACTTGAAGTGCCGCACGCCGCGCGCGAACAGCCGCTCGAGGTCGGCGAGGAACGCGGGCAGCGGCGCCTGCCGCACGGGCACGTCGAGCGCGGACAGGCAGAACTCGCAGGTGAACGGGCAGCCGCGCGACGCCTCGACGTAGACGACGCGCTGCGCGATGTCCGTGTCGGTGTACTCCGCGTACGGGCTCGCCAGTTCGTCGAAGTGCGGCGGCGGCGCGTCGATCAGGTGCGGCGCGCTGCGGTCGCCCGCGAGCAGGCGCGCGGCCAGCGCCGCGAACGCGAGGTCGCCCTCGCCGCGCACGACGTGGTCGGCGAGCGCGCAGATCTCCTGCTGCTCGCACTCGTGCGACACCTCGGGCCCGCCGACGACGACGGCGACCGCGGGCGCGACGCGCTTGAGCACCGCGACGAGCTCGCGCGACACCTGCGCGTTCCAGACGTAGACGCCGATGCCGACGATGCGCGGCCGTTCGGCGAGGATGCGCTCGGCGGCGTCGGCCGCGCGCGTCTCGAGCGTGAACTCGTGCAGCACCGACTGCTCGCGCAGCGCGCCGAGGTTGCTACGCAGGCAGCGCAGGCCGAACGCGGCGTGGATCCACCGCGCGTTGTGCGTGCACAGCACGATGTCGGGCATGGTGCCGCACAACTTCGCCGGACGTGGCCGCGCATGGAAGAGCGGGGATCGTTGCCGCGGCGCGCCACCGCGGTCGGAGCACCCGACCGCATCTTCACCACAACCCGTTACCGATGGCGGGAAAGGCGCGTCACCGCGCGCGCGAAACCTCGCTGTCGCGTCGCCCTAGCTGCCGCGTTCGGTGCGCCGCGCGTTCGTCGCGGTGCGCGTTCACCACCCCGCTTCCCTGCACACTTCGATGCACACGAGATTCCTTGCATTGGGCCTCGGCCTCCTTGCCGCCGGCCCCGCCATCGCGCAGTTCCCGCTCCAGGGCTTCCTCTACAACTGGGACCGTCCCGCACTCGGCGATGCGCTCTCGGTGTTCGTGCGCTGGAACACGACCACCGAGATCGACGTCACGCGCATCGACCGCTCCGACTATCCCGAGTGGGGCCTGACGCCCGCGGGCACGACGCAGATCCAGGGCTGCTTCTTCTGGATCAGCGACAACAACGACGCGACGGTCGAGCAGTTCAACCTGGTCGGCTTCGAGGAGAGCCTGACGCAGCCCAACTTCCCGGACATGACGGTGCCGAGGATGAACGTCGGCCCGATCCAGATGCCGCCGACCGGCGTGCCGGCCGGCAACGTCGCGTGGCGGCTCTCGGTCGGACTCGGACAGCCGGTCAGCTTCGCGGGCAACCGCGACGTGTTCCTCGGCGTCGGCCTGCCAGCGATCCTCTCGCTGTCGCCGCTCGACGGCCTGTTCCTCGGCTCGGTCGGCGTCGACCCCGCGAACGCGCCGTTCCCGTTCGACGTCCCCGGTCCACGCGGCCAGCAGGGCCAGCAGATCGCGCAGGACAGCTACATCTGCTACGTGCCGACCGGCCAGGCGCCGCGCTACGTGCCGTCGAGTCCGATCTCGGCCGAGCAGCTCGCGTTCGACGTCATGCTGCCGAGCGGCGTCAGCGGCGGCACCGCGCTCGCACAGACGCCACAGACCAACTTTCCGACCAGCAACGTACTCGGTACTTCGGACTTCCTGTCCGGCCTGCACCCCAACCTGCAGCGCGGCGACCTGATCGGCTTCTCGCTGACGACGCACACGGCGCAGATCGCGGCGCCGGCGTTCGGCGTCGTGCTGCTCGCGTTCGGTCCGAGCCCGATCGGCTCGGTGCCGATCAACGGCATCGCCGGCCTCGATCCGGCGAGCACGGGCAACGTCTGCCTCGACTTCACGACCGCGATGCAGTTCTTCATCGTGTTGAACACCGGCCAGACCAACAGCCTCGCCAACATGGTCGAGGGGCAGTTCATGTATCCGGTGAACCCGGCCGAACGCGCGCTCGTGCAGACGCTGCCGTCGCCGTTCGACATCTGGTGGCAGGGCTTCGCGGTCGACGCCAGCGCCGGCACGCTGAAGCTGCGCGCCAGCGGCTGCGCCATCCAGCACATCAAGTGACGCGACGATGAAGCGCACGCTCTCGCTCGGCCTCGCCGGTGCGGCCCTCGCCGCGCTGGCGCTGGCCGCGACGCACAAGTACACGCCCGCCGTACCCGCGGCCGCCGCCACGACGCCCGACGCCGCCGCCGCGCCGGCACCGGTCGCGGCGATCACCGCCGATGCCGCGGCGTCGGCACCGGCGGCGCGCGAAACCGCCGCGACGGCGCCGCAGGTGACGTTCCCCGACGGCACCACGCGGCCCGCGCTCAACGGCGTCGACGAACCAACGCAGCTGCAGTGGCCGCCGGACCGTCCGTACGCGCCCGTCGTCGCCACCGTGCGCGACGGCGAAGTCGAGTGGTGGAAGCACGCCGACGGCAGCTGGAGCACGACGCTGCGCCGCTACGACACGGCATCGGGGCGCTGGCTCACGCTGACGCCGTTGTTCCAGCCCGCGGAAGTCAAGCCCACGCAACTGCGCGGACACTGACGCGCGCCGCGCAGGCGATGTCGCACTCGCTGCGTCGGCGACGTATCTTCGCCGCGCGATGGCGACCCACCTGCGCCTGCTGCAGACCGGCGACCTCGACGCGGTCGCCGCGCTGACGAACACGTTCATCCGCGACACCGCCGTGCACTTCGGCAGTACACCGACGACCGCCGCGGAACTGGCGGCGATGTGGCGCGCCGCGCACGACGGCGTGCGCTACCCGTGGCTCGTCGCCGAACACGATGGCGCGTTCGCGGGCTACGCGAAGGCGAGTTCGTGGCGCGGCCGTCCGGCCTACGCGTGGACGGCCGAAACGACGATCTACCTGGTGCCGGAGCGCCGCGGCACCGGTATCGGCCGGCTGCTCTACGGCGGGCTGCTCGGCGTGCTGAAGGCGCAGGGTTTCCGCTCCGCGATCGGCGGCATCACGCTGCCGAACGACGCGTCGGTGCGCCTGCACGAGGCGATGGGCTTCCAGCCGTGCGGCGTGGTGCGCGACGCGGGCTGCAAGTTCGGCCGCTGGCACGACGTCGGCTTCTGGCAGTGTCGCCTGCGCACGGACGCGGCGGCCGGCGCGCCGCTGCGCACGCCGGAGGATGCGTTCGCGGCAGCGATCGCCGCGCGTCGCTGACCTTCGCGTCACTGGTCACCGGCTGGCGAGTGCGCGCGGGTCGATGCAGCACCAGACGCCGTAGCCGACCAGCAGGGCGCCGAGCAGCGCATAGAAGACGACGTAGAACCAGAAGCCCGCTGGTTGCTCCCTGCGCAGGTAGCGCGAGCGCCGCGCCGCGATGTGGCCGCGACGGAGCCCGCGGCCAGCGACCCAAAGCAGCAGGCCGCCGGCGCCGCCCGTCATCACCAGCATCGCGACCGCAGGATGCTGCATCGCCGCGCCCAGCAGCGCAGCCGCGATGCCGATGCCGATGACGACGCCGAGCAGGATGCGGATCACGGACG
>Ga0070689_100001686_pt1 | contig 14099 bp, 14 predicted proteins | sample KBSS23HmetaG_FD_64669 | JGI IMG/M metagenome (GOLD analysis project Ga0070689, IMG submission 64669) | Switchgrass rhizosphere microbial communities from Kellogg Biological Station, Michigan, USA - KBS S2-3H metaG | ecosystem: Host-associated > Plants > Roots > Rhizosphere ...
TCGACCACTCGGCCTTCATCTATCTGATGGGCCGCAACGGCGAATACCTCGGCTTTTTTCCGCCCGGCACATCCGCGGATTTACTGGCCGGCACGCTGCGGCCGTTTGTCAGCGACCGCTAGTCGGCCGTCGTCACTCGATCACCGCGTCGGCGCGGAGCAGGACTACGATTTTCCGGTCTGCGTCGTCGCGATCCAGATGCCGGCAAAGACAGCGATCAATCCAACGACAAGATTCAGTGTGATCGGCTCGCCGACCAGTTGGGTGGCGAGCAACCCGGCCGCGATCGGGTTGACCGTCATGGTATTGGCGACGCGCGTCGGCGTCGCTCGCTCAAGCGCCAACACCCAGAGGATGAACGCGAGCGCGCCGCCGCCCACGCCGAGATAGACACCGGCAACCCATTGCGCGGCGCCAAAGCTGCCCAGCACGGCGACGCGGCCCGTGAGCAATCCCACTGCCACCAGCCCTGCCGCTCCAGCGCCCATGCCGACCGTGAGGAAGCCGAGCGCGCTCGATCGTTGAATGAATGGACGGGACCAGACGCTGTAGAACGCCATGCACAGCACCGCACCAGTCATGATCAGTTCGCCTCGCCAGGCTCCTGGGGGCGCTGCCGACAGGCCGGATGCGAGCGCGGCGAACACGCCCAGCACCGCGATGCAGACACCCGCCGTTTTTCGCCGGGTCAGCGGCTCGATACCAAGCAGCGCGCCGACAATCATGGTCTGCAGCGGCAATGTCGACAAGGCAAGGCTGGCACGCGCCGCCGTCGTGAAGCTCATGGCGAGGTTATAGAGGACAAAAAACAGTCCGAAAAAGCAAAGGCCCAAGCCGGCCACTGCCAGCCAGTCGCGGCGCTGCGGCCATCGCACCCGCAGAATGATCGCGGTCGGAAGCAGGCACAGGAAACCAATGCCCCACCGCAGAATGGCCAGCGTGATCGGGTCGGCACTGCCGACCAGATAACGCGTCACCGCCGCGGCGGTGCCGCCGAGCGAACTTGAGACGATCGCAAGCAGCACCCCAAACCATTCGCTCAAGCGCCGCTCCTGTGCAGCGCGTTACCACCGTGCACTGCGTCACCGACAATATACTGATAGGACGAGCGTAGCTTCCAGGCCGCTCTCTTCATGCTCTACGAACTCACCGCGCCGGACAGGCCGCTGCCCGTGGTCTGCGCGCAAGTGGTATCCCCATCCGCCTGAACTTGGTTGAACCCGCGCCCGGCAATGACGTGCGGGCCAATCGACTGTTATGTGACGGCCGCCACATCCGCCAGGACGACACCTGCCTAGGTTGGCCTCATCGAGTGGCTGCGCCGGGAGATCCGGCAAATGGACGAAGTCAAAGCCCTAGGAGGCCAATATGTTGAGGACCATCGGCTACGTGTTCCTCGTGCTCCTGGTCGGAACGTTGGCGATCGCCTGGTCGCAACAGGGGTCACAGACTGCTAATCCAGCGGAAACGCTTACGCCGGACATCATGCACCTGAGCGCCAAGCCGCTTGCCATGCAGGACGTGAACGACATGACGTTCATCTACACGAACGAGAAATAGACGCTCGACTGTTGTTTGCTTCCGGCGGCATCGGCAACCCAGTCCCGCACGCCCCCAATTGGGTTCCGAGGCCGGCCGGATGGCGGTGGCGGACTGTAAAAGAGATTTCGCGCGCCCATTTCGGACTAAAGCGCTTTGGCCGCGCCTCGAGCAGTTGCGCGCGCAAAAAACTCAGGCGGTTTGGCGAGACGTGCCACCACGACGATGCGATTGATCTCGCCCCGCAGATAAGCGCGCAGAAATTTCGGATAGTCGCGGAACGACACGCAGCCATTCGATTGGCCGCTCGGGCCAAGCATGTACGAATGCGCCAGGATGCCGTCGCGGTTGAACATATTTGCCTCGTTCACGGGCGTGAGCCGAATGGCTTGCACGCCATGGAACAGCGACTCCCGGAGCGTCAGCTCGTAGGTGTTCGGCGGCGTCGCGCCGCGGTTTTTCTTATGCACGTAGTTCGGATCGTCCATGAAGGCACCCAGGCCGGAGTGCGCTTCGAGCCGCTCCCCGTTCGGCAGGTACACGGCCTGAGCCGTGATGTCGTAAATCGCCGTTCGGGACGCGCGGGCGTCTTCCTCCACCTTGATGCCGAGGTCCTGGACCGGGCCGAGGGCGGCCAACTGCGGCCGTGGCCGAGGCAGCGGCAATGCCTGGGCATCATCGGGCTGCGGCCGTTTTTCGGGGCGCCCTCCCCCCGATCCAACATCAAGGGCGGCGAGCTTGAAAGACGCCATACCGATGGAACCTGTGATGACAGGCTCCGCGAAAATTTCTTCGGCCATGTCCATTGAATCGGGAACGACCAGGGCCAACGCACCAAGGGGATTCAGCACCGGCGTATCAAAGGAGCGCTTGGTTGTCGGCGGCGATGACTTCGCAACGACCGTTAGCGGACTTACAATGCCGGCGGATCGCGCGGTCGGCGCCAGCCGGCCCACCGGTGCAGCGAGTGCGGTCGCCGGCCGAAGATCCGATCGGTCCCGGATCGCGGCAGTCAGCAACCAACCGGCTGCGTGCATGGCTGTTGTCACCGTCATGACGACGGCAGCCACCGCGGCGACGCCGCCGATCACGGTCTTGAGAATGATCCGCCGACGCTTGGATAAGGAGTTGCGCGGCCTCGCCATACGGACGCGACGCGAGGACCTGACTGCAAACGCCATCGAACGCGCTACCCGACACCGAAGGACTTGGTTAACAGTGGCGGATGATGGTTAAGCAGACGTAAAAAATGCCGGGCGTCGACGTCGCCCCGAAGACCCGGCCCACGGCCGCTTCGATGCATGACCGGAAATGCTCATGGCACGCCTGAGTTTTCCGTAAGCGCGTCCGGCTCCATCGCGGCCGGAAAATTCACGGGCTACCAACGTTTACAGTGAATAAATGGTTACGGGCTATTTCTAGGCAATCTTTGTCGCGCAGCCGGGATCAGCCCATGTTTCGTGTATTCAATTGCCTCGTCAGCGAGCATGACTTGCGGCTGGTCGTCATCGCAGGATTGGTCTGCTTCTTGGCGAGCTTCACCGCCATCAGTCTCTTCGGCCGCGCCCGCGGTCTCTCAGGCCGCGCGAGAGCGAAATGGATCGTGGCTGCAGGAGCGGCGACCGGTTGCGGAATCTGGGCCACGCATTTTATTGCGATGCTGTCTTATGACCCCGGCATTTCAATTGCCTACAACATTGAACTGACGGCGCTCTCGCTGATCTTGGCCGTGCTCATTACCAGCCTGGGCCTGAGCGCGGCTGTTTATATCAAGGGGGGATGGGGTGGCGCCATCGCCGGCGGCATCGTCGGAGCCGGCGTCGCCTGCATGCACTATTTGGGCATGGGAGCGGTGGACCTGCCGGGACGCGTGACCTGGTCGATTGATCTCGTGATCGCCTCGATTGTTCTTGGCATGCTGCTCGGTGCCGTTGCGCTCAGCATCGCGATGAAACGCAACGACATCCGTTCCAGCCTGCTGGCTGCGCTGTTTCTGACGCTCGCGATCGTATCTCATCATTTTACCGCGATGGGTGCGGTTGAGATCATTCCTGACCCAACCCGAACGATCACGGCGCTATCACTGTCTCCGACCTCGCTTGCTTTGGCCGTCGCGAGCGCGGCCATATCGATACTCAGCATGAGTCTTGTCAGCGCGTTCGCCGACCGCCGCGTCGGCGACAAAAGCCTTTTGCTCACCACCGCGTTGAACAACATGACGCAGGGCGTCATCATGTTTGATTCCGATGAGCGGTTTGTCATCTGCAATGATCGGTACCTGGAGATGTACAACCTCTCGCGCGACGTGGTGAAGCCGGGTTGTACGCTGCTCGATATCATTCAGCATCGGGCTGCTACCGGCAGCCTGACCCGCGCGGTCGAAGAGTATCGCGCCGACCTGGTCACCAGCATGGCGCAGGGCAGAACGCTGAGCGCCATCGTCGAAACTCCGACCGGCGCTTCTATTTCAGTGGTGAACAAGCCCATCCCTGGCGGCAAGTACTGGGTCGGAACCCATGACGACATCACGGACCGCTTGACCACGGAACGAAAGAGCGCTGCCCTTGCCGAACAGGATTCCCGCCGGGCAACGGTCGAAACTGCGATCCAATCGTTCCGGGAGAGTGTCCAGATCGGATTGCAAACGGTATCCGATGGCGCGGCCGCAATGAAGTCAACGGCGTCCGAGCTTTCGTCATTATCTCAAGACACCGCACGCCACAGCGCCGATGCCATACAGGAGTCTCATACGGCCTCGGAAAACGTCGAAATCGCTGCGGGCGCGACTGAAGAAATGTCAACATCGATTCTGGACATCGATCAGCAACTGGCTCAAGCCGCCAATTTGGTGGGCGACGCGGTGATCGAAGCCGAAACCACCAACAAAGAAATCATGGTGCTGGCGGATGCGGCGCAGAAGATTGGCGACGTGATTAAGCTCATTCAAGACATTGCTCAGCAGACCAATCTCCTCGCCCTGAACGCCACCATTGAAGCCGCCCGCGCGGGACAGGCCGGACGCGGTTTCTCCGTTGTCGCTTCCGAGGTCAAGGCGCTCTCGGTGCAAACCGCAAAGGCGACAGAGGAGATTTCTGGGCAAATCCAGGCGGTTCAGGCCTCATCCGAAAGCGCCGTCAACGCCATTCAACGAATTACCAGCCGAATGAAGGATATCAACGAGCATACCGCCTCCATTGCCGCGTCAGTGGGACAGCAAAGCGCTGTCACCAGTGAGATTTCGCAAAATGTCACAAAGGCCGCCAAGGGAGCGAAGGTCGTCACGGCCGTTCTCGATCAGGTGATGAATGCGGTGACGAAAACCAGCGACTCGGCCGGCACAGTGCTCACCGCATCGCAGTCCGTCCAGGACGCAGCTCGGGCATTGCAGGCGAAAGTTGAGGATTTTCTGAAGAAGGTCGCAGCCTAATCCGGCCGAAAAGCTATAGTTGGGAACCGGATGGCCCGCACCGGCATTACAACGGTCGAGACCCAGGCTCTTCACGAGGTCAGACCATGCGGACATTCCTCAAAGCACTTTTGCTCGTTGGATTTGGCGCGATACAAGTGTTGGAAGTCGCTCCCAGCGCCTCAGCCGCCGACCTTGCCGTGACACCCGTCAAACGGGTTGGCGTCCGCGTTATCCATCATAGGAGCGCGGTCGTTCGCGATTATGATGGAACAATGGTTGTCCGCCGCGCCCATCGAGTGGTGCTTCGAAATTATGACGGCACTGCTCTGGTGAGCACTCAATACGATCTGTACCCGGTCCAGCGAGGCGCGCCTACGCGCTACCTGAATGGACAACCAGTCCTTCCTCATTATCCGAGGGGATGGCCTCGCGTCCGAGCGTACAGCCTTCGCTACTCATAGCTGCAAGATTTGGCCGCGGGGCTTGCCTTCGCGCTGCCGTGGTTCGCTCAGCTACCGGCTCAGCAGGTAGAACCCGCACACGAGCAGGACAAGCACTGCGGCAACGGCCAGCACAAAGAGCTTCGGAGAAGGTCCGCCATAGTCATCCGACTTCTCGTATCCGGTTGTCATCAGCCCCACCCTACCCATGAGCGCGGCGTCATTATTATCCGCTCTTGAACCATCCACTCGCTTCGACACCGGCCGCTGTACTAGCAAATCTGCTGACGCGGGCTTCATCAAAGCGGCTGCGTCCTTAACAGCACCCTGCTCCCATTGCTGAAAGTCTTGGACGTCCAGAATGACCGGCTTCGACCATGTACTTGCGCTACAAAGTTATTTGGCTCGGGATGAACCTTGTGTTCACGACGGCTAGAAACCGCCGTCATGGGTTCGCGGGCCGGCGAAGCTGAAGGCATAGGCTTGCATGCCATCCTGTTCTTTTGGCTTTGCGGCCACGTGAACCTTCCTTTTGTGAGGTGCTTTGACGGCGATCTTCGTCGCCTCTGGCGCCTTAGCCGAATCCGCGTGCGAAACGGCGGCATCCGCCGCGGCAAACCGCACCTCCGGCGAAGACATATCCGGGGCCGGCGCTTGCGGCGCGCGCAAGATCGGCACGGCGGCGGCCCGCTCGAGCTTCGCTGGCGCTGTTTCCAACCGAGCCGGACGCCGCTCGTACAGGCCGCTCGCCAAATAGATCGCGCAATACAGCAGCGCTCCCGTAACGACGAGGTACGACACGATCGGCCGGGGGTACTCAATGGGCTTTAAATGCCGGTTGGAATAGGACGGCCGGGGATACAGCGGCTGATCGTACAGATTGATGATCCGGTTCCGACTCACAGTGGGGCCTCATCATTCTCGGCCCCGATCCGGAAACTCGCCACCGTGAGCTTTGGTTCCGCTGCGCCGGATCTCGTCCGGGCACACCACTTCACTGCACAAAAAAATGGCCCCGGGTTTCGGGGCCGAGTCTTACGCCTTTGTGTGACAAGTTTTCGTTGGCGCGTTCAGAGCGTCAATCACAGATGCGGCGTGTCCTGAAGATCAGGCGGCCGCTCGGTGTTTCGACGCGCTCGCGCACGACGCGGCAATCCGCGCTGCCATACGCATGATAGCCGTTGGTATAATGGCGATCACGCCAGCCATAGCGAGGACCGACGCCCACTCCGAAGGGGCCTACCTGGACGCCGACGCCGCCGGGGTCAGCGCCTGCGTAGAATTGCGCGGATGCCGGCGTCGCCATAAGCGCAGCCGTCAGAGCTGTTGCGACGAGAAGAGTTTTCATAGCAGTCCTCCTGTTCTCTCGTTGCGTGTCATAGATAACGCATGGCGGCGTCGATGTTTCCCGATCAGAATCAGGGAACTAAGGACGATTTTCCTGTGGTGGGGAACCACGTTGAGCAACTGCGCGTTTGATCGGGTGCGTTGCGGCCCATCCACCGGAGAAGCGCTGTGTCTTTCAGTCGAGAACAACGATTGATCATGACCGCCGCATTTCGACGGGCGTGGAAGACATTGTTGGTGGATGAGCGCATCACCGCGCAGAATATCGAATCAATTCCAACGATGCTGATGGAAGCGATCGTTGATGCGGCGCAGGACGGTGAACGCGACGAACAGCTTCTCGCGGCCGCTGCCCTCGGTAGGATGGCGAACCACGAGCGTGATGAATCAGACAGTGGTTTGCATGTCAGCTTCGACCGGTTGCATTAGCCATCACGAGCCGGCGCGACAACGGTGCCGGAACGCCAAATTGGACAGTGCGTTATCTAGCCACGAGAGGAGCAACAGCGGAGGTTCCGTATGCCAGTCCTTCTGATTCCCATTCTGTGGACGGCCGGCGGCGTTGCAGTGCTTGGCGGCGGCTACTACGTGATCACCCACATGATCCATTGAGGGTCTGCCTCCGATCCCCAACGCCAAAAGCGGGATCGTGAATGGCAGCACCGCGAGGCGCAGAACATGGAGGACGCCTCGCGCGAAGGACCCGGCTCAGTTGGGGCCGGGTTCTTTGCGGATATGCGCTATCTGAACCGTGCCAAAACAGGTTCGATGACGTCATCGAGCGGGACCGACACGAACGCGGCGATGAGCGCCAAAGCGCCGATCGCGGACAACGCCAGATCAGTTGTCATGACGTGGTGCACCTGAGGGGGAGAAGCCCCGGTGTTTCACTAACCGCCCAGGGCTTGCAACGGTTCCACCTGGTGTCACCTCATTGTCCAACGGCTCGAGCGCACGAACCCCGCTATAACGACGGTTTGGGGGGCTTTTGCGCGTCCCGCGCAGGAACTGCGGACCGTCGGGCCGCGTTGATTCAGCCTGGAGATGGCCGAGCAAGTGGTAGGCCGTCTTCACGGAGCCCCCGGCCGGTCGTCCCCACTAAAGCCGCCGGGGGTTTCCCGTGGACGGACTGCGCGCCCAGTCTGCGCGCCCGGCCAATTATCTCATAGTCCTGGCCGGTTACCCCCGAAATTTACCCTTCATTTACCAAAGGCCGTCATCCAATGGCTGCCATATGGCCAAATTCAATTTCCCCGCGAAAGTCCGGATCGGCACCAAGCTCGGCTTCTCTCTCGGCTTGGGCGTGGTGCTGGTGGCCGGCATGATTGTCAGCGAGCAGATCAACAGCAACATCATCGAAGCGCTGGTCGCGGCCGCGGACAAGCAACAGGCCAGTGTCAACGAAAGCACCAACACCGAAGTCCTGATGCAGAAGGCGCAGATCGCCGGCCGCGATCTTCGCATGGCGCAATCGGCGGCGCAGGTCGACAGCCTGCTCGTTCAGTTGCAGCAGGTCGGCCGCGAGGCCGATCTGGTCCTGTCGAGCCTCGACGCGCTGACTGTGACGGCCGATCAACGCAAGCGCTTCACCGACCTCAAAGAGCTTTCGGCCAACTACATTGCCGCCTTGAGCGATATCGGTGCCAAGCGCGTTGCCATCCTTTCGCTGTTCATGAAGCTCGACGAGGCGGAGACGAAATGGACCCGCAGCATGAACATCGTGATCAACTCGGAACAGTTTTCGTTCCTGTCCAACATGAATGCGACCGACTCGCTGATCCGGGAAGCCGAATCCGCGTTCAAGGACGCCCGCACCGCCGCCTGGCGCTACTTCGTCTTGAGTGAATCGTCGCAGGTGCTCCGCATCGCCGGCGCCGCCGACCTGGCCACGCGAAAGCTGGGCTTTGCGCGCCGCGATGTGACCAGCGATGTGGTGGCGCGCGGCATCGATAGCCTGAGCGCCATCGTGCCCGAATACATCGCCATCTTGAAATCGATCACCGATACCATCGATCTGCAAAACCGCATCCAGGCTGAGCATGTCGGTCCGGCCGAGGTGGCGGCGCGGCTGCTGCTCGATCGGGCGGTTGCGGTCTCGACCGAGCTCAGCGACCGGGCGACGCACGACGCCGCGGCCGGCGTCGCAAAGGCGAACCGCATCCGTCTCGCGGTCGGCCTTGCGGTCACGCTGCTGTTGATTGGCACCGCGATGTTCGCCGCGATCGCCATCGGCAAGCCGATCCGCCGGATCGGCGAAGTGCTGATGCGGCTCGCCAACGGCAACACCAGTGTTGCCATTCCCTACACCGACCGTGGCGACGAGATCGGCGACACCGCGCGGGTCGCGGGTATCTTCAAGGACAACCTGCTGCGGATCGGCGCGATCGAAGCCGAGCAGAACGCGGCCGAACAACGGCAGCTGGCCGAGCGGCAATCCGCCATGCTGGCGCTGGCCGATACGTTCGAAGCGACCATCGGCGAGATTGTCAATGCGGTCTCCTCCACCTCCGCCGAACTGCAGACCGCGGCATCGACGCTGACGCAAACCGCGGACGTCACTCAGGAGCTGACGGTCGTGGTCGCCTCCGCCGCCGAGCAGGCATCGAGCAACGTTCGCGCCGTATCGCAGTCGGCCGATGAAATCTCGGCGTCGACCGGCGAGATCAGCCGGCAGGTGCATGAATCCCGCGATATCGCCCGCCAGGCCGTGCAACAGGCGCAAGTCACCGATCGACGGATCACGGATCTGTTGCATGCCGCGAGCCGCATCGGCGATGTGGTGAACCTCATCAGCGCCGTAGCCGCACAGACCAACCTCTTGGCGCTCAATGCGACGATCGAAGCGGCGCGCGCGGGCGAATCCGGCCGCGGCTTCGCGATCGTTGCCTCCGAGGTCAAAGTGCTGGCGCAGCGCACCGCCGAGGCGACCAAGGAGATCAGCGCCCAGATCGCCGGCATCCAGACGGCAACGCGGGATTCCGCCTCGGCGCTGCAGGACATCGGCGGCACGATCGGCCGCCTGGCCGAGATCGCGGCCGCCATTGCCGGCGCGGTGGAAGAGCAGCACGCCACCACCCAGGAGATTTCGGTCAGCGTCAGGCAGGCGGCGAACGGCACCTCGCAGGTGGCCTCCAGCATCCTTGACGTCAACAACGGCGCGGCCAAGACCGGTGCGGCGTCGGGTCATGTGCTGTCGTCCGCCCGGCTGCTGGCAGCGGAAAGCGCCAAACTCAGGCTCGAGGCCGGCAAGTTTCTGCAAACGGTCCGCGCCGCTTAGGCCGACGCTCGCCGTCTTGGCGGCGAGCATCGCAGCATCCGGATATGTCCGGTTGCGGACATCCCAACACGGGCACGTGAGGGAACCCATTCCGCTCGAACGCTGTTTGTCTCGGCAACACCGAGTAACAGTGATGTCGCCTGCGGCTCCGATCATCGTACTTGTCCTTATGCTGGGCCTCTTGGTGGCGATGACCCGGTTCGGCGTGGCGCGGATCGAAGCCGCGCATCCGCCGGCTGGCCAATTCATGGAGGTCGAGGGCGTGCGGCTTCACGTCGCCGAGCTCGGCCTTCGCCGTGGCAGCCCGGGCGCCGAGCCCGCCGTGGTGCTGATCCACGGCGCCAGCGGAAACATGGAGGATATGCGGCTCGCGCTCGGCGAAAAGCTGGCGGCCTCCCATCGCGTGATTTTGATCGATCGTCCCGGCCACGGCTGGAGCTCGCGGCCGGCCGATGACAGCTATGCGTCGCCGGCGCGCCAGGCCGGGCTGGTCACCGAGGCGCTGAAGCAGCTTGGCGTCCGGCGCGCGATCCTGGTCGGTCATTCCTGGGGCGGCGCGTTTGCCACCGCCTATGCGCTCGCCTATCCCGAGCGCACCGCGGGCCTGGTCCTGCTCTCCGCCGTGACGCATCCGTGGCCCGCCGACCCCGGCTGGTACAACAATCTGGTGTCGTTGCGCGGCATCGGCCCGCTGTTCCTGCGCACCCTCGTCTATCCGTTGGGATCGTTCCTGATCGATGGCGGTGCACGCAACGTGTTCGAGCCCCAGGCGGTGCCTGACGACTACGCGCGCCGCGCCGCCATCCGGCTGGTGCTGCGGCCGAAGACATTCTTCGCCAACGCCCGCGACCTGGCGCTGCTCAAGGGCTTCATCGCCGCGCAGGTGCCGTCCTATGCCAAGCTCCGCGCGCCGACCGTCATCATCACCGGCGACCGCGACACCATGGTCCCGCCCGAAATCAATGCCCGCGCGCTTGCCGCAACCTTGCCGCAGGCGAAGCTGGTGTTTCTCAAAGGCGTCGGACACATGCCCCACCATGCCGCGCCCGACGCAGTGGCCGCAGCGATCGACGAACTGGCGTCGCCGCGCCAAACGGCACTCGTGCCCCGGCGCGAAACCAGAGCGCTCGTCGCCATGCCAGCCTGATCGGCGTCCAAGCCGCGGTTTTGTCAGCGATGACGACCTCGGGTTCGTTTCGCCAAAATGCTGTGGAACGTCGCGGAGGCGACCTTTGAGGGCGGCCAGGAGTGGTGAAGGCGACGTGTCGCCGTGGAGAACGAGCGCATCCGGCCGTTGCTGGCCAAGCTCGAAAGCTTTCATAGTGGGGCTGAGCGGCATCGCTGCTGCAATATGCAGCTTCCGCTCAATCGCGCGGCGGAGTCTAAAGTTTCTGTCAGTCGCTCTTGGGCCAGTTTACCCCGGGGGCATACGGGTCCGTGTCGCGGCTATACGAATACGGGTCGCGGCTATATGGGCGGATCGCTGAACCGCTGGACGTTGTCGCGCGAGACTGCGATTTCACGGCACTCTTGGTGTCGGACATCCGCTTGGCGGCAACGCTCGGTCCCGAAACCGCAAGCAACAAGCCGCCGGTAATCGCCACGACGCAAAACCTTGTCGTCCTTCGTCGCCAATGCCGATCGATCTGCTGGCGTCTTTCATCAGGCACAGCAAAAAACATTGCCTTATTTTGCAACTCCTGTGAGCCCAAGCGATTATACGCAAGTACAATGTTTTTCCGGGCGTGGCCGGGCACCTTGGAACGGGAGGGGATCCGCCGCAGTTCAGTCGGCCATCTTCCCCAATCAGCGGCGTGTCGATTATGTGGCGCATGATGACTTGCGCGATGGTGTAAAGCAGGCGTGGAGCTGCCCCATGCGGAGCTTACCGGCGTTTGTAATCGGCCTCATGCTGATCTCTGGAACCGCGTCAGCACAGGATTGCGGGCCTTTCTTTTGGTTTTGCCAACGTCCGGCTGAAGCGCGCATTCAACCGCCCCTGGCGAATGAGCCACCGAGCCCTCGCAGTTGGGATGCGAATCTGGACCAGCAATCGACCGGCACCTATGGGCGCATCGATCCAAGCTACTTGCGCAGGGCGGTGTACTACCCGTCTACCGAAACGCCGGGCACCATCGTCGTCGATGTTCAAAATCGTTTCCTTTATTCCATCGAGGGAAGCGGACGCGCGACCCGCTATGGCATTGGCGTCGGCAGGCAGGGCTTCAGCTGGTCCGGCGTCGCAACCGTCCACGACAAGCAGGAATGGCCGGACTGGTACCCGCCCAAAGAAATGATCGAGCGCAAGCCCGAGCTCATGAGACAAATAAGCCAGCTGCAAAGCGGACTTGGTGTGCCCGGCGGCCCGACCAATCCGCTGGGTGCCCGTGCCTTGTATCTTTGGCAGGGCAACAAAGACACTCTCTACCGGATCCATGGCACAAACGAGCCGTGGACGATCGGCACCAACGTTTCCTCCGGCTGCATCCGGATGCTGAACCAGGACGTCATCGATCTTTACCGGCGCACGCCGGTCGGAGCAAAAGTCGTGGTCCTTGCTTCGAATGATCGGACTGCGACCTCAGTGTCAGCGACGCCCACAACAACAGGGACGAGCCCTCGGCCGCGGCGATAACGCATCGGTAGCACACATGCGCGGCTCTCGCGCTTGCTGTGCTTTGGTGTGGATTGGCTCATACCCACGCATAATCGAGATTCTGGGATCACCAGCATTAAATGCACTCATCAAACCTCTAATTTTTCGGAGGCGTGACCTCCATGAGCAAGCCAACAAATTTACGCACCCAATCAAGGCTGCATTCGGTAGCACTGCTTGCCGCGTGCTCGTTGTTGACTATTGCAACAACTGCTCTGGCCCAGCAAATCACCGGCACGCCGGGATCGCCGAGCGCCACCACAACGCTGGATGGCCGATACGTTCCGAATCCACCGGCACCCTTCGGCGGCGTCATCAATCTCGACGCCACGCACTCGACACCGTATTGGCCTCCGACGGTCGTTCCGCCGAAGGGAGCGCCGAATGTGTTGCTGATCATCACCGACGATGTCGGCTTCGGAGCGCCGAGCACTTTCGGCGGCCTTATCCCGACTCCGAACATGGACCGCATCGCAAATGCGGGTCTGCGCTTCACGCAATTTCATTCAACGGCGCTGTGCTCACCGACGCGGGCGGCCCTGATCACTGGACGCAACCATCATTCGGTCGGCTTTGGCGTCATCACGGAAACCTCGACGGGTTATCCCGGCTACAACAGCGTCATCACCAAGGACAAAGCGACCATCGGCACGATCCTCAGGGACAACGGCTACGCGACTTCCTGGTTTGGCAAGAACCACAACACACCGTCGTTCCAGGCCACTCAGGCCGGTCCGTTCGATCAGTGGCCCACCGGCATGGGGTTTGATTATTTCTTCGGCTTCATGGGCGGCGAAACCACCCAATGGCACCCCGGCAATCTCGTTCGCAACACCACGCCGATCTATCCCTATGTCGGCAAGCCGGGCTGGAACCTGATCACCGCGATGGCGGACGACGCCATTGGTTACGTGAACCAGCTCAATGCACTCGCGCCGGAGAAGCCCTTCCTGCTCTACTACGCACCGGGCGGCACCCATGCGCCGCACCACCCGACGCCCGAATGGATCGCGAAGTTCAAAGGCAAGTTCGACATGGGCTTCAATGCCGCACGCGATCAGATATTCGCCAACCAGAAGCGGCTTGGCGTCATCCCTCAGGATGCAAAACTCACCCCGTGGCCGGAAGATATCCTGAAGAAGTGGGACGACCATTCGGCGGACGAGAAGAAATTATTTGCCCGCCAGATGGAGGTCTATGCGGCGTACCTCGCCTATACCGATCATGAAATCGGCCGGGTAATCCAGGCTGTCGACGACTTGGGCAAACTCGATAACACGCTCATCATCTACATCAGCGGCGACAACGGCTCCAGCGCCGAAGGCACGCCGCAAGGCACGCCGAGCGAGATGACCAACTTCAACGGCATCAACGTGCCGGTCGCGGACCAATTGAAGTTCTATGACGTCTGGGGTTCGGACCAGACCTATC
>Ga0070689_100001689_pt1 | contig 14077 bp, 8 predicted proteins | sample KBSS23HmetaG_FD_64669 | JGI IMG/M metagenome (GOLD analysis project Ga0070689, IMG submission 64669) | Switchgrass rhizosphere microbial communities from Kellogg Biological Station, Michigan, USA - KBS S2-3H metaG | ecosystem: Host-associated > Plants > Roots > Rhizosphere ...
TCGTCATGTCGATCTTTTGTGTTTCTCGATCGATCTCCGCAACCGTACGTAAACCGTAATCTTCAGCTGTATTCTGATTGGGGAGGAAGTTCACCGCCGGATCGATCGCAAAGGTCGAATACTTGCGGGTCAACGCGCCGGCGATGTTGGCGTAGTTTCCGTAAAGAGTAGTGTCGGTCCAGACGTCATCATAACGGGTTTTGAAACTGTTAACTACTGCCGGATCGTCGGTGAAGTACCATGCGCCGTCGACGTAATTCGCGTACGGCTCATAAGGCCCCACGTCTCCGTCGCCGAAATTAGAGCCGGTGAAAACCACCTTGTTCTGGCCGGCCAGCAGCATCAACTTCACGTGAATGATGCCGTCGCCGAGCTTGTAACGCATGGGGATGCCTGCCGCTTTAAACTTGTCAAGCATCGGTTGGTTTAGCGGAAACTTTAAATTGCCGCGCGGTTCCACTGTAAGTCGAACAGGCACACCGGCCTGATACCTGGCGATAATTGCGTCGGCGAGTCCCGGCAGCTCGAACATGTAAAAGGACATGTCGATGCCGGCCGTCTCTTTCCGGACGAGCTCGATCAAGCCGTCGTAGCAGTACTCAAACGAAGGATCACACAGCCGCTCCTGAGCGGAAGCAGCCGGAGGAGTAAGAAGACAGAAACCGATTACCAGGCAGCAAACCAAAGCTAAACGGACCCGCACGACCATCCCGTATCTCCTGGCACACTTTGAATTCGAGGGAATGTATTGTGCCCAGATGTAAAAAGTCTTTCAAGACTATTTCGAAGAGATGTCCCGGTTTGAAATTTGGATGAATACGCCGAAGGCGTTGGCTAATTCCAGCCCAGGGTTCGAGCATCGCGAGAACCCTGGGACATAATTTTAATCACGACCAAACCCTGAAAGGGTTCGGCAATTGGCGAACCCTTTCAGGGTTCAATGGCTTATTTAATGTGTGATCCCAGGGTTGTCGCTGCGCTCCAACCCTGGGCTAAAATTAGCGAACGCCTTCGGCGTAGTTGGCGTCAAATTCAACTTGCGGTCAACTCAACCTGCGGTCAAATTCACTGATGTCCCTGTAAACTTGACGATCCTGCGCACGGAACCCTATCATGTCATGTTTGAAAATGCGGCGCGGCGCCGCCTATAGAGAGTGACGAAATGAAACCAGGAATTCATCCAGAATACGCTGAGATTACGGTTACCTGCGCGTGTGGCGAGACCTTCAAGACTCGCTCCACCAAAAAAGGTGACCTGCACGTCGAAATTTGTTCGGCGTGTCACCCGTTCTTTACCGGAAAACAGAAACTGGTCGATACCGCAGGACGTGTCGATCGCTTCAACAAGCGCTACGGCAAAAAACCAGCCGCAGAAAGCGCAACCTCTCCACAGCATTAGCCAAATCAGCTTCCAGGCGCCGGCGTCAGTCAGTAGCTCGCTTTTAAGTGAACTACAACAAACGCCGGCATTTTTGTAACCTCAGGTCTTTCGAATATGAGCACACCAGAACGAGATCTAATCGTCGGCGGCCAGGCCGTTATCGAAGGCGTGATGATGCGCACTCCCAACGCGTACGCGATTGCCGTGCGCAAAGCTGACGGCACCATCGTGAACACTGCGGCGCGAATGCCTAAGTGGAGCGACAAGTTTCCCTTGTTGAAACTCCCAGTATTGCGCGGCGGGGCGGTGTTGGTGCAGTCGATGGGTCTGGGCATCAAGGCCTTGAACTATTCGGCGAACGAAGCCTTCGCTGAAGCTGAGGAGGCTGAGGCGAAAGAAGTGAAGATAGCGCTTTCGCCGGCAGTGATTGAGGGCGAAGGGGACTTTGCAGGTTTGACTGGCGCGGTGCCCGGTCTCATTCCTGTTCCGACGCAGAAGCGATCCAGGGACGAACTCAAAAAAGGGACGACTGCCGCTGCCGCCGGTTCGATTATCTTTGCGTTGATCTTCAACGTACTGCTTTTCGTCGCTGCTCCACTGCTGCTCACGAACGCGCTCTTTATCGCGGCAGGTTGGGCAACAACTCCCGCGGCGGTGAGTGCTCCGGCTGTAGCGGGTGAGACTGCCGCTGCGACCGGCGAGCCAGCCGAAACGGCGTGGTACTCAGACGCGTGGACCACCGTACGCACCTACCTGCATCCGGTGCGACCGTCAGTCGCCTTCAACCTGATCGACGGGCTGATTCGCATGTCGTTCTTTTTGATCATGATCTTCAGCTTCTCGCTCTTGAAAGACATACGCCGCGTCTTTCAGTACCACGGCGCCGAACACAAAACAGTGTTCACGTGGGAAGCAGGCTTGCCGCTGACAGTCGACAACGCGCGGCCACAGCCACGCCAGCATCCACGCTGCGGCACGAGCTTCCTGATGGTCGTAATGCTCGTCGCGATCGTGCTCTTTTCGGTGATTAAGTTTGATTCGTTGTTATTGAACTTCCTGATTCGCATCGCGCTGATGCCCGTCGTCGCCGGACTCTCTTACGAGATCATTCGCTTGTCGGCGAAGAAAGAGAGCAGTTGGTTCTTCAAGTTGATGACGCGGCCCGGTGTGTGGCTGCAAAACATCACCACGCAGGAGCCCGACGACAAGCAGCTCGAAGTCGCGATCGAAGCGTTGAAGGAATCGTTAAAGCTAGAGCCGCAAACCGGAGAACCGTTGCCGGCGCCGCTGTCATGAGGACGTCATGTTAGACAAACTCGATCAAATCGCTAGCAGGTACGACGAACTGACTCAGGAGATGTCGTCTTCCGAGTTGCTGTCGAATCCGTCTGCGTATGCAAAAGTCGCGAAACAACATCGCGCGCTCGGTGAAGTCGTGCAAAAGTATCAGGCCTGGAAAGCCTTGAAGAAGGAACTGGCGGACGCGCGTGAGTTGTACGACACTTCCGACGACGACGAGATGCGCGAAATGGCGCGTCTGGAGCTCGACTCACTGCAAGCAAAGATTGACGAAACCGATCGCGAGCTCAAACTCCTGCTCGTCCCCAGCGATCCGAACGACGAGAAAAACGTGATTCTCGAAATTCGCGCGGGCACCGGCGGCGACGAAGCGACGCTGTTTGCAGCAGAAATGGTGCGCATGTATTCGCGTTACGCGGAGAAGCAGCGCTGGCGTTTCGAAGTGCTCGAAGCTTCTGAGTCCGGCATCGGCGGGCTCAAGGAAGCGATCGTGTTGATTGAAGGCGACAAGGTCTATTCCAAGTTGAAACACGAGTCGGGCGTTCATCGTGTGCAGCGCGTGCCGCAGACTGAAGCGAGCGGCCGGATTCACACTTCAGCGATCACCGTGGCGGTGTTGCCGGAAGCAGAAGAAGTGGACATTAAAATCCTTGAAAAAGATCTGCGCGTCGATCGGTTCTGCTCGTCTGGTCCAGGGGGACAATCAGTCAACACTACTTACTCGGCGGTGCGCATCACACATATTCCCACGGGCATGGTCGTTTCGATGCAGGACGAGAAGTCGCAGATCAAGAACCGCGAGAAAGCCATGCGCGTTCTGCGTGCGCGTTTGCAGGAAATGGAAGAGCAGAAGCAACACGACGCGCAGGCAAGCGAACGGCGCTCGATGGTGGGCTCCGGCGATCGCTCCGAAAAGATTCGCACTTACAACTTCAAAGAGAACCGCGTAAGCGATCACCGAATCGGCTTGACGATTCACCAGCTCGATCTCGTGATGGAAGGAAACCTCGACCCCTTCATCGACGCACTGGTGGCGCATTACCAGGCGGAGAAGTTAAAGACTGAAGCAGTGGCAGCTTAGATTTGTACTGTCAAGCTTAACCACAAAGACACGAAGGACACTAATTAAATAGTCTTTGTGTCTTTGTGCCTCGGTGGTTAAGAAGCTCCCAATGACCACGAACGTCCTCCTGATTCGTCATGGGCAGTCCAGGGGAAACGCTGAACGTCGCTTCGGCGGGCACACCGCGACGCCCTTATCAGCGCGCGGCCATCGTCAAGCGGAGTTGACCGCACGCACTCTCAAATCCGAATCTCTAACAGCCATCTATTCGAGCGATCTCGCACGCGCTATCGAAACGGCACGACCGCTTTCAAAACTGACAGGCTTGCCGGTTCACAGCACCAACGCCTTTCGCGAGCGCAGCGTAGGCGTGATGGAAGGCCTGACTTTTGAAGCCGCCGCGCAACAACACCCCGAACAATATGCTGCACTACTCCGGCGCGACTTCGAACACGTGCTGACCGGTGGCGAGAGTTATCGACAACTACTCGATCGCGCACGCGAAAAACTTGACGAGATCATCGAGCAAAATCGTGGCGGCAAGATCGCAGTTTTCAGCCACACCGGAACCATCTGCATCCTGGCCCTTCACCTCATGGGCGCGCTCGACTCCCCCGAGCTCAAGCCCATCTGGATCTCTAGTGCCAACTGCGGCATCACGAGATTCGAGTTGCGTGACGATGGATTCGTGAGGGTGCTTAATGTCAACGACACCAGCCATCTTTCAGGGATGTAGTGGCGTCTAAGGGACCAGCCAAAGGCTAGTCTCCCTGCCTCAACTGCTCTTAGTTCGCTCTTAGACTTTACTGTTCGAGGATAAAAAGCATGACTCGTCTGCATGTTGCTCTGTCTCTGTCGCTCGTCGTGTGTCTTGTCGCTAGTTGTTTGATCACGCCCCGAGTCACCGCCCTCAGCTTGAATGACGAAATTAGTCCGAACAACGTCGAGCAGGACGATGCAGTCATGAATGGCTTGCAATTTCGTGTTAGCGAAGGAACTACTAAACCGCAATCGCGTGAGACCAAAGCCCCGCCAACCACGACTCCACTATCAAATCTGCAGATCGCAAATATCCTGCGACGACTCTCACCGCTCAGAATGGATCCTGCCGATCAAAAACCATTTGCCTTTCGCGCGCGTACGCTACCGCCGCCGCTAACCGGCAAGACAATAAACGTCGCCTTTCCAGCAACTGAAAATATCGCAGCCACTGGGTCCAGCGTTGGACCACTGCAGGTTCTGCGCTACTCACCCGAAGGCGACGTCCCGCTCGCCCCCAACCTCAGCGTGACATTCTCGCAGCCAATGATCTCCGTGAGCTCGCAGGAAGAGGCGGCCGCTAACGTACCGGTGCGACTTTCACCAGAGTTACCAGGGAAATGGCGTTGGATAGGAACCAACACACTGCTATTCGAACCTCACATTCGCTTTCCGATGGCTACGCGCTACTCCGCTACAGTGCCGGCAGGCACCAGATCGCAAAATGGCGGGCAAACAGCCAGTGATGTGACATGGACCTTCACTACTCCACCGCCAACTATCAAGCAGAAGTATCCCGAAAACGACAATCAAAGTAATGCGCGCGACACGTTGATGTTTATTGAATTCGATCAGCGCGTTGATCCCACTGACGTACTCAGAAACATCAAGGTTCGAGCTGAAGGAACGGAGCTCTCTACTCGATTGGCAACGAACGAAGAAATCGAGGCTGATTCGACGCTTAAGGATCGAGTCCAGAACGCCGAGAAAGATCGGTGGCTGGCGTTTCGCGCCGTTGACCAGACCGGAGCAACTAAACTCGCTTTGCCTTTGGATAAAAACATCACGGTTTCAGTGGGCCCCGGCACTCCCTCGCTTGAAGGCCCGCTGCGAACTGAGAAGGCCCAGGAGTTTACATTCAGAACTTACGGACCATTGAAGCTGGTCAAGAGTGAATGCGGTTACAACAATAGCTGCACTCCAAACGACATGTTTCGTCTCTGGTTCAACAATCAACTGAAACAGCAAGGTCTCGATGCCTCCAAGATCCGCTTTGAACCATCTACACCCGTACCGGAGTTAAGCGTCTATGGCAATTTGATTGGCATTGGCGGAATGAAGCAGCCTGACACGACTTACCGGGTCACGATCGATAAATCAGTTACGGACATCTTTGATCAGCAACTCGGCAAAGACGAAACGGTTACTTTCACTGTCGGCCCCATGTTCCCGCGGTTCGCTCTGTCGGCTAACGGGTTCACCGTGTTGGATCCAGCCGCGCCACGACAGATCTCTTTATATAGCCTCAACCTCAAAACTGTTCGCGTAAGCCTGTACAAACCTCAACCGGAAGACTGGTTCCAGTTTAAGAGTTACCTGCAGATGCGCGCTCGAAATCTGAACACGAAAATTGAGATGCCTGGTCAGCTGATTTATTCCCGTCAACTCGATCTGCAAACACCAGGCAACCAGATCGCAGAAACCGTCATAGATTTGACACCGGCGTTTACGGATAAATTTGGCCAGGCCATCGTGATGGTTGAGGCCATCAATCCAACGATCGACGCGTGGCACATTCCAGTGATCGCCTGGGTTCAATCGACGAGGATCGGGCTCGATGCCTTCGCCGACAACGATCAACTGGTGGGTTGGGCCAACTCGCTTGAAGACGGAGCGCCCCTGTCGGATGTGCAATTGGAGATACTGCCCGCAAAGCTTTCCGCCACCACCGGACGCAACGGGCTGGCTCGCATCGATCTAAAAACCTCAGATACGTCAACCTTGCTCGTTGCCCGGCGGGGAAATGAGGTAGCTATTCTCCCTGAGCACCCCCAAATCTGGGGGGCCGGTGGCGCCTGGCAACATAACGCGCGCTCCGACGATTTGCGCTGGTACGTGTTTGATGATCGCAAGCTGTATCGACCGGGCGAAGAAGTTCATTTCAAGGGTTGGATTCGACGCGTCGGCAGGGGAAGTAACGGAGATATCGGTCCGCTCGAAGGTGTAGTCAAAAAGCTGAGCTATACGGTTGAAGACAATTCAAATAACGAACTGCTTAAAGGCGAAGTGGCGGTGAACGCCTTAGGCGGCTTTGATGCAGCTTTCAAGCTACCGGCAAATATGACTCTCGGAAACAGCGAGATAGAGTTTAGAACCGAAACGGATGTGAAAGCCTTTCAAAATGAGACCTACACGCACACTTTTTCGGTTCAGGAGTTTCGCCGGCCCGAGTATGAAGTGAACACTCGCAATGAAACTGAAGGACCACTGTTTGTAGGTGACGGCGCCGATATTTCCGTAGCGGCAAAATATTTCGCGGGCGGCGGTTTACAGGATGCCGGAGTGAAATGGACGGTCAGTTCTGCTCAAGCCTTTTTTACGCCGCCAAATCGTGATGACTACACCTTCGGGCGCTGGGTCCCATGGTGGACCAGTCAAACTTATTACGGCGAAAATAACCGCAAGGAAATCAGCGGTCGGACAGATGCGACAGGCCAACATCGGATCAGGATCGATTTCGACTCGGTACGTCCGGCAATGGCTTCAACTGTCGTCGCCCAGGCAAGCGTGGAAGACGTGAATCGGCAGTCATGGAGTTCCTCGACAACTCTCCTTGTGCATCCGGCAAAACTCTACGTCGGGTTGAAGAGCGAGCGCACGTTTAGCCAAAAGGGGGAACCGCTCGTCGTTCAGGCGATCGTGACTGATCTGGATGGCAAAGCAGTTGCCGATCGCGAGATTAAGATACGAGCGGTGTCACACCGGTGGCGACAGATCAACGGCACATGGTTACAGGTCGATCAAGAGCCACAAGACTGCTCAGTTAAGTCGAGCACCGACGCTGTCCCATGTACATTTGTAACTCAGGACGGCGGAATCTACAGGGTCACTGCGACTATTCATGACGACCAGGGCCGGCCGAATGAAACCGAAATGACTTTCTGGGTCGCCGGCGGTGACATGCCTGCCGGTCGAGATCTGGCCCAGGATAAAGTCGAATTGATTCCGGATCGACGTGTGTATCATCCGGGTGAAACTGCACAAGTACTCGTTCAAGCTCCCTTTTATCCCGCCGACGCAGTCATGACTCTGCGTCGCTCAGGTATCGTCAAGACAGAGCACTTTCATATGGATGGACCAACACACACGTTGCGCTTTCCTATCGAAGAAGCCTGGCTGCCAAACATTCACGTGCAAGTGGATCTGGTTGGCGCCGCGGAGCGGGCCACTCCTCAGCCAAAGGCGGGCGAGACGACTTCGCTGCCAACCAAACGTCCGGCATTCGCGAGCGGAAACATCAGTCTTTCAATTCCGCCGTTGTCTCGCACGCTAAAGGTGACTGCGACGCCGATCAAAACAACTTTGGCTCCTGGTGGACTGGCCAATGTCACTGTGAAGGTACAAGACGCCGCCGGAAAACCGATCAGCGGTAGCGAGGTTGCGTTGGTCGCGGTTGATGAATCAGTTCTGTCGCTAACTAATTATCAGTTGGAGGACCCCGTAAAGGCTTTCTATCGATTACGAGAGATGGAAACCACGGACCATCACTTGCGGAGTAGTCTGCGGCTGGCTACCGCGGAAGAGCTGGCAAGAAGTGATGATGTCATCGCGGGCCGGCAGATCCGGGAACTGCAAGCCAACGGAAGGTCTTTCAATTTTCTGATGGAAAGTGTCAATGTCAGCTCCTCTGAAGTCGGGAGTACAAAATCGATCACCATGCGTAAGAACTTCGATGCGCTGGCCGTTTTTGCTCCAACGCTCCAGACCAATGCCGGCGGTATTGCGCAAATCCAATTCAAACTGCCGGATAATCTCACTCGCTATCGCGTGATGGCGGTCGCCGTTTCCGGTGGCAAGCAGTTCGGCTCGGGTGAGGCGGCGATTACCGCGCGAAAACCGTTAATGGTGCGACCATCGGCGCCGCGCTTTTTGAATTTTGGCGATAGCTTCGAGCTACCAGTCGTCGTACAGAACCAAACGGACGCACCGCTGACGGTTGACGTAGCCGCACGAGCGACCAATGCCAGGTTCATCCAAAGTGCAAAGTCTAAAGCCCAGAGTGGGACTGGTCTTCGCGTTATTGTTCCCGCGAAGGATCGTGTTGAAGTCCGGCTGCCGGCTTCCACGACAGAGGCGGGCACTGCGCGATTTCAGGTTGCGGCGGTGTCGGGGGCCTGGTCTGACGCGGCCGAGATCGAACTACCGGTATGGACACCGGCGACCACTGAATCATTTGCTACTTACGGAGAAGTTGACGAGGGCACAATCACCCAGTCAGTGAAAGCACCTGCCGGGATATTCAAGCAATTCGGCGGTCTCGAGGTCCAAACCTCTTCAACGCAATTGCAACAACTGACTGACGCATTTCTCTACTTACAACATTATCCTTTCGCGTGTTCTGAGCAGCTTGCCTCGCGCATTATTTCGGTGGCCGCCCTTCGCGATGTTCTAACTGCTTTCAAGAGCGAAGATCTTCCCTCACCGCAGGAGATCGAAGATGCAGTCGTGCAGGATCTGAAAACGCTGCAGGGGATGCAAAACGATGACGGGGGGTTTGCGTTCTGGCGAAAGGGCGACGAATCCTGGCCTTATGTGAGCATCCACGTGGCTCATGCACTCGCGCGGGCAAAGCAAAAGAACTTTGCAGTCCCGGACGAGATGTTTGAAGCGTCGCAAACATACCTTCGATCAATTGAGACCCACATTCCCAAGTCCTACACCGAAAGAACCAGGCACGCGATTATGGCCTACGCGCTCTATGTCCGCGCTCAGATGGACGATAGCGATCCGGCGCGCGCCCGCAAGCTGATCGCAGAAGCGGGTCTGGACAAGCTTTCGATTGAATCAGTGGGCTGGCTACTTTCGGTGTTGTCACCTGACAAAGATTCCGAGGCGGAGGTTGCGGCGATACGACGGCTGCTCGCAAATCGCGTTTCTGAAACCGCGGGCACTGCTCATTTCGTCTGCTCATATGATGATGGCGATTACCTGATTCTGAATTCGAATCGCCGGGCCGATGGCGTCATCCTCGAAGCCCTCATCGGAGATCAGCCGCAAAATGATCTGATTCCGAAAATCGTGCGCGGCTTGCTGGGACATCGCGTAAAAGGTCGCTGGGAAAACACGCAGGAGAATGTCTTCGTTCTGCTGGCGCTCGATCGTTACTTCAACACCTATGAGAAAGTTACTCCTAACTTTGTCACACGCGTCTGGCTGGGTAAGGCCTATGCCGGCGAGCAACAATTCAAGGGCCGCTCGACTGATCGACAGGAGTTGAAAGTTCCAATGAGTTATCTGGCGAGCAAAGCCACTACTCAGAATCTGGTGATGAGCAAGATGGGTGAGGGCCGGCTTTACTACCGGATCGGGATGAACTACGCGCCTGAAGATCTCAACTTGAAGGCCGCCGACTACGGCTTCACCGTCGAACGCACTTACGAAGCGATTGATCGACCGGACGACGTGAAACGCGATGCTGATGGAACCTGGCACATCAAGGCTGGCGCCAGAGTGCGCGTGCGCCTAACGATGATTGCGCCCGGACGCCGCTACCACGTGGCTCTGGTCGATCCCATGCCTGCTGGTCTTGAATCGCTCAATCCGGTGCTGGCGACTACCGAAGCCGTGCCTGAAGATGAACGACCAACTGGCGTTGGCGAGTACGGTAGTAGATCGATTGGCTATGGCTGGTGGCGCTGGCGACCAGTTTGGTTCGATCATCAGAACCTGCGCGATGAACGGACTGAGGCATTTACGGCATTGTTATGGGAAGGTGCTTACAACTATTCCTACGTGGCGCGTGCAACCACACCGGGCGTGTTTGTTGTGCCACCTGCCAAGGCAGAAGAGATGTACCACCCTGAAACCTTTGGGAGAGGAAAGACGGATCGAGTTGTAATTGAATAACAGAATTTGATTTAGCCACAGATAAACACGGATGACACGGATCAGAAAAGCTGATCCGTGTCATCCGTGTTATCTGTGGCTAAGTTTTTCCTGAAACTAACGAGTCACGTGGACGAGCATTTCCGTGCCCGACTCGATCTTCAGTTCCTTGCTGCCCTTCACTGCGAGAGAGCCTGCGCCACCGGCGCCACCCACGATCAATCCAATCGCGGCACCCTTGCCGCCGCCGGCGATGCCGCCAACGATCGCGCCGACCGTCGCGCCAATGCCCGCGCGTTTGACCGTCTGCTTGGTCCTGCTCCCGGACTCGATTCCGCCTTCGTTATCCGCCTTTCCGGAATCGTCACCATAAACTCTCGTCACATACCCGTGCAGCACGCCCCTGCGACCATCGCGCAGTTCGACAGAATCAAAAGCCAGGTTCATGCTGGTCCGGCCTTTGATTTTGCCTGACTTCTGTATCGAGCTGACGTGCCCGGTGAGCCTGGCTTCGTCGAAGCGGCTCGGGTCGATCACTGTCGCGGTAAAACGATCTCCGACCCGCGACTCCTTACTCGATAAACTATCGTTGATTCGAATTTTTAGATCTGTACCAACCGGCACGAGTGGAACCACTCTTCTCGTGGTGGTCGTTCGTCTTTTAGCCGTCGGTTTTGTCTGCGCAAAACTGATCGTCACCAGTCCTAAAACTACACTTAAAACCAGAATCGTCCGCAAAAAATATTTCATTTTCATTCCTCCAAATCCCAACAACGATTATCGGAGCGCGGCTCGCTCAGCAGCAACGCCGACCGGGGGAACTTCTTCGCCTTCGAAGTGCCGTTGCCGGTGAACGCTGCCATCAGAGTCGAATATGTAAGCCGAGGGGGCTTCACGCATGATTATGTCTTGTAGACGCATGAGACCGTAGAGGAGAGCTTCAGGTCGCGGGGGGCAACCGGGGATGTAAACATCGACAGGGATGCAGCGATCGACGCCTTGCATCGTGGAGTAGGAATCGAATGGTCCACCGGTGGAGGCGCACGCGCCCATTGCGATGGCCCACTTGGGCTCGGGCATCTGATCGTAAACTCGACGCACTACCGGACCCATCTTTAAAGTGACAGTGCCGGCGATGATGATTAGATCGCTTTGACGTGGACTGGGACGAAAGACGCCGGCGCCGAAACGATCGATATCGAATCGACCCGCGCCCGTGGCGATCATCTCGATGGCGCAACAAGCCAGTCCGAAGGTCATGGGCCAAAGCGCCGACTTGCGCGCCCAGTTAACCACCGGCGCGGCGATGTCGACCGTCTTCGCGCCCACAGTGCGTCGAATCGAATTCATGATCGAATCGACAGTGGTTAAAACAAATCCTTCTTCGTGTTCAGCCATCGGTTACGCCCACTCCAACGCGCCCTTGCGCCACGCGTAGTAATATCCAACTACCAGTATCCCGATAAACACAAACATCTCGAGCAGCGCAAACTTCGTAAACGAGAAATCGTCGCCCATGAAGATTATCGCCCAGGGCAACAGAAAAATCGTTTCCACGTCAAATATCAGAAACAACATCGCGACAATGTAATAACGCACGGTAAAGCGCTCGTGCGCTTCAGTCGTCGGATCGATGCCGCACTCGTACGGGCGCATCTTGCTCTTCTCATATTTGATGGGACGCAGGAATCGGCCGAGAATAATCGGCAGCACCGGGAAGATCACCGCCACAGCAAAAAAGATCATTACCGGCCAGTAGGCTGTGATAGGACTGCCAACGCTTTGAGTTGTCGTGGTTGCTGCTTGGAGAAGCATCTGCAAAATAGTAAGCGTCCGCGAAGATCGTTGTCAACGACTCAATATGAGCATGTTTCACGCAAAGGCGCAAAGCTAGCAAAGAAGCCTCCTAACTTCTTTGCGACTTCTGCTGTCTTTGCGGCTTTGCGTGAAAATTCTTCTGTTCACATCGATGTAACTTCACAGCAAGATTGATTTAAGACGACGGCCATATCCTGCAATGTCTCTTAAGCTCCATTCACAAAGAGGACCTAAATAAATGACTATCGCGCTACGCTTCGGCTTATGCCTGGCTCTTATGTCGTTCTGCTTGATCAACGCCCGCGCCCAGGAGCTCGATAAATCTCCCGCCCCGGAAACGAACGTCTCGGAACGCGTGCGCGTTCTCGAAAGCGAGCTTGAACGGCAAAACAGCAAACTGGATCAGTTGCAAAAGACGCTATTGGAACAGCAACAAACAATCCAGGCCCTGCTCGAAAAACTTTCCGTTTCCACTCAGCCGGTCGCCACGGCGGTAAGCGCCAAAGAGGCTGAAACGCCAGTTGCGATCACAGCCGAACCGCAGCAAGCACCGACCGTCGAACAACGTCTCACCAAACTCGAAGGCCAGGCTTTAAAGATCGGTCCGGTTCGAGTGAGCGGCGACTTTCGCTTGCGCTTCGATGGTATCTATCGCAGCGCCACCGAGCCGCCGGACCCGCCACTCGCTCACGTGCAAAACGCGAGAATGCGCTATCGTTTGCGGCTGAATTTCGATACCGACATCCATCCTAACCTGAGCTTTCACGGCCAACTCGCTACCGGAGCAATAAACAATCCGCTCACGTTCGATCAGGACTTCACTTCGATCACTGCCCGGCATCCGTTATTCATCAGTGAGGCATGGATTGATTACAAACCAACAAAAGCGCTTCAGCTTCAAGCCGGTCGCGTGCAGGAGATCTTTGCCGATAACTCGAGGTTTCTCTTTGACGACGATATTCGTTTCAACGGCTTCAACGAAAAATACGTGGCCCACTTCAAGCCTAACGGCGCTCACCTCTCGAGCCTCGAGCTACGTGCAGGACAGTACTTTTTTTCAAATCCTAACGTCGCTGTGATCACGCCCAACAGCCCGCTGGATCGCGCCGGCGATATCGTCGGGACAGCGGGAAGATCGGCGAACCTCTTTCATCAGGGGCTGCTGGCCAATCAAACCTTCAATGAGAGATGGAATAGCCAGCTAGGGGCGGACATTCAACTGTACCGCCATCCAAATCACATTCAGCTGGCCTCAACCACGGACGGGCTCGTCCTGCTTGTCCAACCCGGATTAGGCATCGCGCTTTCCGGGCCTCTGTCAGGAACCGGTAACGCCACGACTACTCCGGGCGGAGCTATGTACACCGCTCCGGGATTTCAGGTCGCACGAGTCACTTATCGCCTGAACTACGCTGGCTTCACGCGCAACGATCACGCGTATCCGATAACTTTCAATCTTCAATTCGCGCGAAATGTGGCGACGGGCTTAAATGAACGTGACGCAATGCTGGCGGCGCTGCAGGTGGGACGGATTGCCAAACGCGGCGACATGTCGTTTCTCTACGTCTTTGCAATTAAAGGCGCAAACGCGATGATCTCGCAGGTGACTGATGACGATCTGGGTACCGGAACAGGAGTAAACATCCGCACGA
>Ga0070689_100001691_pt1 | contig 14077 bp, 9 predicted proteins | sample KBSS23HmetaG_FD_64669 | JGI IMG/M metagenome (GOLD analysis project Ga0070689, IMG submission 64669) | Switchgrass rhizosphere microbial communities from Kellogg Biological Station, Michigan, USA - KBS S2-3H metaG | ecosystem: Host-associated > Plants > Roots > Rhizosphere ...
CTCATCGGGAGCGACGTCGATCCGCGCGCGCTCGCCGCAGCGCGCGTGAACCTCGCGGCCGCGGGCATCACCGCGGAGCTCCACCAGGCGGACGCGCTCGAGCTCGCGCCGCGCGGCGTGACGCTCATCCTCACGAACCCGCCGATGGGCCGGCGCGTCCTCCACCGCGGCGCGATTCCGCCGCTCCTCGAGCGCTTCGTCGCGCACGCGTCGCGCGTCCTCGTCCCCGGTGGTCGCCTCGTATGGGTCTCTCCCGTACCCGAAGCGACGCGCGCCGCGGCCAACGCGCATCACCTCGACGTCGAGCTCTCGATCGAGATCGACATGGGGGGCTTTTTGGCCTCGGTTCAGGTGCTACGCTGTCGACGACGATGACCACGTGCGCGCGCTGTCAACAAGCGTTGCTCCCCGCGGCCAAGTTCTGTCCGTCGTGCGGGCTCGCCGTCGCGAAGGTCGGCCCCGACTTGGTCGATCCGCTCGCGACCACGGCGCCTGCTGATCCGGAGACGCTCGCCGCGCTCCGCCGCGGCGAAGAGCCGCCGAAGAAGTCGAGTCGCGGCGCGACGAAGCCGCTGCCGGCGCGCGCCCCGGCCGGGCGCGAAGGCGCCGCTCCGCCCGAACCTCAGCGATCGCGCGGCGTCGCGAAGACGGTCTCCGATTCGGACGCGATGCCGAACGCGGGGGCCGGCGTCATCTCGCCGCGGGCCGTGAGCGGGCCCTTCCCATCGCACCCGCCGGTGCAAGGGCAGCCGCCGTCGCCCGCGCCGTCGGAGCCGCGGATGTCGAGCTCGTCGGCGGTGCCGCCCGCCGGCGTCGCGGCGCCGTCGCCTGGACAACGTGTCCTCGTCGACTGGTCGAACGGGCAAAAGTACCCGGGGACGGTGCAGCAATCGTCGCCGGGAAAGTGCCTCGTCCTCTTCGGCGACGGGCAGGCGCACTGGATCGACGTGCGCCACGTGTCGGTCGCGCAGGGATAGGGGGGCTTCGCGGCGCTGGGCGCCGATGCCGCCTGCGGGTGTGGGGCGTCTCGTCCGGGGCGGCTTGGCTTCGTTCAGCTCACGGTGGGGTTGTGTCGAGGCGGTGTTGAGGAGCGGGGCGGGGCGGCGCGAGGAATCGCACTTATCGACGGCCGTCGCCGAGATGGCACGTGCACGACGAAAACGGTCGGATAAGGTGCCGGCCATGAGACTTCGTCATGTCCTCTTCGCGGGTATCGCGAGCTTCGTTTTGTCCGCGTCGTTCATCGCGTGCGGTGGCGACGACACCGTTTCCCTACCGCCCGACGGCGGCGCCGACGGATCCCACGACGGCTCGGTCGGCGACGGGAGCTCGTCCGAGGCAGGGAACAGTGACGGGAGCGCCGGCGACAGCGGCGACAGCGGTCCGTCGTCGGTCCACGTGCAGATCCTCGCGATCAACGATTTCCACGCGAACCTCCAGCCGCCGGCCGGGAGCTCGGGGCTCGTCCAGGCGAAGATCGGCGATCCCGCGGCGGGTGACGCCGGCACGCAGATCGACGCCGGGGACGCGTCGGTCCTCGCGGTCCCCGCGGGCGGCGCGGCGTATCTCGCGACGCACTTGAAGACGCTGAAGGCCGGCAACCCGAACACGCTCATCGTGTCCGCGGGCGACGCCACCGGGGCGGCTCCGCTCGTGTCGGCGCTCTTCCATGACGAGCCGTCGGTGCTCGCGCTGAACTCGATGGGCGTCGACATCAACGCGGTCGGCAACCACGAGTTCGATCGCGGCGTCGCCGAGCTCCTCCGCCTGCAGTACGGCGGGTGCCACCCCGAGAGCGGGTGCGTCGACTCCGCCGGGTTCCCCGGCGCGGCGTTCGAGTACCTCGCGGCGAACGTCGAGGTGTCGCCTGGGAAGACGGTGTTCCCGCGATACGTGGTGAAGGACGTCGGCGGCGCGAAGATTGGATTCGTCGGAATGACGCTCGAGGGGACGCCGAACGTCTCCACGCCGAGCGCGGTGGCCGGCCTCACCTTCGACAACGAAGTGAAGACGGTGAACGCGCTCATCCCCGAGATCCGCGGGCAAGGCGTGAGCGCGATCATCGTCCTGATCCACCAGGGCGGCTTCCCGGCGGCGTCGAACACGTACGACGACTGCCAGGCGCTGACGGGCGACATCCTCCCGATCGTCGACGGGCTCGACCCGGCGGTGGAGGTCGTCGTGAGCGCGCACACCCACCAGGCGTACAACTGCACGATCGGCAACCGCATCGTCACGAGCGCCGCGTCGTTCGGCCGGCTCATCACGCAGCTCGACCTGACGCTCGACACGAACGCGCACAAGATCACCAGCAAGGCCGCGAAGAACATCCTCGTATCGCGCGACGTGACGCCGGATCCGGACGTCGCGGCGATCGTGTCGAAGTACGTGGGGCTCTCCGGGCCGATCGCCAGCCGTGTCGTCGGGCACATCACCGGCCCGATCAGCAAGCTCCCGCCCTCGGGCGAGTCGCCGCTCGGCGACGTCATCGCCGACGCGCAGCTCGCCGCGACGAGCGACCCGAAGAACGGTGGCGCGGTGATCGCGTTCATGAACCCGGGCGGGATCCGCGCCGACCTCGTCTCCGACGGCGCCGGCGGGTCGGTCTCGTACTCCGCCGCGTTCACCACGCAGCCGTTCAACAACACCCTCGTGACGATGACGCTCACGGGCGATCAGATCCACGAGCTCCTCGAGGAGCAGTTCAACGTCACGCCGACGCGGTTCCTCCAGGTCTCGTCGGGCTTCACGTACCACTACGACGCCACGAAGCCCGCCGGGCAGCGCGTCGACCTCACGACGGTGAAGTTGAACGGCGTCGCGCTCACCTCCACCGGGACGTACACGGTCGTCGTGAACAACTTCCTCTCGACCGGTGGCGACGGCTTCACCATCCTCAAGTCGGGGACGAACCGCGCCGGCGGGCTCCAGCTCGACATCGACGCGCTCGTCGCGTACCTGACGACGCACGATCCGCTCACGGCGCCGACGCCGAACCGCATTCTCACGCCGTAGCCGCTAGCGCGGCTCCTCCATCCCTCCGCGAGAGGTTTCGCGGAGGGATGAGTTCGAGAACGGACACGCTCGGCCGCGCATCGCAGGCGATGTGCGTCCCTTCCTGACATTTGTCATCCTCCTCGTCGTCGTCGGGCTGATCGGCGGCGTGAAGGCCTGTCAGATCGCGACGCTCGTGAAGGTCGGGAAGGCAGCGCAGGCGGCCGGACCGGTGCCGGAAGCGGTGAGCACGGTCGCGGCGAAGAGCGAGGCGTGGGAGGTCACGCTCCCCGCGATCGGGACGGTGACGGCGGTGCGCGGCGTCATCGTCAGCAATGAGACCGCCGGCGTCGTCACGAAGATCCAGTTCGACTCGGGGGGCGTCGTCCGTGGGGGGCAGGTCCTCGTCGAGCTCGACACGAGCGTCGAGCGCGCCCAGCTCGCGTCGGCCGAGGCGCGGCGCGAGCTCGCGCGCGTCAACGCGAGGCGGTCGGAGGTGCTCGCGGAGAAGCAGACGATCTCGCGATCGCAGCTCGACGAGGACGTCACGTCGCTCCACGCGACGCGCGCCGACCGCGGCGCGATCGCCGCCCAGATCGGGCGGCGCGTGGTGCGCGCGCCGTTCGACGGGCGGCTTGGGCTGCGCAACGTCAACCTCGGCCAGTACCTCGCCCCCGGGACGGCGATCACCGTCCTCGAGAGCATCGGCGCGGTGTACGTCGATTTCACGCTGCCCGAGCAGCTCCTCGGCGGCCTCCAGGTCGGGATGGCGGTCCGCGCGCGATCCGAGCCGGCCGGCGAAGCGGCGATCGACGGACAGCTCGCGGCGATCGAGCCGGCGAGCGATCCGAGCACGCACACCGTGAAGCTGCGCGCGACGATCCCGAACGAGGACGACCGCCTCCGCTCCGGGATGTACGCGGACGTGTCGGTCGTGCTTCCACAGAAGAGCGTGCACGTGGTCGTGCCGCTCACGGCGATCGTTCACGCGCCGTATGGCGACTCCGTCTTCGTCGTCGAGCCGGAGAAGGACGCGGCCGGAAAGCCCGTCACCGGCGTGGACGGGCGGCCGGTGCTCGTCGCGCGTCAGCGGTTCGTCCGGCGCGGCGATGCGCGCGGCGATTTCGGGGCGATCCTCGAGGGGGTCCGCGCCGGCGAGGAGGTCGTCGCCGCCGGCGCGTTCAAGCTGCGGAACGGCGCGCGCGTCGCGGTGAAGAACGACGTCCCGCTCCAGCCGAAGCTCGAGCCGCATCCGGAGAATCGATGAGCCATGGCGTTCACCGATCGCTTCGTCCGCCGGCCGGTCCTCGCGATCGTCATCAACGTCGTCATCCTCATCGCCGGCGCGCAGGCGATCCGTAGCCTCAACATCCGCCAGTATCCGAGGCTCGAGAGCGCGTCGGTCGTGGTGCGGACCGTGTACGTCGGCGCGAACGGCGACCTCGTGCGCGGCTTCATCACGACGCCGATCGAGCGGTCCATCGCCGCCGCCGAGGGGATCGACTACATCGAGTCGCAGAGCGTCGCCGGGCTCTCGACGATCAACGTCCGCCTCAAGCTCAATTTCGACGCGCTCCGCGCGCTCGCCGACATCTCCGCGCGCGTGGCCCAGGTGCGCGCCGATCTCCCGCCCGAGGCCGAGGTCCCGGCGATCAACGTCGAGCCGTCGGACGCGCAGGTCGCGGCCGCGTATCTGAGCTTCGGCTCGACCATCCTCGAACAGAACCAGGTCACCGATTACCTGATTCGGATCGTCCAGCCGCGCCTCGCGGCGATCTCGGGGGTCCAGCGCGCCGACATCCTCGGCGGGCGCACGTTCGCGCTCCGCGCGTGGCTCAAGCCCGATCGCATGGCCGCGCTCCACGTGAGCCCGGCGCAGGTCCGGGCGGCGCTCGCGGCGAACAACTACCTCGCCGCCGTGGGGCAGACGAAAGGGGAGCTCGTCCGGATCACCCTGGCGGTGACGACCGATCTCCGATCGGTGAGCGAGTTCAAGAAGCTCGTCATCCGGAACGAAGGCAGCACGCTCGTGCGCCTCGAGGACGTCGCCGACGTCGTCCTCGGCGCCGACGACTACGACCAGGAGGTCCGCATGTCCGGGCAGCGGGCGGTCTTCATGGGCGTATGGGTCTTGCCGGGAGCGAACTCGCTCGACGTGATCGATCGGGTGCGCCGTGAGGTGTCGACGATCCAGCGGGAGCTCCCGACCGGGATGCAGGCGAACGTCGCGTACGACTCGACGCGGTACATCGAGGACGCGATCCGCGAGGTGGTGAAGACGCTGATCGAGACGATCCTCATCGTCATGGTCGTCATCTTCCTCTTCCTCGGATCGCTCCGGACGGTGCTCGTCCCGGTGGTGGCGATCCCGGTGTCGCTCGTGGGCGCGGTGTTCCTGATGCAGGCGCTCGGCTTCACGCTGAACCTGCTCACGCTCCTCGCGATCGTCCTCTCGGTGGGGCTCGTGGTCGACGACGCGATCGTCGTCGTCGAGAACGTCGAGCGCCACGTCGGCGAGGGGATGGGCCCCTTCGACGCCGCGATCGCCGGCGCGCGCGAGCTCGTCGGGCCGATCGTCGCGATGACCATCACGCTCGCCGCCGTCTACACCCCCATCGGCTTCCAGGGCGGGCTGACCGGCGCGCTCTTTCGCGAGTTCGCGTTCACCCTGGCGGGGGCGGTGTTCATCTCGGGCGTCGTCGCGGTGACGCTCTCGCCGATGATGTCGTCGCGTCTCATCGCGCCAGAGACGTCGCAGGGCCGGTTCGCGCGCGCGGTCGATCGCGGCTTCGACGCGCTCCGCCGCGCCTACGGCCGCGCGCTCTCGCGCACGCTCGCCACGCGACCTTCCGGACGCGGACGCCTTCGGCGCCGCTGGTCGGTCTACGCGGTGTGGGTCGTCCTCTCGCTCCTCACCGTCCCGATGTACCTCTTCTCGCCCAAGGAGCTCGCGCCCAACGAGGACCAGGGGGTCGTCTTCACGTCGCTCGAGGTCCCGCCCAACGCGACCATCGAGCAGCTATCGCCGTACGCGGCGCAGATCGACGGGATCTTCCGGTCGGTGCCCGAGCAAGATCACACGTTCCAGCTCACGCTCCCCACCAGCGGCTTCGGCGGCGTCCTCGTCAAGCCGTGGGACGAGCGGAAACGCAGCATCTTTCCGATCCAGGAGGAGCTGAATCGGAAGCTCGCCGGCGTCGCCGGCGTCCGCGCCCCGGCGTTCCTCCCGCCCGCGCTCCCGAACCCGGGCACGCTCCCCGTCGAGCTCGTCATCTCGTCGACCGCGGACCACCAAGAGATCGTGGGGTTCGCGGCGCAGCTCGCCGACGCGGCGCTGAAGAGCGGCCAGTTCGCGTTCCCGCCGATCGTCGACGTGCGGATCGACCAGGCGCGCACGGGGATCGTCCTCGATCGCGACCGCGTCTCGTCGATGGGGCTGACGATGCAGGACGTCGGCGGCGATCTCGCGTCGATGATCGGCGGCGACTTCGTGAATCGATTCAACCTGGACGGGCGGAGCTACAAGGTCATCCCGCAGATCGAGCGCGAGTCGCGCCTCACGCCGGGGCAGCTCGAGGACATCCACGTCAGGGGGCCGGACGGGCAGCTCGTCCCGCTCAGCGCGATCGCGACGCTGCGCGACGAGGTCGAGCCGCGCACGCTGAACCGGTTCCAGCAGCTCAATTCGGTGAAGATCTCCGGGCTCCCGACGCGCTCCGTCGAGGACGGGCTGAAGACGCTGGAAGACGCCGCCGCGCGTCTCCTGCCGCCCGAGTACCACGTCGACTACACCGGCGAGTCGCGGCAGCTACGGCAGGAGGGGAGCAGCTTCCTCCCGGCGATGGCGCTCGCGATGGCGCTCATCTTCCTCGTCCTCGCGGCGCAGTTCGACTCGTTCCGCGATCCGTTCGTGATCCTCGCCGGATCGGTGCCGCTCGCGATCTTCGGCGCGTTGATCTTCACGTTCCTCAAGTTCACCGGGCCGCCGGGACTCCGCTTCCCGCTCACGCAGGGGTGGACGACGACGCTCAACATCTATTCGCAGGTCGGCCTCGTGACCCTCGCGGGCCTCATCTCGAAGAACGGGATCCTCATCGTGCAGTTCGCGAACCTGAGGCAGGCGGCGGGCGCGACGAAGATCGAAGCGGTGCACGACGCCGCGCTCACGCGCCTCCGCCCGATCCTCATGACGACGGTCGCGACCGTCGCGGGGCACTTCCCGCTGACGCTCGTGACCGGACCGGGCGCCGTCGCGCGAAACTCGATCGGCGTCGTCCTCGTCGGCGGGATGACGATCGGCACGCTCTTCACGCTCTTCGTCGTCCCGTCGGTGTACGTCCTCCTCGCGAAAGACCACGCGAAAGCGCGCGCCGCCTCCCCCCCTTCCCCCTCCTAGGCCTGCGACGCGTGCGTCGCTGCGTCGGTGAGGAGCTGCGCGACGCGGCGGGCGAAGCGCGCCGGGTCTTCGATCGGGCTCCCCTCGGTGAGGAGCGCCTGGTCGTAGAGCGTCTCGATCCAATCGCGCGCGCGATCGGACTCGGGCTCCTTCTCGACGACCGCGTTGAGGCGCTGGATGAGCGGGTGCGTCGGGTTGATCTCGAGGACGCGCTTCGCGTGCGGGACGCCGCGCCCGCGATCGCGGAGGAGGCGCTCCATGAACGCCGGGGTGCTCCCCGCCGTGAGGACGAGGCAGCACGGCGAGTCGGTCAGTCGATCCGAGACGGTCACGTCGCGCACGTGCGCGTCGAGCACCTTCTGGATCCGCTCGCGGAGCGGCTTGAGCGCCTCGCCGAGGCGCTCCTTCTCGCGCTTCTCCTCGTCGGTCGCGTCGAGCGGGAGATCGGCGCGCATCGCCGAGACGAGCTTCTTCCCCTGGAACTCGTGGAGCGAGTCGGCGGCCCACTCGTCGACCGGGTCGGTGAGGAAGAGGACCTCGTAGCCGCGCGCCGAGAGCGCCTCGAGGTACGGCGACCCCTCGAGCGCCTTCCGCGACTCGCCGTAGATGTAATAGATCGCCTCCTGCTTCTCCTTCATCCGTGACAGGTAGTCGGCGAGCGACGTGAGCCCGCCGTGCGTCGAGTCGAAGCGGACGAGCGCCGCCACGCGGTCCTTGTATTCTGCATCTCCGGCGAGGCCCTCCTTGAGGACGACGCCGAAGCTCTTCCAGAAATCGACGTACGCGTCGGGCTGGTCTTTCGCGAGCTCGTCGAGCAAATCGAGCGATTTCTTCACCACCTGCTTCTTGATCGCGCGGAGCGCGCTCGAGTCCTGGAGGAGCTCGCGCGACACGTTGAGCGGGAGGTCGTCGGAGTCGACGACGCCGCGGACGAAGCGGAGCCACGGCGGGAGGATCTCCTCGCAGTCGTCCATGATGAAGACGCGCTTCACGAAGAGGCGGATCCCGCGGCGCTTCTGGCTGTCGAAGAGGTCGAACGGCGCGCGCTTCGGCACGTAGAGGAGGCCGACGAACTCCTGCGTCCCCTCGACGCGGAAGTGGGTGCGCGCGAGCGGCGGCTCGAAATCGTGCGTCAGGTGCTTGTAGAGGTCGTCGTACTGCGCGTCGGTGATCTCCGATTTCGGGCGCTGCCAGAGCGCGCTCGCCCGGTTGATCTGGTCGAGCGAGAGCTTCCCGTCCTTGTCCTTCTTTTCGATCTTGATCGGGTATGCGACGTAGTCCGAATACCGGCTGACGAGGTCCTTCAGCGTCCACTCTTCGAGGAACTGCTTTTGGTCGCTCTTCAAGTGGAGGACGATCTCGGTGCCGCGCTGCGCCCGCTGCGCGGGGCCGACGGTGAAGCCGCTCACCGCGTCGCTCTCCCAGCGGACCGCGCGCTGCCCCGGGCCCGCGGCGCGCGTCGTGACCTCGACCCGGTCGGCCACGAGGTACGCGCTGTAGAAGCCGACGCCGAACTGACCGATGAGCGCGAGGTCCTTCTTCGCGTCGCCCCCCGCGGCCTCCATCTTCTCGAGGAACGCGCGCGTCCCGGAGTGCGCGACCGTCCCGAGGTTCTTCACGAGGTCCTCCTCGGTCATCCCGACGCCGGTGTCCTCGATCGTCAACGTCCCGGCGTCCTTGTCGGCGCGGATCCGGACCTCGAGGGTCGGGTCGCTGCCGAGGAGCTCCGACTCGGTCAGCGACCGGAAGCGGAGCTTGTCAAGAGCGTCGGACGCGTTCGACACCAGCTCGCGGAGGAAGATCTCCTTGTGGCTGTAGAGCGAGTGGATGACCAGGCGGAGGACCTGGCTCACGTCGGCCTGGAAAGTGTGGCGCACGGGGGTTTCGGCGGGGCTCGCGGGTTCGGTCATGGCGTGTGATCCGCCTCATAATCACCTCTCCGGCGCGTGCAAGAGGTAGATTGCCGGTCCCGATGGAAGCCGACATGCTGCGCGAGCTGGTCGAGCAGTGGATCCCGTTCAACAAGTACCTGGGGATCCGTGCAGCGGAGGTCCGCCCCGGCTTCACTCGGCTCGAGCTCCCGTTCCGCGACGACTTCATCGGCGATCCGATGAGGCGCGCGCTCCACGGGGGCGTGCTCGCGACGCTCGCCGACACGGCAGGCGGGATCGCCGTATGGGGGCAGGTGAAGGACCAACGCGCGCGCGTCTCGACGATCGATCTGCGTGTCGACTACCTCCGCCCCGGGAAGCCCGAGCTCGTCGCCGCCGAGGCACATGTGGTCCGTCAGGGGAACCGCGTCGGCGTCGCCGACGTGCGCCTCTTCCATCCCGCGCGCCCCGACGAGACGCTCGCGACAGGGAAGGGGGTCTACAACGTCAGCATCGCGAAGACGAGCTGATCGGGCGCTGCGTTCGAAGCTCGATTCTCCGATTGAGGATTGAGCGGGCGCGTCGATTGTCATGTATTCGCCTCCGCGACGGGGTCGGGTGCCTCAACCGTTTGAGCGCGAAATGATCGGCTGACCCGCGCCGCCGCCGTCGGATTTCAATTAAGCTTCCGGCGTGAACCTGGGACTGCCGTCCGGGAGCGGCGTCAGCGTCGTCGGCCGCTACGCGTTCTACGAGAAGAAGATCGCGTCCGGCGGCATGGCGACGGTCCATCTCGGGCGGCTCCTCGGGCAGGTCGGCTTCGCGCGCACCGTCGCGATCAAGCGCCTCCATCCGCACCTCGCGTCGGACCCCGATCTCGTCTCGATGTTCATCGATGAAGCGCGGCTCGCGGCGCGCGTTCGCCACCCCAACGTCGTCCCGACGCTCGACGTGGTGGCCACGCCGGGCGAGGTCTTCCTGGTCATGGAGTACGTCGCGGGCGAGTCGCTCGCGCGTCTCTTGCGCACGGGGCCGCCGCCGCTCCCGATCGTGGCGGCGATCATGGCCGGCGTGCTCTACGGCCTCGACGCGGCCCACGAAGCGAAGTCCGAGCAAGGGGAGCCGCTCGGGATCATCCATCGCGACGTGTCTCCGCAGAACGTCCTCGTGGGGGTCGACGGGGTCGCGAAGCTCCTCGACTTCGGCGTCGCGAAGGCGGACGGCCGCTTGCAGGAGACGCAGAACGGGCAGGTGAAAGGGAAGCTCTCGTACCTCGCGCCGGAGCAGCTCCGAGGAGGGTCGATCTCGCGGCAGGTCGACGTGTACGCCGCGGGGGTCGTCCTCTGGGAGTCGATCACGGGCCGGCGGCTCTTCATCGCCGACAACGAAGGGGCGGTGATCACGAAGATCCTCGAAGGCCGCATCCCCCTCCTCAGCCGGATCACGGCGTCGAACGTCACGACGACGCTCTCCGACCGCGCCTTCCGCGGGCTGGAGCGGCTCGAGTGGATCGCGCTGCGCGCGCTCGACCGCGACCCCTCGAATCGATTCGCGACGGCGCGCGAGATGGCGCGCGAGATCGAGCGCGCGCTCCCGCCGGCTACGCCGTCGGAGGTGGGCGAGTGGGTCGAGCGCACGGCGCACGACGTCCTCGCGACGCGCGCGTCGCTCGTCGCCGAGATCGAGAGCCGCTCGTCTTTGCCCGAAGCCGAGGACGGCGGGTCGCTCGCCGCGACGCTCCCCATCGGCGCGACGAGGGCGGAGCTCCCCGACGAGACGATGCGCGACCACCGCCCGAAGCCTCGCGCCGCGGGGCCCGGTCCCGCGTCGAGCCCCGCGTCGTCGGTCGCGGCGGACGTGCTCGCGCAGTCGGTGCGCGGGCGAGCCCTCCCGTCCGCACCGCCCGCGCTCGCGTCGTCCACGCAGATGCCCGTGGGCGCGCCCGCGGCGCGAGTCGCCGAGCACGATGCTGGGCCGGCTGCGCCCGCGCCTCCGGGATCGTGGATCGCAATGGCGGCGCACGACCAAGGAGCGCACGCGTGGTCGCCCGCGGGGACGGCGCAAGCTCCCGCGCAGCGCGGATCACCGCCGCCGATGATGGCGGCGCCCGCGGTCTCATCGCCGACGGCGACGCTGGTGATGGCCTCCGCGCCGCCGCGCGGCTCGCCGCCTCCGATGGCGCCGGCGCCGGCGCCGCCCGATTCGATGCCCGCGGGCGCCGACGCGTGGTCGGCTTCGCGTCGCTGGGTCGTCGGGATGATGTGCGGGCTCGCGGGCGCCGCGTGCGTCGTCGCGCTGTTCGTCGTCGCCATCCATCGGCGCTCGTCGCGACCCCACGTGTCGGCGCTCGTCTCGAGCGCCCCTTCGTCTGCCGTGGCGCCGGCGACGAGTGGCTCACCGGCCAGCGAGCCGCGGAACGATCAGGGCCGATAGCGCGGGCTACCCGCTCTACCTACCCGCGCGCGATCGCCGCCGCAGCACGAGGAGACCGAGCGCGACGATCGGCGCGAGATCGAAGGGTCGAACGCGGGATCCGCGCCGCGATACCGCGCACCCACCGCTCGATCCGCTCGACGGCGCCCCCGTGGTGGACGCGGGCGGCGCGGCGTCCGCGCCCGCGTCGGCGATCGGCGCGAGCGAGACGGCGAACGGCGCGTCGGTCTTGTCCGACGTGATCCCGCTCACGACGACGATCCCCTCGCCGTCGAGGCGCGCGGGGAGCGGCAGGGCGCCGTCGATGCGCGCCTTCCCGTCGGCGAGCGGGAGGAGGAGCCCGGCGTTCCGCGAGGCGTTCGTGTCGAGCGACACCGTGACCGGGGCGTCGACCTTCGCGTGGAAGAAGTACGACGCGAGCCCGGAGGTGATCCCTTGCGCGCCGCCCGCCGGGAGGTCGGCGACGCTCACCACGGGGTACGACGCCGCGTTCGGATATCCCCCCGCGGCGGCGCGCGCGCCGGTCGCCGCGTTCCACGCGGCGAAGAGGGGAACTTCGGCCGCGAGCGACGACGACTCGAGCTTGAGCGCGCTGTCCGCCGCCGCGAGCGCCGGACCGCCCGCCTCCCCCTCGCGCTCGAGGATCGATCGCACGATCGCGTCTCCGTGACGCTGCGTGAGGAACACCGGCCAGATCGCCGCGCCGTAGAGGAACGAGGCGGTGACGCCGTTCGACGGTGCGTCGAGCGACCGCGACGTCTGCGCGAAGAACGCCGGGAGGAAGCGCTCGAGATCGGTGAGCGACGGGTCGAGCGTCTTCGCCGCCCACTGCGCCGTCCCCTCGGCCCAGAAGCGGTCGAGCGACGCGTCGTACGCGTTCTGCACCGCGTGGAACGTCTCGTGCGGCAAGACGGTGCGAATGCCGATCTCCGACGTCGGATAGATCTCGGCGTAGTTCGCCTGCGCGTAGACGAAGCTCGCGCACTGCCTGGCCGCGCCCGCGGTGGTGCAGCGGTCGGACTCGGCGACGGTCGTCCCGTCGCCGCCGATCATGTGCACGAGGTAGACGTCGAATCGGCCGTCACCCCCGTTCGACCCGCACGAGGGATTCGTCGCGTCGGAGACGGGGGGGCGATATCCCATCTTCGCGTAGCTCGCGAGCGCGTCGCTCGTGACCTCCGCGACCTTCGCGACGTCGTCGGGCACGCCGTCGCCGCGCGTGGTCGCGGTGTTCACCGCGTGCGGCCCGTTCGTCACATAGAAGACGAGCACGTCCGTCGTGCCGAACGACCGCACCGTCTCCGCTCCGTAGGTGTATCCGCCGGTACCGCCTGGATCGGTCGGGCGCGCGCACGCGCCCGCCGCGCCGCGCACGACGAGGCACGCGGCGATCGCACACGAGCACGCGATCGCCGCGCGCATCTCAGAGCGCCCCGACCTTCATGATGTATTTGCCGCCGGCCGTCCCGGTGCCGCCGTCATTGGTCCCGTAGTACGTCGTGATCTGGACCTTGAAGAGCTTCCCGGTACCACCGCGTACCAACCACGTCCCGGCGTGGGGCGAGAGGACGTGCGTCGCGTCGTTGTAGTCGTACCAGGAAGAGAACGTCGTCGCGGGCGCGCCGGTGTTGTCGAGCTGCGGGTTGCACTGGTCGTCGAAGAACGACTCCGTGGCGTATGTCGCGGCGGAGGCATCGGCGGCCGTCACCGCGTCGAACGCCTTCGGGACGAGCACCGCGCCGCCGCGGCCGTCGCCGCCGTCGCCGCTGTTCGTGTAGATGACCGGGCGCTTGAACGCGAGGTCCCACGCCGTCGACGCGATCGACGTCGTGTCGGAGACGGCGACGCGTGAGCTCCCGGCGAGGTCGACGAAGATCCACGGGTTCGTCGTGCCGCCGCTGGTGCCGCCGGCCGACGCGTCGACGAAGAGGGTGGTGACGCCGCCCGCGGAGCCGAGGACGGTCACCTCACCGGTCGACACCGTCGTGACCGCTCCGAGGAGCGACGCGCGCGCCGCCGAGCAAGCCTTCACCGCGCCGTCGGCAGGGATGTCGGATCCGCCGTCGTTGTGGATGGGCTCGCCCGGCCCGCCCTCGTAGCCCGGGCCGCCGTCGCCCGTCCCGCCGCCGGGTCCACCGCCCGGCGCATCGCTCGAGCTGCTGCTGCACGCCGCGACGAAGGCCAACCCACCGATAAGAATCCATTTCATGACGTCACCCTCACCGGCTTGCTGCGCACCACGACCGTGCCGGGAGACGACGCCGTGGCGTTGTGGAACGCCTGGAACGCTACGACGAATCGGCGCTCTCCGCTCGCGTCGTCGACGCAGGGCTCGCCTGCGCGCTTGCGCGGCGGCGCGGCAGCGACTAGAAGCCCTTCCCCC
>Ga0070689_100001692_pt1 | contig 14076 bp, 7 predicted proteins | sample KBSS23HmetaG_FD_64669 | JGI IMG/M metagenome (GOLD analysis project Ga0070689, IMG submission 64669) | Switchgrass rhizosphere microbial communities from Kellogg Biological Station, Michigan, USA - KBS S2-3H metaG | ecosystem: Host-associated > Plants > Roots > Rhizosphere ...
CGGCGGTGTTCGGGATGCTATTCACGAAGCCGATCGGTGGCGAGCGTGCGCTGATCGGCGTGCTCGCGGCGGTCGGGCTCGTCGGCGTCGGGCTGTTGCACTGGCGCAACCTGCGCGTGTGCTGGCAGAGCGCGCCGGCGGTGAGCGCGTACACGCGTGCGCCGTCACGCGTGGTGGTCGCGGGGGTGCTCGCGCTCGGCGCGCTCGAGCTGCTCGCGCATGGCGTGTTCGCGATCTTTCGCGTCGCGCCGCTTGGCATCGGTGCACGCGTCGTGCTCGCGGGGGTCGTCGCGGCGGTTGCACTCGTGTGGCAATCGTGGGGCATTCGCGATCGCGTGATGCAGTGGATCGGCTAGATTAGGTGCCCCATGCAGCCGGGCTCGATCATCGGTGGACGCTACCAGCTCGTCGACATTGTCGCCGAGGGTGGGCTGTCGACCGTGTGGCAGGGCGTGGCGCGTACGACCGAGGTGTTCGCGCGGCCCGTCGCCGTCAAGGTGATGAAGCGGCAGTTCTCGATGGTCGGTGGCCCGTACATGTCGATGTTCCTCGAGGAGGCGCGCATCGGCGCGCAGCTGCAACACTCGAACTTGATCCAGGTGCTCGACTTCATCGTCGAGACGACGATCGAAGGCCCTGTCTACTGCCTCGTGCTCGAGTGGGTCGAGGGCATCGATCTGAAGAAGATGATCGAGGTCGCCGATCGGATGCAGAAGCCGCTGTCGTGGCCGCTCGTCGCGACGATCGGCGTGCGCGTGCTGCGCGGGCTCGCGGCGGCTCACGAGCGGCGCGCGCACGACGGCAAGCTCGCACCCGTCCTGCATCGCGATTGCTCGCCGCCAAATATCCTGCTCGCGCAGAACGGCGACATCAAGCTCACCGATTTCGGCATGGCACTCGCGCGCGACCGCATCGCCGAGCACACGGCGCCTGGCTACGTCAAAGGCACGCTCTCGTACATGGCGCCCGAGATCCTCATCGGCACACCGGCATCTCCCGCGAGCGACGTGTTCTCGCTCGCGGCGACGCTGTGGGAAGCGCTCGCCGGCCATCGCCTGTTTCAGGCCAAGACCGATGCCGAGGTGATCGAGCTCATCCGCAACCATCCCGCGCCGCCGATCTTCGAGCGCAGGCCCGACGTGCCGCGCTCGCTGGCTGCGGTGCTGACGCGCGCCCTGTCGCCGGATCCGGAGAGGCGTTATCCATCGGCGCGTGCGATGGCCGCAGAGCTCGGCGACATCCTGCGCGCCGAGGGCCCAGCCGGCGACGCCGACGAGATCGTGGTCAAGGCGGTGGCCGAGGTGGTCGCCGCGAAGAAGACACTGCGCTAGTCGCGGGCGTTCACGTCGGTCAGCCCTTGAGCTCGGCGATCTTCGCGTTGATCTTGTCGATCGCCTCTTGCAGGCCGGGCACCTTCGAGATCGACGATGCGAGCTCGCGCAGACGCTGCTCGATCGCGTGCGGCGGCCATGGGGCTGCGCGATAGCGATCGACCTGCGCAGTCGCGGCAGTGGCTTGATCCGCGGGGAGCGTGCGGTAGCCGTCGAGCGGATCGTATTTCCAGCCGTAACCCCAGCGCCACGGCGTGGGCAAGAGCGGCGTGCCGCCGATCCGTACACCGAGGCGCATCAGCTCGCCGAACGTGCTGCTGCCCGTCTTCTGTGCGACGCAGGCGCCGAGCGCGGCGTCGGCGGCCTCGCGCAGCTCGCTCGCGCCACCGATGTAGTACGCGAAGTCGTGCGTGACGCAGCACTCCTGCCACAGGGTCCCGCGTGCCGCCGTGCCGTCCGGAAACATGCTGCAGCCGTCGGTCGAGAATGCAGCCAGCTCGTTGACGAAGTGGTCGACGCACAGAAACGGCAGCGCCGAGCAGGTCGGGCTGTCGGCCTTCGCGTCGAGCAGTGCCGGGCAGCCGCCGTTGTCATAGACCTGGAGCAGCTGCTCGGCCTGGCTTCGTTGCTCCGCCTGACACGTGCCGAACGGGCTCTCTTCGAGCGCCTGGCCGCAGCTCGCGAGCGCATCGGTTGCCTGACCACAGGGATCGCTCTCGCCAGCACAGCCGACGAGCGCCAGGAGCGTGAAGGTCGTTGCGCGCATGTACGCGCGATCAATGCAGTGCACGTACCACGCAGTGCCGCAGCGATTACCGGCGCTTCGCTCGCGGTGGATGGTGGAACAGCCGGCGGCTAAACCTGCGAACACACCTCGCGTCATGAATGCAAAGCAAGATGCGAGGAGCGACGCGGACGCGCCAAAGCACGCTGTTTCGGCGCCATGTCTCGCGCCCCGACCTCGGCATCTGATACGCCCCCGTCATGAAATGGAGTGAACGATGAAGACGCTGGTGGCGACGTTTTTGTGCGTGGGATGTCAAGCTGGAGATGGAACCCGGACCGTCGCGGTCGAGCCAAACGATCTGGGCATCACACGACTCGAGATCGATCGCGGTCTCACCGAGGGGGATCGCGTGTTGACGTTGCGCGGGTTCGGCGAGGCCGGCGACGAGATCGCGAGCTCGACGCTGCGCACCGGCATGGTGTGGTACGCGGGGGATGGTGCTGGAGGACTGTCCGCGGGGACCGAGCTCTCGCTGCAAGTCGGGGATGCGGTATCGCGGTTCGTGACCCCGGATCGCGAAGCACACGAGCAACGGATTCCGCATGGCGTGCTCTCGAGCTTTGCGACGTTGCGGGCCGTCACCGCCGAGATCGAAGCGGAGGCGAGCATCCGGCTCGTCGCGGCGGCGGCGAGCAGCGAGGTTCCGTACAACGGCACCGCATGCAACGCGGCGCATTTCAAGAGTGTGCCCAAGAACTGCTGCGAGGACGGACGCTACATCTTCCACGTGAGCACCCACAACGCGCTCATCAACCGCTACGGCTTCGACTCCACGTTTCCGAAATGCCGGACGTCGGGTGGTGGTCTATGTACGGGAGGTTCGAGCCAGTGCCTGTACGGTCCTTGCGGAGCCGCCGTGAATCAGTGGGGGCATTGCAACGTGCACACCGGCACGCCCTGCGGAATCGACAACGAGTGCTCGTCGCAATTCCCGGGAGAGTGGTGCTCCGTCGCGAACAACACGGCCAAGGTCTTCATACCGACGACGACGGCGTTCTGCGGCTGGGACAAGAACTCGACGGTCACGACGGGCACCCTCAACGTCGACTTCAACCCCGAGAACTTCAACACACAAACGCCCCAGCAGCTGTACGCGGACGGCACGGCGAGCTGCAGCGCGGTGCCGACCGGATGCAACAACGGCACGCCGGCGAACGCGCTCAACGGATCGATCCCGGCGCACGGCACCGGCAAGTTCGGCGCGTACGGCAGCCTCTCTTCCAGCAACGGCACATCGGTCCTCTCGATCGATAACAACAGTGGAGCGGCATCGGGTGTCACGTGGGTCGTCACCAACAACACGACATCGGTGACGGCTTGCCCCGAGAGCAACCTCGCGATCGCCCACATCTCGGGCGCGTGCACCGCGAACGGGCTCGTCGGGGCGTGCGTGAGCTGCAACGTGACGATGAGCGCGGACAAGACGGTGACCGGGACGTTCACGTGCACGGAAGAGTTCGGTTGCTAGCCGATCATGCGCTGCGCAAGTAGCCGTCGACGGCGCGCGCCGTATCGCGGCCCTCGGCGATCGCCCACACGATCAGCGACGCACCGCGGTGCGCATCGCCCGCGCAGAACACACCGCGCACGTTCGTCGCGTACTGGCGATCGACGATGATGTTGCCGCGCGCGTCGAGCGCGACTCCCAGCTGGTCGACCAGCGGCGTCGCGTCGGGGCCGACGAACCCGAGCGCGAGGAGCAACGTGTCGACGGGCAGGCGCACCGCGCGGCCATCGTCGACGCCGACGCCATGCAACGCGACGAGCTTGCCCGCCTCGCCTTCGAGATGCGTGGTGCGGAACGCGAACGTGCGGTCGCCGCCTTCCTCTTGCGAGCTCGACGTGCGGAACACGAGCGGCCAGCTCGGCCATGGATTCGTCGCGGCGCGCGCGGGCGGCGGCGCGGGCATCAGCTCGATCTGCGTCACGTGGGCGGCACCCTGACGCAGCGCGGTGCCGAGGCAATCGGAGCCGGTGTCGCCGCCGCCGAGGATGATGACGCGCTTGCCGCGGACATCGTGGTCGGTGGCCGCGCGGTCGCCGGCGACGACCTCGTTCTGTTCGGAGAGATAGTCCATCGCCATCACCACACCGGAGAGCTCGCGGCCGGGCACCGCGAGATCGCGGGGGCGCATCGCGCCGATCGCGATCACGACGGCATCGTGATCGGCACGCAGCTGCTTCCACGTCGGCTTGTGACCGACCGCGATCCCGCAGCGCAGCTCGACGCCTTCTTCCAGGAGGATCGCGAGGCGGCGATCGATCACCTGCTTCTCCATCTTGAAATCGGGGATCCCGTAGCGGAGCAAGCCGCCGGGCCGGCGCGCGGCTTCATGGACGATCGCGGTGTGGCCGGCGCGGTTGAGGTGGGCGGCGGCCGCGAGGCCGGCCGGGCCCGAGCCGACGATCGCGACGCGCTTGCCCGTGCGCGCCTTCGGCGGTCGCGGCGTGACCCAGCCCTCGGCAAACGCGCGCTCGATGATCGCGCGCTCGAGCGCCTCGATCGTCACCGCGGCGCCACCTTCGATCGCGAGCACGCACGCGCCTTCGCATGGGGCAGGGCAGAGCCGGCCGGTGAACTCGGGGAACTCGTTCGTGACGGCGAGGCGGCGGTGCGCGTCGAGCCAGCGATCGGTGTAGACGGCATGCGCGAACTCGGGAATCGGGTTGCCGAGCGGGCAGCCTTGCGTGCAGAACGGCACACCGCAGTCCATGCAGCGCCCGCCCTGTTGCCGCGACTCTGCCGGCTCCGCCGTGGTCTCGACCTCGCGCCAGTCGTGGAGGCGCTCGTCGATCGGGCGCCGATGCGGTGCGGCGCGCGCCCATTCGAGAAAGCCGGTGACCTTGCCCATCAGCCCGCCGCGAGACGCTTCTGCGTGATCGAACGCCGCCGCTCGAGCACGCGCTTGTAGTCGCTCGGCATCACCTTGATGAAGCGCGCGACGAGGTGGTCCCAGTTGTCGAGGAGCTTCTTGGCGCGCGAGCTGCCGGTCAGCCGCACGTGATCTTCGATCAGGCTCTGCACGAGCCACATGTCGCTGTCGAGCGCGAGCGGCTCGAGCTCGACCATCGCGAGGTTGCAGCGGCTGCGGAACGTCTGTGCGGCATCGAACACGAACGCGGTGCCGCCGCTCATGCCCGCCGCGAAGTTGCGGCCGACGGGCCCGAGCACCACGACCACGCCGCCCGTCATGTACTCGCAGCCGTGATCGCCGACGCCCTCGACGACAGCGCGCGCACCCGAGTTGCGCACGCAGAACCGCTCGCCGGCGAGCCCGTTCGCGAACAGCTCGCCCGCCGTCGCGCCGTAAAGCGCGACGTTGCCGATGATCACGTTGTCCTCGGGCGCGAAGCGGCTGCCCGCGGGTGGGCGGACGACGATGCGGCCGCCGGACAGACCCTTGCCGATGTAGTCGTTCGCGTCGCCGAAGAGCTCGAGCGTCACGCCCGCCGCGAGGAACGCGCCGAAGCTCTGGCCCGCCGAGCCGGTGAGCTTGACGTGGATCGAGCCGTCGGGCAGCCCGGCCGCGCCGTGACGCCGCGCGAGCTCGCCCGAGAGCAGCGTGCCCGCCGCACGCTTGCTGTTATCGATCGGGAGCTCGATCGCGAGCGGGTGCCGCTCGAGAGCGCCACGGCGAATCAATTCGTGATCGATGTGATCGGCGAGGTCCCACGGCTCGGCACGCTCGAAGCGTAGCGGCAGCTTCGTGTGGGCGATCGGCCGGCGCACGATCGCAGACAGATCCAGCTCGCGGGTCTTCGCGTGCTTCTTCAGCGTGCGCTTCTTGACCTTGAGGTACTCGACCTTGCCGACGATCTCGTCGAGCGAGCGCGCACCGAGCTCGGCGAGCCGCCGGCGCACCGCCTCGGCGATGAACGTGAAGTACGCGACGACATGCTCCGCGCGGCCGGTGAACTTCTCGCGCAGCTCGGGATCCTGCGTCGCGATGCCGACCGAGCACGTGTTGAGGTGGCACTTGCGCAGCATCACGCAGCCGGTCGCGATCAGCGAGGCGGTCGCCATGCCGAACTCCTCGGCGCCGAGCAGCGCGGCCACCACGATGTCGCGCGACGTGCGCAGCCCGCCATCGACCTGGACCCGGATCCGATCGCGCAGCCGGTTCTCGACGAGCACCTGCTGCGTCTCGGCCAGGCCGAGCTCCCACGGCAGCCCCGCGCGCTTGAGGCTCGACAGCGGCGACGCGCCGGTGCCGCCTTCATAGCCCGCGATCACGACGCAGCTCGCACGCGACTTCGCCACGCCGGCGGCGATCGTGCCGACACCGACCTCGCTGACGAGCTTGACGCTGACGCGCGCCGTCGGGTTCACGGCCGTCAGGTCGTAGACGAGCTGCGCGAGATCCTCGATCGAGTAGATGTCGTGATGCGGCGGCGGCGAGATCAGCGTGACGCCGGGCGTGGAGCAGCGCACCTTCGCGATCCGCTCGTCGACCTTGTTGCCGGGCAACTGGCCGCCCTCGCCGGGCTTCGCGCCCTGCGCGATCTTGATCTGCAGGTCATCGGCGTTGACGAGGTAGTGCGCGGTCACGCCGAAGCGCCCCGACGCGACCTGCTTGATCGCGCTGCGCCGGAAATCGCCGTTCTCGTCGGGGATGAACCGGTGTGGCTCCTCGCCGCCCTCGCCGGAGTTCGATTTCGCGCCGAGCCGGTTCATCGCGATCGCGAGCGTCTCGTGCGCTTCGGCGCTGATCGAGCCGAACGACATCGCGCCCGTGACGAACCGCGACACGATCGCGCTGACCGGCTCGACCTCGTCGATCGCGATGGGCTCGCCGCCTTCCACGTCGAGCAGACCGCGCAGGGTGACGAGCGCTTGATCCTCGTCATCGCACAGCCGCTCGAACTCGGCGAACGTCGCGGCGTCGTTGCGCCGCACGGCGTCTTGCAGCGCGGCGATCGTCGCCGGGTTCCACTTGTGGAGCTCGCCGGTGCGCCGCCAGCGATACTGGCCGCCGATCGGCAAGCCGGCTTCGCGCTGTGCGAACCCGCGCGCGTGGCGTGCGAGCGCCTCGTCGCCGAGCTCCTCGGTGCCGATTCCGCTGATCCGTGACGGCGTGCCCGAGAAATGCGCCTCGACGAGATCGCGATCGAGCCCGACCGCCTCGAAGATCTGTGCGCCGCGATAGCTGCCGACCGTGGAGATGCCCATCTTCGACATCACCTTGAGCAGCCCGTCTTCGAGCGCCTTGATGTAATTCTTCGGATCGCCACCGAGCGCGCGCGCGGTATCGAGCGCGAGATACGGATTCACCGCGGCGGCGCCGTAGCCGATCAGCAGCGCGATGTCGTGGACCTCGCGCGCCTCGGCCGTCTCGACGACGAGTCCGACTTGCATGCGGATGCCCTCGCGCACGAGGTGCTGCTGCACGGCCGCCAGCGCGAGCAGCGACGGGATCGCGACACGCCGCGCATCGACGCCGCGATCGCTGAGGATCAGCACGTTGTGGCCATCGTCGATCGCCTGCACGGCCGCGCGGCACAAGCGATCGAGCGCCTTCGCGAGCCAGCCCGCACCGAAGCTCACCGGCCACAACAGCGATAGCGTGATCGGCTCGAACACGCCTTCGTGCGTCGCGCGGATCTTCGCGAGGTCGCGGCTGTCGAGGATCGGGCTGCGCAGTGCGAGCTGGTGGCACTGCTCCGGGGTCTCGTCGAACGTGTTGCCGTCGGGGCCGATCGTCGACTCGAGCGACATCACGAGCGACTCGCGGATCGGATCGATCGGTGGATTCGTCACCTGCGCGAACAGCTGATGAAAGTACGCGAACAGATTGGGCGCGCGATCCGACAGCACCGCGAGTGGCGTGTCGGTACCCATCGAGCCGATCGGCTCCTTCCCGGTCTCCGCCATCGGCGCGATGATCAGCTCGACATCCTCGTCGGTATAGCCCGCCGCGCATTGCTGCTCGAGCAGCGCATCGCCTTCGATCGGCGGCGGCGGCTCGGCGGCGTCGAGCTCGGCGAGCTCGAACACGTTCTTCTCGAGCCACTTGCGATACGGAAACCGGCCGGCGACATCGCGCTTGAGCTCGGCGTCGTCGACGATCCGGCCCTCCGACGTATCGACGACGAACATCATGCCGGGCGTGAGCCGGCCCTTCTGGCGCACTTGCTCGGGCGGCACGTCGATCACGCCCGTCTCCGACGCGAGGATCACGCGATCGTCCGTGGTGATGGTCCACCGCGCGGGCCGCAGGCCATTGCGATCGAGCGTGGCGCCGACGAGCTGCCCGTCGGAGAACACGATCGCGGCGGGCCCATCCCACGGCTCGACGAGTGACGACGCGTACTGGTAGTAGGCCTTGCGATCGTCCTCCATCGCCGTGTTCCCTTCCCAGGCCTCGGGAATCATCATCATCATCGAGTGCGGCAGCGTGCGGCCGCCGAGCGTGAGCAGCTCGACCATGTTGTCGAACTGCGCCGAGTCGCTCTTGCCGGGCACGATGATCGGCCACAGCCGCTCGAGCCCGCCGGAGAACTTCGCGCTCTTGAGCTGGCTGCGCCGCGCCTGCATCCAGTTCGTGTTGCCGCGCAGCGTGTTGATCTCGCCGTTGTGGGCGATGTAGCGGAACGGCTGGGCGAGGTCCCACGTCGGGAACGTGTTCGTCGAGAACCGCGAGTGCACCACGGCGATCGCGCTCGCGAGCGCGGGAGACTGCAGATCGACGAAGAACTCCGGCAGCTGCGCCGGCAACAACAGGCCCTTGTAGACGATCGTCTCCGTCGACAAGCTCGCGACGTGAAAATACCCGGATGGATCCGCCTGCCGATCGCGCACGCGATTCTCGGTGAGCTTGCGGATCACGAACAGCGTCCGCTCCCACGCGCTCGGGGGCACGCGGCGCATGCGCACGTAGACCTGGCGAAACACGGGCAGCACGTCGCGCGCGACGCGACCGACATGCGCGAGATCGATCGGCACGTCGCGCCAGCCGATCACACCCTGACCCTCGTCGCGGATCGCGCTCTCGAGCAAACCCTCGCATGCAGCGCGCAGCGCCGGATCCGGCGGCAAGAACACGTTGCCGATCGCGAAGTGGCGCGGCAGCTCGAAGCCCAGGCGCGCGCCCTCGGCGCGAAAGAATGCATCGGGCAGCTGCATCAGGATGCCGGCGCCGTCGCCGGTCTCGGGATCGGCGCCGCACGCCGCGCGATGCGACAGTCGCCGCAGCACCTCGAGGCCCTGATCGACGATCGATCGCGATCGCTCGCCCTTGATATGGGCGACGAAGCCCACGCCGCAGGCGTCGCGTTCCACCGACGAGAAATCCACTGCGCACCAGTCTAACGCGACGCGTCGCAAAGTAAACGGCTATCGCAGTCTAGCGGAGCGACAGCTCGCGAATCAGATCGTTCGCGGTGACACGCTCGCATTCGGGCGCGAGCCCGCGCGCATCGAGCGCGTAGCCGACCGAGCCAGGTGACAGCGGCACGCCGTTGACGAGCGCGAACCACGTCGGCGCCTCGACGGGCGGCAGCGTGTGCAGCCGGCCGTCGTCCCCGGTGCCCGAGAGCAGGCGGCCGAGCCGCGCGACCTTGCTCTCGGCATCGCGCCGCCGATACATCGTGTACATGCCGTCGCGCTCGCGCACGTAGATGATGTTCGCGCGCGCGCTCGCGTGGATGCACGCGACGTCCCACAGCGTCGGCCGCGCACCGACGCCGGCGAGATCGGCGAAGTCGCGGCCGAGGTGGGCGAGCGTGCTCCGCGGCAAGCCGCGCCGGTTGACGCGCACGTCGAGCCAGCGCAGCCGGCGCTCGCCGAGATCGATCGCGAGCGGCACGTAGAGCTGCGCGCGGCCGCGCAGATCGAAGCGGCGTTCGACGCTGCGCGAGTCGAACACGTCGCCCTCCGCCGGCGCGACCACGACGCCGACGAAGCCGTGCGGCAGGCGATCGAATGCGACCGGTCGCTCGCCCGCGAGCAGCAGCACGAGGTGACGCGCGCCGAGGCGTGCGAGCTTCTCGAAGTGGAGGTCGACGAGCGCGGTCGACGCGCGCCCCGTGCTCGTCGCATGCGCGGCGGCGTGCTCGCCGAGGATCGCGTGGTCGCGATCGCACGTCGCGAGGTACTCCCAGTCGTCGTCGAAGAATGCGACCGACAGCTCGAGCTCGACGGGGGCATCGGGCGGTTGTTCCCAGTGCCCGAACAGGCGCAGCTCCTGGCCCGACGGCAGCCCGATCTCGCTGCCGCGCGGCCAGGCGAGCTTGCCGCGCGATGGCGTGCGCTCCTCGAGCGGCAGCGCGAGATCGACGAGCGCTCGATCGATGATCGCGCGCGGAAACTGGCGCCGCATCTCGGCACGCGCGACGAGCTGGCGGCGCACCGCGCCGACCATCACCGCGATCGCATCACCGCGCAGCGGCGGGCGCAGGTCGCGCATGTTCCACGCCGACAGCGGATCGGCGCGCGGGATGAACACGCGGCGAGGCCACGCGCGGCCGCGACGTGCGACGTGACTGGCGAGCGCGAGCATCGTCGCGGGCGGGCCCTTCACCGACGCGAGCTCGACCGCCTTGACCACGGTCTGCAGCGCATCGAGCTGGCGCGTCTGCGCGATGCGCACGATGTGATCGGCGCGGCGCAGCAGCTCGCCGGGGCGATGCGTGAGCCGCGCGAGCGCCGAACGCGGGTTGTTCGCGCGCAGCGCCGCCTCGATCGGACCGGCCCACGCGATCGGCTTGATCCGATCGTCCTCGACGTACACGAACTGCAGGCGCACGGCACGCTCGCGGAGCACGGCGCCAAAGCTCGTCGTCGACAGTCGCGTGCCGCGCAGCGCGGCGAACGCGAGCGCCGTGTTTGGCAGCGCATCCGCGCGCTCGAACGGATGCAGCCGCTCGCCGACGCGCTTCCACAGGCGTGGCCAGCGCATCATGTGCTCGACCACCTCCTCGAGCGGGAGCTGCTCGAGCGTCTCGAGGACCGCGCGGCGCAACGCGCGATCGATCGAGACCAGGCGCATCGGCTCGACGAGCTCGGCGTTGCCGCGCATCAGCACCGCGGCGATGCGCAGCACGTCCGTCGCCGTCTTCACGTAGCTCGCGGTCTCGCGCATGATCGCGGCGCGGTCGGGACTGATCAGCCACAGGCGCGCGATCGCGAGCGCGTTGGTATCGGGCCGCGGGATGCGCGGTGGCAACCAGGCCACGGCCTGCGGTCCGACCGTATCGATCACGGCTTCGATCTCCTCGCGATCGGCATCGGTGAGCCGCGCGGCGCGCAGCAGCAGCCGCTCGAAGCGCTCGCGCGCGGTCGCCAGCACGTCGACGCCGAGGTGGAGCAGTGCGAGCGTGCCCGGGTGCTTCGCGACGCGTACGTCGCTCGGCTTCGCGAACGGCTCGGCGAGCCCGATGCGGCGATGGCAGATCGGGCAGCCCATGAGGCCCGCGCTCTGCCAGCACGTCGTGCAGACGAGGTGGCCGCACGGCTCGAGTGCGCCGACCTCCTTGATCTCGCCGCACCACGGACATGGCTGTTCGGGCACGCTCGCGAGAAAGCTCGTCATCCGCCGCAGGTACGAGCCGCTCGGCACCTGCGGCCGCGCGTCGCCGACCGCGTGCGCGAGCGTGTCATGCATCCACTCGCGCAGCTCGAGGACGGTCTGGTAGGGCAAGCGGCGGATCATCGTCGCGAGGTCGAGGCTCATCACGAAGCCGAGGTCGAGCAGCTCGATCTCGAGCTTGTCGGCGTCGGTGTCGCGCGATGGGCGCGTGGCCGCGCTCGCGACAAGATCTGGATCCATCACGACAACGTGCGTGCGCGCCAAGAGGAGCGTGCGGATCCGATCCATGAAGAGGTGGGCGGAGAGTGGATGCGCTACCGAACGGGTAGAGGAAGCACAACCGGAGCCGCCCGCTGCCAATTTATCAGACTTCTACGAGGTGCTGGACGAGCGATTCCAGCCAGTCGCGCTCGGTATCGCCGACGTCGACGAGCTCGATGCCGACGCCGACGAGCGCCGCATGGACCGTGCCCGGCAACGCGACCCGGCGCACGACTCCCGACAGCCGCATTGCCGAGTCGCCGCCGGCGATCTCGAGCACGCAAGGCGTGCCGACCATGTCGATGTCCTGCATGCACACGAACACGCCGCTCGCGCTGATGTCGAGCGTGGTCGCCTCGAGCTCGCGCCCGGCCGCGACGTACCTCACGCGCAGCTCCGCGGAGTAGCGCTCGTCGCGGCGGCGGTTGAGAGAGGTCGCGGCGGCGAGCGGCTCGTTGCCCCAGCGGTAGCTGCAGTTGCCGCACGCTCGATCGGCGGCTGCGATCACCGCCGAGCAGCGCGGGCAACGCGCGTTCGCCGTCGGCAGCGCGGGCTTCATCACGGGCAGCTCGGCGGTACGCGAGCCCATGCGCGGGCCACGTCGCGGCGCCGCGGCAGCGGCGACGAGGATCTGCACCGTCGACTGATCGTCATGCTCGTTCGCGAAGGTGACCTTGAGCTCGCGGTTGCCGACCGTGATCACGTCTCCGTGACATAGCCGGATCGGCGCGGCGACGGTGCGACCGTTGAGCAGCGTGCCGTTCGCGCTGCCTAGATCCTCGACGAACACCTCGCCCGCGCGATGGATCAGCCGCGCGTGGCGGCGCGACACCGACGGATCGTTGATGCGGAACGTGCACCCCGACTCGCGACCGAGCAAGCTCTCGCCGACGGGTAGCGCGATGCTGTCGCCCATGAAGTCGATGTAGACGTGGTCCACATCGCTAGACTACTCCAGCTGCAACGCAGCGTCGGAGGCGACCGTGTATTCGTGCCCCGTGTTCGTGTCGCGAATCTGCGCGTACATCCAGCCATCGGAGCGGAAGTGCGGATACAGCGCGTACTGGCCGGGCGCCATGTTCGTGAAGCGCAGCGGCACGCCGGTGCGGAGATCCATGAGGTAGAGGTTCGCGGCGCCCTTGGCGCGGTACTGGGCAAAGCCCGGATCGCTCGGACCGGTGAAGCCGAGGTCCTGCGCGTCGGCGTCGGTGATGTAGTGGTGGAACGCGATCCAGCGCTCGTCGTACGAGAAGCCGGGCTTGCCGCCGGAGAAGCAGTACCGCGCGATCTCCGGCGTCGCGATCGTGTACGTGGTGCCGGCGAGCGTCGCGTTCACCTTGCGCAGCACGTAGCCGATCTGCTTGTCGCCCGGTCCCGCCACGCGCGTGAGCTCGAGCCGCGCCGACGGTGACAGCGTGGAGTCACCTTCGAACGGTTGCGACAGGTGCACGCGCGGTTTGCCGACGTACTTCGTGCCGTCGAAGATCATCGGCGTGAAGTCGGTGTAGCCGTTCGACGTGAACGACGCGAGTGGATCGGAGAGCGTCGGTGACTTGCCGCCGTCGTCGGATTCGAATTGACTATCGATCGCGAAGAAGTCGCCGCCGCCGAGCGCGCGCCCGACGTGCTGATAGAGGCCGATCGTCGAGATCCGCGAGCACGCAGGCTCGCTCATCGTGATGCTCGCCGGGTTCGATGTCAGCACGCTCATGCCGCACACGTTGCGCGTGCCGCCCTGAAACACGAAGCCGGTGTTGTCGGGGAAGAACGCCGGATCGTATTGCGTCGCGATCGACACCTGCGCATCGCGCTGCAGATCGATCACGTATGAGCCCGAAACGTTGACGACCCCGTGGGCGACGAAGCGCCCGTCGGGAGAGCTGCGCGTCCAGTACGACGATTCGTACGTGACGTCGCGCAGCATGCGCAGCTGGCCCCGGCCGGCGACATCCCAGCCTTGCCCGAACGTCTGTGCCGAGCCGAGCGGCTTGTCGGCGAGACATTGCTTCGGATCCGTCGCCGCGCCGCAGTCGTACATCGCCATCATGTCGATGCGGTTCTGCGCGCGCCATCCGGTGGTCTGCATCGCGGTGACGTGCGCGGCGACCTCGGCCGAGATGCCCTGCTGGCAGGTCTGTGGTGGCGGATCCGTGGGCAGGCTCTCGTCGAG
>Ga0070689_100001697_pt1 | contig 14071 bp, 8 predicted proteins | sample KBSS23HmetaG_FD_64669 | JGI IMG/M metagenome (GOLD analysis project Ga0070689, IMG submission 64669) | Switchgrass rhizosphere microbial communities from Kellogg Biological Station, Michigan, USA - KBS S2-3H metaG | ecosystem: Host-associated > Plants > Roots > Rhizosphere ...
GTCCTCGCCCTTGAACGCGTTCGTCACCACCGTCTTGTTCTGCACGCAGGAGATGTCGCCGAGGCCGGCGTTCTTGAGCGCCAGGATCGTCCCCTCCATCTGCCACGGCGTGGTGTTGGCCCCCGGGAACGGGTAGTGCCACGAGATGTTGTCCTTGAGGATCGTGGTGCGCCCGGCCGCGAGCGCCTTCTTCATGTCGGCGAGCTCGCACACCCGCTCCACGTCCTTGAGGACCGTCTCCGGCTTGCACTTGAGAACCGCAACCTTCGCTTTGGCCATGTTCCGCTGACTCCTGAAAAAAGGACCGCTGATATCCGAAGAACCCGTCCGTGGAGTGAGTGCTACGCGCGCGCGGAGCGGAACGCGGACCGTCCCGCGTAGCGCGCCCCCTCGCCCAGCTCGAACCCGATCCGGAGGAGCTGGTTGTACTTGGCCACGCGATCGCTCCGGGAGAGGCTCCCGGTCTTGATCTGGCCGGCGTTCGTCGCGACCGCGAGATCGGCGATGAACGTGTCCTCGGTCTCGCCCGACCGGTGGCTGATGACGCTGCGGTACCCCGCCTCGGTCGCCATCGCGATCGCGTTCAGCGTCTCGGTGAGCGAGCCGATCTGATTCAGCTTGATCAGGATCGCGTTCGCGTAGCCCCCCTCGATCCCCCTCTTCAGGCGGTCGACGTTCGTCACGAAGAGGTCGTCGCCGACGAGCTGGACCCGACCACCGATGCGATCGGTGAGCGACTTCCACGCCGTCCAGTCGTCCTCCGCCACGCCGTCCTCGATGCTCACGATCGGGTAGTTCTTGGTGAGTCGCTCGTAGATGCCGATGAGCTCTTCGCCCGACACCTGCTTCTTGTCGAACGTGTACTGGCCGGTCTTCTTATCGAAGAATTCGCTGGCCGCGCAGTCGAGCGCGAGGCTCACGTCCTTCCCCGGCGTGTACCCGGCGACCTCGATCGCCTTCAAGACGACGGCGATCGCCTCTTCGTTCGACCCGAGGCGCGGCGCGAAGCCCCCCTCGTCGCCGACCGCGACGGTGAGCCCCTTCTCCTTGAGCCCGGCCTTGAGCGCGTGGAAGACCTCGACCCCGGCGCGGAGCGCCTCGTCGAACGTGGGGAGGCCGCTCGGGACGACCATGAACTCCTGGATCTCGAGCCCGTTGTCGGCGTGCTGCCCGCCGTTCAGGATGTTCATGAGCGGCGTCGGGAGGACGCGCGCGTTGACGCCGCCGAGGTAGCGCCAGAGCGGGAGACCCACGACGTCCGCCGCGGCGCGCGCGACGGCCATCGAGACGCCGAGGATCGCGTTCGCGCCGAGCTTCGACTTGTTCGGTGTGCCGTCGGTCTTGAGGAGGACGGAGTCGATCGCCGGCTGATCGAGCGCGTCCATCCCGACGATCGACGGACCGAGCGTCTTGTTGACGTTCGCGGCCGCCTTCTCGACCCCCTTGCCCAGCCAGCGCTTCTTGTCGCCGTCGCGGAGCTCGATCGCCTCGTGCTCGCCGGTCGACGCGCCGCTCGGGACGGCGGCGCGACCGCGCCCGCTCTCCGTCTGGACCTCGACCTCGACGGTGGGGTTGCCGCGGGAATCCAGGATCTGCCGAGCGTAAACCGCCGTAATCTCGCTCATTCGTCCACCGTCTCCTTCGCCTTGGCGCTGCCCCTTACCACGGGCGGCGTGCCTTCGCACGCGAACAACGGAGCAGAGGGCGGCGCGGCCGGGGGCCCTAGCGGCTGCGCAGCAGCCGCGTCCGGGAGCCCGGCGGCGCGGAAGACGTCCTGGAAGAACGCGCGCACGTCGTCGATCGCCGCCGTGCGCCGCGCCGGAGGGAGCCCCGCGAGGAGCGCGCGGCCGTAGCCGCGCGTCACGATCCGCCGGTCGAGGATGGCGACGATCCCCGCGTCCTTCTGCGATCGGAGGAGGCGCCCGAAGCCTTGTTTCAGCGTCAGCGCCGCGACGGGCACCGTGTATTGCGAGAACGCGTTCCCCCCTTCGCGCTCGATCTCGGCGCACCGCGCGGCGACGACCGGGTCGGTCGGGACGGCGAACGGGATCTTGTCGATGACGACGAGGCGGAGCGCGTGCCCCGGGACGTCGACCCCCTCCCAGAAGCTCATCGTGGCGACAAGGACCGCGTCGCCCGCGGCGCGGAACCGGTCGAGGAGGAGCTGCTTCGGCGCCTCGCCCTGCACGAGGACCGGCTGGCGGAGGCGCGGCGCGAGCGCCGCGTGGAGCGCGCGCATCGCCCGCGCCGACGTGCACAGGACGAACGCGCCGCCACCCGTGACAGAGACGAGCTCGACGATCCGCTCGACCGCCGCGCGCTCGAAACCCTCCTGGTTGGGATCGGGGAGGTCGCGCGGCAGATAGAGGAGCGCGCGGCGCTGGAAGTCGAACGGCGAATCGACGACGAGCTCGCGCGCGTGCGGCGGCGCGCCGAGCCTCCGCCGCGCGAAGTGGAACGTCGTCCCTGTCGCGAGCGTCGCGCTCGTGCAGACGACGGCGGGGACGCGATCGAAGAGCCCCTCGCGGAGCGTCGGCCCGAGGTCGATCGGGCTCGCGCCGAGCGACACGCTCCGCTCGCGCACCTCGATCCACGCGACGCGCGCCGGCGCGTCGTCGCCGTCGTGCGAGGCGCCCCGCACGATCTCGCGGAGGTCGCGCCGGAGATCGTGCGCGCGGCGCGCCACGAGGCCCACCGCTTCGTCGGCGGTGCGCGGCTCGGCGAACGCGGCGAGCGCCTCGAGGCACCCGTCGAGCTTCGCGAAGCGCGCGAGCGTATCCGGCCGGAAATCGCTCGGCGCGAGCGCGCGGCGCGGCTCGCTCGACGCGGGGAACGACGCGAAGAACGCGTACCCCGCCTCCTCGACGAGCTCGAGGATCGGCCGCGCCTGGGTGCCGCCCGCGCCTTTCTCGATCCCGCCCGCCTGGAACGCGCGGCGCGCGTCGCGGACGAGCGCCTCGACGCGCGCGCTCGACGCGCGCACGCCGAAGAACGTGGTCGCGACGTCCTCGAGCTGGTGCGCCTCGTCGAAGATCACCGCGTCGTACGGCGGGAGGACGGTGGCATAGTCGCCGCCGCGCCCGCGGCCGCGCCGGAGCGCGAGGTCGGCGCAGAAGAGGTGGTGGTTCACGACGACGATGTCCGCCGCCTCGGCCTCGCGCTTCATCCGCGTGACGAAGCACGCGTCGAAGTATTTGCAGGTCGCACCGATCCGCGTCTCGGTGGACGACACCACCTCGCGCCACGCCGGCGAGTCCTCGGCGAGCGCCGAGAGCTCGGCGCGGTCCCCGGTCTCGGTGGCGAGGGCCCACCGCTCGACGGCGGCGAGGTCGCGCGCGAGGATCGCGCCGTGCGCGACGCGCGCCTCCTCGAACCTCCGCTTGCATAGGTAGTTACCGAGGCCCTTCATCATCGCCGCGCGGAAGCGCACCCCGTGCTGCGCGAGGATGTCGGCGCAGAGCGGGAGGTCGCGCGCGGTGATCTGCTCCTGGAGCGCGCGCGTCGCGGTGGAGACGACGACCTTCTTCCCCGAGAGGATCGCCGGCAGGAGGTACGCGAGGGTCTTCCCCGTCCCCGTCCCGGCCTCGACGAAGAGCGGCTGATCGTCGTGCAGCGCCGCCTCGACGGCCTCGGCCATCGCGAGCTGCCCCTCGCGCTCCTCGTACCCGGTCGCGAGGTGGGCCGCCGCGATTCCGGCCGCGGGCGCGCGGCTCAGGGGAGATCCGGGACCGAGGACGGACGCGACCCGCACCGCGTCTACGTACACCAGCTGGCCGCAAATTTCGCGTTCCCCGGGGGCGCGTTGCTACCATGATCCACGGAAGATTCATCGCGTGAGTGCCACACCGCCCCCGAGACCGGGACGCCCCTCGGCGACCACGGCGCGCCCGCCGGCGCGCGGCGCCGCTGCGGAACCGGCGCCGCCGGCCCCGGAGAGCGCGCCGGCGGTGGAGCTCCGGCTCGCGATCGGGCGCGACGGCCTCGGCCTCGAGCTCGGACGCCCCGTCGCGCTCGGGCCGCTCCTCGTGACCGAGCTCGCGGTCCGCCTCCCGAACGTCCGCTTCCCGCTCGACGTCTCGGGCGGCGTCTCGCGCTTCCGGCACCGCCGCGGCGACCTCTCGCGCGTCGCCGTCGAGCTCCGCGCCGCCGATCTCGCGCGGTGGGCCGCGCCGCGCTGGCGCGGGATCCTCGGCGCCGGCCCGGTGGAGGTGTGGCTCGGCGTCGGACGAGGGACCGCCACCGTCGCGTTGATCGACGGCGCGCGCGTCCTCGCGTTCGACGTCGTCGCCGAAGCGGCGGACGACGAGCTCCGCCTCGCGGTGACCGAGGCGCGCGGGAGCGAGCTCCCGGCGCCGGCCACCGCGCTCGCCGCGGCGGCGATGGACGCGGCGATCGGCGCCATCGCGCGCCGCGAAGGGAGCCTCTTCATCGTCTCCGGATCCCTCGCGCGCCTCGCTCGCGCCATCCTCCCCGACGCGGGCGCGCGCACGCCGTCGACCGCCGGCGTCCACTGGACCGGGATCGCCGGCGCGGACGACGCGTGGCTCCTCTACGCGGCGGAGGGGGGCATCCGCGCCGAGCCGACGCCGCGCGCCGCCGCCACGCGGGAGGCGTGCCTCATCGCGCGCGCCGCGGACGACGTGCGCTTCGCGCGGGCGTTCGACGCGGCCCGCGCGCTCGACGTCGCTTCGCTCGAGCGCGCGCCGCGCCACCCGGAGATCTGCCGGCGGATCGCCGAGATCGACGCGCACGCAGGCGGGCGCGCCGAGGCGGCGCTCGCGACGCTCGCCGAGGCGGAGCGGCCTCCGCGCGTCGCCATCCTCCGCGGCGAGCTCCTCGCCGAGAGCGGCGACAAGGACGGCGCGATCGCGGCGTTCCTCGCCGCGGGCGACGAGGAGGTCGTCCCCGCGCTCTCGGCGCGCGCGTACGAGCGCGCCGCGGCGATCGCGTCCGGCCCGGACGAGGCGATCGTCGCGCTCGACCGCGCCGTCGCGCGCGCGCCTTCGATCGCGCGGATCCGGTGGGCGCGCGTCGCGAGCCGCCTCGCGCTCGGGCGGATCGAGGACGCGCGCGCCGACATCGAGCACCTCGAGGCGCAGGCGCGCGGATCGAAGGCGCGCTTCGACGTGTGGTGGCGCGCCGGCGCCGCGTGGCGCGCGGCGGGCCTCGTGGTCGACGCGGCGCCGCTCTTCGAGCGCGCGCTCCGCTTCGTCCCGGACGACCCGGACGCGCTCCGCGGCCTCGGCTCCGCGCTCGTCGAAGAGGGGCGAAGGGAGCGCGGCGTCCTCCTCCTTGCGCGCGCCGTCGAGCTCGCCGAACGGCGCGGCCTCGACGTCCACGCGCACGTCGTCGAGCTCGCGCGCGCGCTCGCCGAGCGGATCGCCGATCGCCCCGCGGCGATCGCGCGCCTCCGCGCCATCCCCGCCGATGCGCGCGAGGCCGCCGACGCGCGCGCGCTCGAAGGCCGGTGGCGCGCCGAGCTCGGCGACCTCGCCGGCGCGTCGCTCGCGTTCGCGCGCCTCCGCGAGCGCGCCGAGACGTTCGCCGACAAGGCGGTCGACGACGCGACGCGACGCGCGCTCGTCGGCTACCTCGCGGAGGCGGCGCGCTTCGAGCGCGACGTCCAGCGCGACCGCCTGGCCGCGCAGCGCCACCTCGCCGCCGCGCTCCGCCTCTCGCCGCGCGACGTCGCGATCGGCGACGCATACCGCGCCGTCGGAGCCGAGATCGCCCAGGCCGCGCGCGATGAAGCCGCGCCCCCCGCGCCGTCCGCGACGATGGCCGCGCCGCCCTCCGCCGCGCCCGCACCTTCATGGGAAAGGGGGCCGGGCGCAGCGGCCGCCGCCCACGGTCTCGGCCTCGCCGAGCGCGAGGCGCGCGTCGACGAGCTGACGCGACGGATGCAGCTCGACCCGACGGACGACGCGGTGGCCGACGAGCTCACCGCGCACCTCCTCGATCTCGGGCGCAGCCACGAGCTCCTCGCGCTCCTCTCGGCGCAGATCGAAGACGCGCCGGCGGAGCGGCGCGCGGCGCTCGTCCCGAAGCGGGTCGCCGTCCTCGAGCGGCTCGAAGCCGACGCGCGCGCGCGCGGCGACGCCGCCGAGGCCGATCTCTTCGCCGCCCTCCGCGACGCGCTGCCGCCGGACTAGCGGCCGCGCGCGGCGGTCACCCCGTCTGCGAGCGGACGACCTTGCACTGCGCCATGCCGGCCGCGAACGACGAGCCGCACGCAAGCGCGCGGAAGAACTCGGACGTCGTCTTGATCGCGAGCGGGCCGGCGCCGGCCACGTAGTCGAGCGCGACGGTGCCGTCGTACGCGAGCCACGCGAGGAGCGACGCCGTCTGGAACGCCCACGGCCACATCAGGAGGCCGCCGCGCATCGCCAGCGCCGTCAGCATCACCGGCGCGATGAACCAGAGCGACAGGATATCGCCCGCGTCCGACGCGAGCGACACCCACGCCCTCTCCTGCCCGCGCCCGAGCGCCTGTACGTCGAAGAACGCGGCGTAGAGCGCGAGCGACGTGACGAGGAGCGCCGTCAACGTGAACGCGGTCCGCTTGCCGCGCGCCGAACCGGGAAGGTCGATCTGCGCGACGCGCCACGTGCACGCGAAGAACCACGAGCCGGCGATCGACAACAGGTTCGCCACCGTGACGATCACCGTGCGGATCCCCTCGGCGCGCGGCCCGAGCGCCGCCCCCACCGCGGGGATGATCGTCAGATCGCGGACGAGGAGGAGCAGCATGCACGCGCCGACGAGCCCCCACGCGCGACGCAAATAGTCGCCACGCTCGAACGCGGCGGCGGCGGCCATGCATCCGAAGAGGGCGAGCAGCTTCACCGCCTCGACCTCGACGCGGAAAAAGATCGTACGCGCGACTTCGGCCTCGATCGCGGCGACGCCGACGAGGACGACCGCGCCGAGGGCGATCGGAACGGCCGCAAGCGAGCGAAACGTCACAGCCCGAGCTCCTTCGACATCTCGCGGAGCACGACCTCGCACCGGGCGCGCCCGACGAACGTTCGGAGCATCGGGCGGAGCACGGTCTGGAGCTGGGGTACGTCGGCCAGCGTCAGCGTCTCCGGGCCCCGGCCGAGCGCTTTCAGCGCGAACGTCTTGACCGCGACGCGCCCCGTGTGTGGCCCCAAGTACACGGCCAAGATCCCGCTGATGCGCTCGGCGATCGGGTTCGGGGCGGCCACGTCACGGTCGAGCTTAGCGCGAAGGGGGAAGAAGCTCACCTACCTGTCGCCGATTCGACGAAGTCCGTCGACAAAGAGGGTCGGCGCCCCCACCTGGTCGGGCGCCCACCCCCCACGGGCGCCGCTCACGCCGTCGCGAGCGCGTCCTCGACGTCGTGGAGCGCGATCTCGACGTCGCTCGGCAGGAGGCCGCACGCGCTCGCGATCCGCTCGAGCACCGACCGCTCGTCGGCGCTCACGTTCTGCGATGCGCGCGCGAGGAGCGCCGCGATCCGCAGGACCTCGTGCGCGTGACTGCGCTTCGTCACTTGCCGGCCGACCGCGGCGATCCGCCGATCCATCCCGTCCTCGTGGAGTTGATCGTCCAGATCGCTCACGAGCGCGGTCACGTGCTTTGGCGCGACCGTCCCGCCGCACGCCGCCGTCACGACGCGTTCGAACGTGCTGCGCTCCTCTGCGTCGACGACGCCGTCCGCGGCCGCGACCAGGTACGCGGCCTCGACGATCGCCTCGAAGAGCGCGACGGCCACGGGATCGAACCCCGTAGGCACGGTGGCGTCGGCGTCGGGCTGAGCCCCGTACGATGCTGCGGCCAACGACAGGATCGACCCGGTGAGATCGCGCTCGGACGACTCTCGCACGTTCGTGCGCGCGATCTTCGCGAGCAAGCTGATCTTCTCGTCGGTACGCATGGGATTGCGAGGTTGAGTCTATCAAAAGCCGCGGCCCACCGAAGAACTTGTGGGCCTCTTCGACGCGGGGTGCGCCAGGGATCACTCGGCGAAGCGTCGCGAGCTCCTGCCGTTTCTCGACCGTGCGACACGGCTCACCCGCGCCCCCAAGGTGGTCCTGGGGCAAGCGATCCCAGTGCGCGCGCGAGAATTCAGAGCGGCTGCGTGAGGAAAAGCTCGTACTTCCCGTTGGCGTCGGTGGTGGCTTCGCCGATCTCGAGGGGGTTCCGGCTCGGGATCGTGTAGTACGCGCGGACGCGCGCCCCCTGGAGCGGGCGGCTCCCGCTCGGATCGAAGAGCGTCCCCCCCTCGTCGACCGGGAGCGGGACGGTGATCTTGCCCAGGTCCACGGCGTCGCCCGCGATGACGATCGGGACTTTGCTCCCCGGGATCGACGTCGCGACCACCCACGGGAAGCGGCTCCCCGGGAGCGGCTTGATCGTGACGTCGTAATACCCGGGATCGACGGGGAGACGGTACGTGCCTCCCGGCCCGGTCGTCGTCCGTGCGACGCGGGCGACGCGCGCGAGCGGATGATCCGGGTCGAACGGCGTCGGCGTCGGCGTCGCGACGACGTCCGCCCCGACGAGCGGCCGATCGTCGGCGAGGACGACGAGCCCGGTGATCTGGCTCTGCGGCGCGACCGACACGCTCTTCCCGCCCTGCACGCTCTCCCCGCTCACCTCGAAGCGCGGGACGAGCGTCGTCGCGACCTCGGCGTGGCCGAGCGGGACGACCGCGACCTCGTACACCCCCTCGAACAGATCGACCGAGAAGTCCCCGGACGCGTCGGCGAACGCCGTCGCGCGGTATCGGATCGGCGTGTTCGGGATCGACGACGCGAGCGGCTCGGTGCTCCGGAAGATCAGCTCCGCGGCCACCGCCTCGCCGGTGGTCGTGAGCACGCGGCCCGACACGTGACGCGCCGGCTCGACCCGGGGATACGTGATCGACCGCGGGATCACGGGCGCCTTGGGGAAGCCGAGCTCCGGCGCCACCACGCCGCGCGGCGGCGCGAGGACGAGCTCGATCTTCGTCTCGCTCGCGTCGCGGCTCGTGTAGAGCAGGACGGTCTCGGGGCCGGCGAGCGTCCGGATCGCGGAGACGCGCCGCTGCGACGGTCGATCGTAGAGCGCGGCGGTCCAACCGGCGAGGCTCGGACCGTCGCTCGCAACGTCGAACGTCTGGTCGTCCGAGACCGGATCGATATGGTCGTACACGTAGTGGTCGGTGCCGAACTGCGACGGGAAGATCTGGAGGCTGCGCGTGGACGGCGGGAACGCGTCGTCGAACGGCGGGTCCGGCGTCACGTACCGCAGGTACAGGCCCGGCTGCAGCGAAACCACCCAGCCGATCGGGGGCGTGCCGCCCGGCCCGGGCGGGCTGCCGGCGGTGGAGGGGAAGTCGTCGCCGACGATCGCGCGGCCGAAGAGCGACGGGAGCGGCAGCGCGACGTCGGCGGCGAGGACGATCCCCTTCGCGTCGTCGCCCGACCGCGCCGGCGCGAGCGGCCGGTACTCGACGTGCGCCGGGATCGACGTCTTCTGACCAGGGACGCCGTGCAGGCTCCGTCCGACGGCCGCCTCCTGACTCTCGGTCGCGGCGAGGCTGCCGCTCACGAGACTCAGGCCGGGGATGCTGCCGCACCGCGGCGCGCCCGCGCACCGCGCGACGGGGCGCTGCTGGTCCGTCCGTGGCGTGAAGGCCACCGTGGTGCCCGGGATCGCGGTCGTGTCGGGGCCCGAGACGACGAGCGAGTACTCGAGCGTCACGTGGAGCGCGCAGAAGCCGCTCTGACATACGGCCGTCGTCGGTTGCCGGTACGCGCTGCAGTCGCGCGAGGTGCAGTCATTCACCGGGATCGCGCTCGGCGGGGCGTCGACCGCGCCGGAGCACGCGGCGAACACGAGCGCGGCGGCGATCGCGGCGCTCCGCCCGCGCCCTCCGCGGCGCCGCGGCCGGCCTCGATCGGGCGACCCGCCCGCCGTCATGGGTCCCCCGAGGCTTCGGGTGGAGCATCGGGCGGGAACGCGCCGTCCGCGCCGACCCCACCCTCGAACACCGTGCACCCGTCGAGGCTGCCGTTCGGCGTATAGAACCAGGTGATCGAGTCGGCCCCCGCCGGATCCGCGACGTGCGGAGAGACGAAGCTCAATGCCACCATGAACTCGATCCGATGGCAGCCGGCGCCGATCGAGTCGGGCGAAATGGTGAACGGGATCGTGAGAACGTCCGGGTGACCTTGCCCCCCGGTCACGGTGTCACCGAGGCGCGGGTTGTTCGTGGTGTTGAGCGACGGCTCGTAGTCGATGAACATCGCCCACTGGAAGTCGGCCGTCGGGTCGGCGATCTCGACCGGCACCTTGAACCCGTCGGGCGGGAGCTCGCCGAGGGGGCGCGACGACGGCGGCGTGGCCGATTCGCGGATGATCGTCGGGCGGCGGAGCGGCGGCTTCGGCGCCTCCACGGGCGGATCGGCGATGATGCACGACGCGAGCGCGACCGCGCCCAGGGCGGCGATCGACCCGCCCGCGACGGCGGCGAGAGACCGCGCGGCGCTCGCCACTCCGGGGCGTGGACGAGGCCTCATGACCGCGAGAGGCGCCGGCGGCCGGGGACGACCGACTCGCGCGCCCCTCCCCAGCGCGCATCGGCGTACTCGGGGCTGACCGCGAGGCGAAGGAGATCGGCGACCGGCGGGTGGCGCGCGGCGAACGCGGCGAGCGAGTCGCGCTCGATCGCCGCGACGTCGATCCGCTGCTCGGCGAGGTACGCCCGGACGGCGTGCCCGGCGTCGCCCGAGGCGAACATCGCCAGGCGGCGCCCGTTGTGCCGCGCGCGCTCGGCGAGGTGCTCGTAGTCCGCGCGCGGCACGACGCGGAGGAGCTCGCGGAGCCGCTGCTGCGTGTCCGGCGGGAGCACGTCGGCGAGCGCCTCCGCGGTGCGGCGGCTGAGGCCGTCGAGGTCGCGCGCGTACTCGGCGGGGCCGAACGCGGCGAGGACCGCGCGCCACGCGCTCCGCGCCTCGCGCTCGCCGAGGCCGAGGAGGAGCACGTGCGGAGAGAGCGCCGCGGAGATCGCCTCGCCGAGCGCGTGCAGCGCCGCCGCGCCGTGCACCGCGGGATCCCCGATGACGAGCGGTGTCGCGGGCATGCGCAGCGCGACGCCGCCCGCGGGCCGTTGCGGGCCGGCGCGGACGAGGAGCGGCGTGGGCGGGAGATCGAGGAGCCTCATGAGCGCTTCGTGCGCGCGCGCAAGGTGGACCAGATGCGCTGGCGCCACCGACGCCTGGGAGCCGGAACGGCCGGCGCGGATCTCGGCGACCTCGTGACCGTAGCTCGCCGGATCGCGCTCGAAAAGAGTCGAGCCCGCCTCCCAGATCCACGCGAGCGCGTCGATCGGTGGATCGCTCGGGCAAAGGAGAGGGAGGAGCCCCGGCTGCGCCGCCTGGTCCTCGAGCGGGGGCGGCTCGACCGGCTCCGCCCCGCGGTCGAACGCGCGGAGGACGTGCTCGACGGCGCCCGCGTACGCCGCGTCGTGATCGGCGATCGCGGCGGCGCGGAGCGCCTCGAGGCGCGACATGTCGCCGGGGGCGAGATCGGCCTGGAGACGGCGCACGCGCAGGAGGTCGGTGGAGAGCGAAGGCCGCCCCGACATCGCCACGAGCGACGCGAGGTCGTCGCCCGCCTCGAGCGATCCGTCGACGAGCGCCTCCCACAGAACCGCCTCCGCGGCCCGAGGCGCGCCGCGCCCGCGGTGAGCCTCGGCGAGCGCGCGGCGCGCCGCCACCCGATCGTGGACGGTCGGGGCGTGCCGCACCGCGATCTCGAGATCCGTGATCCCGTAGAGACCGCCTTGCCGGGTCGTGGCGCTGATCGTCATCGACGAGGAGTGCGGCCCGGACGACGGCGGGCCGCCGCGCGCCGACGAAGGCGGACCGCCGCGCGAGAGCGAAGGATCCGATGGCGCCGGCGCCGGGAGGATCGGCGGGCGCGGCGGGAGCTCGATCGGGACCGTGGGCTCGGCGAGCGCGGCGATGTCGCCGAGGATCTCCGCGCGGATCGGCCCCACCGCCGTCTCGAGCGCCTGGGAGAGCGCGGCGCGCGCGCGGTCGGCGTCGCCGAGCGCGAGCGCGACGCGCGCGACCCGCTGGAGCCCCGCCGCGCGCGCCTCGTCGTCGAATACGACGTCTCCGAGGAGCGCCGCGGCCGCGTCGTGACGCTCGCATTGGATGGCCACCTCCGCGGCGTGGAGCGCGACCGCGCCGCGCGCGCGGAAGCCGAGCAGGTTCCCGGCGAGCGCCACCTGGAAGAGCGAGACGGCGCGCTCCGGCTCGCCCGCGACGGCGAGGCGCTCGGCGAGCGCGAGCGCGACCAGGGGCTGTTCCCCCGCCTCGCGGAGCGCCCCTTCGAGGCGCGTGAGCGCGACGTCGTGCTCACCGAGGACGCCCAGCGCCTCGGCGACGAGGAACGCGCGCAGCGCGGCGTCTTCCGGCGCGAGCTCGCCCTCCACCATCCGGAGCTGGGCCAGCGTGTTCTGCGCGTCGGCGATCGACCCCGGGCCGCGCAGCCGATACTCGAGCCCGCGCGCGAAGAGCTGCGCGGACGCGCGCGACGGATCGGCGGCGGCCGCGCGCTGCGCGCGGCGGAGGGACCCATCGGCGTCGCCGGCGCGCCCGGCCGCCTGCGCGGCCTCGACCCACATATCGCTCGTGGATCGCGGGTCGGGCGCGCCGACGTCCGCGAGCGCCTCGAGCGCGTCGCCGAGCTCGGCGTCGTCGACGAGGGCGCGCGCGAGCTCGACGCGGAGCTCGAGCACCTGCATCGACGGCGCGCCGTCGCGCGCGAGGATCGTCCTCACGGTGCGGTACGCGCCGGCGTCGTCGCCGGCGTCGCGGAGCGCCAGCGCCGCGCGGAGCTCGAGATCGCCCTGCGTCTGCGGACCGCTCGCGAGCTCGGCGAGGTGGTTCCACAGCGGGACGGCGCGGAGCGTCTGACCGGTCCGCTCGTAGAGATCCGCGAGGTAGCGGAGCGCCCCCTCGTGGTCCGGCCATTCGCCGACGAGCGCCTCCAGCTCGGCGCACGCCTCGGCCGCGCGGCCGAGGCGTTGCTCGAGGATCGCAGCGCGGCGGAGGAGGACCACGCGGCGCGCGTCGCGCTCCTCCGGCATGCCCGCGAGGCGCGCCGCGCGATCGGCCAGGTGAGCGGCGAGGCGCTGGTAGTCGCCCGACGCCGCGATGAGCTCCTCGAGCGTGCGATCGGCCTCCGCGTCGTCCGGCGCCAGCGCGAGGAGCTCGCGGAGCGCCGCCTCGGCGGCGCTCCGCTCGCCGGCTTCGTCGAGCGCGCGCGCGAAGCGGCGGAGCACCGCGGGGCGCGCCGCGGGGTCGACGCGCTCCGCGAGCTCGCGGAGCGCAGAGACACGCGCCGCGCCGTCGCCCGCGAGGTCCGCGGCGCGCTCGAGCGCGCTCCAGCGCTCGAGCGCGTCGGGGGCGAGCCGCGCCGCTTCGCGCGCGGCGGCGAGCGCCGCCGCGGCGTCGCCCGCCTCCTCGCGGAGCTGCGCGAGGTCGGCCCACGCCGCCGCCCGCTCCGCGGGCGGCAGCGTGGTGTCCTCGGCGTCGCGCGCGAGGCGTTGATCGCGCGGGAGGCCGCCGTAGGCGGCCTCCCGCGCGGCGCGAAGCTCCGCGGCGAGATCCGCCGCCTCGTCGGCCGGGAGGAGCTCCGCGGCGCGCGCGGCGTCCTTCGCGGCCGACGCGAAGTCGCCCGCGGCGATCCGCTCGCGCGCGCGCTCGCGGAACGCGGCGCCGCGCTCGTCGGGCGGCGCGCGCCGATCGAGACGCGCGAGGAGCTCCGGATCGGCGAGGGAGCGCGCCGCCTCGTCCGCTGCGCGGACGAGCGCGGCGTCGTCGGGGTCCTTCTCCGCCGCGTACACGACGAGACGGTCCGCGAGCGCGGCGTCGCCGCGCTCGCGGACCACCGCGGCGAGGAGGGTGAGCGCGCCCGCGCCGACGTTCGAGTACGGGCGCTCGATCCGCTCGAGCGCCCGCGCGACGAAGACGGCGGCGCCGCCGCTCGCGGCGAGCGCCGCCGCGAACGGGACGAGCCGCGCGTACTCCTCGAGGTCGGCGTCGGCGTC
>Ga0070689_100001711_pt1 | contig 14023 bp, 9 predicted proteins | sample KBSS23HmetaG_FD_64669 | JGI IMG/M metagenome (GOLD analysis project Ga0070689, IMG submission 64669) | Switchgrass rhizosphere microbial communities from Kellogg Biological Station, Michigan, USA - KBS S2-3H metaG | ecosystem: Host-associated > Plants > Roots > Rhizosphere ...
ACCTTCCCGACGTCAAGGAGCGGTTTGCAACGATTGGTTTCGATCCGACCTTGAGCTCCCCCGCCGAGCTGACCGCTCACATGAAGGCGGAGACCGACAAGTGGTCCAAAGTGGTGCGCGAGGCCAGCATCAAGATCGAATGAGCGAAGATATCGAGGTCGACGTTCTGGTCGCCGGCGCTGGTGCCGCCGGCATGACCGCGGCGCTGGCCTGCGTGCTGCGAGGCCTCGACGTCGTGCTCTGCGAGAAGTCATCGCAGGTCGGCGGCACCACCGCGACCTCCGCCGGCACGATCTGGGTGCCGGGAACGACGCAGGCGCGCGAGGCTGGATTCGCCGACGATATTCCCGAGGCGCGCCGCTACCTCGATTCGATCATCGGTCCGGCTTCGGACGGCCGCCGCGAAGCGTATCTGACCACCGGCCCCGAGCTGGTCGATTATCTCGCGCAAAACAGCGAAGTGAAGTTCTCGCTCTACGCGAGGCATCCCGACTATCTGTCGAACCGCCCCGGCACCACATTGGCAGGCCGGGCGCTGGCGCCGCTGCCGTTCGACGGCCGCTTGCTCGGTGCGGATTTCGCGAAGCTCCGTGCCCCGATCGGCGAGTTCATGGCGCTTGGCGGCATGATGATCGGCCGCGACGACATCGAGCCGCTGGCCCGGCCGTTTGAATCGCTGGCGAATTTTCGTCGCGCGTTGTCGCTGTTGTGGCGACACGCCACCGACCGCCTGCGTTATCGTCGCGGCACCCGGCTCCTGATGGGCAATGCGCTTGCCGCTCGGCTGTTCTATAGCCTGCGTCAGCGCATGGTACCGGTTTGGCTCAATGCTTCGGTGCGTGAATTGACCACTGCGGACGGCCGAATCACCGGCGCGGTGCTTGCGGTCGATGGCGAAACCCGTCGCGTCACCGTGCGGTGCGCGGTCGTTCTGGCGACCGGCGGATTTGGCGGAAGCGTCGAGCGGCTCAACGAATATGTCCGCCCGCCGCTCCAGCATGCGGTCGCCTTCGCGGGCGCACGGGGCGAGGGCATAACCGTGGCGCGTGCGGCCGGCGCCGCCGTCGAGGACGATCACGCGCAGCCCGCGTTCTGGACGCCGGTGTCGGAGACCGGATGGCTCGCCGGCGGACGCGGCGCCTATCCGCACCTGGCACTCGACCGCGCCAAGCCCGGTCTGATCGCTGTAAACGCCGCGGGCCGGCGCTTCGTCGACGAGGCCGTGTCGTATCACGAGTTCGTCGTCGGCATGCATCGCTCGCATGAAACGGTGCCGACGATCCCGGCTTGGCTAATCTGCGACCGCGCCTTCGTCGAGCGCTACGGCCTCGGCCGCGTGCCGCCGGGAGAGCGCAGCTGGCGCAAGCTGATCGCGAGCGGATATCTGGTCGAGGCGGATACACTCGATGCGCTTGCAGCGAAGATCATGGTCGATGCGACGGGCTTGCGCGACAGCGTCGCGCGCAACAATCGCTATGCGGAGACCGGAAACGACGACGACTTCGGCAAGGGCTCGACCGATTTCGACCGCCACAACGGCGATTCCGGTCATAAGCCTAATCCTTGCGTCGGGCCAATCGGATCAGGGCCATACTACGCGATGGCGGTCTATCCCAGCACGCTCGGCTCCAGCGTTGGGCTGAAGACCGACGCCGATGGTCGCGTGCTATCCGCGAGGGGCGCACCGATCCCAGGTCTCTACGCCTGCGGCAATGACATGGCTTCGATCATGCGCGGCCACTATCCGGGCCCCGGCATTACGCTCGGCCCGGGCATGGTGTTCGCCTATCGCGCCGCAATGGCGATCGCCAAGGCCTGAGGGGGCGTTTACGTGCAACGGTGTGGCAGCAATAGAAATTATTTCACGGTCATCTTGTAGGTATTTATGACCTGTTGGCCTGCGCTATTTATCGCCTCAACAACAATTTCGTCCGCGCCTTTGTAATCCTGCGAGGGAACGTACTCCAATGTTTTCGATTTGATTGATTTTCCATTGCATGATGACCGGACATTGTCTTTTCCATAGGTCATGACAGTTGTTTCATCGCGCAAAGTTGCCTTGCCATGTTCGGGCTGCTTTGAAATTGACACTTCGATCCAGTCCTCAGGCTGACAATTTAGTTTTACCGCGTAATAGTACCCCAATCTCGTTTTCCTGCCCGAGACTGCAAATCTGTCGTAGGTAGTTTCGCGATTGGGATTGGAATTTAGATTTTGATTTCTGACGATGGTGTCAACGAGATTTTGCGAATCTTGACTCGATGCAATATCAATCGACCCGACTGTCACCGAGGCTGCGACCAGCAACGGTGCCCGAAAGCCCTTAGCGAACGACATAGCCTTGTCTCCATCGTTAATGAGTGCCCGCGTCAACTCGCGGTCCGTTGCCTGCTGCACGCGTGCGTGGTCTTCCGGCGAATTGGATTCCAATTACAATCAATGCGCGAGTCTATGGAGTTTTCGCATTTCGTCTAGCGGGGTTGCGGGGTCTATTTTAGGTTCGCCGAAGCGGCAACCAGGCTTTGCCGCAAGGACAGGTTGCCCGCTTCAGCGTCAATGGCGAACTGCTCTAGTGGTGGTCTTTACTGACCGCGTTTTGCCGCCTGAATCGCCTGCCAGACGCGATAGGGCGTGCACGGCGTGTCGATGTGGCGGATGCCATAGACCGACAGCGCGTCGACGATGGCGTTGACGCCGGCCGACAGCGAGCCGACGGTGCCGGCTTCGCCCGCGCCCTTGACGCCGAGCGGATTGGTTGGCGTCGGCACCGGGTTGTCCTCGATGGTGACCGAGCAGAAGTTCTCCGCGCGCGGCATGGCGTAGTCCATGAACGAGCCGGCAATGACCTGGCCGGTCTGTGGGTCGTATGCCTTGTCCTCCATCAGCACCTGGCCCATGCCCTGGGCGATGCCGCCCATGATCTGGCCCTTCACCAGCATCGGATTGATGACGGTGCCGACGTCGTCGACCACAGAGTAGCCGACAAGCTCGGTCGTGCCGGTGTCGGGATCGATCTCGACCTCGCAGACATGGGCGCCGTTCGGGAAATTGCCGGAATGGGCGCGATAGGTCGCAGTCTCGTAAAGGCCAGGCTCCATGCCGCGCGGCAGCTTCTCCAGCCGGAAGGCAGCCTTGGCGACCTCGTGGATACCGAGGCCGCGGTCGGTGCCGGCGATGGTGAAGCGGCCCTCCTTGAACTCCATGTCGGCTTCCGACGCTTCGAGAATATGCGCCGCGAGCTTCTTGCCCTTGGCGATGATCTTGTCGCTGACCATGACGATGGCGCCGCCGCTCATGGTGGTTGAGCGTGAGCCGCCGGTGCCCATGCCGAAGGCCACCGCGTCGGTGTCGCCCTGGATGAACTTGATCGAGTCCGGATCGACACCGAGGCGGTCCACCAGCATCTGGGTCTGGATCGTGTTGTGGCCCTGGCCGTGCGAGATCGAGCCGGAAACGAACGTCATGCCGCCGAGCGGATCAAAGCGGATCTCGGCGGTCTCGATGGTCGGATCGGCGGCCTGCTCGATGGTGTTGGAGATGCCAATGCCGCGGAGCTTGCCACGCTTGGCCGCCTCCTTCCGCCGCGCCTCGAAGCCCCCCCAGTCGCCGAGCTTCATGGCGCGATCCATGTTCTCCTCGAAGCGGCCGCTGTCGTAGGTGAACGTGAGCGGCGTCTTGTAAGGCATGGCTGACGGCGGAATGGTGTTGCGCCGACGCAGCTCCGCCGGGTCGATCTTCATCTCGTCGGCGGCGATGTCGATCAGCCGCTCGATCATGTAGGACGCCTCGGGCCGGCCGGCGCCGCGGTAGGGCGACGTGCAATGGGTGTTGGTCAGCATGCCGGAGATGGCGACGTGCAGCGCTGGCGTGGTGTAGACCCCGCAGACCGTGCCGATGTTGACCACCGGCGGCATGGCGCCGCGAAACGACACGAACGCGCCCAGGTTGCCGAAGCTGCGGATGCGCACGCCGAGAAACTTGCCGTCCTTGTCGAGCGCCAGCGCCGCGTCGACGATATTGTCCCGGGCGTCGTCGTCGCTGATATGCGCTTCGTTTCGCGTGCAGGTCCATTTCACCGGCCGGCCGACGCGGCGCGCCGCCCACAGCATCAGAATGATTTCCGGGTAGACCGAACCGCGCAGCCCGTAAGAGCCGCCAATGTCGCCGGTGATCAGCCGGAGCTGGGCCTCCGGGATGTTCATTGTGGTCTCGGCGATGGCGTTGCGGAACAGCCAGGGCCGCTGGAAGCCGCAATGCAGCGTGTAGCGGCCGGTGCCGCGGTCATATTCGCCGGTGACACCGCGCGGTTCGAGCGTGTTGGCGGTGACGCGGTTGATGACGAGGCGCTGCTCGATCACGTGCGCAGCCTTGGCGAACGCCGCGTCGGTCGCGGCCTTGTCGCCGGCCTGATAGAAATAGGCCTCGTTGTTCGGGCAGTCGTCGTAGAGCTGCGGTGCGCCGGGCTCGAACGCCTCGCGCGCCGACACCACCGCGGGGCGCGGCGCATAGTCCGCCTCGACGCGCTCGGCGGCATCGCGGGCGAGATCAAGCGTGTCGGCGACGACGACGGCGACCGGATAGCCGACATGGAGCGCACGGTCGACGGCGATCGCCGGCCGGTGCGGCAGGTACATCGCGCTGCCGTCGCGCTTCTTGTAGGGCGCCATCGACGGCATCGTGCCAAGGCCGTCGGCCTCGTATTCCCTTCCGGTCAGCACCGCCTGCACGCCGGGCATTTGCAGCGCCGCCCGCGTGTCGATGCCCTTGATGTCGGCGTGGGCGTGCGGTGAGCGCACGATCGCCGCATGAAACTGGTCGGCGAGCTTGAGGTCGTCGAAATAACGCCCGCGTCCCATCAGCAGGCGAGGGTCCTCGCGCCGCCGCACCGATTGACCGATCGAGAATGCACCCATGAAAAAACTCCGCCGCAGGCGATCAGTCTAGCCGGCAAAGGTTGCCGCGCGCCACGACCTAGGCATTTGCTCCGCGAGACCGTAGCATGCGCGGAAACGGTATCTGCAAACGACACCTTGCCAAGGGACGGGAATGCCATGCGGATCGCTGCGCTCGCTCTCGCCTTCGGATTGGCCCTGATTGCCGGCGGCACCGCCCGCGCGCAGACCGACGATTATCCGAGCCGAACCGTGACCTTCATCTGCCCGTTCCCGGCCGGCGGCGGCACTGACATCCTGGTGCGCCTCCTGGCGGCCGAGCTGCAGGATAAGCTCAAGCGGCCGGTCGTCGTCGACAATCGCGTCGGTGGCGGCACAGTGATTGCCGCGAGCGCGGTCGCGAAATCGCCGCCGGATGGTTACACGCTGTTTCTGGCGCCAGTGACCACGATGGCCATCGGCCCGGCCATCTACAAGAAGCTGCCCTACGACACGGTGAAGGATTTCGCGCCGGTCGGCCTCGTCGGCTCGGCGCAGTTCGCGCTGATCGCCAATCCGAATATCGGCGCGCCGACGTTGCCCGATCTCATCGCGCTCGTGAAGAGCAAGAACGGTCAGATGAGCTACGGCACATCCGGTGCTTCGACGCCGCATCACCTGCTGATGGAAATGTTCCTGCACCAGATCGGCGCCAAGGCGCAGCACGTGCCCTATCGCGGCAGCGTTCCGGCGATGACCGACGTCATTTCCGGCCAAATCCCGTTCATGATGGTTGACCTCGCCGTGGCGATGGGGCCGATCCAGGAGGGCAAGCTCAAGGTTTATGGCGTGACGTCGCCGAACCGCATCAAGGCGATGCCCGACCTGCCGACCATCGCGGAAGCGGGCCTGCCGGGCTACGGCACCAACGGCTGGTTCTCGGTGGTGGTGGCCGCGGGCACGCCACGGCCGATCATCGACAAGCTCAACGGCATACTGATGCCATATCTCAGCCGGACCGATGTGCAGGACCGGCTCAACGCACTGGCGATCACGCCGCTCACCAGCACACCCGAAGAGCTCGAAAAGTTCATTCCGGCCGAGATTGGAAAATGGGCGAAGGTGGTCACGGACGCCGGCATCGAGCCGCAATAACTGGTCTCAATCGAGCCGCTGGATTTTCGCCTGCTCGATCACCTTGGCGAAGCGCGCCAGATCGGACTTGAACAGCGCGTCGAACTCCTCCGGCGTGTTGCCGATCGGGTCCTGGCCCATGGCGAGGATGCGGTCGCGCACCTCCGCTGAAGCCATGGTAGCTGCGACGGCCTTTTGGATCGTCAGCACGATCTCGCGGGGCGTGCCCGTCGGCGCGAACAGGCCGTTCCAGCTCCGGACTTCAAGACCGGCGACCCCGGCTTCCGCAATGGTCGGCACGTCGGGCAGCACCGGCGAGCGCTTCGTGCCGGTGACGCCGAGCGGCCGGATCGAGCCACTTTTGATGAACGGCAGGCCGGTCGACTGCGGCACCACGGCGAGCTGGATCTCGCCGCCGATCAGCGCCGCATTGACTGGGGCGTCGCCGCGATAGGGGATGTGCTGAACGTCGATGCCGGCCGAGTGCTTGAAGACTTCCATGGCCAGGTGGAGCGGCGCACCCAGGCCGCTGGAGCCGTAGTTGAGCCCGCCGGGCTTTGATTTGGCCAGCGCGATGATCTCGGCGACCGAACTGACCGGCAGCTTCGGACTCGCCACCAGAACGAAGGTGGTGGCCAAGACTTGGCTGACCGGCGTGAAATCCTTCACCGCATCGTAGGGCACCGTGCGATAGAGCGCGGGCGTGATCGCATGTCCGCTGGTGGTCAGCAGCAGCGTGTAGCCATCGGGCGCCGATTTCGCGACCGCGTCAGCGCCGATATTGCCGCCGGCGCCGGTGCGGTTTTCGACGATGACGGGCTGCCCGAGATGGTCCGCCATCTTGGCCGCCACGATCCGCCCGACGGTATCGACCGCGCCGCCGGCGGCGAATGGCACCACGATGCGGATGGGGCGGTTCGGGTAGTTCTGCGCGGCCGTGGGACCTGTCAACGCACACGCGGCGACGAAGCCGATCAACCAGCAGAGCTGCCGCGGGATCGGCATCGAATTCATTCCTGCTTGGGAATCTTCGCCAGTTCGATGGCCTTGGCGTAGCGCTCGATGTCCGCTTTGTATTGCGCGTCGAACTCGGCGGGCGAGTTGCCGACCGGCTCCTGCGAGGTCGACAGAAGCCACGGCCGCACCTGTGGATCGGCCAGCGCCTTGGCGACATACTGTTGGATGCTCTGCACGACATCGGGTGGCGTACCGGCGGGCGCAAACAGCGACACCCAGCTTCCGACCTCGATGCCCTTGAAGCCTTGCTCCAGGGCGGTTGGCACGTCCGCGATCGCGTCCATCCGCTTGGTGCCGGTGACGCCAAGCCCGCGGATGAGATTGCTCTGCACATTGGCGATGCCGTTGGCCTGCGGCAGGAAGGCGAGCTGGATGTCGTTCGAGATCAGCGCGGTGATCATCGGTGCGTCGCCGCGATAGGGAATATGGACGAGCTTGATGCCGGCGATGGTGCTGAACATCTCGGCGAACAGGTGCAGCGACGAGCCGGGTCCGCTGGAGCCGTAGTTGTAGGCGCCGGGCTTTTCCTTGGCGAGCGCGACCAGCTCCTTGAGATTCGTCGCCGGATTTTTCGGCGAACCGCCGATTACGAATTGCGTCGAGATCACCATGGTCACGGGGACAAAGTCCTTGACCGGATCGAACGGCAGCCTGGCGTAAAGCGACGAGGCGCTCGCCATCGCGCTCGAGTGCATCAGGAGGGTGTAGCCGTCGGGCGGCGATTTCGCGACCAGATCGGCGCCGAGGTTGCCGCCGGCGCCGGGCCGATTATCGACCACGACCGGCTGCTTCATCAGCTCCTGCATCTTTTGGCCGACCTGCTGGGCGAGCAGGCTGACCCCGCCGCCCGGCCCGTATGGCACCACGATGCGAACGGTCTTGTTCGGATAGGTCTGCGCATCGGCGCAAACCACGCCCGCGCCGATCGCCAGCGTCGCACCAAGAATTAGAAAGAGACGTCGCATTACGGTCCTCGCTTGCAGCTTATTGTTTCGGGATTTTGGCGTCCGCGATCACCTTGGTGAACTTGGCGATTTCATCCTTGTAGTAGGCGGCGAATTCGGCGGGCGGCTGGCCGACGCCTTCATAGGCCATCGCGGCAAGCCGCGGGCGCACGTCGGGCAGCGCCAGCGCCTTTGCGGTCTCCTGCTGGATCCGCTCGACGATCGGCGCCGGCGTCTTCGCCGCCATGAACCAGCCCTGCCAGCTGTTGGAGGCAAAGCCGGGCACGCCGCTTTCGGCGACCGTCGGAATATCCGGGACCGTCGACGAGCGCTGGGCGCCGGTGATGGCGAGGCCGCGGATGCGGCCGTCCTGAATGAGCGGCACCGCGGTCGCGAGCGGCACCACCGCAATTTCGACGTCGCCGGCGATCAACGCTGCGTTGATCTGCGCGTCGCCGCGGAACGGCACCGCAAGAATGTCGGTGCCGGTCGCGTGCTTGATCATCTCCATGGTCAGGTGCAGCGGGTTGCCGACGCCGCTCGATCCGTAGTTGAGCTTGCCCGGATTAGCCCGGGCCTCGGCGATCAACTGCTGCATCGAGGTGATGCCGGATTTCGGGCTCGCCACCAGGATGAGGTTAGAGGCAACCAGCTGCGTCACCGGCGCGAAGTCGTTGACCGCATCGAACGGCAGGCTGTTGTAGAGAGCGGGCGCAATGGCGGCGCCATTGGTGTTCTGCAGGATGGTGTAGCCATCGGGTGGCGATTTCGCGACCTGGTCGGCGGCGAGTGTGCCGCCGGCGCCGGGGCGGTTCTCGACGATCACCGGCTGGCCGACCTGGTCGGACAGCTTGCCAGCAAGGAGCCGCGCCAGCACATCCACCGCACCGCCGGCGGCGAACGGCACGATTAGCCGGATCGGGCGATTGGGGTAGGTCTGGGCGTGCGCCGAGGTCGCGGCCAGCGCCAGAACGAATCCAAGTGCCAAACCAAGCCGTCGCATGAAGGCGCTTCTCCGTGATGCCCGGCTTTGCCAAGCATCGGCGTTTTTATCTCGCCGCAGCAAAACAGACGGAAACGGCCGGCACAAGGCCGGCCGTTTCTACCGATACAGCGACAGATTGTATCGCTATTCCGCCGCGGCGCGCTTCGGTCCCGCATGGGCCGGGGTGATGTAGTCGAGCGCCGCCTGCACGCCGCCCTTCTTGTGCGGGATGCCGGCAAGCTCCAGCGCTATCTCGGTGATGCCGAGCGCGCCGATCAGCGTGCCGTCGTTGATGTCGCCCAGATGGCCGATGCGGAAGTATTTGCCGGCGTAGGCGCCGAAGCTCGCGCCGTAGGAGATGTTGAACGTGTCGAGCGCCAGCGCCCGGAACTTGTCAGCGTCGTGGCCCTCCGGCAGCAGGATCGCGGTAATGGTCGGCGACAGCTGGCTCGTGTTCTTGTTCAGGTTTTCGAGACCCCAGGCCTTCACCGCGCGTCGCGTCGCCTCGGCGAGGCGCTCATGTCGCGCGAACACGTTATCGAGACCTTCCTCGTGCAGCATCTCGATGCCTACGATCAAGCCGTGCAGCATCTGGGTCGCCGGGGTGTAGGGGAAGAAGCCGATCTTGTTCATGTTGAGCATGTCGTCCCAGGCGAAGAACGACTTCGGCATTGCCGAGGTCTGGCTCGCCTTCAGCGCCTTGTCGCTGATCGCGTTGAACGACATGCCGGGCGGCATCATCAGGCCCTTCTGCGCGCCGCCGATCGAGACGTCGACGCCCCATTCATCGTGGCGAAAGTCGGCCGAGGCGAGCGAGGAGATGGTGTCGACCATGAACAGCGCCGGGTGACCGGCGGCGTCGATGGCCTTGCGGATCTCCGCGATCGGCGTGAGCGCGCCGGTCGAGGTCTCGTTGTGCAGGACGCAGACCGCCTTGATGCTCTTGCTCTTGTCCTCCCGGAGCTTGGCTTCGACCGCCTTCGGGTCGATGCCCTGACGCCAGTCGGTGGTGATGAATTCGGGTTTGAGGCCGAGCCGCTCGGCCATCTTCTTCCACAGCGTAGCGAACTGGCCGGTCTCGACCATCAGCACGCGGTCGCCGGGCGACAGTGTGTTGACCAGTGCGCCCTCCCAGGCGCCGGTGCCGGTCGCGGTATAGATGACGACCGGGTTGGTGGTCTTGAAGATCGTCTTGATACCTTCGAGGGCCGTCTTGGTGATCTTGGCGAACTCCGGACCGCGATGATCGATGATCGGCGTGTCCATCGCCCGCAGCACGCGGTCGGGCAGCGGGGTGGGGCCTGGAATCTGCAGGAAATGGCGCCCGGGGTTGCGCGCGGAATTCTGGGCCATCGAAAGGCTTCCTTATTACGACTGAATTTGTTGGGCTTTGACGGCCCGGCTGGAGGCGTTGAACTAGAATGTCGCAACGCGGTCAAGGCAATTTAGGTGCTGCCAGCCCTATTGTCAGCGCCTCATGAGACAGGGCATCGAGTAACCTGGAAAACAGGCGGAATCCCGAAAGTGGAGACGATTGTGGCGGAACGCCTGTTGCCCGGACTGGAACGGCGGCTGAAAGCCGAGGTGTCGGGCGGCGTCGACTTCGGCCGCTTTACGCGCGGGCGCTATGCCACCGACGCCTCGCATTACCAGATCATGCCGCTCGGCGTGGTGACGCCGCGATCGATAGAAGAAGCCGAACGGGCGATCGGGATTTGCCGGGCAGAGGGCGTAGCGGTGACGGCGCGCGGCGGCGGCTCGTCGCAGGCCGGGCAGACGGTCAATTCGTCGGTCATCGTCGACTGCTCGAAGCATCTCAACCGCATCCTCGATCTCGACGTGACCGGCCGCCGCGCCAAGGTCGAGCCTGGCATCGTGCTCGACGATCTCAATCGCGCGTTGAAACCGCACGGGCTGTGGTTCCCGGTCGACGTCTCGACCGCCTCGCGCGCCACCATCGGCGGCATGACGGCGAACAACTCCTGCGGCGGCCGCTCGCTCCGCTACGGCAACACCCGCGAGAACGTCATCTCGATCGACGCCATGCTGGCCGACGGTTCGAAGGCGCATTTCGGCCCGGTGGCTTCCGACCTTTCCGACCTGACGGCGAATTCGCCGATCCGTCCGCTGGCGCGCGATCTGTTTGCGCTGGGCGCGCGCGAGGCCGACGAGATCGCGGCGCGCTTTCCCAAGGTGCAGCGCCGGGTTAGTGGCTACAACATCGACGCGCTGGTGCCGGGACGCAACGACGTCAATCTCGCGCATATCCTCGTGGGCTCCGAAGGTACCCTGGCGTTTTCCACCGCGATCGAGATCAAGCTGTCGCCGGTGCTCGGCAAGCGCGCGGTCGGCGCCTGCCACTTTGGCAGCTTCCACGAGGCGATGGCGGCGGCGCAGCATATCGTCAAGCTGGCGCCGATCGCGGTGGAACTGGTCGACGCGACCATGATCGGGCTCGCCCGCGAGATCGACATATTCCGGCCGACCTTGGAAGCGTTCGTGCGCGGCGCGCCGGCGGCGGTGCTGCTGGTCGAATTCGCGGAAGAGCCGGACGAGAATGCACGACGCCTCCAGCGCCTGCACGAGCTGATCGGCGATCTCGGATTCAACTGGAGCCATGGCGGCGCCTACTGGGGCGGCATCGTCGATGTGCTCGACGCCAGACTCCAGACGGCGATCACGGAGCTGCGCACCGCCGGCCTCAACATCATGATGTCGATGAAGGAGGCGGGTAAGCCGATCTCCTTCGTCGAGGACTGCGCGGTGCCGCTTGAGCATCTCGCCGATTACACGTCGCGGCTTACTGATGTGTTCGAGAAGAACGGCACCACCGGCACCTGGTACGCCCATGCCTCGGTCGGCTGCCTGCATGTACGGCCGATCTTGAACCTGCGGCTCGACAAGGACGTCAAGGCGATGCGCAACATCGCCGAGCAGGCCTTCGCCTTCGTCCGCGAATACAAGGGCTCCCACTCCGGCGAGCACGGTGACGGCATCGTGCGCTCGGAGTTCCACGAGTTCATGTTCGGCCGGCGGCTCGTTCGCGCTTTTGAGGAGGTCAAAGATCGCTTCGACCCGGCGGGGCTCTACAATCCCGGCAAGATCGTGCGGGCGCCGAAGTTCGACGACCGGACGAACTTCCGCTACGGACCGGATTACCAGGCCGACGAAATGACGACGCGGCTCGACTGGTCGGCCTACACCGGCTCAGGCGGCGGATTCCAGGGCGCGGTCGAGATGTGCAACAACAACGGCGCCTGCCGCGCCTCGGCGGGCGGCGTGATGTGCCCGAGCTATCGGGTCACCCGTGAGGAGCGCGACGTCACGCGCGGCCGCGCCAACACGTTGCGGCTCGCGATCACCGGCCAGCTTGGGCCGGATGCGCTGACGTCGGACGAGATGGCCGAGACGCTGAAGCTCTGCGTGTCCTGCAAGGGCTGCCGCCGCGAGTGCCCGACCGGCGTCGACATGACGAAGATGAAGATTGAGGTGCAGGCGGCCCGCGCGGAAAAGTACGGGCTGTCGCGGCACGACCGGCTGGTCGGCTATCTGCCGCGCTACGCGCCCTATGCGGCGAAGCTGCCGTGGCTGCTCAATCTGCGCGACATCATTCCCGGTGCGGCGAAATTGTCGGAGGCGATCGCAGGTTTCAGCGCCAAACGATCGCTGCCGCGCTGGCGCTCGGATATTTTCGATGACGCCGCCGCGTCAAACATTAACGGCGGCGAAGTCGTGCTGTTCGCCGACACCTTCAACCGCTATTTCGAGCGCGAGAATCTGGATGCCGCGCTCGCTGTGCTCAACGCCGCCGGCTGCCACGTGCATATCGCCAAGCCGTTGGATGGCTCGCCGCGGCCGCTGTGCTGCGGGCGAACGTTTCTTTCCATCGGTAAGGTGGACGAAGCGCGCATCGAGGCCGAGCGAACGCTGGCCGCGCTGGAGCCGTTTGTGTCGCGCGGCGTGCCGGTCGTCGGCTTGGAGCCGAGCTGCCTGCTCAGCTTCCGCGACGAAGTGCCGGCGATGATGAGGAGCGAAACGGCCCAGCGCGTCGCCGACCACGCCGTGACCTTCGAGGAGTTTCTGGCGCGCGAGGCGAAAGACGGGCGGCTCAACCTGCCGCTCAAGGCCATCGCCGACCGTGCCCTGGTGCACGGCCATTGCCATCAGAAAGCATTCGACGTTTTCAGTCCTGTCGAAGCCGTGCTCAGGCTCATTCCCGGTCTCACGGTCGAACCGATCGAATCGAGCTGTTGCGGCATGGCCGGCGCCTTCGGTTACGCCGCCGACACCATCGACGTGTCGAAGGCGATGGGCGAGCTGTCGCTGCTGCCGGCGGTGCGCCAGGCCGGGGCCGACACCATCATTGTCGCCGACGGCACCTCGTGCCGCCACCAGATCCACGACGGCACCGGCCGCGCGGCAATCCATGTTGCGCGCGTGCTGGCGATGAGTTTGATGCAATGAGGACTGTCATGCCCCGCCAACGGGTCCGGCCTTTGACCGGCCCGATGACAGGTTCCTCCGAGGCATCCAGTACGCCCTGCCGTTGCCGAAAAATCGCGAACGGTGGTGTTTACTGGATCATCCGCTTTCGCGGATGATGACGTCCTGCCGGGAGAACGCTCATGCCGTTGCCGCTGCTGCCGACCTCGCTGGTCGGCTCCTACGCCCAGCCGGAATGGCTGATCGACCGCAAGAAGCTTGCCGGCCGCTTTCCGCCGCGGGTGCGCGCCAAGGAATTGTGGACCGTGCCGCCGCAGCATCTGGCGCAGGCGCAGGACGACGCGACCTTGCTCGCGATCCACGACCAGGAGCGCGCCGGCCTCGACATCATCACCGACGGCGAGATGCGGCGCGAGAGCTACTCCAACCGCTTCGCCACCGCGCTCGAAGGCGTCGACATCGATAATCCGGGCACGGCGCTCGACCGCTCCGGCCATCCCAATCCGGTGCCGCGCGTCGCCGGCAAGGTGCGCCGCAAGCATCCGGTCGAAGTCGACGATGTGAAGTTTCTTCGCGCCCACACCACCCGCACCATCAAGATCACGGTGCCCGGGCCGTTCACGATGTCG
>Ga0070689_100001712_pt1 | contig 14020 bp, 12 predicted proteins | sample KBSS23HmetaG_FD_64669 | JGI IMG/M metagenome (GOLD analysis project Ga0070689, IMG submission 64669) | Switchgrass rhizosphere microbial communities from Kellogg Biological Station, Michigan, USA - KBS S2-3H metaG | ecosystem: Host-associated > Plants > Roots > Rhizosphere ...
GTAGAGCGCGGCGGAGAGCCCATAGGCCACCGAGCCCTGGACCTGCGCCTCGATCTGGCTGGGATTGACCGCATGGCCGCAGTTCAGCCCCAGCACCAGGCGATGCACCTTGAGCTTGCCTTGGTCGCTCACCGACACCTCGGCGACGGCGGCGGAATAGCTGCCGTAGCCCATGAACTGCGCGATGCCGCGATGCACGCCGGCCGGCAGCGGCTTGCCCCAGTCGCCCTTCTCGGCCGTAGCGTTGAGCACACCGAGATGCTTCGGATATTTCTCCATCAGGGCGCGGCGGAACGCGAGCGGGTCCTTCCCCGCGGCCTTGGCCACCTCGTCCATGAAGCATTCCATGTAGACGGCGTTCTGGTTGGTGTTGACGCCGCGCCACGGCCCGACCGGCACGTGGGTGTTGCGCATCACGTACTCGACCAGCAGGTTCGGCACGGTGTAGCCGAGCTGGGCGTCGCCGGGCTCCGCGTAAAACCCTTGAAGCTGGCGCATGTCCTTGCCGCCGACGATGCCTCGCGGATTGAGCGTGGCGTTGATCGACTGCCCGGACACGCGGACATGCAAACCGGTGAGCTTGCCGTCGGCATCGAGGCCGGCGGAAAGCTTGCAATGCGAGATCGGCCGATAGAAGTCGTGGGCCTGGTCCTCTTCGCGGCTCCAGATCAGCTTGACCGGGATGCCGGGGAATTCCTTGGCGATCGCGACGGCCTGGTGCACGTAGTCCTGCGTACCGCCACGCCGGCCAAAACCGCCGCCGAGGTCGTGGCGGTGGATTTCGCAATTGGCGAGCGGAATGCCCGAGGCCTCCGACAGCGCCGCGAGCGACGCTTCAAGATTCTGCGTCGGCACCCAGCACTCGGCCTTGTCGGCCGTGAGCTTCACGGTGGCGTTCATCATCTCCATGCAAGCGTGGGCAAGGAACGGCGTCGCGTAGACCGCCTCGACCTTCTTCGCCGCCTCGTCGATCGCCTTTCGCGCATCGCCTTCGCTGCGCTCGCCGTTGGTCGTTGCCGACGAGAGTCCTTCCTTGAGCTGCTCGGCGATGCTCGCGCTCGAGACGTTGCCGTTGCCGGCCTCGTCCCAGACGATGGGCAGCGCATCGAGCGCCTTCTTGGCGCGCCACCAGGTGTCGGCCACCACCGCAACGCCGGTGTCCTTGACCTTCACCACCTTCTTCACGCCGGGCATGCCGGCGATCTTGCTCGCGTCGAAGCTCGTCACCTTGCCGCCGAACACCGGGCAGTCCTTGATCGCGGCACACAGCATGTCCGGCAGCTTGACGTCGATCGCGTAGATCTTGCTGCCGTTGAGCTTGTCCGCGGTGTCGAGCCGCTTCAGCGGCTTGCCGGCGATGCTCCAGTCCTTCGGGCCCTTGAGCGTGATGGCCTTCGGGTCGGGCGGCGTCACCTTGGACGCTGCCGCCGCGACCTTGCCGTAGCTCGTCTTCCGCTTGCTCGCGGCGTGGGTGATGACGCCCTTCGACACGGTGAGCTCGGCGACCGGCACCTTCCACTGGTCGGCCGCCGCCTGCAGCAACATGATGCGCGCGGCCGCGCCGCCGCGCCGGACGTAATCCTGCGAGGTGCGGATGCCGCGGCTGCCGCCGGTGCCCATCTCGCCCCAGGCGCGCTTGCTCGCAAGGTTGCGCCCGGGCGTGACGCCTTCGGTCATGACCTTGCTCCAGTCGCATTCCAGCTCTTCCGCAACGAGCTGCGCCAGGCCGGTGAGGGTGCCCTGCCCCATCTCTGAGCGAGCGATCCGGATCACGCAGGTGTCGTCGGGCTTGATCGCGACCCAGACGTTGACCTCGTTCGTCGCGCCGTTCTGCGCCTGCGCGAACGGCACGTTCAGTCCGAGAGCGAGACCGCCACCGGCAACCGCCGCCGAGCCGACGATGAACTTGCGCCGCGAGAGCTGCTTGCCTTTTCCGAATGTCATTTTTCTCATGGCGCCCTCCCTACGACCTGCTGCCGGTGGTCGCGCCACCGGCTGCCATGTGGACCGCCTCGCGGATGCGCTGATAGGTTCCGCAGCGGCAGATATTGGTCATCGCCTCGTCGATGTCCTTGTCGGTCGGCCGCGGATTCTTCTTCAAGAGCGCCGCCGCCGCCATGATCTGGCCGGACTGGCAGTAGCCGCACTGCGGCACGTCGACCGTGGCCCAGGCCTTCTGCACGGGATGCGACGCGTTCGCCGAAAGGCCTTCGATGGTGACGATCTTGTCGGAGGCCTTGACGCTGCCGACCGGGATCGAGCACGAGCGCATCACTTCGCCGTTGATGTGCACCGAGCAGGCGCCGCATTGCGCGACGCCGCAGCCGTATTTCGTGCCGGTCAAGCCGACGTGCTCGCGGATGACCCACAAGAGCGGCGTGTCGTCCTCGACGCGCACGTCGCGGACCTTGCCGTTGATGTTCAGCTTAGCCATGTGTCGCCTCCCTCGACGGCTTACGGCCGTCACATTGTGCTGGCGTTCTCGGCGGGCTTGCGGCCCGCTCCAATGCCGGTTGTTCTTGCTGTTGAGGAAAGCTTAGCGCAACGGCCGGGCGCTGCCTACGCGGTTTTGAGCCGTTCCAAATGGGGCCGCCGCCTGAGCCAATTCACTTGCGCTGACCTCAAAGCTCGTCATGCCCGGCCTTGTGCCGGGCATCCACGCCTTGGCGCCAAAGTAAGGCGTGGATGGCCGGGACAAGCCCGGCCATGACGGCGGTGATTGATGCAAGCGCTAGAAAAAACGTCAGACCCTAAAATGTTTCGATAGCTTCAGCCCCTGGGCCTGGTAGTTCGATCCGATGCCCATGCCGTAGAGCGTCGTCGGCCGCGCCAGCATGCTCTCGTAGACCAGGCGGCCGACGATCTGGCCATGCTCGAGGATGAACGGGACCTCGCGCGAGCGCACCTCGAGCACGGCGCGGGCGCCGCGCCCGCCGGCGCCCTCGTAGCCGAAGCCCGGGTCGAAGAAGCCGGCGTAGTGCACACGGAATTCGCCGACCAGCGGATCGAACGGCACCATCTCGGCAGCGTAGTCCGGCGGCACCTGCACGGCTTCCTTGGACGCCAGGATGTAGAACTCGTCGGGGTCAAGGATGAGGCTCTTGTCCTTGCGCGCCACCATCGGCTCCCAGAATTCGGCGAGGTCGTAGCCGCCGCGGCGCTCGACATCGATCACGCCGGTGTGGCGCTTGGCGCGATAGCCGACCAGTCCGTCCGGGCCGAGCCCCGCCAGATCGACGCCGACCGCGATGCCGTCGCCGACGTCCGCATCGCTGTCATCGGTCAATCGCTCGCGCTCGTGCAAAGCACGCAACGACGTCATGTCGAGCTGAGCGTGGCCGCGGCGGAATCTGATCTGCGACAGCCGCGAGCCCTCGCGCACCAGAACCGGAAATGTCTTCGGGCTGATCTCGGCGTAGAGCGGCCCATGATAGCCGGGCTCGATGCGATCGAATCCGCGGGTCCGGTCGGCGATCACCCGGGTGAACACGTCGAGCCGGCCGGTCGAGCTTTTCGGATTGGCGGCGGCCGCGACGTCAGCCGGCAGCGCCAGGCTTTCGAGCAGCGGCACGATGTAGACGCAGTTGGTTTCCAGCACCGCGCCATCGGTCAGCGCGAACTCGTGCAGCTTGAGCTCGTTGATGCGCTCGGCAACCGTGGTCTGCGGCCCGGGCAGAAAGCTGGCGCGGACGCGATAGGCCACCTTGCCGAGTCTGAGGTCGAGGCTCGCCGGCTGAATCTGATCGGGCGCGAATTCGCGCGCAGGACGAATCCCACCGCTTTTCGCGAGCTCGGCGATCCTATGATCGGGCAGGATGCCCTTTGTCGTCATCCCCGCTTCCTCGTCCTGAGGCTGAGACTAGGTAACCTTTTAGGTGCCTTGACGGGAAGTCGGTGCAATCGTATGACCACATGTATCTCGTGGTCATTTGAGCCGGCCGGCTTGCTAGCCACGTAAAATAAGTAGCTAAAAGGCCGGGGACACGTGTGCCCGGCCAGGATTTTTCCTCGGCCGGTTTTTTGTTGGCCCAAGGCCGACAGAGAGGCCTGCATATGTCAGCGTCCGCGCACAAATATCGCCCCGAAACCCGCCTGGTTCAGTCCGGCATCCTGCGCTCGCAGTTCGGCGAGACGTCGGAGGCGCTGTTCCTCACCCAGGGCTACGTCTACGACAATTCCGCGCAGGCGGAGGCCCGCTTCAAGGGCGAGGACGCCGGCTACCAGTATTCGCGGTTCGCCAATCCGACGGTGTCGATGTTCGAGCAGCGCATCGCCGAGTTCGAAGGCGCGGAGGCCGCACGCGCCACCGCGACCGGGATGGCGGCGGTCACGCTGGCGATGATGGGCCAGGTCAAGGCCGGCGACCACATTGTGGCGTCGAAGGCGATCTTCGGCTCCTGCCTCTACGTCATGGAGGACTACCTGCCGCGCTACGGCGTCACCTCGACGATCGTCGACGGCTTCGATCTCGATGCCTGGCGCGCCGCGATGCGGCCAAACACCAAGACCTGCTTCCTGGAGACGCCGACCAATCCCAATCTCGAGGTGCTCGACATCGCCGAGATCGCCAAGATCGCGCATGCGGCCGGGGCAACTTTGGTCGTCGACAACGTGTTCTCGACGCCGCTGTGGCAAAGCCCGCTCGAGCTCGGCGCCGATTGCGTGGTCTATTCCACCACCAAGCACATCGATGGCCAGGGCCGCTGCCTCGGCGGCGTGATCCTGGGTTCGCAAAAGTTCATCACCGACCACATCCACACCTTTATCCGGCAGACCGGACCCTCGATGTCGCCGTTCAATGCCTGGGTCATGCTGAAAGGCCTGGAGACACTGGCGGTGCGGGTCCGCGCCCAGACCGACACCGCGGGCAAGGTCGCAGAGGCGCTCGCCAAGCATCCGAAGGTGTCGCGGCTGATCTATCCCGGCCGGCCGGACCATCCGCAGGCCGCCGTGGTGGCCAAGCAGATGCGCGGCGGCTCGACGCTGGTGGCGTTCGAGGTCGCCGGCGGCAAGAAGGGTGCCTTCGCCTTCCAGGACGGGCTCAAGCTAGTGCGTATCTCCAACAACCTCGGCGATGCCAAGAGCCTGATCACCCATCCGGCGACGACGACGCACCAGCGGCTCAAGCCGCAGCAGCGCGCCGACCTCGGCATCAGTGACGGCATGGTTCGCCTGTCGTGCGGGCTCGAGCATCCCGACGATCTGATCGACGACGTGGTGACGGCGTTGAAGGCGGTTTGAAGACTTACTGGCGGCCGTGCGCGGTGGCGGTGACCGTCGAACGGCCCGCGGCCTCGTGGATCGCGCCGGCCAGAAGCTTGGCGATGCAGCCGTAGCTCCAGTCGTTCATGTGCAGTTCGTCCGGCGAGATGAACGTGCTGAACGGAATGTCTTCGGTCAACCGCCAATAGCGCATCACGGCGAACCGCTCGAACAGGTCGACGTTGGTCTCCTTGGCCGTGAGGTGGATCAGATCGACCATTCCATCGACATCGTGCTTGGTGATGACTTTGGGTGCGTATTGCGGATTGATCAGCACCACGTCCGAGCCCGCCTCACGCAAACGCTTGAGGCCGTCGCGCAGCGAGGTATTGGCTTCACGCAACGGGCGATCGCGCAACACGGAATTGCTGCCGACCTGCCACAGCACCAGATCGGGATTCTGCGCAAACACGTCGCGATCGAAACGCGCCAGCATGTCGTGGGACTCTTCGCCGTTAACGCCGCGATTGAATACGGTGACGGCCAGGCTCGGATACATCGCCTGCAACTCGACGGCGAGCCGGCTCGGATAGTTCATCGCCGGCGAGCTTGCGCCGGCTCCGGCGGTCGACGAGGAGCCGATAGCGACGATGGTCAGCGATTGGCCGGCGGCGATCCGCTGCGCCACGCGCTTGAGCGGATTGACCAGGCGGACGAGATCAGCAGGCGCGGAGCAGGACGCGGCGGCAGGGAGCGCCGCAGTTTCGGCGCGTGCGGACACAAGCGCGGTCGTTGCCACCGCGGTGGCGAAGGTCAGTGCTGTGGCCGATCGAAAAAAATATGGAAGAGATTTCACTGGGGCGCAGCCTCTTGCCGCGCTTCGAGATGCGCCGCGTCGATGATCGTGGAGCCGAGCGCTCTGCCAAGACAATCATGCACGCTCTTGGCCGTCTTCATGTCCTTGGTCGCCTTGTAGAGATCGAACTGCCCGGCATCGTGCCAGTGGCGCATGATGGCGAGCCGATCAAACACCGGCACCTCGCGCTCGCGCGACACCCAGCGCATGCCGTCGGCATAGGCGCTGATCGCGACAATGGATTCTGTGCGCGGGCTGTATTGCATGTTCACAAGGACGACGTCCGCTCCACCTGCCTGCAATTTTTCGACGCCGTCAGCGACCGCTGCGCGGAATTCTTCCGGATCGGTGCCGCGCACCGCGTCGTATGTTCCGGTTTGCCATATCACCAAACTTGGCTTCTGGTCGAGCAATAATTTGCCAATACTTTCAGCCATTTCTGCGGCAGTTTGGCGCGTCTGGGTCAGCGTCGTCACGGTGACTTTGACACCCGGCAAACGACGCGCCAAGGCGGCTTCTAAGCGCGCCGGATAGGCGAAATTAGGGCCGTCCGGCCCCGGCAACGTTGATGAGACCCCGCCGAGCGCGACGATTCTGAGTTCCTTGTCTTTGGTGACCGCGGCGTTGACGCGGTTCAAAAGGCTATCGCCGAACAGCAAATAGCCCGGCACAGCGCACATGTCGGCGGCTTCGCCGGGCGCTACCGCACCGCACAACAAGATCGCGCCCATTGCGACCGCTCGCCCCAGGGCGGTCCACTTCTTCATGCCTCGCCTCCGGCAAGGTCGGCATCCGGCGGCCGCTTCGGCGTCCCCGAGCCGCGGCCCTCGACCTTCTTGTACCACGAGATCACCACCGCTGTGCCAATCATAATGAGGATGCCGGCCGCGCTCATCGCCACTTGCATCGCGGTTCCGCCGTAGAACTCGACCATGACGAAATGCGCCGCGAACGCCAAGAATACGCCGAGGCAGAAGATTTCCAGCGAATGCTGGCCGCACAGGATCGCCGGCCGCAACCACAGCGATTGCAGCACAGGCCAGTCGCGCGGAATGAAGCGTACGGTCAACGCCGCCAGTGCCAGGAAATGCGCAAAGCGCAGCACGTCGAGATTGGTCTTATCGATCGGGTACATCCATTCGCCGAGCCAGTGCGGCATGAGGAAGCCGAGCCGCGGGAAATACCAGGTCAGCGTGACGCCGAACGCGAACACAAGGTAGGCGATCGCGAGCCAAGTCGTGACCGGCCAGCGCAAGGCGGGCGCGAGCCGCGTCGCGCCGCCGAGCGCGCACCAGGCGCCGAACACGAACAACAGCTGCCAAGCCATCGGATTGAAGAACCAATGCCCGCTGGGATATGACGCAAAATTCCAACCGAACTCCCAGGTCAGCACGTAGAGCGCGACTGAAATCGCGAGCGCCAGCGACGCATTGCGGATCAAGAGCCAGAGCGCGAACGGAAACATCATCAACAGCACAATGTAGAGCGGCAGCACATCCATGTTCGCCGGCTTGAACTTGAGCAACAGCGCCTGCATGATCGTGACATCCGGCGTCTTGAGGAAGTCCAGCGCGTTCATCTCCTCGACGTAGAGCGGATTCTCGAAACTCGACGCGACGTAGGCGATCTCGGCGATGTAGATCGCGAACAGAAAGACGTGGGCCACATAAATCTGCCAGGTCCGCTTCAGGATGCGCGCGCCGGCGACGATAAAGCCGCGCTCCACCATGGCGCGGCCATACACGAAAGCGGCCGTATAGCCGGAAATGAAGATGAAGATTTCGGTCGCGTCGCTGAACCCGTAGTTGCGAATGGTGAACCAGGCGACGATGTTGTTGGGCACGTGATCAAGGAAGATCAGCCAGAGCGCGAGCCCGCGAAACAGATCGAGCCGCAGATCGCGTCCGGGCGCCAGTGCTGCCACCGGGACCGCCGGCGCCTGGATCATCGGAGCCTGGACGATCGAAGCCATCTAGATCGAAGCCCTGAAGCAGCGTGCCGAATGGAAATCCCCGAATGGTGCGGGTTGCCCGAATGGTGGGCATCCTGCCGGGTCACCGTACCGGAATTGTGACCATTGCGCGGGGTTTTCCAACATTGAATTACCGCCACCACGCGCGGTATGAAGTCGCCCGGTCGCCAGCCAGTAAGGGTTCCCAATCGATGTACCGCGCAACCACCCGCGGCATAGAGGTCCAGGTGACGCCGCGCTTCCTGTCGGATCGCTCGTCGCCGGAGAACGGCTATTATTTCTGGGCCTACACCATCGAGATCACCAACCGCGGCCCCGCCACCGTACAGCTCAAGACCCGTCACTGGCGGATCACCGACGCTCACGGCAAGCTGCAAGAGGTGCGCGGCGCCGGCGTCGTCGGCGAGACGCCGACGCTCGAACCCGGCGAGTCGTTTGAATACACCAGCGGCGTGCCGTTGCCGACGCCGTCCGGCTTCATGACCGGAACTTACGGGATGGTGACGGCAGGCGGCGAAGGCTTCGACATCCAGATCCCGGCGTTCTCGCTCGACAGCGCGCAGGGCAAGCCGACGCTGAACTAAAATGCGGGAGAGGCCGATGATCGATAAGAACCGACGCGCCATTCTGACGACCGGCGCTGCTGTCGCCGCCGCGACGGCGGCGCCGCAGGTGTTCGCACAAGCGCCGCAAGCCGGAGCGGTACAGCGATTGCCGGCGGGGGCCAAGGTCGGATTTTATGAGAAGGGCAATGTCCGCATTCGCTACGCCGAGATCGGCTCCGGCTTCCCGCTACTGGCAACGCCCGGCGGCGGCTTGAATTCGCGTATCGCGAACTGGCCGAACGCGGTGATCAACATCATGGAGGAGTTCAAGAACGACTTCCGCGTTATCACCATGGACCAGCGCAACGCCAGCAATGGCGAGTCTACCGGACCGGTCCCGGTCGACGATCCCTGGAGCGCGTTCGCCGACGATCAGCTCGGCGTGATGGATCATCTCGGCATCCGCCAGTTCTTTTTCTTCGGCAATTGCATCGGCGGACCGTTCGCAATGAAGCTGATGGAACGCGCGCCGCAACGCATCGCGGCCGCGCTGCTGAGCCAGCCGGTCGGACACCGGCCGGAAAAACCAGACTTTATGTACGACTCCAGCCGCGACGTCTGGGCCAAGGAGCTGCGCGAGCGCCGGCCCGACGTTTCTGTGGAAACCATCGAGAAGTATCTGCACAATCTGTACCGCGCGCGGCCTGACTTTGTGTACAGCGTGTCGCGCGACTTCGCGAAGTCTTGCCACACGCCCATGCTGGTGCTGCCCGACGACGTCGTAGCGCATCCGCTTCAGGTGTCGATCGACATCGCCTCGCTCGCGCCGAATGCCGAGATCACGGTGTTCCCCTGGAAGGATCCGCCGGAGCTGAAGGCGCGCACCATCAACCGCGCGCGCAATTTCCTGAAGCGACACGTGCCGGCGTAGGCGCCAAGATACGGCGGTGTTTACGCGGGGCGGTCTCGACTATTCCGCAGCAGTGGCGAAGGAGGGGCTTTCGGAGCGAGACGCGGTAATCCAGCAGCGCACGCTATCGGGCGCGAATTCCAGGCGGCATTGACCGTCCAAATCGTTGTCTGCTGTACCCCTGAAAGTGGACGTGGGAGCGGACACGCGATGATGTCGACTTCGTGCCAATAACTGCCGTCTGGCAATTCACTCGATCACCTCGTCGGCGAGTGCGAGCACCTGCGCCGGCAGATCGATGCCGAGCGCCTTGGCAGTCTTGAGGTTAACGACCAATTCGAACTTGGTCGGCTGTACAACCGGCAAATCGGCGGGCTTCTCGCCTTTGAGAATCCGCCCCGCGTAGACGCCGATTTGGCGAAACGCACTGGCAAGGTCGCTTCCATAGCTCACGAGCCCGCCGGCCGTGGCATAGGCGCGGCGATCGTAGACCGTCGGAAGCTTGTTGCGCGCCGCGAGTTCGATGATCTGATCGCGTCGGCTGAAGAGATAGCCGTCGATGCTAACGATGAGCGCTCCGGCCCGTTGGCGAACAAGGGCAGCAAACGCGGTGTCGATTTCTCCCGGGTTGCTGGCTTTGAGGATGACGAGGGTTAATTTGAGGGAACGTACGAGGTCTTCGATCTCCTGCAAGTATCCCGCGGCCTCGGGAGCGGGCGGGTTCATCAGATAAGCAATCGGCGCGCCCGGGGCCAGCAGCCGCGTCAGCTCGACTCGCTTGGCCATCAGTTCGGCCGTCAGCAGACTCACGCCCGTGGCGCTGCCGCCCGGCCGATTCAAGCTCGCAACAAAGCCCAGCTTGACCGGATCGTCCTGGCTGAGAAAGACATGCGGAATGGTCGAGCCCGCACCCTTGACTGCGAGCGACGAACCGACGCCGGTCGAGATCATGACGGCGACCCCTCGCCGAGCCAGGTCCTCCGCAAGCCGAGGCAGTTGATCGAACTGGCCCTCCGCGAAGCGATACTCGATCACGACGTTTTGGCCTTCGACGTAGCCGAACTCCCGGAGACCCGCACGGAACCTCGCCAGAAGATCCTCGAACCCGCGGCGCGAGCCGGCGCCGATGATCCCAACTACCGGCATTGACGGCTGTTGCGCGCGCGCGGCAACCGACCATGTTGTGGTCGCAGCACTCCCGAGAACGCCAAGAAATTCCCGCCGCCTCATGACAGCCCCTAGGGCTTTAGATGAAAGCATCGTAGCGGCTCGAACGAGTGCTTTGATAGGGGCTGAAGCTCGGCTTCGGTACTGCAACAGGAGATGGTGGCCAATATCTCAGTTGGGTCATGACCGAGGGTAAATCGTCGGCTTTATCCCAGGAAGCGGGCGTTCAGAGCGCCGCTGAATTAATGAGCCCGCGCCCTAATCTCTGGGCAGGCAGCCTGACAAGCGATCCAGCGCGTCACGCGGCAGGATCGCCAGCACGGCGCCGCCGGCGGCGAAATCCTGCAACGCCTCGACCCGCGGCTCGGGCATTGCGACGCAGCCGGCGGTGCCGGTCGTTGGCGAGCGCCAGACATGGATGAAGATGCACGATCCGGCCTGGTTCTTTGCGTCGGTCGGATAGTCGACCAGCAGCCCGCGGCGATACATCGGCAGTATCCGGCTCATGTTCTCGGCGTGGACCGCGGGCCCGACCCGGGCGCGCGAGGCGATGGTGTTGTAGGCCGACGACGAAACATCATTCACGCAGATCGTGTCGGACGTGACGTGGAGATAATCCGGCCGCGAGGAAGCGAGGACGCCAAAGCTCCGGCCGATCCGATAAACGCCGGCCGGCGCCCGCTTGTCGCCTTCGACCTTGAGCGGTTCGCCGCGGCGGGCAAACTTCAAGAAAAACTGCGACCAACCCATCCCGGCCCTGCCGATCATCGCCGGCTCCGAGGCGCCGAGCGCGCGCCAAGGCGCTTTTGCCGATGCGCGCTCGTAGAGCCGCATGGTTGCGGCCATGTCATTCATGTTTGGCGCTGTGACCAGCACCAGGCGCTTGGCATCCGCGAGCGGTGCCGGACAGCTTTGCGCGCGTGCAGCGACCCCCGAATGCACTGTCGCCACGGCCACCACGGCGATCACCGCAGCCATCCGGCGCGCGCTTGAGTTCATGTCTCTGGCTTTGCCTCGCCGGATTCGCCCCCAGCCTCGGGGCGAACACTATCTGGCTCGAACTGATAGTTCGCGCTGCAAAACTCGCAAGTCACCGAAATCTTGCCGTTCTCGACCATGTGATCGCGGTCGTCCTGCGAGAAGCTCCGCAGCATGGCCTCGACGCCGTCGCGCGAGCACGAGCATTGCGCCACAATCGGCACGCTCTTGAACACGCGTACGCCGCGCTCGTGGAACAGGCGATAAACCAGCTGCTCGCTCGACAGTGACGGATCGAGCAACTCTAGGTCCTCGACCGTCTCGATCATCGCGCGGCCCTCGACCCAGGCATCGTCCTCCGCAACGACATGCGCGGGCGTGCCCTCCGGGGCGTCGCCCGGCGGCAGATCGGGCAAGCGCGCGCGTTCCGGCGCCTTGGGCAGGAACTGCAGCAGCATGCCGCCGGCCCGCCAACGATGGCCTGAGCCCGGCGACATCTCCTCGCCGACCGCAAGCCGCACCCGCGTCGGGATCTGCTCGGAGCTTTTGAAGTATTCGTGGGCCGCATCCTCAAGGCTGCCGCCGTCGAGCGCGACCAGCCCCTGGTAGCGGCTCGTGTCGGTGCCCTGGTCGATGGTCATGGCAAGATGACCCCGACCGAGCAGCGCGCCGGCCGTGGCCTTGCCGGCCTCAATGGCGCCGGCCACCCGCGCCGCGTCGAAGCGCGCGCAGGCGCGCACATTTCCGGGGTTGCGGAAATCCACCACCAGCATGCGGACTGGGCCGTCGGTCTGGGTTTGCAGGATAAAGCGGCCCTCGATCTTGATGGCGGTGCCGAGCAGCACGGTCAGCGCGACGGCTTCGCCCAAGAGCTTGGCCACGGGGGGCGGATAATTATGAGGCGCGAGAATCCCGTCCACCGCCGGTCCGAGCCGGACCACGCGACCGCGCAGATCGAGGGCCGACACGTCGAACGGCTGGACGGTGTCATCAGCGGATGTTTTCGCCGGCGCACGCACCGGAATGTCAGTCTGAGGCTGTGTCATTTCGCGTTATGTAGGAAGTGAGGGCCGAAAGGCGACCCCCGCAGGAACAACGCCGTTACCGCGCCGAAGCGTGCAGGCACCAGGCGAGGATGCCCTTCTGGGCGTGCAAGCGGTTCTCGGCCTCGTCGAACACCACCGACTGCGGCCCGTCCATCACCTCGTCGGTGACCTCTTCGCCCCGATGCGCCGGGAGACAATGCATGAAGATCGCCTTGGGATCTGCCTTCGCCATCAGCCGCTTGTTGACTTGATAAGGCTTCAGCAGGTTGTGGCGACGATTGCCGTCCTTGTCCCCCATCGACACCCAGGTGTCGGTGACCACACAATCGGCGCCTTTGACCGCATCCTCCGGATCGCTGCCGACGTGGATGGACGCGCCGGACTTCTTAGCCCAATCGAGCAGCCATTTCTCGGGCTTGAGCTCAGGCGGCGTTGCCACCCTGAGATCGAACTTGAACCGGTCGGCAGCCTGCATCCAGGACGCCAGCACATTGTTGGCGTCGCCGGTCCACGCCACCGTGCGGCCGCCGATCGAGCCCCGATGCTCCTCGAAGGTCATCACATCCGCCATCACCTGGCAGGGATGCGACCGTTTGGTCAGGCCATTGATCACCGGCACCGTGGCGAATGCTGCGAGCTCCATGAGCTGCTTGTGGTCCAGGGTCCGGATCACGATGGCGTCCACGTAGCGCGACAGCACGCGCGCGGTATCAGCAATGGTCTCGCCGCGGCCGAGCTGCATCTCCTGGCCGGTCAGCGTGATCGACTCGCCGCCGAGTTGGCGAATGCCGACATCGAACGAAACGCGCGTCCGCGTCGAAGGCTTATCGAAAATCATGGCAATCGTCTTGCCGGCGAGCGGACCTTTGCCGGCGCTACCGCGTTTCTTTTTCATCGTGCGGCTGACATCGATCATGTCGCGCAATTGCTTGCGCGGAATGTCGATCAGGTCGAGAAAATGGCGGATGCCGTCGGTGCTCACCCGGCCGCCCCCTGCTTCTGGGTCGCCTCATGGGCGCGCTCGACCGCGGCGCAGGCACGGTCCACCCGCGCGATGGCTTCGGTGACTTCGGCCTCGGTGACGATCAGCGGCGGCACCAGCCGCGCAACGTTATCACCGGCACCGACAGCCAGGAGCTTCTCGGCGCGGAACGCGTCGATCAGTTCGCCATTCGGAACCTGGCTCTTCAGCCCGATCAAAAGCCCTTCGCCCCGCACCTCGGCGATCACCGTCGGATGGCGGTCCTTGATCTCGGCGAGCCGCTGCTTGAACAACAGCGCGATGTTGCGAACGTGATCGAGGAAGCCCGGCTTCTCCACCACGTCGAGCACCGCATTGCCGAC
>Ga0070689_100001716_pt1 | contig 14008 bp, 10 predicted proteins | sample KBSS23HmetaG_FD_64669 | JGI IMG/M metagenome (GOLD analysis project Ga0070689, IMG submission 64669) | Switchgrass rhizosphere microbial communities from Kellogg Biological Station, Michigan, USA - KBS S2-3H metaG | ecosystem: Host-associated > Plants > Roots > Rhizosphere ...
GTGATCGCGGAGGAATCGCGCGACCCGCCCCCAGGCCATTGCGTGCGCGTCGGACCAGATGCCGGCATCCCACGGCGTGATGCGCCCTTCGGGCGTCACACCGCTTGCTTCCACGCACACCATGGACGCGCCGCCTACGGCGCGGCTGCCCAGGTGCACGAAGTGCCAATCGTTGGGCATGCCGTTCTCGCTCGAGTACTGGCACATGGGCGAGACGAAGATGCGGTTGTGGAACTCGACCGAACGCAGGACCAGCGGGGAGAAAAGGCGCGAGGACATCGGGCGATAATAAACAAATGCAGTCGGTTCTCACGCTACGCGCCGGTAAACGCGCCTTGGAGCGCATTCGCTCGGAAGGTTTGCAGCCGTCGGACATCGAGATCGTCCCCGGAGCGGCCGGAGGACCGAAGGCGCTCGGCATCGCGGGCCTCGATCGCGCCGTGTTCGGCGAGTGGCTGCCTTCCGCCCCGGGCATCCGGCACCTGATCGGCTCGTCGATCGGCGCCTGGCGCTTCGCCAGCGCATGTCGCGAAGATCCTATCGCCGCGCTGGACGAATTCGCGCGCGCATATACCCAGCAGACATATCCGCGCCGGCCTTCGCGGCGCCTGGTGTCCGATTCGGCGCGCGACATGCTGGGCGGGCTCTTCAATGGACACGAAGACGAAGTCCTCGCGCACCCGCACTACCGCCTGCACATCCTCACGGTGCGCGGCCGCTGGCCGCTCACACGCGACTCCGCGTTCAGCACCTCGCTGGGCTTTGGCGCGGCGGCGATGGCCAATGCCCTCGGGCGCCGGCATCTCGCGCGTTTCCTCGAGCGCACGATCTTCCACGATGCCCGCGAGCATCCGGCCTTCTTCCGCACCGGCTCGCGCTTCGACGCGTTCAACACCCACGAGGTCGCGCTCGAGCGCGGCAACCTCGCCCCGGCGCTGCTCGCGTCGGCCTCGATTCCCCTCGTGCTCGAGGGCGTGCCCGACATTCCCAGCGCGCCGCGCGGCGTCTACTGGGACGGCGGCCTCATCGACTATCACCTGCACCTGCCGTACTACCGCACCAACGGCCTCGTGCTTTATCCGCACTTCACGGATCGCATCGTGCCCGGGTGGCTCGACAAGGGCATGCCATGGCGGCACGCGCGCGGCGAATGGCTCGACAACGTGGTGCTCGTGGCGCCATCACGGGAATACCTGGCGAAGCTGCCGCATGGAAAGCTCCCCGACCGCCGCGACTTCGCGCGCTTCGAGGGCGACGACGCGGGCCGCATGAAGTACTGGCGCGAGGCGATCGGCGAGAGCGCGCGGCTGGGCGATGCGTTCCTCGAATTCGCGCGCAAGCCGGATCCGGAGCGCGTGACGCCGCTCTAGCCCGGCGCGCGTGTGACGCGCACCGCTTCGGCCGACAATTCCAGGAGCTCGTCCATTCCCGCCTCGCGGCGCAGCGCGTGCGACTCGCGAAAGCAGCGCGCCGCCTCGGGCGTGCGGTTCTGGTCGAAGAAGTTCTGTCCCGCGTGGAAAAGCACGTCGTGCAGGAAGGGTGCCAGCTGCGGCGTCGAGCGCGCCTGCCCGATGAGCTGGTCGAAGAGCGGCGTGGCGAGCTCGTAGCGGCCCTCGCGATGCATCACCTGCGCGAGCGCGAGGCGGGCGCGGAACGCGGATACGGGATCCTCGACGAGCTCTGCCAGCGCGATGGCGGCCGCGGCGGTCTTGCGGGATTCCTCGAGACGCCCGGCGATGCGCAGCAGCGGCGCCGCCTCCACCAGCGTCGCGAGCAGGCGGGCGGGTTGCGAGCGCGCCGAGGTGATCTCGTCGAGGATCCGGTCGACTTCAGCGGCGAAACCCGCCGGCTCGACGGGCACCTCGCGCAGTCCGGGACCGAGCTTCCAGGCGTGGGTCATGTCGTCGCGAGCGCGTCGTCCACCAGCGCGCGCCATTCGGGCCGTGCCTGCAGCACGGCGTCCAGCCGCGTGAGGTCCATGCGGAAGGGATTCGTCCTCACCAGCTCCAGCTTGATGATGCCGAATTGCGCGAGCACCGCGTCCCAGAAGACGTGCGTGGGATTGTGATAAGGCGGCCGCTCGCCGGCGGGTGGGGTGAATGCGCTGGCGAGCCGGAATCCCGCGCGATTCATCGCCTGCGACAGCCCCACCTCGTAGCGCGGGATCACGAGATCGCGATCCGATACCGGCTGCATGTCCTTCCAGAACGAGGCGAACGCGCCCGAGTCGAGCACGCGGCGCGTCTCGAACGACATCCAGTAGGACTGCACGTGGGCGGCGTACTCGTAGTTGGACGTGATGCCGAGCACGTCGATGTCGGGGCTGAGGCTCGAGAAGAAACGCGTGGTGAGCGTCGGCGGGTCCAGGCAGACGAAGGAGCTGTTGAGGATCGTCAGCGCGTCGATCGCCGCGAGGTCGCCCAGCGCCTCGATCCCCCGCCGGTATGAAAAGAAGTCATAGCCCTCGTTCGGCCGCGTGATCACCTCGATGCCGGTGGCGCGCAACGCCTGGGCCTCGCTGTCGGCAAGATTCGTCGAGACGAACACGACGCGGCCCAGGGAGGCCAGGTGCGCGACCAGTTCCCGCAGATTCCGCGCAACCCGCCCCGCGGGATCGTAGTGCGCGACGACGAAGGCGCGGCGGGGCATCTAGTGCGTCGCCACCGGGAGGGTGCGGCCGATGCGCGCCCATCGCGCGGTCTCCGCGCGTATGACCGCCGCCGTCTCGCCGGGCGTGCTGCCGACCGGATCGATCCACTGCCGGTCCCAAAGCGACGCCTTCATGGCGGGATCGCGAATGATGCGGGTGAGCTCCGCATTCAGGCGTGCGATCGCCTCGCGAGGCGCGGCCGCCGGCGCCATCACCGCCATCCAGACCGGAGCTTCGTAATCGCGGTAACCGAGCTCGGCCACCGTCGGCACGTCCGGCACCAGCGGCGAACGTCGCGCGCCGGATTGCGCCAGCACACGCAGCTTGCCGGCCTGCACGTGCGCGATGAGCGCGGTGGGATTGAGCGAGAGGACTTGCACGTCGCCTGCGAGAAGCGCCGCGACCGCCGGCGCGCCGCCGTTGTAAGGGATGTGGACCATGTCGATCGAAGCCAGCGACTTGAGCAGCTCCATCGAAAGCTGCGAGATGCTCGCCTTGCCGACGGACGCGAAATTCAGCTTGCCCGGTGCGGTGCGCGCGCGTGCCACGAGCTCGCCAAGCGACGTCATGCCGGAGTCCGCTCTCACGACGACAAGGTTGGGTGAAGTGCCGATCAGGGTGACGGACGCGAAGTCCCTCGTCACGTCATACGGGAGCGCGGACTCCAAGGCGGGGCTCACGGCAAGTGGGCCGTTGGTGCCGACGAGCAGCGTATGTCCGTCGGGCGTTGACCGCGCCACCACTTCGGCCGCAATGTTGCCTCCCGCGCCGGGGCGGTTCTCGACGACGACCGGTTGGCCGAGGGCCCGCGAAAGAGGCTCCGCAAGCGCGCGGGCGACGACGTCCGGCTGGCCGCCGGGGGCGAACGGCACCACCAGCTTCACGGTGCGGGAGGGCAGCCATTCCGCACGCGACGCGCCAGCCACGGCCGCGAAAAGCAGGACGAGCGGGAAAAGCGGCAGCATGCGAGTGAACATTTCCGCATTTTACGGGGGTGGTCACATCCGTAATGCAGCCTCGCCCGTAGGTGTGTGAGGCGTCACAGGATTTGCCGGCTTGCCGGTGTTAGCTTGTCCGCGCAAATCGACCATCAACAAGGGAGAAGAAGAATGTTGCGTATCGCAGTCGCGGCCGCTCTTGCGGCCGCCGCCGTTTCAGCCCATGCCCAGATGACCGAGGAGGTTGCCCGCCAGGCGGCCCAGGAGCTGCGCATGCTGGTCACCGAGGGCACCGGCGTCATCGGCGACCTCCAGCCCGCCATCAACGGCAGCAAGACGACGAAGGAGCAGGTCAGCCCCGACGCGCTGGTGAATGCGTTCCGCGCGCGCTACCAGAAGGCCGCGGGCAACGCGTTCGACCCGAAAGCCACGGGCATCGTCGGCGATGCGCGCCGCGCCTACGTGCAGTCGTTCACGTCGGTGGTGACGCGCTACCAGGGCAACCTCACGAAGGGCGGCCAGGACGCGTTCGTGCCGGCGTTCTTCCGCGCGCAGGTGCTGAAGGACTTCAACCAGCTCATGTCCGGCAAGGTGCAGGCCTATGCCACCAACCGCGATGCCGAGCTCATCAACGGCGACTGGGCGGTGCACAAGGTCATGAAGGGCTCCCCGCTCGCCGGCGAAGTGAAGACGCTGATGGAAACAGGCAGCCTCGAGCCGGTCGTCAAGCGCAGCGGCAACACGGTGATGGGCTACTACCCCATGAAGCTCGCGCCCGCGTGCGTGTCGTGCCATGCGCAGAACGGCCTGAAGCAGACCGAGGGCGGCTTCGGCGGCGCGTTCGTCGCCGAGATCCCGGTCAAGTAAGCGTTCATGACACTGCAACGGCTGCTGCGCCTGCTGCCCCTGGGCCTTCTCATCGTCGTCTCCGCGGGGATGGCGATGATGCTGGTCCAGGATCGGGCCAGCCGCGCGACTTTCGAGCAGGTGCGCGAAGCGCAGTCGCAGCGCGACGCCCTGGGACGCATTCGCAGCACGTGCGAGGCGCTCACGTTCAAGGCGGTGGCCTGGACGCTCACGCGCCGCAGCTCGCAGGGGCGGCAGTACCAGGAAGGCAAGACGGCGTGCTTCGATGCGGTCACCCAGGCGCGCGCAAGCATGGGCGCGGCGGGCGGCGCGCTCGCAAGCCTCAGCGACGATCTCGCGAAGCTCGCGACGCTGCTGGAGGCGATCCAGTCCGAGCACACCGACGAGAACAAGATGGTGACGGTGGGACGCCTCGAGCGCGAGGTGCAGCCGTCGACGGCCGGCGTCCACCAGAAGCTGGACGAGCTCACGCGTGCCGCCGACCGCCAATCCGAAAGCCTGATGGCCGCGGCGTTGAAGCAGCAGGAACGCATGCTCTGGCTGGGCGCCATCGTCGGCATCGCGGCGGTGATCATCGGCGCGCTCCTCGTGCACGTGGTCACGCGCCGCATCCTGGGCTCGGTGCAGGAGGCGGTGACGGTGGCGACCGCGCTCTCGCAAGGCGACCTGGCCGTCGCGCCGCGCGTGCGCCGCGGCGACGAGATCGGGCAGATGCTCTCGGCCATGGACCAGGCGCGCCAGGCGTGGATCGCCGCCATCGGCGACATCCTGGCGGTCACGCAATACATCGCCGAGGCGGCCGACGACATCGCGCAGGACGCCGGCACGCTCAACGACAGCAGCCGTCACGCCGCGTCCAACCTTCGCGACACGGCGCGCTCGATGAAGGAGCTTCTGTCGACCGTGGAGGCTTCGACGGCTTCCGCGCGCCGCGTGGCGGAGCTCGCGGGCAACGCGACCGGCTCGGCGCACGAGGGCGGCGCGGCCATGGGCGAAGTCGTGCAGACGATGGACAAGCTGTCCGCCGCCTCCGCGAAGATCGGGGAGATCGTCTCGGTCATCGATGGCATCGCGTTCCAGACCAACATGCTCGCGCTCAATGCGGCCGTCGAAGCGGCGCGCGCGGGGGAGCAGGGACGCGGCTTCGCCGTCGTCGCGGCCGAGGTGCGCGCGCTCGCGCAGCGCTCCTCCCTCGCGGCCGGCGAGATCCGCGGCTTGATCAGCACCTCGGTCGAGGGCGTCCAGAGCGGTGCCAAGCGCGCGGCGGGCGCGAGCGACAAGATCGCGCACGTGGGCCAGTCCATCGAGCAGGTCTCCGCGATGATCACGGACGTCTCCACGGCAGCGACGCGCCAAAGCCGGGAGATCGATTCGATCTCGCGCGCGATCGGCGAGCTCGACGGCCTCACGCAGAGCAATACGCGCATGGTGGGATCGTGGACGGACAGGGCGACGCACCTGCGCGCCGAAGTGCAGCGGCTCGCGCAGCTGGTCGGGCGTTTCCGCCTGCCGCAGGCCGAGGAGGCGCATGCGGTGCCCCTGGCCGATCGCCCAATCGAGCGCCGCCTTCCGGCGCCGGCGGAGTAGAACCCCCTCAGCGCGGGCCGAAGAATTGGCGCATGCGCGACGCGATGAAGCGGTTACCGCGCGCGTTCAAGTGGGTATCCTCGCGCCAATAAAGCAGCTCGCCCGAAGATTCGTGGCTGCGGCGCGATTCCTCGACGAGCGCGGGCTTGAGGTCCTGGCACGCGACCTTCTCCTCGTCGCACATGCGCGCGATCGCCTGCGCGAACCCCGACGGCGCGGTGGACGAGCTCCACGGCGCGCTCCCGCGGTGCACCCATTCGTAGACCTCTTCCTTCGCGGGTATCACGAACACGACCGGCACGATGTCGCGCGAGCGCGCGAGCGCGACCAGGCGCGAAAAAGTCGCGCGCAGCGCCGGGAAATTCGGCTGCGCGGTCACCGTGGCGAGGTCGCGCCGGGCGTTCGCGATGTAGGGGCGGTAGAACAGGATCGGCTTTCCGTCGAGCGAATGCGTCGCGACGTCGCTGCTGGGTCCAGGGCGGCCGGTCAGATTCAGGATCGGCGAGCGGGCGCGCCAGCTGCGCCAGCGCTGCAGCCATTGCCGCGGCCCCGTCCAGGGCAGGGCTTCAGGCTCCAACGGCCCGTACGTTTCCTCGAGGTCGTTGCCGCCGAAGAGCAGCCACGCGAGCACCGCGCCCTTGCGCGTGCCGATCGTCGGCAGCTCGAGCCGGAAATTGGTGTACTCCTGCCATGGGCTCGAGGCCGGCGTCGACAGGTCCAGCGCCTTCATACCGTGCTCGCGCTGCAGGAACGCGCGCAACGTCTCGTCATGGCTCACCGCGCCGGCGCCGAACGAATCGCCGAGGACGATGACGTCGAGACCGTCGCGCGGCGCCGAGGGCGCGTTACGGAATCCCGCGCCGTCGGTGACGATGTGGTGCGTGGGCACCGCGGGCGCCGGGCGTCCGCTCATCCTCGCAAGGTCCTGGTCGAGCAGCTCGATATCGAGGTTCGCGGCGAAACGGTTCACCAGCGGCATCGCGGGCCACGGCCCGATGATGGCCGGAGGGCCGAAGCCCAGGGCGCGCAACGCAAGATCGAACACGGCGATCCCGAGCGCGAGTGAGACGACGACGAGGGTGGCGTGCGCCGCGAATTGCGAACGGCGAACCAGCGCGGCCACCGCGAATGCCATGGCGAGGGCAAGGCCGGCCGCGAAGATGCCGCGGGAAAGGGCCCCGGCCGCGAAAGGCGCCGACACGAGGACGGCGATACCCGCCAGCTTCGCCGCCGTGCCGCGCCATGCGGCGCGCATCAGTAGTTCAGGATCGGAGCGAGCCAGCGCTCGGCCTGCGCCAGGTCCATGCCCTTGCGGTGCGCGTAGTCCGCGACCTGGTCGCGCTCCACCTTGCCGACGGCGAAGTAGCGCGATTGCGGATGCGAGAGGTAGAAGCCGCTCACCGCGGCCGTGGGCAGCATCGCGAACGAATCCGTAAGGATCATTCCCGCGTTCTTGTCCGCCCCGAGCAGCTCGAAGAGCGGCCCTTTCTCGGTGTGGTCGGGGCACGCCGGATAGCCCGGCGCCGGGCGGATCCCGCGGTACTTCTCGGCGATGAGCTCGGCGTTGGAAAGCGACTCGTCGGCCACGTATCCCCAGAACTCCGTGCGCACGCGATGGTGGAGGTGCTCGGCGAACGCCTCGGCCAGGCGATCGGCGATCGCCTTCAGCATGATCGCGCCGTAGTCGTCGTTCCTCGCTTCGAATTCCTTCACGCGCGCGTCGATCCCGATGCCGCCCGTGACCGCGAAGGCGCCGACATAGTCGCGCACGCCCGAATCCTTTGGTGCCACGAAATCCGCGAGGCACTGGTTCGGATTGCCCGACGGCTTCTCGGCCTGCTGGCGCAGGTTGTGCCAGGTCATCAGCACGCGATCGCGCGTCTCGTCGGAGTAGATCTCGATGTCGTCGCCCACGGAGTTCGCGGGCCACAGGCCGTACACGCCGCTCGCGGTGAGCCACCGGCCCTTCACGACACGCTCCAGCATGGCCTGGCCTTCCTTCAGCACGTTGCGCGCGGCCTCGCCGACCACCGCGTCCTGCAGGATGTCCGGATACTTTCCCGCGAGGTCCCATGCCTGGAAGAACGGCGCCCAGTCGATGAACGGCGCCAGCTTCTCGAGCGGATAGTTGCGCAGCGCCGTGATGCCGAGCTGCTTCGGGGCCGGCGGAGCGTATGACGACCAATCGACCTTGACGGCATTGGCGCGCGCGGCCTCGAGCGAGACGCTCTTCTGGCCGGTCTTGCGCGCGTGCTGCTCGCGCACCTTCACGTAGTCGGCGCGCACCCCTTCCATGTACTTCGGCCGCAGCTCGTCGCTCGAGAGCTGGCTCGCCACGCCCACGGCGCGCGAAGCGTCCGGCACCCACACGGTGGGGCCCGAGTAATTCGGCTCGATCTTCACGGCGGTATGGGTGCGCGACGTGGTCGCTCCGCCGATGAGCAGCGGCATCTTGAAGCCCAGCCGCTCCATCTCCTTCGCGACGTGCGCCATTTCCTCGAGCGACGGAGTGATGAGGCCGGAGAGCCCGACCATGTCGGCGTTCTCCTTGCGCGCGGTCTCGAGGATCGTGTCGCACGCCACCATCACGCCAAGGTCCACGACGTCGAAGTTGTTGCACTGGAGCACCACGCCGACGATGTTCTTGCCGATGTCGTGCACGTCGCCTTTGACGGTCGCCATCACGACCTTGCCCTTGGCCTTGGGCACGGTGCCCAGGCGCTTCTTCTCTTCCTCGATGTACGGGATGAGGTGCGCGACCGCCTGCTTCATCACGCGCGCGGATTTCACGACCTGCGGCAGGAACATCTTGCCGGAGCCGAAGAGGTCGCCCACGACGTTCATGCCGTCCATGAGCGGGCCCTCGATCACCTGCAGCGGGCGCTCGAACTGGAGCCGCGCCTCCTCCGTGTCCTCGATGATGTGCTGCGTGATGCCCTTCACGAGCGCGTGCACGATGCGGTCGCGCACCGGAGCCTTGCGCCAGGCTTCGTCCTCGGCGGCGTCCTTCTTCTGTCCCTTGAAGCTCTCGGCGAATTCCACGAGCCGCTCGGTCGCATCCGGCCGGCGGTTGAAGATCACGTCCTCGACGCGCTCCAGCAGGTCCTTCGGGATATCCGCGTAGACGCCCAGCTGGCCGGCGTTCACGATGCCCATGGTCATCCCGGCCTTGGCGGCGTGATAGAGGAACGCGGTGTGCATGGCCTCGCGCACCGGCTCGTTGCCGCGGAACGAGAACGAGAAGTTCGAAACGCCCCCCGAGGTGCGCGCGTGGGGAAGGTGGCGATGGATCCATGCGACCGCCTCGAGGTAATCGCGGCCGTACGTGTTGTGCTCCTCGATGCCGGTGGCGACCGCGAAGATGTTCGGGTCGAAGATGATGTCCTCGGCGGGGAAGCCCACCTGCTCCGTGAGGATGCGGTAGCAGCGCTGGCAGATCTCGGTCTTGCGCTTGAGCGAATCGGCCTGGCCCTTCTCGTCGAAGGCCATGACGATCACCGCGGCGCCGTAACGGCGCGCGAGCTTCGCATGCTTCACGAACTCCGCCTCGCCTTCCTTCAGCGAGATCGAGTTCACGATCGACTTGCCCTGCACGCACTTCAATCCCGCCTCGATGACCGACCACTTCGAGCTGTCGATCATGATCGGCACGCGGGCGATGTCGGGCTCCGCGGCGACCAGCTGGAGGAAGCGGGTCATCGCGGCGAGCGAGTCGAGCATCGCCTCGTCCATGTTCACGTCGATCACCTGGGCGCCGTTCTCCACCTGCTGGCGCGCGACCGACAGCGCTTCGGCATAGTCGCCGGCCAGCACGAGCCGCGCGAACGCCTTGGATCCCGTCACGTTGGTGCGCTCGCCCACGTTCACGAAGAGCGAGTCGTCGCCGATGTTGAGCGGCTCCAGGCCCGCGAGGCGCAACCTTGGCTCGATCTTCGGTATCACGCGGGGCTTGAACTTCGAGACGTGCTCGACGATCTCGTGGATGTGGTCCGGCGTGGTGCCGCAGCAACCTCCGGTGATGTTGAGCCAGCCCGCCTGCGCCCATTCCTCGATGAAGCCGGCCGTCTCGCAAGGCTGCTCGTCGTACTCCGCCATGGCGTTGGGCAGTCCCGCGTTGGGATGCGCGGAGACGTACACGTCGGCGATCTTCGAGAGCTCCTCGATGTGCGGGCGCAGCTGCTTGGCGCCCAGCGCGCAGTTGAATCCCACCGACAGGGGCTTCGCATGCCGCACCGAGTTCCAGAACGCCTCGGCGGTCTGGCCCGACAGCGTGCGCCCCGACGCGTCCGTGATGGTCCCCGAGATCATGATCGGAAGGCGCACGCCGGCCGCCTCGAAATATTCGTCGATGGCGGCGAGCGCCGCCTTGGCGTTCAGCGTGTCGAAGATCGTCTCGACCAGCAGCAGGTCGGCGCCGCCCGTGACCAGCGCTTCCACGGCGACGCGGTAGGCATCGCGCACCTGGTCGAAGGTGACGGCGCGGAAACCCGGATCGTTCACGTCCGGCGAGAGCGACAGCGTGCGGTTCATGGGGCCGAGCACGCCGGCGACGAAGCGCGGCTTGCCCGGCGTGCGCGCGCTGAAGCCGTCCGCGACCTCGCGGGCGAGCTTCGCCGCCTCGAAGTTGAGCTCCGTGACCACGTGCTCGAGGCCGTAGTCGGCCTGCGAGATCGACGTCGAGTTGAAGGTGTTGGTCTCGAGGATGTCGGCGCCCGCCTCGAGGTATTGCGAGTGGATCTCGCGGATCACGTCCGGGCGCGTGATCGTGAGCAGGTCGTTGTTGCCGCGCAGGTCCTTGTGGAAATCGCGGAAGCGATCGCCCCTGAACTGCTCCTCGGTGAGGCCGTAGCGCTGGACCATGGTGCCCATGGCGCCGTCCAGCACGAGGATGCGCTGCTTCAGCGCGTCGTGGAGTGCCGCAATGCGCGCGGCGCGTGTCGAAAGGGGATGGTCCATCGCTTTCTCTTTAGCGGCATTTGTCGAGCGCCCGCAAGCTGACGATCAAATCGGCGCTTGTAACCCCATCATTCTACGCGAGATCGGCGAGCGCGGCGCCGGCCCCGGCGATGACCGGCTGCCAATCGCCGAGGCGCTGCTGGCGGAAAAGCCGCGCCGAGGGGTACCACGGACTGTCGCTGCGATCGAGGAGCCAACGCCAGTCGGGAGAGAAGGGCAGCAGGACCCAGACGGGCTTGCCCAGCGCGCCCGCGAGGTGCGCCACGGCGGTATCCACCGTGATGACGAGGTCGAGCTGCTCGATGAGGCCGGCGGTGTCTGCAAAGTCGCGCAGCGCGTTGCTCGCAGGCACGAGGCGCGACGCCGCCAGCGTGCCGGCGTCGCTGTCGCGCACGTCCTTCTGCAGGCTGAAGGCCGTGCCCGCGCGCTCGACGAGCGGCAGCATCGTGGCAAGGGGCATGGAGCGGTTCAAGTCGTTGGCGAGCGTGCGGCTTCCCGACCAGGCGAAGCCGATGCGAGGCGACGGCGCGGCATGCTCGCGCATCTGCCACTTGGCGAGGGCCTGCGCGTGCGCCTGCAGGTAACGGGCTGCCGCGGGAATGTCGTCGAGCGTCGTGCCGAACGCGAACGGCGCGCTCAGCATCGCCAGGTGGAAATCGAACCGGGGCAGCGCCGCGCCGATCTCGACCACCTCGTCGGCAAGGCCCGAGAGAAGCTGCACGAGCGGCGGAGGAATCTCGAGGATGACACGGGCGCCGCGTTCCTTGAGCAGGGTGGCGTAGCGCGCGAACTGGATCGTGTCGCCCAGGCCCTGCTCGGCGTAGAGAAGGACGGTCGATCCGCGAATGTCCTCGGCCCCGGTCCAGGGGCGACCATCCAGCGCGCGCGCCGGACCCTGCGTGTCGCTGCCGCCCCAGCGCCACTCGTTGTCGGCGAAGCCGCCGGCGAGCTCGCCCAGCACGAGACGGCTCAACCCGCGATGGAAATGGGCGGGTGCGTGCCGCGCATCCAGGGCGATGGCGCGATCGTATTGCGCGATCGCTTCTTCATGGCGGTTGAGGGCGGCGAGCGCGATGCCGCGATTGACGAGCAGCGCGGGCGTCGCGGCGCCGGCGCCCAGCGCCGTGTCGTAGTCGGCGAGCGCCTGGTCGATGCGATTGGAGCGCCGGTAGGCCGCGCCGCGGTTCGCGAGCACCTCCGGGTGACCCGGTGCCACATCGAGCGCGCGGGTGGCGAACGCGATGCAGGCGTCGAATTGCGCGCGCCTCAACGCGATCGCCGAGGAAAGGTGCAACGCGTAGAAGTGGCCCGCGTCGTCGCGCAGGATTTCCTCGCAGGCCCGCGCGGCTTCATCGAGGCGCCCGGAGCCGAAGAATTGGGCCGCCTGCCGCATCGCCGCGTCGTGGCTCATCCGCGCGCGAGGCGCACCCCGAGCGCCACCAGAAGCGCCCCGCAGGCGCGGTTCATCCAGGCGAGCGCCGCCGGCGTGCGCCGCATGCGATCGGAAAGGCGCGCGGCGATCAACGCCACGCCGCATTTCACCGGCAGGCCGAGCAGCGCGTAGAGCACGCCCAGCGCGATGAGGTTGCGCGTCGGGTGCTCGCTCGCCGGGTCGACGAATTGCGGAAGGAAAGCGAAGAAGAAGAGGATGATCTTCGGATTGGTCACGTTCGAGAGGACGCCCTGCAGCACCAGCCGCAGGCGTGTCGCGCGCGCGCCGCCGGCGCTCGTGTCGATGGCGACCTCGCGCGTGAGGACCATCCGGATCCCCAGGTAGACGAGATACGCCGCCCCAGCGAGCTTCAACACCGTGAAGAGCGTCTCGCTCGCCTGCAGGATCGCGCCCACGCCGATGGCCGCCAGCGCGGTGTGCACGAGGATGCCGATGATCACGCCGATCGCCGAGCAGAGGCCGGCCACGCGTCCCTGCGCGAGCGAGCGGCCGATCACGTAGATCATGTCCTGCCCCGGCGTGAGGATGAGTGCCAGCGAGGCGACGATGTAGAGGGCGAGGTTGTCGCTCACGCGGCGTGCCTTCCTGCGGCCTTGAGGAGCATCCCCTCGAAATCGCGCGCGAAGCCCGCGGCATCGAAGAGCGCGGAGCTGCGCGCCGCGCGCACCTTGGCCTTCGCCGCGGCGAGCGCCGCGGGATCGCTCGCCAGCGCGATGACGGCCTGGAAGGCTTTCGCGGGATCGTGGAAGACCCACTCGTCGAGACCGGCGGTGTGCAGCAGGCTCGCGGCGACGCGCGAGGCGAAGGTCTCGCCCGCAGTGGTGATGAGCGGCAGTCCCGCCCACAGCGCATCGATGGTCGTCGTGTGGGAGGTGTAGGGAAAGGTGTCCAGCGCGATGTCCGCGGCCGCCAGCCGTGCGGTGTGCTCGTCGCGGGGCAGATGTGGCGCGAAGATCAGCCGGGAATCCACGCGCCAGCGCGCGGCCGCCGCGACGAGGCGCTGGCGCGCCGGCTCGCCCGGATCCCCGAGCATCAGCACCGCGTTCGGCAGCTGCTGCAGCAGGGCGCACCAGTTCGCGAAGACCCCGGGTCGCAGCTTGACGGCCTGGTTGAAGGAGCACAGCACGATGGCGTCCTTCGGAAGGCCGATGCGCGCGCGGTCGGCAGGCTGCGGAACGGCACGCGCGGGATCGCCGCCGGGCATGTAGCAATGGTCCAGGCGCAGCACCGTCTCCGAGTACGCGCCCTCGGCGCCTGACGGCACGGTGACATCGTCGGCCACGAGGAAATCGATGAAGTCCGCGCCCGTCGTTCCGGCATAGCCGATGAAATGGACCTGGGTGGGCGCGGGCCGGTAGGCGAGGATGTCGAGGCGAGCGCCCTGCGTGTGGCCGCCGAGGTCCACCAGCACGTCGATCCCGTCGGCGGCGATGCGCTCGGCGATCTCGCGCCCCGTCATGCGCGAAGCGTTCACGGGATGCTCCACCGCCTGCGCGATGCGCGCGCCGACTGCCGAGGGGGCGGACGAGGCGGCCGTCGAATACGCGAACACCTCGA
>Ga0070689_100001719_pt1 | contig 13993 bp, 9 predicted proteins | sample KBSS23HmetaG_FD_64669 | JGI IMG/M metagenome (GOLD analysis project Ga0070689, IMG submission 64669) | Switchgrass rhizosphere microbial communities from Kellogg Biological Station, Michigan, USA - KBS S2-3H metaG | ecosystem: Host-associated > Plants > Roots > Rhizosphere ...
TCCTCCTGCCCAACGTAAATGGCACGCCGGTGGCCGTGCTGGCCCTCTGGGCACTGGGAAAAGTTCCAGCCGTGCTCAATTACTCCACCGGCCCGACGGTCATGCTCGCGTGCGCGGAACTGGCCGGGCTCAAAAAAGTCATCACCTCCCGGACATTTCTGGAAAAAGCGCGCTTGAAGGTCGACTCACTGGCCGCAGCTGGAATTGAGTTCATCTACATCGAAGACCTTCGAGTGCGCATCCCGGCTTCCCGGAAAATCCGGGGCGCCCTCCAGGCCCGATGGAATCCGTCCCGCCTGATTCGTGCGCGGTTGAAACCGGAGGACACCGCCGTGATTCTTTTCACCAGCGGATCGGAGGGCACACCCAAGGGCGTCGAGCTCAGCCACCGAAATCTGCTCGCCAACATCCGCCAGATGATCTCGGTGTGCGACCTGCAGGACTGGGATAAATTCTTCACGGCGCTTCCGCTCTTTCACAGCTTTGGACTGATCATCGGGACCCTCATGCCGCTGGTCCGCGGTTGCAGCGTGATGCTCTACCCGTCGCCGTTGCACTACCGCGTCGTTCCGAACGCATTTTATGATCGTGACTGCACCATAATGCTCGGAACAAACACGTTCCTCAACGGCTACGCCCGCAAAGCCAACGCCCAGGATTTCCGGAGTCTGCGCTACATGTTCGCCGGTGCGGAGAAGCTCCAGGAATCCACGGCCAACACCTGGGCCCAACGCTTTGGAGTGCGGGTGCTCGAGGGCTACGGCGCCACCGAGTGCGGCCCGTGCGTCAGTGTGAATACCCCCCTCGCGCCCCGCCATGGCACCGCCGGCAAGCTGCTTCCGGGAATCGAGTATCGGATCGACCCGGTCGAAGGCGTCGTCCAAGGCGGCCGCTTGTTCGTGCGGGGCCCGAACATCATGCGCGGCTACATCAATCCCGACGCCAACCGGAAATTCCAGGAACTGGGCGGATGGTACGACACCGGGGACATCGCTCAGGTGGACGAGGATCGATTCATTACCATCCACGGACGTTTGAAACGCTTCGCCAAGATCAGCGGAGAGATGGTCAGCCTGACCGCCGTCGAGGAGGCTCTGGCGGGAGGATTTCCGCAGTTTGGACTTCGCTTCCAAATCGCGGTTCTCAGCCGGCCTGATCCCGACAAGGGCGAAGCACTCATTGCGGTGACGAATGAGCCAAAACTTCAAATGGAAGAGGTGCGGGCGGTCATCCGCAATCGCGGCCTTCCCAATATCTGTGTGCCTCGGGAGCTTAAATTTGTGCGCGAAATACCCAAACTCGGGACCGGCAAGGTGAACCACCGGGAATTGCTGAACCTGGTGACGTGATCGATCTTGCTTCGCTACTTATCGAACGCGCCGAACCATGCCATTTCCACTCGCGCATCCCGTTCTTGTCCTTCCTTTCCGCAAGTTGTGTCCGGAGCGGTTGAGCATGGTTGGGCTGGTGCTCGGCAGCATCGTGCCGGATCTGGGCTACGCCATCCGGGAATTTAACTGGAGCGACTTCACTCACTCCGTCGTCGGCAGCTTCGTGTTCTGTCTGCCGGTCGGTCTGGTCGCCGCCTACGTGGTTTTCGCCATCCGACGTCCCCTTGCCGGAAAGCTGCCCAACCCGCATCGCCAGTTGCTTGCGCCTCTGTGTGTGAACGGTGTCCCGCCGTGGAGGCGGTTGGCCTTATCCCTTCTAATCGGAGCCTGGAGTCATATCGCCCTCGATGCGCTCACCCACGAGTCCGCGCTTCTGGCCGAGTCCCGACCTGGTCTTCGAGGCGCCTTTTCGGAAGTCGAACGGCGCGGATTGGAGATCTATCATGCCTTGTGGATATTCGTCTCGTCCTTTTGCCTGGGATTGCTTGGATTGCTCTACCTCAGATTTTTGAAACGTTCGACGGGCAGCTTTCGGCTCGTCGCCCCGGGGGAATATGGACGCACCTTGGTTTGGTCGGGGCTTTTCGTGGTTCCCTACCTTGTGGTGGTTCCCTTCGCCTATCATATGCTGGAGCCGGGAGGATTTCGCATCGATCGGTACGCGCTTTATGGGTCGCTGCAATCGTACCTCATGCTCCTGACTTTCGAGCTGATCTCGCTCGGATGGATCCTTCGCCTTCGCGAAAGGAAGCGTCACCAGACTACCGCACCCGCAGCCACAAAGTCTTCAGATAACCCGGCTCCGTCCGGCTGATGGGGAAGTCCGGGGGCTGTGGCACATAGAGACGCTGTAGACTGGTCCGACCCGCTTCGATCACGGCCTGAGTGACCGTCGCCACAAATTCCTCAGGCGTGACAGCAGCGGCATTGGTGGATGCAAACAAAACTCCGGCTGGACGCAGCACTCCCAGGGCCGCCGTCACCAGCTTTCCGTAGTCCTTCTCCACTCGGAATACGCCGGACTCCTTCGACTGCGAGAAGGTCGGAGGATCCAGCAGGACTGCATCAAACAAGCGCTCCTTCCTGGCCAGCCGCCCCAGCCAGTTCAAGGCATCGCCGTAAAGAAATTCGTGCTTGTCGGGGTCGAGATCGTTCAGTCGAAAGTTGCGCTTTCCCCATTCCAAATATTTTTTGGACAAATCAAGACTGGTCGTTCTTGCTCCGGCGAGCGCTGCACTAACGGAGAAGCCGCAAGTATATGAAAACGTGTTCAAGACCGCTCTTCCTGAAGCTTCTCCTTCGAACAGCGGGAATTGTGCGCCGACGTGATTGGTTAGCAGGCGGCGGCGATTATCACGCTGATCCAGGAACAAACCCACGGAGTAACCTTCCCGAAAACTGAGCTCATACCGAACACCGTTCTCCCGAACGGTAAATGGATCGGGGACGGATTCACCGGCGATCCGCTCCGGCGATGCTTCGGCCGCCTTGGCTCGTCGCACTTGTCGATTCAGGTGCTTGTGGTAAATCGACGATACGCCGGGCATTGCCTGCAAATACTGCAGCCGCGCTCCGGATGGGGACGTTTCCGCCTGGGAAAGCGCCGCCGGGCCGATGCGGTCCACATACCAACCCGGCCAGTCATCCGCGGCGCCGTGGAGACAACGCCAGGAGTCCGATTTCTCGGGATCGATCACCGCCGCCCGTAAGGCCTGCCGAATGTCCGCTTCAAATGCCGCAGGCGCATCGAATGTTATCCGCTCGCCGGATCCGGGATGATTCAGGGTCAGTGATGCGGCGTGGAGACACAGCCGGCGCCACGGCGTGGCGCCGTAGAGTATATCACCGAGAATGGGAATGCCGTTTTCCGCCGCGTGCACTCGAATCTGATGCGTCCGCCCGGTTACCGGCGTGGCTTCAACCAACACCCGCCCAGTCCGTCGGGATAGCACTAGGAATCTTGTCTCGGCCGTGTCGCCCGGATGCGCGGGTCGACTGACGTATTTCGAACCGGCCCGCTCGATCGTGGACGTCGCGGTCATTGCGTCCTTTTCCATGGAGCGATCCGTCAACAGCCAATAGCGTTTTTGTACGCTGCGGCGGGAGAATTGTTCCGTTAACGACTGGTTGGCCCGTGTGGATTTTCCGAACACCAGAATACCGGAGGTGTCCTTATCCAGGCGATGAATGATGGCGAGATTGGCCCATCGGGGCTCTCGGTGGCGCAGCCAGTCAAAAACACCTTCGCCGGCGTAGGAAGATGGGGCGTGGGTGTTCCAGCCCGCCGGTTTGTTCACTACGAGCAAGTCGTCGTCTTCGAATACGATCAAGGAATCGGTTGGCCGAGGGCGTACTGACATGATGCCTCCCGCATTGAGGGGCAAACGGCCGTGTCGCGCAATCGATTTGCTTGCTCCAGCCTCGACAATCGTCTGACACGCCGGAAACTCCCGGCCTGTGGCACGCATCACGCTCGAAAACGTGGTCAAAGTGTTTGCTGGACGACGGGGCCGCGCGGTTCGCGCACTGGATCGACTGAGCCTTGACGTCGCCGAGGGCGAGCGCCTGGCCATCCTCGGACCCTCTGGATCCGGCAAGACCACGCTGCTGAGGGTTATCGCGGGTCTGGAGAAGGTCACGGAAGGACGTGTAGCGATCGACGGTCGCGATGCCGCGGGCTTGGCGCCGCAAGACCGGGAAATGGCCATGGTGTTCCAGCGCGACGCGCTTCTGCCCCATCTCAGCGCGAGAGAAAATATCGAGCTGGGACTGAAGCTTCGCGGGCAATCGCGGGATGAGATCTCCCGGCGGGTTCAGGAAGCGTCGGAATTCTTTGGTCTGCATGCCGTCCTCGAACGATTGCCTCGCGCTCTTTCCGGCGGAGAACGGCAAAGGGCCGCCCTCGCTCGTGCTTTTGTCCGGCAGCCCTCGGCGTTTCTCCTCGATGAACCATTGGCCGGACTCGATGCCCCATATCGCGCCAGGCTTCGGGAGGAAATCATCGGATTGCACCGTCACGTGGGTTCGACCTTGATTGTCGTGACTCACGATCAGGAGGAAGCGATGGCGTTGGGAAGCCGCGTTGCGGTCATCAACCGAGGCGCCTTGCAACAAGTCGCTGAACCGTCGGCGCTCTACCATCGTCCTGTGACCGCATTTGTGGCGGGTTTTATCGGCTCGCCGCCGATGAATCTGTTCCGAGGCACCCTGGCCTTCGAGGGAGGCGCCGTTTGGTTTCACGGGGACGACGATTCGTCTCTTTCACTTTGCCTGACCGAAGCCCAGCGAAAAATGGTGTCGGCAACAAAGCAAAAGCAAATCACGCTCGGGCTGCGCGCCGAACATATTTTCCATACGCGTGATGGGCGCTCGATTCCTTACGGAAGCGAGGTGGAAGCTGTGGTGGAATGTGCCCACTTTTTGGGAGCGGAAGCTGTCGTCCGTTGGAGTTGCGGAACAACCCGGTTTGTCACGAGGACACCCTCTTCCGCCGTTCCCGCCGCCAACGCGTCGTTCCGTCTCATCTTCGATATGGCCCATGCCCACTTCTTTGATGGCGCGACCGGGCAGGACTTGGCACCGGGCTCGTGAAGAATTCTAACCGGTCTTCGCCGCTTGGACGGGAGCCTTGATTGGAGTTCGCGAGGCGCTTCGACCCGGTTAGCCGCGGTTAGCCGCGACGAAGCGGATTCGAGCGCTAAGGCGGTCCCCTGGCGACACTCACGCGGAAGACCGAAAATCGCGTCCTGCTCGAATCCGCGAAGTCGGGCTAAAAGCTGTTCAATACGTCGATCATCTGCCGCAAGCGGCCGTAATCCCGTTTGTTGAAATCGAAGGCGAGGCGCGGCCGGTCGAGAAATTGATTATCGTCCCGCTCCTCCGGCGTGGGCTCCACCAGCTCAATGCGTCCAGTGGTGACGATGTCGGAAAAGTCCTCGTTGAGCCCGTCGACCGCTGTTTGCGATGGCACGTGCTGAAGACGGATGATCAACCGATCCCGCACGAACCGCATCGAATGATATCCGCGGTAAAAGCGCGTGATGTATCTGACGGCATCATCGCAACTATCCGTGATGTGATAAAGATTCACGTCTTCCGGAGAGATCAGCCCGTTCCGCAGGAGGTGTTCGCGAATATGCTTGTCCCACGTCCGCCAGTAGGCGCCGGCCGGCCGGTCCATCAGCACGAGGGGCATCAGCTTGGCCTTGCCGGTTTGCATCAACGTCAGGGCTTCATAGCCTTCATCCATGGTGCCAAATCCGCCGGGAAACAAAACGATGGCGTGGGAATTCCGGACAAACGTCAATTTGCGGGTGAAGAAATATTTAAAGGTGATGAGCTTCTTGTCGTGTTGAATGATGGGATTGGCGCTCTGTTCCCAGGGCAGCCGGATGTTTGCCCCAAAGCTTCGCTCCGGACCGGCTCCTTCATGTCCGGCCTGCATGATTCCCGGACCCGCACCCGTGATAACCATCCAGCCGGCGTTGGCGATCTTGCGCGCAAAATCCACCGCTTGTTGGTACTCCTGCTTGGTCGGAGCCGTTCGGGCTGAGCCAAACACAGTGACCTTGCGGATATGGCTGTAGGGCGCAAACAGCTTGAAGGCATAACGCAGCTCACGCAGCGCCGTCTGGATGACCCGCACATCGCCGCGGTCCTCCACATCCGTCATCAGCTTGAGCGCCTGCTCGATGATATCCCCGACCAGGTCCTGATTGTGTCCGGCGCCCTTTAAAGCGATTAATTCGTCGATGCGACGCCTTAACTCCGGGTCGACGGGCGGTTTCTCGAATCTGTCCATTTCACAAACACTAAAGTTTACCGGTGGCGAAAAGCAACGCCTGCAACAATGTCCGCCCAGCCTCAGATCATCGGATGAAGGCGCGGCGGGATTAGCCCAAAAGAACGCCGGGAATCACGTTCAAGGTTCATTGGATAGGTTCCAACTTCAGTTTGTGCCCTGGGCGGCCGGCTGGTAAGTAGAGCCCGCCCATGAGCGGCAAATACGCCTTCGATCTCAAAAGCGAGGAACGCCGTCGCCCACTGCCCCGGAAAATCGTCGTGGGTCAGGAGGAGACGGAGACCGAAAAACATGTTCTGTTGAAGATGCTGGGCTTCGTTCTTTTTTACCGCGAGCAGATCCAAATTGAACCCCGGCTGCATGACGACAATATCCCGTTCCGGCCGGATGTGATCGCCTACGATTATACCCTGCGCCCAACGCTCTGGGTCGAATGCGGCGAATGCAGCGTCGCCAAGCTCGATCGACTGGCCGTCAAGGTGCCGGATGCCGAGATTTGGGTCGTGAAACGTTCCCTCGACGAGGCGGAGAGCCTGCGCCGCGCGATGGCCAAGGGCGAACTCAGGACGAACCGCTACGGCATCGTGGCTCTGGATTACGAGATGTTCGATGAAATGGCGGGCCTGCTGAGCCAGCGCAACCGTTTGACCTGGTATGCCGGCGGCTTTGATCCACCGCAAATGCAGTTTGAATTCAACGGACTCTGGTTCGATGCCGCCTTTGAAATTATTAAGTTCTAGGCACCCAGGGATTATCCCGGCATTGCTACATTCCCGTAAACACCCGCTGAACCTTTGCATTTCAATAGGATCTGTGGCATAAAATGCCGCACATGATTTCCACACTTAAGTACCTGGGCCTGGTTGCATTCACGATCGGCCTTGTCCTCGAATCTTCCGCGGCGGTCACGCCGCTCGTAAATCGTGGCGACACGTGGCGCTATCACAAGGGAACAACCCCGCCGCAAAGCGACTGGAAGACTGCCGGCGACAGCGCCTTGGATGCTTCCTGGTTAAGCGGTCCCGGCGGATTTGGTTATGGCGATGGCGATGACATAACCGCCCTCCCTGACATGCAGGGTGCCTCCGGCTACACCACCCTCTACATTCGTAAAGAGTTTCAGCTGGCCGATGCCGTCGACGCGGCATTGCATCTTCGTCTGACCATCGATTGGGATGACGCTTATGTTGCTTATCTCGACGGTGTCGAAATATCGCGGAGCGCGCTTGTTCCGGGCGGCGGCACGGAGCCGGCGAATACCGCGACCGCGACCGGCACTCACGAGGCGTCGGGTGGAGGCGGCAGTCCTGCCAGCGTTCTTGACCTTGGCGCGGTCGGCTCGCGCCTGGGCGCCGGCCCGCACGTGTTGGCTATCCTCGGCCTCAATGAATCACTGGGAAGCAGCGATTTTTCGCTGATCGCCGATCTCGCGACGGTTGACGCGCCGGTGCCCCCGCTCGTTTCCGCTGGCAGCACCTGGCGTTATTTCAAGGGGACAACTGCGCCCCAGGCGGGTTGGACCACCATTTCGGACGTAGCTCTCAACGGCACGTGGCTCAGCGGTCCGGGTGGATTCGGATACGCCGACGGCGACGACGCCACACTCCTCAGCGACATGCGGTCCAATTACACCACGGTTTACATTCGACAAACGTTTAACGTCGCTTCGCCGCTGGCCACCAATCTCCACGCCGTTCTCACGATCGACTTCGATGACGGCTTTGTCGCCTATTTGGATGGAGCCGAAGTCTCGCGCCAATTGGTCCCCGGCGCGCCCGGAGTCGAGCCGGGTTTCAATGTCACGGCCACCCAGACTCACGAGGCGTCGGCCGGATCCGGAGGCAACCCGCCGTTGGCCATCGACCTTGGCCGGGCGGATCTGGTCCTGGCCCCCGGCACTCACATTCTGGCGATAATCGGGGTGAATGAGAACCTGACCAGCTCTGATTTGTCGTTGATTCCAAGCTTGTCGGTGGTTGTTCCTCCCCCGCCGCCGGTCGGAAGCATCACGGTGGATACCACGTGGACCGCGGCCGGAAGCCCCTACATCATCTCCAACAACCTCACCGTCGTCGCCGGTGTTACGCTGACGATTGAGCCTGGCGTGACGCTGCTCTTCGATCAGGGACGCGGCATGACCATCAGCGGGCGGTTGCTGGCGGAAGGAACGGAGGAGTTGCCCATCACATTCACGCGAAACGCCGGAGCGGCCACCTGGACCCAGCTGACGTTTACAGCAAACAACAGCACCTCCCTGATTGCTCATGCGAATATGTCTTTCTTTTCTGCATCAGCCATTGAGGCGACGGGCACGGCGTTGCATTTGGATTCCATCCGATGGACGGACTCCACGGTCCAGGTCGTGGACCTTCACACTGCTTCCCTTGTTTTGCTCAATTCTTTTATTCCCGGTGGCGCCGGCAATGAACCCGTCCACTTCAACGGCATGCCAGCGAACGGCCACGCGCTGATCAAAGGATGCGTTTTTGGCGCTCCGCGAGGCTACAATGACAGCATCGATTTTACCGGCGGCAATCGTCCCGGCCCCATCGCGCAGTTCATCGACAATGTGTTCCTCGCGGCGGTCGACGATTGTTTCGACATGGACGCCACGGATGCCCACATCGAAGGGAACATCTTCATGAACGTTATGCAGGACGCCCAGCGGGATAGTTCGTCCAATCCAATTACCACCGGTGAAGGCAACGGCATTTCCGAGCTCTACATTTGCCGGAACATCTTCTTCAACTGTGAGCACACTCTTCTTTTGAAGGACAATGGCTCCGCCGTGATGCAGAACAACACCATCGTTCATCTTACGACAAACGCGACGGCGCGGAATGGGGATGGCGATCCAATACCCCCCGGCATCATCCTCTTTGGCGAGCCGTGGCGGGGTCGTCCCCTTGGGGCCGGCGCACATTTCGAGGGCAACATTGCGTATGACTTGGAGCCGATCATCCAATCCACCCCCTTCCCGCTGTTCGATCCCGCCGAGTCGTTTCTCAACGCGACGTACAATCTAATCCAAGGTGGAATCTGGCCAGGGCCCGGCAACATCACGGGCAACCCGTCCTTCGTGAACGTCAACGGCCCGATGACACCCGCCACCATCCGCAGCAATTTGATGCTGATGGCCGGTTCGCCGTGCATCGGCACCGGACCCAACGGTCTCGACATGGGAGCGCTTGTGCCTGCCGGGGCCAGCGTTTCCGGAATTCCTTCAACTCCTACGGCGGACACATCTCTCACGGTCCGTGTGGCGGGACCCGGCATCGTGTCTTATCGGTGGAGTCTAAACAACGGGACGTGGAGCACGGAGATTCCCCTGACCAACAGCTTCCTCATTACATCCAATCTGTTCGTCGCCACCAACGGCCTGATCCACCTCAGCGGCTTGACCAATGGCACAAACACCTTCCGGGCCATCGGCAAAAACTCCGCCGGGTTCTGGCAGGAGACGAATGCCGCGACCGTCAAATCCTGGGTCGTGGAATCGACTCCATCATTGCGAATCGCTTTCGACGGATTCAGCGGCGGAGTCGTCACCCTTTCTTTCATCGCGCAGGCAGGCCAGACGTATTCCCTGCTCTACAAGAATTCGTTGAACGACTCGGGGTGGCAGCGACTCAAGAACATCCCCGCTCCGCCCATCACCGGCATGATCCAGGTGACCGATGATGCTCCGACCTCCGCTACCCGGTTCTATCAGCTGGTGACACCAATGCAGCCTTGACGCGCCGGCCCGACGGGAGCCAATGTGCCTTACTGCTTTCGTATGAAAACGTTCTTCCCAGGAACGGTTGGCTTCCTCGTTTTGGTGGTTTCTGCGGCGTCGTTCCAGGACCCCGCTCCGAAGTCGGAGGGCGTTGGCAATGCCCCGAAGAAGACCTTTTCGGAAGGAGCCACGAGGTCCGCCAGAACGTACAGCAGTCTGGATCTGCCCGAAGCTGGTGAACTGCTTTTGCCTCCGGGGACTGTCGCGCTGGCCGACGTCGACGTGGCCGCGGCTTTTGCCCTCTATGAAACTCTTTCCCAGCGTTCCGTCATTCCCGGGAGCAGCCTTCCGAAGGTAAAGCTTTCGTATCGCATCGAGAAAGCGCTTCCCCGGCGCGAGTTGCTTCAGGCCCTCGATACGTTTCTCGCGCAAAACGGGATCACCATGATCCGCATGGGCACGAATTTCATGAAGGCAGTGGCGGAGGGCGTCGCGAACCGGGAAGCAGCGCCGGAAATCTCCGGGCCTCCCGCTGCGCTGCCCGATTCGGATTCCTTCATCCAATACTCCATTCGCTTGCGACATCGCGCGGTCAATGACGCGATTCCCATGTTGCAACCGCTCAGCCGTCTTCCCAACAGCCTATTGACGGTGCCGTCGATGAACACGATCGTCCTGCGCGATTATTCCGCCAACGTGCGCCGGATGCTGAATCTCCTTCAGAACTTCGACATGCCGGAAACCGGAGAGGCCTTGTTCGAGCCGGCCCCGCGACCCGGCCGCAAATAGCGTCCATCCGCGTAGACCGGTTAGGAAGCCAGTTTCTTGACGATGCCTTCGATGATGGCCAAGCCCTCTTCCGCCTGCTGACGATTAAGGTTCAGGGCCGGTAGCAGGCGAATCACCTGGTTTCCCGAGGGAATAGTCAGGACTCCGGCTTCGTGCAGCCGGTTGACGAATTGAATCGAAGAGCCCTTGTCCACCGACGCGAAGGCCGGAATTTTTTCCCGCTCGCAGAACTCAAGCCCGATCAGAAATCCCAGGCCGCGCACGCCTTTTAAGACGGTCGGATAGGTTTGCACCATTCGCTGCAACGATTGCTTGATCCAGTCACCCAGCACGCGCGCGTTCTCGGCCAGGTTGTCCCGCTCGATCACTTCGATCACTTTCAGGGCGACCGCACATCCCAGCGGGGTGCCGCCAAAGGTGGTGCCATGGGTCCCCGGACCGAGCAAATCCGCATGGGTGTCCCGCACCCAGAATGCCCCCATCGGAAAGCCTCCTCCCAGCGACTTGGCCATGGAGACACCGTCCGGTCGAAACTCTTCCGCTCCGGCGACGCCCTCCAGGATCCGCTGGAAGCTCTGAAATCGGCCGGTTCGAAAATGGCCGCATTGCACCGCATCCATCAGGAGCAACATCTTTCGCTCATCGCATAATCGGCGCAACCCGGTGAGATACTCGGCGGTGGCCGGGGTGATGCCGCCTTCGCCCTGCACACCCTCAATCAGAATGGCGACGGTGGCCGGCGAGAGCCCGTCGCGAACGGCGGCCAGGTCGTTGTAGGGAACATGCCGGAAGCCTTGCACCAGTGGCTCGAACCCCTTTTTCACTTTCTCCTGGCCGGTGGCCGAGATGCCCGCCAGCGTTCGGCCGTGAAAGGAATTGATGGCTGTCAGGATTTCGAACCGTCCGTCGTCATGGCCAAACTTCCGCGCCAGTTTGTAGAGACCTTCATTGGCTTCGGCACCCGAGTTGCAGAAGAACACCTTGCCCGGTGCCAGATGTTTGACGATTCGTTCGGCCAGCCTTCCCTGTGGCTCGTGATAGTAGAGATTCGAGACGTGCACCAGCCGTTCCGATTGTTCGATCAACGTTTGGGTAATCTCGCGGTTCGCGTGACCCAGCGCGCAGACGGCGATGCCGCCCCCAAGGTCGAGGTAACGCCGGCCATTAACGTCCCAAACTTCACAGCCGGCTCCTCGCGCCAGGGCCAGATCAAACCGCGCGTAACTCGGAACAACGTGGCGGCTGAACAGTTCGCGAACGGTTTCGAACTGGTTCCGCACCATCGGCGCCAAGGGCGGAGGTAGTGGCACGATCTCTTTCATTTCGCAGCAGCTTACTCGCAAATGCGCACCGGGAACGCAAAGGATTTCTTCGAAGAAATGTCAGGTGCGCTCCCCCGGCGAGCAGGGTCACCGGCCAACGTGGATCAGAACGCGTTGATACCGCGTCAGCGGCGGGCTTCCCTCGTCGGTCACTGCCAGAACTATGTGCAGTGGTTCGCCCAGAGCCGCCGATGGTGCGACCATCGTCGCGATTGATCTGTTGGAGTTCCGGATAACAACCGGCTCTCCGCGGTAGGCGGTGGGTTCGGGGTAATGGAACCATTCAAACTGAAGCGCCTGTCCATCGGGATCTCGCGAGCTGCTGGCATCCAAAGTCAAGGAGGTCCCGTGGGAAACGGTTCTTTCCGACGGTCCAGTCAGTGTGACGACAGGCGGGTGATTCGCTTCGGCTTTGTCCCGGACACACCAATCAAGCCGCGCGCGAAAATCGTTCTGCAGTGCCGTGGCCCAACGGGCAAGGGTGTTGTCGCGGTTCGTCGTCCCGTTCCATCCATCCATCTGATTGGCCCAATAACGCCGCCGTCCCGCATATCCTGGCTCGATCCCATACCGTCCAGCCCACCCGCCCCAGGCCGGTTCCTCCGGGTTATTCAGCCCGTTGGGTAGAAGGTAAATGAACGTCGGCGAATCGCCTTCCTTGGCCCAGTGCGTCGTGTTCGTCGGATAGAGGGCGCCAAGCGGACCATGCCCGGTCAACACATCGCGAACCAGGTCAAAACCGCCGGCCTTCGACGTGAGTGCCGAAAATCGATGATACCAGCGCTTGCCGTCCATCGGTGGTTGAAACGTATTGATCAAGATCGGAAAGGGCGGCGCGATCTTTTCCGTATGCGGACCAAATACATCGTAGGAAGTCAGCCGAAATCGGTTTTTGAACCGGACGTAACCCTCGCGTCCCCGCTCGCGCCATACTCGATCAAGCGCTCGTCGCAAATTGTTCGTGGCGCCACCCACATCGGTTCCCCAGTCTGAATACCAAATCGGACGTGAATCAGCGCGGTCCGCTGCGGCGATAAGCAGATTCACGGCGTCTTCGCCGTCATCATATCCAGGGACAGTCCGCGCTCGCAGATCGACCGCTTTGGGAAAGCGCGGGTCGTGTTGAACCAGGCGCGGGTGGCACTGGCCGTAGGCATCGAGCAGGCGGAGAACAATGCCCAGGCCTGTTCGCTCCGGGTTCCTATTCTCGCCGTTCCGCGCAGCGGCCCGGTTGGCAATAATGCCGTCCACGTCCCATTCATTTGCGTAGAGCAGAAAGCGCACAAGCGACTGTTCGTCGTCCGGATCGCCGCCCGCGTCCGTTTCTATGATCAACCTGAGTCGTGCGGGTTCGCCCAGGGCGCAGACGGCATGGCCCACGATGGCGACGATGAGCCAGTAGATGATTCGCATCGGCGTTTACCTTGGTCGGGTCCGGACGGACGCGGGAACACCCAGGACATCTTCGAAAAACTGACAAAGTTGCTCGTTGGATTCAGGAGTCGGATCGTGGGTCGCTCGATTTGTCATCGCCACGCGATTCGTGAAGCCGAGCACGCTATTGATGGCTCGCAGATGATTTAGCGCCGGCCAGCGTGACGGCGGATCTTCGGCGCCAGCGGAGACGAGGAACGGGCGCGGGGCGATGAGCGCGTGCACTTCCGTCAGATCGTGCCCGGTTTCGAAGAGGCTCTGGTAGGCGCCCGTGCGCGGGCTCTCCGTGGTAATAACGCCGGGCCGTCGTGTAGTGAGGGGATCCCGGCCCAGGTACCACGGCTCCCAATAATTCACATTCGGGCGAGTTTCATCCCACACCACGCCCGGATCGCTCACCGCCACGCACGCGAATTTCTCGTGGAAAGCACCGGCGAACATCGCCCACTTCCCTCCGTAACTGTGGCCCACGACGCCGATGCGCGTGGAATCCACTTCCGGTCGTTGAGCAAGCGCCGTATGGCAGTTCGCCGCGATA
>Ga0070689_100001721_pt1 | contig 13991 bp, 11 predicted proteins | sample KBSS23HmetaG_FD_64669 | JGI IMG/M metagenome (GOLD analysis project Ga0070689, IMG submission 64669) | Switchgrass rhizosphere microbial communities from Kellogg Biological Station, Michigan, USA - KBS S2-3H metaG | ecosystem: Host-associated > Plants > Roots > Rhizosphere ...
GACAGAAATCCAGCCAATCATCTCGTGGACACGCCGAGCGGCACGCAAACGCCGCGTACGGGCGATAAGTCATTCGAGAAACACGGGCTGGCTCACATTCAAAGTCAGTTGGACAAGGCCCGAGCGGTCGGCAACTGACGTGAGGTGAATCATGGCGGTCCCCGTTGTTGCAGCTCGGAACGCAGACAATGTGTATGCGTCCACCGATCGCGAATTCAGCGCTGATCTGAAGAACCAGACGTTCAAGAACATGCCCGCCTTTCGCGCGCTGTTCAAGAACAAAGGAACCGGGAATCTCGGAAACGGTCGTCACGAGATTCGGATGGAAACCGGCCTGAACGACAATGCCGGCACGCTTCGAAGCGATTCGGACCGTGCGCGTTTCTCGAATCAGAACAACCACGTGGTCGGGTACTACGACTACATGGCGTTCAACTACGTGCCCGTGCAGCGCTCGAAAATCCGGGAGTCGCAGAACAGCGGCGCAAACCAGATTTTCTCGCTCCTCAAGGCCGACTACCGCATCGCGACCAACACGATGCGGCGCATGATCAACACGCAGGCCATCGCAGGCGACGGTTCGGGCGGCACCATCATCGGCTTGCCCGCTCTTCTGCCGAGCGTCGGCGTTGGCAGCAACACGCTGTTCGGCATCTCCGAGACCGGCAACACGTGGTGGAAGAACGTGGTGTCGCTCAATCCGGGATCGTGGGCCTCGTATGGCCCCTACGGCTCGGTGGCGGACGATCGCCTGCTGACGTTCTACCTGAACATGTCGGACTCCGGCGCGGAGTTCCCCGATCTCATTCTGTCGGGCCGCGCGGACTTCCAGCGCTACATCTCGACGCAGATGCTCCGTGTGCAGATTCACCAGAACAGCGAGTTCGGAAAGATCGGCATGACCGCTCTGACCGGCACCGCTGGCGAGGGAATCCCGTACTACGGCTCGCGTTGGGTGTACGACAACGACATCCCCGGTGGGACGATCTATGCGGTCAACACCGACGACGTGCGTCTCATCGAAGACCCGGCGTTCAACTTCGAATGGATTCCGGTCAACCTCGGCGATCAGTTCTTGCTTTCCGGTTCGGTGCTCACGTACCGCGCTCAGAGCGAGATGAACCGCCGCAACCGCAGCGGCGTGCAGACGCCGTGGACGGCGTAAGGAGACGCAATGCACAACGAAGTCATCTCTGCACCTTCTTTCGGCCTCGGCAAGCACACGGCTCTCGCCAGCTTCAACTACGAGACGCCGGCGAGCACGTGGCTCGGAGTCATCTATCCGGGCGCGTGCTTCAGTGTGTGGGGCAACGTGTTCATGTGCGTGCGCAACCGCAGCGGCGGCGACATCGTCGTCGGTGAGGCGGTGTCTCTCAACTTCAGCGATGCCTCCCGCACTGGCAACCTCGCCACCGGGACGACGGCCGCGCTGCTGCTGACCGACGACACGCACGACACCAACATGATCGGCATCGAAGCGCAGCCGTCGTGGGTGACCGTGACGGCCGGAGCGCTGGCGACGACTGCCGACATGCAGCGGCGCATCGCACTGGCCAACACGCCCGCGACGACGGCGTCTACGATTCGTGTGGCCAAGGCGCATCCCGAGGAAGGTCCGATCAATGGGACGGACATCCTGAGCGCCGACATCATCACCGGCACGGTGGACAACACGTACGACTACACGTTCCTCGAACCGTGGGCGGTCGTGAAAGCCGATGCCGACGCTCTCACGACGCAGGCCGTTCAGGGCATCTGCGTCTCGACTGTCATCACGGACAACTATCTCGGCATCATCCAGATCACCGGTCTGGCGATGGCCAAGGTGAACGGCACGACGGATGCGCCGGTCGGATCGATGCTGGTCGCGTCGAGCACGGCCGGTGAGTTGGTCATCATGCCGAACACCGATGGCAACGCGGTCACGATCGCGTCCGAATTGCTCGGCAGCGTTCTCGTGGCGGGTCGCATCCTGGACTCGTACACGAACAACGCCGTGGGACTGCGTCACATCCAGCTCATGAGCCGTCCGCTCATCAACTACCCGATTCTGTTCGGCTAAGGAGGCAACCATGAAGTACGACGTGAAGGAAGATTTCCCGCTCGATGTCGGCAAGCCCGAACCGATCGAGGTGAAGGCCGGTACGGTCTTCATCCCGGCCGAGCTGAATATCGCGACGAATGTCGTGGACAAGCTCGTGAAGGACGGCGTGCTGGAACTGATCCGCCCGCCTAAGGACGCCTCGAAACAGGCGAAACGCAAGTAGTCCAACCGCGGCGACGGGGCAAGTCCTCGTCGCCGCACCTTTCGAAGGAGATCGCATGTCAGACGCGTTCGTTCGCGGCGGTGGTGGGGAGATCCGGCTCGATCAGTTGCCTGTCGCAAAGGGCAAAGCATTTTGGATGCAGCACGAGCAGTCGCTCGCGGCCGAGCTGTACGAGACCGAGCATCCAGGTGTGACCGTGATCCGTCCATGGGAGACAAAAGAGCAGCACGAGGCGCGCAAGGCGAAGCGGAAGCCCATTCCGATGGCCGATCCGGATCTGACGATGGCACCGGACCGTGCGCAGCGTGAACTGCGGATCAAGCGGGCCGAGATTGCCTCCCTGCCGCTTGATCACCCGAAATACGCCGAGATGTTCGATGCGGATGTGCGATACATCCATCAGCTCGAAGACGTTCTCGGTTTGGAGCGTACGCGCTACGTGCGCGGCACGGTCCCGAAGAAAGCCGGCGAAGCGCCTTCTCCCGAACTGATTCAGAAGGTGGCCAAGTACAAGGAACTGAGCGAGACCGCGCGTCGTCGATCGATCGAGAAGGGCGAGAACGTGGAACTGCTCGCCATGATCGCGGCGGCAGAGACCGATCCGGCGCTACAGGCGCTCGCGACCGAGCGGATCGGTCAACTCGCGATGAAGCCTCAAGAACCGGTGAAGGTGTGATGGAGCGCTGGCCAGGTCCGCCGTATCGCAAACCGAAGCCGAGAAAGAAAACGTAAATGGCCCGCACCTACGTGCAGCTCGCCGCCAAATTGCAGGAGGAGATTCACTCGTTCTCCCCTGCCAAAGCACGTCAAAGCATCAACGACGCGTACATCCGGCTCTGCGAGATGCACCCGTGGCAGCATCTTCTGAAGCGGTTCACGCTCCAGACGGAAGCCGAATATTCGACCGGCACGATCGCAATCGACACGCTCACGAGCGCGGTAACGCTCACGGATGGCGTGTGGGTGGTCTCATGGGGGACTGCTCCGTCCTCCAGACGCATGGCCATCACGGGCCGCGACGAACCCTATGACGTGTCAGTCTTCGGCTCAACGACCGCCGCGACGCTCGCCGACACGTACATCGGCGACACGCTGACAGAGGGTACCTACAACCTGTTCCGCGACACCTATCCGCTGCCAACCGACTGCGGATACACGGAGCTGATGGCGCTCTACGATCCGACGAATCACGCCGGAGATGACGGCCGGCTCTGGTTCTTCCCACAACCGCGTTTCGTGCGCGAGCTGATGAATGATCCGCTGGCGACCGGCACGCCCGAGTGCTTCACGATCATGCAGTTCACCCAAGAGATTCCGCCGCGGCCTACGCTCAGGCTCTACCCGGCTCCCGATGAGGTGTTCGCGTATCACGGCTGGTACTTCAGGCGACCGTCGTTGATGGCGGTGGACGGCGACTATCCTGATTGGCCGGCCAAGTTTGACGACATGATCTGGATTCAGGCCTGTATCGATCACTTCGGAACCGAAATGTTCTTCTCCCGCAGGTTCTACGATCACTACAAGACGAGGTTTGCAGGACTCTTCCGCCGCATGAAGCAAGAGATGGACGGACAGACCGCGATGGACAAGGAGATCGAGGGCACGCGTTCCGATCCGCGACGGCGTTCTCTGTTCGGCCGTGCTGTCGGTGAAGGGTCGGTGAGCTGGTGAACAAGACTCCGGCTTCGACGCTCATCACGGATCTGGCCAAACGGATCGACCAAGATTCGACTGATGCGGGCGTGCAAGCCGACATGCTGCGTCAGCTCAACATCTCGCACCAGGCGGTTCTTCAGGATCATTCGCTTCGATTCCTGAACACGAACGGCACCATCACTCTTGCGAGCGGCGCATCTTCGGCGGCGCTGCCGACGACGCTGGACGACGGCAAGGTGTTCTCGCTCGGGAGGGTCGCTGGAGATGGTGAAATCGAATATGTGCCGCCCGACGAATGGTTCCGCACGCGGCTCGACACATACCGCGCCGCCGCCGAGACAGGACCGTCGTATTACACGGTGGCGGTTGTATCGGGCGTGAACACGCTTCTCTTCAAGCCGGCCAACACGAGCGGTTCAAGCATGGCGATCCCGTTCATGGGACAGGCGATTCCAGTGGCCATGACCAACGCGTCGAACTCTTACTCGGCGCTTCCTGAAGGGTGGGAAGACACGCTTCTTCTCGACCACGCGGAGATCGAGATGCGCCGGTTCCTCGGCGAAGCGATCCCAGATTACCTCGCCAAGCGCGCGATGGAAAAGCAAGAGCGCTTGTACAGCTCCTATCGCACGTCGAAAGAGCAACCGATGACTGACCGCGAGCAACCGGAGCGGAAGATCGCTCGCGAGCAGTACGCGGAGGACAAGCCGTGATGACATACCAACCGAAACTATGCCCAGAGTGCCAGCATCCAGCGAACGGCCACACTCCACGTGGCGCGGTGTTTAATGACGCCGTGAACTTCTCCGGTTGTTCATTCCGTAACGGCGACAAATGGTGTCCGTGCAGGCGGATGCGCGATGAAGCCGAGCCTGATAAAGGTGATTATGCGTTGGAGGAAAAGCCGTGAGCGAAGTGCTGAAGCTCGTCACGACCGGCTATATCCCTGTTCCTGAATCAGACCTCCACTTCGCGGATCAGATCATGACTGACTTGCGATCGGGGAAACTCACGGGATTCATGCTCGTCGCAGTAGGACCAGAGACATCCGGTGCCCGCGTAGGGTTTTCTGGAGGCCGGATGGATCGGATGCAACTTCTCGGCAACTTGGCAATCATCCGCAGAATCATCGAAGACGTTGAACTAGGAACGGCTTAATGGCCAAGTCCTCTGACCTCCGCATCACGCTCGACGGTTCGGGGAGCTTAGTCTCGAATGTGTCGCAGCACAGCGGAAGGAGAGGCGACTTCGTTGTCTTCCGTGATGTCATCACCGATGTGGCGAACAGGATCGTCAAGCGCGAAGGCAAGGGCGCATCGCTCGGGTCAGTAGCCGGCGTCGAGATTCAGATCATTCACGAGTTCACGTTCGTGGACCCGGCAACCGGCACGAGCTACCTCTACGTGCTCGGAGCGATCGACAGCGGCTCGTACGTCTACGCCACGATCAACAGCGGCGCTACCTGGAGCGGGCAGACGCTCCCAATCACTCCCACGCCAGGAGGCCGCTGGTTCTTCTGCAACGACGCCGACAACCGGTCCGTGCTCGCGGTGAACGGCAAGGACGCCGCTCTGATCGCATCGCAGGCGTACGCCTCGGTCACTCTGACCAGCGCCGCAACGACCGCCACGGCTACATCGTCAGCGCCGCATCCATTCACCACCGGCGAAACGGTCATCATCGCCGGAGCGACGCCAGCGGCCTACAACGGTTCGTACGTCGTCACCGTGACGGGAGCGACGACGTTCACGTACACATTCGCCGGCGGCACCTCACCGGCCACGGGGAACATCTCGGCCACCGTGCAGCGGCTCATCTGGCGCAAGGCCGGACAAGCTGCGCCGTCCGTGGCACCGACTTACTCGCTGGCCACAAACGATCCCGCTTACAACACCGGCACGATCTCTTGCACGGAAGGCTCGGAGGCGTGTGTAGGCATCGGCACGGCGTGGACAACCGGCGCGACGTGGGTTGGAAAGCACATCAACATCAACGGGAACGACTACATCATCGCGACGGTCACGACCGGAACAGCGCTCACGCTCACCACGAAGTTCAAAGAGGCCAGCGGCACATTCGCGTACAACATCTTCCGAGGCATCGGCGATTGGATCACCGCAAAGCGCTACTGCGCGGCTTTCCGCAACCCAACGACCGGCCACCTGTCCAACGTCTCGCCAGTTCTCGAAGTGACAGAGACGAACCAATACGGGCGGACCATCACCATCACGATCGCCGGGAGCGCTGAGAACACCACCGCTTACAACAACGGCTACACGCAGATTCAGCTTTTCAGGTCGGCTACGAACGCGTTCACGCTGGTAGCGCTCAACGAATTCCTGGCCAACAACAACACTGGCAGTGCCATCACGTACGTGGAAACGGCGGCGAAGTTCTCGGACACCTACCTGACCGACCAGCTCGCGCCATTCGATCAGAACGGAGTGCCGCCGATCGGGATCTCAGCCCTCGCGTTCCACCAAGACCGCATGTGGGCGCTCACCATCGATGGACGACTGCGCTTCACGCCGACACCGTTCGAGATGGATTACGGAGTGGCGATCGAGGCGTGGCCGGCCGTCCCGCAGTTCTCGCGGCGCATCAGAGCGAAAGCGTCCGGACTGGTGGTCGTCGGCGCTACGTCGTCAACGGAAGCCCTGATCGTGCAGACCGCGATCGGCGACTACTCCGTCGAGGGCTTCGATCCTCTGACGTACCACCCGTTCAGGCTTCGCACGCGGAAGAGCGGCGGCTTCATGTACGCGGCCACGGACCTCGACGGCGATCTTGTGGAGTTCTATCGCGACAAGCGGCTGATGACGTTCCCTTCTGGCGCAGATGTCGGCCGGGCAATTCAGGATAAGCTGAGCACCGTGCGAGAGTCGCTGCTGCGGAAGGTGCGGCTGCACTTCTTCTCGGGCAAGAATCGAAACTTCCTTCTCCTCTCTGTGCCGTCCACGGCATCCTCGACCGCGAACGATGCCACCTACGTCTTCGACCTCGACAAGGGCGGCAACGCGTACGAGTGGAGTGGCGGGTTCTCCGCGTTCGCGACGGTCCATGACGCGACGACCGAAGAGGTGCAACTGTGGGCTGGCGATTCACAGGGCGCGGTCTATCGCCTCCTTGGCACGAGCAACCAAGATGCAGGGGCGAACTTCGCGCCGACGATCAAGACCAACATCATCCGACCACTGGAGAGCGAATCGTGGTCGCGGGTCGCGTACGTGGAACTCTACGTGAACGACGCGTCCTCCACATGGACGGGACGGATTTTCATTCACGAACAGACCAACACGGGAGCCACGGACGGCACCGTCCAGGCGCTCACCTTCAGGGCCGCAGCCACGAAGTCACAGTCAGCCCAAGGGAAGAAGCTCGTGGCGACCTTCACGATGTCGAAGCGCACGCGATCTGAGGCATTTCAGCTCGAAGTGACCTACCCGAGTCAGAATGCGCCGCTGTGGATCGAGAAGATCGTGATCGGGTTCAAGGTGGAAACGGAGCGGGTGTCGTGAGACTCCGCGAAGACGTTGTGACGCAGCCGGGCGAGCGAGCGTTGACCGAAGAGCGCATTCGGCAGCTCGACACGCAGCAGGCCGCTCCGCTGTCACCGCTGCGGTTCTCGATCGAGGACACGGGCTCAGGTGTCAGAGTCACGATCGTCAACGATGGGCCGCTCGGGCCGCGCCTGAACGGGGCCGTCCGTTACGACGTGTATTGGGCCGAGACGGTCGATACAACGACGGCAGCGGGCAAGCTGGCCGGTTTCACGCGGGCGACATGTCTCTCTCCCTCGATCCCGGCGACGAATGTCGATCGCACGGAATCCACGGGTATGTTCAACGACCCGAAGTTCGCGGCCGGGTGGTTCTACCTGTGCGGCGTGGACGCTGCGGGCAACAGGAGCGATCCGACCGAGCCCGCGCGTGTCGTGACGGGAGCCGTGGACAACACCATTCCGGGCGACGTGCGGCATTTCCGCGTCAGCGAATCCGGCGTCGTCACAGATCCGTCAACCGGTACGGTCTTCTCCGAGCTGTCCTGCATCTGTGAACCGCCGACCGAGAACATCGCCAACTTCGGAGGCGTGCAACTCTTCCTGAAAGACTATCTCGCGATCGGCGACACGCAGGAGGGCTTTTTCCAGCATTGGGACGGCGCGGGAGGCATCAGTTTCGCGCCGCTCTACCCGATCCCTCGGCGTCACTCGACGGTGAGCGTGACGGCCACAAACGGCTCTGCGAACGTAACCGCAGCGAGTGGCCTCATGGCCGTGGCTCTCCCTGGTGAGCAATTCGAGCTTCTTGGACAGAAGATCATCATCAACGCAGTCACGGACACGCAGATCACCTTGGCGAGCAACTGGCCGCGGCCGACGATCACCACAGCCGACTACGTCATCGTGGGCAAACCGACGATCTATGCGGTTTCGGTCAGCAAAACCGGCACACACCGCGGCGACATCGAGAACGCTCCGAGCGTGTCGGTGCTGATGGACGGAGATCTGAGCGCGCCGAACTTCCCTCCGTCCATGACGATCACTGCGGCGGCAGTGGGCGTGCGCATCTCGTGGACTCAGGTCGAAAGCCGGGTCGTGGCCGGATACAGTCTCTATCGCAGTTCAACCTTCGACAACGGCATGAACGAAGTTCCGCCGCAGCCGGCGTCCACAACGATTCTCATCAACAAACAGCCGCACAATCCGAACCTTGCAGCCGGAGGCGAGCTTCAATTCGATGACACGAATTTCACGCCGTACGAGCTGGAGACCAACGCCGAGTTTTACTGGTACGTCACGACGACGAACATCCGCGGCGATGAGTCGGACGCGAACTACCTGAACGACAATTGCCGGACGGCTGGTGGGTATGAGATCGATCCGACCGTGCCGGGCAGCTCGTACGGGAAGAACCTTCTGTACAACGGCGGCTTCAGCGGAACGGCTGGCAATCAGGTGCTCGCCAGCGACACCACGCAGGACGCTTTCATTGCCACGGATGCCTCGAACCTGCCGGGTGTCGCCTACGGGATGGCGACGGCGCAGGCCAACGGCACCGGGCGGTTCCAAGGCTATACACGGTGGGAAGCCGTCGATGGTGGCACTGGCGCTTCAGGGACCGTCCGGTTTCAGAATGGCGATGAGATCCACATTCCTGCTCCTGGAGTCGGGAACGTCTGGTACATCGTCGAGGAGATCGGAGCGTGGGACCATGCCACGCAGCAGCATCGAAAGATCGAGAAGGGCGGCGTCTACACGATGTCGGTCCATGTCAATCACAACGGGTCAGCGGTGGACGGCGCGATCTTTGTCGATCTGGAGCAATACGACAACAACACGTTTCGCGGGAAGGCTCTGCGGCGCTTCAGGGACACGAACAGCGACATCGTCACCGACAGCAGCGGTCTTGAGATCGATTCAGCCGGCGTGACGGCGACTCTTGCCCGTTACCAGGCTTCGTTTCAAATGGATGCGTCTCTCGGCACGACGCGGCAGTTGCGAGTGTCGATCGCGTGGTCCGAAGGGACGACCGGGACGCTTGTCGTTCGACGCGTCATGCTGAATCAGGGCGAGAAGGCCGCAGCGTGGTCGAATGACATGGGAGACACGACCATCTCGATTCCAGCGCCGACGAATCCGGTGCCGCCTGTTGGAGACGGGTTGACGCGCCGCGATGGCGACGCAAGGGTGTACGGCTACCAATGAAGATCGAATTCAGCAGCAAGCCGACGCGAAGGGCCAAGGATGGCCAACTAGGGGCTCGTGCCTCTGTGCGATGCGGCGGGCGTCATCCGAAGTCGTACGCGTTCGACACGCATGGGATGACCTCGGGTCAAGTGGTCGCGGAAGCGCAGCGGCTCTCCGACTATCACGAAGCGAAGATGGCAAAGCTCGCCTCTTTCACCGCTGTCCGCGGGACCGAGCTGAATGCGAACGGTGCCGTCTTCCGAGTAGTGGACTGCACAATTTTCGATGCAGGCCTGACGTTGTATCTCGACGTGCGGAAGGACGGCTCGACCACGCCGGTTGCCGGGTTTCCGATCATGGTGAAGTGCCGTGTGATCGACGCGATCCCTTCGAATGCAGAGATCCTGAAGATCATCCGCGCCGCGCTGCCGGATGACACTTCCGCGAAACAAGCGCATGATGCTTTCGTTCGCAAGGTTGCGGACAAGATGAAGGGACGGTAAGTCGTGGGCATTTTCAACTGGCTCGAAAGACAGATGGGGGATGCCAGGTTCGGCCGAGACGTGCGCAAGCTCGGCGACTTCGGTCGAGACCAGTTCGGATACGGCAGCGGTCTCACTGAGGAGGGTTTGGCGGGACTGCGTGGACTGCGCGGCACGTACGAACAGCGATTGAAAGATCCGCTTGGCGAGGTAGGCCGCAGCATCTTCGCGCGAGCGCGCGGCAATCTGGCGGATGACTTCACCAGGACCGTCAACTCGGGTGATGCGCGCGCGAAGCAACTCGCATTGCAGTCCGGAGGCTCGCTCACCCCCGAGCAAATCTCGGCACTCGATCAAGAGAACCGGCGTGCTGCGAGCGAAGGTCTGTTCCGTGGAGAGAGTGACCTATCCACGGGCGAGGCTGACTTGACGATGAAGGAGATGTCTTCGTTCTTTGATCGCATGGAAGGCATCGACCGAACGATCACCGGCGTCGGACAGGACGAAAAGACGCGTGGACTCCAGAGCATCATTCAGTCTTTGATTTCACGTCACAATCGCAACGCGGCCATCGCATCTACGGCCGCAGGCGTGTGGGGCGGCGGCAATCAGCAGTGGGGCGGGAAGTAGACCATGGGATTCATCACGGGAGCGCTGACCGACAACCCGGATCGCAAGCTGCCGCTTCAACGCGTCATGGAGATGGTGGCGCGCGGGAATGGCGAGATGGCCGGACAGGCTCAGGCCAAAAAGACGCTGACCGACCAGGAGAGTCAGAAGTCGAAGATGTCGGTGACGATCTCACCGAATCCAACCGGAGATGTGCCGTTCGTCACGATCAAGAACGCCCCGGCCGATCTTCTGAATCAGACGCAAGAGAGTGATGTAGAGCAAGCGTACCTAGCGCCGAAGAAGAGCGTTGAGCGCCTATTCGCGGGCGCTCGGCGCACCGAAGACTCGCTGCGCAGTTACGGCTTCGCTCCGAAAACTTCGGATGTGCAACCATCCGACGTGAACAGCTTCAGTGAACGCTATCGCGCTCGCAGAGAGCTTGGTGGCAGCGTCATCGGATCTGCAATCATGTCCGGCGTCACGCGTGGCCATACGGACGCGCGCCTTGTCGAAAATCTGAAGAACGAGCGGGCCGCAGCCAACTCCGCAACGGCTCAGAAGTACGTGAATCCGCTCGTAGACCAAGAGCTGGAGGCCGGTCGCTTGGCGTCTGGCATGGCCGGCGAGCAGAGACAATTCGCGCAGCAGTATTTGAACGCACGCAATCAACTTCTTGACCAGAAAAACATCATGCAGGCCGGATCGGAGGACGAGTTTCTGTCCACGGCCGAGAAGGCGATGCAGGAAGTCGGCGGGTTCCGTGAAGGTGATCGCGACCTCTTCGCGAAGGCATTCAGGACCAACCGTGTTTCGTTCCTCACCGACCGCGTGAAGGCTCTTTCTGGCGAGGAAGGGAAGACGGCGATTGCCTCCTACGGTGATACGCCTGAAGAGATCAATCGGTTCGTTGATGAGCAGGGCGGCATCCCTAACCCGACAGAATTCGAGAGGAATCGCATCGCTCGCGTGGCGAAGGGACTGGTAGCGCAGAAACACGATCAGGTCGTGAAAGAGGTTCAGAAGGATCGTGCGGCGCTCGGCTCATTCCAGACCTTCGAGGAGGCGAAGACAGCACTCGGGATCAAGCTGCCTGCCGAAAAGGAAGCTCAGTTGCGAGCCGACTATAAGGCCGCACGGCGCGCTTACGTGACCGCCGATGAGAAGGACCGGGCGGGGCTTCAGCTCACACGCGGTCACATCGCGGCATTGGAGCGGGGCAATCAGATCGCGCAGCAGCAGTTGCAGCAGACGCAACTAGGACAGTCGGTGGCCGGAGGCGATGAGCTTCTTGCGAAGCTGCCGGCTGATACGGCTGGGTTGGTGAAGAAGATCGCGAACTATGAGATGGATCTCTCGAAAGTCACGTCGATGCGCGGCGGCCAGCGCGAGAGGATCGCTTCGCTTGTCGCGCTGTACGACCCGACGTTCGACATGACGCAGTATGGTGCGCGCAATGCTGTGCGTCGTGATTTCACGTCTGGCAAGTCCGCCAACAACATCCGGTCACTGAACACGGCGGTCAAGCATCTCGAATCGCTCGATAGAGCAGGAAAGAAGCTTGATAACTCCAGCCTTCAGTTGTGGAACAAGATCGCGAACACGGCGATCACGCAGACCGGCGACCCGCGTGTCACGAACTTCAAGACGGCAGCGAACGCCGTCGAATCCGAAATGGCCTCCGTGTTCAAAAACATGGGAGCCACGGATCAGGAGATCAAGGCGTGGCGTGAAAACCTGAACGAATCGCAGTCGCCGCAACAGATCACCGGAGCAATCCATACGATGATCGATCTGATGGGCGGACGGTTGGCTGCGTTGGACGGGCAGTGGACTACCAACATGGGCAAGCCGCGCGACTTTGCCATCCTGTCCAAGAGTTCAAAAGACATCCTGAGAAAATTCGGCGTCAACCCCGACACGATGGAAGCTGCCGGAAGCGCCGTGCCTGCCGGACCGGTCGTCAGTGATCCGAACGAGATCCTGAAAATATTCGGGAAGAAGCACTGATGGCAACGAAGGTCTCGGTCTCGTCTCTTCAGCGCATGGTTGACAGTGGCGAGATCACTGCCGCAGACATCGCCGCGAAGGTCAGCGCCGGAGAGATCGAGCTGCACGACGATCGACAGGAACCCGCCGCGCCCACATCCACAGCTCCGGCCACCGCCGCCGCAGCCGCTCCGGCTCCGACCACGGCACGAACGTGGGGCGAGTCGAGGAAGCAACAGGCCGAGGGGATGATGCAGATCCTAGAGGGCGCCGGCAAAGGTATCGTCGAGACCGGCGCGAACATCGTGAAGATGGTCCCTGACCCGGTCGGAGAGTTTCTGGTCGGAAAGACGCCGTTCCAAGAGATGAAGCGCACCGCGAACGATCCTGGCCTCGTTGAAGGGCTTGAGGCAATGAACACTCCGCAGAAGGCCGGCAAGTTTGTTGAGCGTGCCGCGGAGTTCGCAGCCGGTGAAGGGGTGGCCTCCGCTGCGATCAAGGCCGTGCCTGTGCTTTCCGCAGCCGCTACAGCCGCGCCACGTGTCGCGAACATCGTCCGCAGTGCAGCGGTAGGGGGCGGCGTCACGGGCGTTCAGGGTGGCAATGCGGCGATCGGAGCGGCTGTCGGCGGCGCGGCATCGGCTGCTGGTGAACTGGTCGCGCCGCTGGCCAAGGCTCTTGCAGAGTCGGCGACAAAGTCCTACATGCGCACCATGGGGGCGACCAAAGAGGTGATGAAGAACATCTCCGCGAAGGTCGTGGGCGGCTACGACGTGGCGGGAGAGCGCATTCCCGGTCTCATCGAGCGCGGAGTGAGGGCATGGACCCGGAAAGGCCTGGCCGAGAAGGCCGCGGTGGAAGTGGCCAACCTGGGCGATCAGATCGACACGCTGTGGTCTGCGATTCCAGAGGGTTCGAAGGTTCCTGCGAAGGACATCACGAATGCGATCCAAGCGGCGAAATCAGAACTAACCGTTGCTGGACCGAATGGAGTGACGGTTATCGAGCCAACCGCCGTACGGAATCTCGAACGTGTTGAAAAGCTCATCGGGAGCCTCGCAGACGACAGCGGCGAGGTAGACGTTCATCAGCTTCGCAAGGTCAAACAAATCTTCGATGAGACCGTGGCCGGCAAGGGCGGGTACGCCGGCAAGGAACTGAGCCTAGCGGATCAAGCCGGCGTTCGGGCTCGCAAGGAAGGTGCGAACGCGATTCGCGAAGTGTTGGCGCAGGAGCATCCGGACATAGCCGCCATCAACCGCCAGTTCCATTTCTGGAAGAGCGTGGAGGACGTGATCG
>Ga0070689_100001722_pt1 | contig 13989 bp, 9 predicted proteins | sample KBSS23HmetaG_FD_64669 | JGI IMG/M metagenome (GOLD analysis project Ga0070689, IMG submission 64669) | Switchgrass rhizosphere microbial communities from Kellogg Biological Station, Michigan, USA - KBS S2-3H metaG | ecosystem: Host-associated > Plants > Roots > Rhizosphere ...
AGATGAGGAACTCGAGCCGCTGGCGCGCCTCGCGGAGCTCGCGATCGGCGCGGCGCCGATCCGAGACGTCGCGCAGCGCGACGACGACCCCCGCGACCGACGGATCGTCGAGGAGGTTCGTCTCGTGGCTCTCGAGGAAGCGCACGCCTCCGCCCGACTCCACCTGGTACTCGCCGGCGCGCGACTCGACGCCCGAGGCGACGAAGCCTTCGAACGCCGGCGCGCTCGATCCGCCGCCGGGGTCGCGCAAGAAATCGAAGACGTGCTTCCCCACGAGCGTCGCGCCGGCGCCGAGGAGCTCGGCGGTCCGCGGGCTCGCGTAGACCACCGTCCCGACCTCGTCGACGATCGCCACCCCCTCCGAGCTGTTCTCGACGACGGCGCGGAAGCGGCGCTCGCTCTGCTCGTGCGCCTCCTCCGCCGCGCGGCGCCGCGTCATGTCGCGCACGAAGACGAGCCCGGATGGCCGCCCGCCGCTCTGCACGATCGACGCGCTGACCTCGACCGACAGCGAGCGCCCGTCGCGCGTCCTGTGGTGCGTCGGCAGGACCTCGCGGAAGCGATCGGGCGACGGCGCCGCGCGCATCCGCGCGACGACCGCCGCCATCCGATCGACGCCGCCCCCCGGGCTGACGTCCGACGCGCGCATCGCGAGGAACTCGTCGCGCGTGTACCCGTAGAGCGTGACCGCCGCGGAGTTCACGAAGAGGAAGCGGAGCGTCTCGAGATCGAAGAGCCAGACGGGGTCCGGGCTCAGCTCGAACGGAGCTGGATCGAGCTCGTGGCGCACGCGCGTGTCGTCGGGCATTCGACCCCCTCGACCAGCGTAGGCGACTGGCTCGACGGCACAAACCTCCAAAGTGGTGAAGAAGAGGCTACGCGATCGCTTCGAAGAGGCCGGCTGCCCCCTGGCCGCCGCCGATGCACATCGTGACCACGGCGTAGCGGCCTTTCCGGCGCCGGAGCTCGTGGAGCGCCGTGGCGGTGAGCTTGGCGCCGGTGCACCCGAGGGGGTGGCCGAGCGCGATCGCGCCGCCGTTCACGTTCAGGCGGTCTTCGGGGATCTCGAGGGTGCGTTGCACGTACACCGCCTGACTCGCGAACGCCTCGTTCACCTCGAAGACGTCGATGTCGCGGACCGAGAGGCCGGTCTTCGCGAGGAGCTTCCGCACCGCCGGGATCGGGCCGATCCCCATGATCGCCGGGTCGACCCCGGCGGTCGCGAACGCGCGGAACGTGCCGAGCCCCTTCACGCCGAGGGCGTTCGCCTTGGCCTTGCTCATGACGAGCACCGCCGCGGCGCCGTCGGAGAGCGGCGACGCGTTCCCCGCGGTGACCGACCCCTTGAGCGCGAAGGCCGGCTTGAGCGCCGCGAGCCCTTCGGCTGTCGTCTCGGCGCGCACCAGCTCGTCGGTCTTGAACTCCACCTCGACGTGCTTGCCGCCCTCGAAGCGCGTCGCCTTCACCGGGACGACCTCCGCGTCGAAGCGCTTCGCCGCCTGCGCCGCCGCCGCCTTCTTCTGGCTCGAGAGGGCGAACGCGTCCTGATCGACGCGCGCGATCGAGAAGCGGTTCGCGACGTTCTCCGCGGTGATCCCCATCGGGGTGTACACCGAGGCGACGCGCGCCATCGCCTCCGGGGACGCCGACAGCTTGTTCCCGGTCATCGGGACCATCGACATCGACTCGACGCCGCCCGCGACCACGATGTCGTTCGCGCCGGTCGCGATCGCCCCTGCGGCCATGGCGATCGCCTGGAGGCCGCTCGAGCAGAATCGGTTGATCGTCACGGCGCTCGACTCCTCCGGCAGACCGGCCAGGAGCCCGACGACCCGCGCGACGTTGAGGCCTTGCTCCCCTTCGGGCATCGCACACCCGAGGACGAGATCCTCCACGTCGGCCGGCTTCACCTGCGGCACGCGCGCGAGGAGCGCGCGCAGCACCTGCCCCGCGAGCTCGTCGGGGCGAGTCTGCGCGAGGGTCCCTTTGATGGCGCGCCCGACAGGGGAGCGCACCGCTTCTGCGATGACGATGTCGTTCATTGGATGCGCTCCCGCCTAATTCCTCAGGGGCTTGTTGTTCATGAGCATGTACTGCATGCGCTCCTGGCTCTTCGCCTCGCCGCACAGGCTGACGAACGCCTCGCGCTCGAGGTCGAGGACCTCCTGCTCCGTGACCGCGTGCGCCGCGCCGGACGCGCCGCCGCACAGGACCGCGGCGAGCTTCCGCGCGATGAGCGCGTCGTGCTCGCTCGCGTATCCGCCCGCGACGAGCGTATCCACCATCATCGACAACGTCGCGACGCCGCTCTCGCCCGGGAGGACGTGCGCGCGCGGCGCCGGCGCGTGGTAGCCGGCGCTCGCGAGGCCGATCGCGCGCGCCTTCGCCTCCGTGACCTGGCGCGCGCGATCGAACGACACGCCGTCGGTGCGCCGGAAGTAGCCGATGTGCTTCCCCTCCTCGGCCGACGTCGCGACCTTCGCCAGCGCGATGTTCTTGAACACCTGCGTCACGTACTCGGACGTGTTCGCTTGCACCCCCTCGGGGATCGCTTCGAGCGCGCGCCACAGCATGTTGAGGGTCCCCGCGCCGCCCGGGATGAGGCCGACGCCGACCTCGACGAGCCCCGAGTACGTCTCGGCCGCCGCCTGCACCGCGTCGCCGGCGAAGCAGAGCTCGAGCCCGCCGCCGAACGTGTACCCGTACGGCGCGACCACCACCGGGACGCTCGCGTATTTCAGGCGCTGCGTCGCGTCCTGATACCCCTTCACGAGGCGCGTGATGTCGTCCCACTGCTTCTGGCTCGCCGCCATGACGACGAGGAAGAGGTTCGCGCCGACGCAGAAGTGCTCGCCGGTGTTCGACACGACGAGCGCGCGAAAGTCCTTCTCGGCGCGCGCGGTCGCGTCGTGGAGCATCTGGATGACGTCGGGGTCGATGCTGTTCGCCTTCGTCTTGAACGTGACGCCGAGGACGCCGTCGCCGAGGTCCCACGCCTCCGCGCCGTCGTTCGTGAGGACGGGTTTCTCGCCGCGGCGGAGGATCTCGAACGTGGCGTTGCGCGGATCGATCGTCCGCTTCTCGTATTTCCCGGTGACGAGGCTGAAGACCTCGTCGCCCTTGTAGAACGACGTCGCGCCGCTCGCCTTCATCTTCAGGATCGAGTCGGGGAGCCTGAGGCCGTCCTTCTGCATCCGCTCGGTGGTCTGGACGAAGCCGAGCGCGTCCCACGTCTCGAACGGGCCGAGCTCCCAGTTGTACCCCCAGCGCATGGCGTCATCGACCGCCTCGACCGATTCGGCGATCTCCGGGATGCGCCGCGCCGCGTACGCGAGCGACCGCGAGACCACCTTCCACGCGAACTGCCCCGCCTTGCCGGTGTCGGCGGCGAGCTTCTGGATCCGCGCCTTCGGGTCCTCGATCTTCGCGATCGCCTTCGTCGTCTCGCGCACGGACGGGTCGCCGGCCTTCGCGCGGTACTCGAGCGTCTTCGGGTCGAGCGTCTCGATCCCGTCCTTCCCGCCGCCGGAGGCCTTCGACTTCCGGTAGAAGCCCCCCTTCGTCTTGTCGCCGAGGAGCTTCTTCTCGAACATCGCCTTGATGTAGTCGGGGATCTTGAAGACCTCGCGCTCCTCGTCGGCGGTGAGCGACTCGTAACAGTTCGCCGCCACGTGCACGAACGTGTCGACGCCGACGAGGTCGGCGGTGCGGAAGCTCGCGCTCTTCGGGTGCCCCATCGGCGTCCCGGTGATCGCGTCGACGTCCTCCGGCGTGAGGTCGTCGGCCAGCATCTGGTGGATCGTCGCGAGCATCGCGTGCGTGCCGATGCGGTTGCCGACGAAGTTCGGCGTGTCCTTCCCCCAGACGAGCCCCTTGCCGAGCACGTCTTCGCCGAAGTGCCGCACGCGCTCGACGGTCTCCTTGCTCGTCTCTTTGCCGACGACGAGCTCGAGGAGCTTCATGTAACGGACCGGGTTGAAGAAGTGCATCACGAGGAAGCGCTCCCGAAACCCCTTCGATCGCCCCTCGATCATGTCGGCGATCCGGAGGCCGGACGTGTTCGACGCGACGATCGCGTCGGCCGGCAGCACCTTCTCGAGCGTCTCGAAGAGCGCGCGCTTCGGCCCGATCTGCTCGATGATCGCCTCGATCACGAGGTCACACCCGGCGAGCTTCCCGATGTCGTCCTCGACGTTTCCGGTGGTCACGAGCAGCGCGTTCGACGGGTGGAAGAACGCGGCGGGCCTCGCCTTCAGCGCCTTCTCGAGCCCGCCCGCGGCGAAGCGGTTCCGCGCAGCCGGGTTCGTCTTCTCCGCGTCGCTCAGGTTCGGCGGGACGATGTCGAGGAGGACGACCTCGACCCCCGCGTTCGCGAAATGGGCTGCGATGCCGCTCCCCATGACGCCCGCGCCGATCACACCGGCGCGACGAATCGGCTTGCTCATGCGAAATGCTCCGAGAAAAAAGTGGTGACCTTGGGGATTGGGTGGGGGGCGAAGCTTACTTCGTCTCGACGCGGAGTGTCAGGTCCAGACGCCTACGCGCGGCGCGGGGCGCGCGGGTAGCTGCCGAGGTGCTTCACCATGAGGCATTTCGTCCGGAGGCGGTTCATCGCTCGGACGATCGACGGGTCTTCCTTGTGCCCCTCGAAATCGGTGAGGAAGACGTACTCCCACGCCTTCTGCCGGCTCGGCCGCGACTCGACACGGGTGAGGTTGATCCCCTCGCCGTCGAAGATCTCGAGGACGCGGAGGAGCGCGCCGCGCTCGTCGCGGATGCTGAACGCGAGCGTCGTCTTGTCGCTCCCGGTGCGCGGCGCCTCGTCCGTCGAGAGGACGACGAAGCGGGTGACGTTCTCGGCGTGGTCCTGGATCCGCTCGCGCGCGATCGGGACGCCGTGGATCTCCGCCGCGAGGCGGCTCGCGATCGCCGCGCCGCGCTCGTCGGCGCGCGCCTCGCGCACCGCCGCGGCGGTCGACGTCGCGTGCACGATCTGCGCGCCGCCGAGGTGCTTCGCGAGCCACACGCGGCACTGCCCGAGCGCCTGCGGGTGCGAGTAGACGCGCTCGATCGACGCGAAGCCCGGCGCCTGCGTGAGCAGGCAGTGCGCGATCGGGAGCTCGATCTCGCCGCGGATGAAGAGCGCCCCCTCGATCAGCGCGTCGACGGCGTGATTCACCGATCCCTCCGACGAGTTCTCGATCGGCGCGACGCCGTACTCGGCGTCCCGCCGCGCGACCGCGTCGAACACCCCCTCGATCGTGACCTGCTCCGCGTACCGCGCGCCGAGGCCGAACATCTCGCGCGCCGCGGCGTGCGTGAACGTCCCCTCCGGACCGAGGTACGCGACGCGGAGGGGCGCGCCCCGCGCGGCGCACGCGCGCATCACCTCGCGGTACACCGCGCGGAGCGACTCCTCGGGGAGCGCGCTCCCCCGCGCGGCGAGCCGATCGAGCGCGCGCCGCTCGGCCTCGGGATCGTACGCCGTCTCGCCGGCGTCGCGCCGCCTCTCTGCCGCCTCTTTCGCGAGGCGCGCGCGCTCGTCGAGGAGGCGGAGGATCGCGTCGTCGACGTCGTCGATCCGCTGCGAAGGGTCGTCGTCCGCGGGCATGCGCGATGAAGGGTACCGTGCGCCCGCGCCGCGCGCCTTCCTACGGATCGTGCCCCGGCGTGCGATCGACCGGCGCCACCTGGCTCGACACGATCGGATCTTGCTCCGCGGTCTTCCACGGCACGTCCGGCCACCACCGCGCGCGGGCAGGAGCGGCCGCGTCGAGCTCGATGCTCTCGCCGGGCCTCGGCGTGACGAGGGTCACGGCGGAGCGGTCGGACGCGGCGGCGGCGCGCTCGATCGGCTCGGTCCAGCCGTGGTACGCGAGGTTCAGGAGCGCCCAGTGGATCGGCAAGAAGACGCGCCCGCGCACGAGGCGGTGCGCGTCGACCGCTTGCTCCGGACCGATGTGCCAGTCGGGCCACGCCGCGTCGTACTCGCCGACCTCGATCATCGTGACGTCGAACGGCCCGAGGCGCGCGCCGATGTCGCGCATCGCCGGGAAGAGCCCGGTGTCGCCGGAGAAGTACGCGCGGTGCTTCGCGCCGAGGAACGCGTACCCGGCCCAGAGCGTCGCGTCCTTGTCGAAGAGCGTCCGCCCCGACGCGTGGCGCGCGGGGACGCACACGATCTCGAGCGAGCCCACCTTCGTCCGGTCCCACCAGTCGACCTCGACGATCCGCGTCTCGGGGACGCCCCAGTAGACGAGGTGCGCGCCGACGCCGAGCGGGACGACGAACTTCGTGCCCCAGCGTGCGGCGTCGATCAGCGCGTTCAGCGCGACGATCGTCGGGTAGTCGAGGTGGTCGTAGTGGTCGTGCGACACGACGACCGCATCGAGCTTCGGCAGCGCGCCGAGCGCGACGGTCGGCTCGTACCACCGCTCCGGACCGACCCACCCGATCGGCGAGACGCGCCCGCTCCACACCGGATCGGTGAGGATGCGCGCGCCGTCGATGTCGACGAGGAGCGACGAGTGGCCGAGCCACGTCACGCGGAGGCCGGTCTTCGGCGGCTCGGCGATCCGCGATGGATCCGTCGCGACGACCGGGACGTCGCCCTTCGGCGCGCGATCGGGGCTCGCGGTGAACATCCCCTTGATCGTGAGCCACGCGTCGTTGTGGAGCGGCTCGGGGTTCACGAAGCTCCCGTCGTGGAACGCGGGCGACCGCTCCATCCGCGCGCGGCGCTCCCCGTCGGCGCGGTGTCCGAACGCGCGCCATCCGCTGATGATCGCCGAGAGCGCGACCGACGCGATGATCGCGAGCACCCACCGCCCGCTGCGGCGCACGATCCGCGAGAGCCCGACCCTCCACGTGTTCACGGCGCCTATCTTGTCAACTTCGCCGCCGCAGCGCGAGCGCACCGGAACGAGGAGCACGCTTGCGGCTTTGTGGCACCCGTTCGAGACTCGTGACGGAAGACATGTCACGTCACCTGGATCCTTTCGCGACGGCTGTGCAGATGCTCGAGGCGTTGCGCACCGGAGCGATCTCCTCCCGCGAGCTCGTCGAGCTGCACATCGATCGCATCGAGCGCTTCGACCCCAACGTCCACGCGATCGCCGTGCCCACCTTCGATCGGGCCCGAGAGGCCGCGGCCAAGGCCGACGACGCTCGTGCCCGTGGCGGGACCGGCGCTCTTTTGGGGCTCCCGATGACGCTCAAGGAGTCCACGCTCGTCGCCGGGCTCCCGCAGTCGGCCGGCATCCCGGCGCTGAAGGGCTACGTGCCGGGAGCGAACGGCCCTATGGCCCGCGCCGTGTTCGACGCCGGCGCCTGCTTGCTCGGCAAGACCAACATCCCCGTGGCTCTCGCCGACTGGCAGGCCGACAGCCCCAATTACCCACGCACCAACAACCCCTGGGACCTCGGGCGCACCCCCGGCGGAAGCACGGGCGGAGGTAGCGCCGCGCTCGCCGCTGGGCTCACGCCGCTGGAGGTCGGCAGCGACATCGGCGGATCGATCCGCGTGCCGGCGGCGTTCTGCGGGGTGTACGGACACCGGCCGTCGGAGACCGCGATCCCGCGCGCCGGATCGTTCCCGTTCGCCGACGGGCCGAACCCGGCCCAGGTGCTGAGCGTGCAAGGTCCGCTGGCCCGCAGTGCGACCGATCTGGAGCTGCTCTTCGACGTGCTCGTCGGACCCGAGGCGGGCGAGGACAGCGCGTGGCATCTGCGCATCCCGTCCTCTCGCCACGAGCGTCTGCGAGACTTCCGGGTCGCGGTGATGCCGGCCTTCCGGTGGGCATCACCGTCCACGGCGACACGGGAACGCGTCGACGCGCTGGTCGAGTTCCTCGGTCGCGAGGGCGCCCGCGTCGGTGAGGCGATGCCGGCCGTCGATCACGAGGAGTACTTCCGTGACTACCTCAGGATGCTGATGGTGATCACGACCCAGACGATGCCTCGCGCCGAACGGGAGCGCGAGGCGGAGCGGATGCTGGCAGCCGGCCACCCTCTCCTCGCCGCGATGGGCGAGGGCCACTGCCTCGACGCCGCCGCGCTCTTCGGTTTGTTCGATCGTCGCGAGCGGGCCCGAGCGGCGTGGCGCGCGTTCTTCCGAGAGTGGGACGTCCTCATCGGACCGATCTCCCTCGACGCCGCCTTCCCTCACGCGAGCAATCCAATAAAAGAGGAGCGAACGCTGAACATCGACGGCGTCGAGGTGCCGTACCTGCTGAACGTGGTGTACCCCATGTGGGCCATCTTCACCGGTCTGCCGTCGACGGCCTTCCCCGCCGGACGCACGACGGGTGGGCTGCCGCTCGGGCTCCAGGCCATCGGTCCCTATCTGGAGGATCGCACGACGCTGCGCTTCGCTCAGCTCCTCGAGGACGGGTGGGAGCGGTTCGCGCCGCCGCCCGGTTACTCATCATGAAGGTCATCGCGAGGCCTTCCGGAGCGCGCGCGAGGCCGGCGGGACCGCTCCAAGGGTTGATCCCGAGGCGAGCTACGGCACCAGGGACGTGTCGCACGGGATGACTTGGAATATCTGGAGTGACTATTCAGTAATCGCTCCGAAAAATTGGGACTTGATTGCGGGGTGCGACGTGCCCGGCAGCCGTCAGCGATTCGTGTGGGCACGGCGCTGCGAAGCTCCGACCTATTTTCGATGCGCCGCTCGTACCGGCCTGTGCCGGTGAGCCTCGTGCGAGTGCGAGTGCGAGTGCGAGTGCGGGGGAGGGGGTTTGGGGCCGGGATCAATGCCCCGCCCGGTTTCTTAAACACTCTCTAGTACGCTGGCGGCGCGGTGATCCGGAGCGGCGCGGCGAGGCGGTGCTCGTGGCAATCGTCGGGGCCGCCCGTTTCCCACATTTGCATGAGGAACGTCGCGGCTTCGTCGAGGACGACGAGCGGCAGGTGCCACACGCCCGGCGCGTAGACGACCGCCTGATCGGCGGTGGCGACGAACGCGCGCGCCCGCGGCGCGTCCGGCGATCCGTCGTCGCGCGGCGGCGCGACGACCACGAGATACCGCGACGCGCGCGTCGGGACGAACGCCTGCGCCGTGCACGGGTGGTGCTCCATCACCGCTGTGACGAACGGGAGCGCCGACGGCGTGAGATGGTAGAGCGCCGTCGCCGCGCGCGCCGCCCGCGGGTCGTGATCGACGCCGAGCGGCAGATCGATTCGGACCCCGCGCCCCTCGTTCACCGACTTCGCCGTGGTGCGCGACACATCGATGACGCGCCCGAACGGCGCGAACGACGCCGCATCGAGCGGCATCGCCGCGAGATCCAGCGACGCCGTCACGTCTTCCCCTTTTCGAGGAACGCGCGGAACGCCGCCTCGTGGTCCGGGTGCCAGCGCGAGAGCGCCGGCCGGTTCTCGATGATGTCGCCGGCGGCCCACTGGATCCGGAGCGCGTCGATCGCGCGCGGCGTCTCGTTGTCGGGACAGAGGAGGTAGAAGTCGCGCGCGTGGAGCCCCGCGACGAGGACGTCGACGACCTGCTCCGGCGTCCACGCGGCGGGCGGCTTCTCGGCGAAGCGCGTCCCCTTCCCCGTCATCCCGGTGTACGTGAACCCGGGGATCAAGAGGTGCGCGGTGACGCGATCGCCCGCCGCCTTCCGGAGCTCGTGCGCGAGCTGCTCGGTCAGGACCTTCACGGCCGCCTTCGACACGTTGTACGCGGCGTTCCCCGGCGGCGTGGTGATCCCCTGCTTGGAGCCGACGTTGACGATCGCCGCGGGGCGATCGCGCGCCAGGATCCGCGGGACGAACGCCTCGAGCCCGTGGAGGACGCCGAACAGGTTCACGTCGACGAGGCGGCGGAAGACATCGGCGCGGTCCCACGGGCCGGCCACGTCGCCGATCGCCGCGTTGTTCATCAGGACGGCGACGTCGTCGAACGCGCCGAACGCGGCGTCGGCGAGGCGGACGACGTCGTCCCTCTTCGCGACGTCGACCGTGACGAGGCGGAGATCGTCCGCGCCGCCCCGGAGGAGCGGCGCGAGGTCGCGCCCCGCCTGCGCGAGGCGATCGCCGTCCGCGTCGGCGATGCAGAGGCGCATCCCGAGCGACGCGAAGCGCGCCGCCGCGGCGAAGCCGATCCCGGACGCCGCGCCGGTGACGACCGCGACACGCCGCGGCTCGAGAGCAGGGTGGTGGTGGTGCTTGTCCATCGGGTCCTCCTTCAGAACCACGCGTCGCGCATCCGCGCGTACGAGTCCTCGCCGTTTCGACAGAGCTTCGCGAAGACGTCGACGCGGGGGAGCTCGGTCGCGATCCAGTACTGCGCGGCGCACAGCTTCCCCTCGTAGAACGCGCGATCGGCGGGCTCCTTCGCGAGCGCCTCCTTCGCGAGCGCCGCTTGCCAGACCCAGAGCCACGCGACGACGACGATCGCGAAGAGGCTCAAGAAGTCGGCGCTGTGGCGGAGCATCGCGTCGACGTCGCCGCCGATCCCGAGCGCGCCGAGGTGGGCGGTGAGCGCGGTCACGGTCTCGGTCGCGCGCCGCACCTCCGCGATCCACGACGCGTCGACGCCGGCGCGCTCGGCGCGGGCGAGCACCGCCTCCACCTCCTCCACGAACGCGGCGAGCGCCGCGCCCCCCTTGGCGACGATCTTCCGCCCGAGGAGATCGAGCCCCTGGATGCCGGTCGTCCCCTCGTGGATGCTGTTCAACTTCTGGTCTCGGAGCCACGCCTCGGGGAGCTGCTCGCTCGAGTACCCGTACCCGCCGTGGATCTGGAGGGCGAGCGCGTTCGCCTCGTACCCCCACTCGGCGGGGAAGCTCTTCGCGACCGGCGTGAGCATGTCGAGGAGGAGCTGCGCGCGCCGCCGCGCGTCGTCGTCGACCGCGTGCCCCGCGAGATCGGCCTTCTGCGCCGTGTACACGAGGAGCGCGAGCGAACCCTCGACGATCGCCTTCTGGCGGAGGAGCATCCGGCGGACGTCGGCGTGCTCGATGATCGGCACCTGGCCCATCGCCGAGTCCTTCGACGTGGCCGGCCGCCCTTGCGTCCGCGAGCGCGCGTACGCGAGCGCCTCGTGGTAGGCGACCGACGCGGTGGCGACGCCGTTCAGCCCCACCATGATCCGCGCCTCGTTCATCATCTGGAACATGTAGGCGATCCCCTTGTGCGGCTCGCCGACGAGCCACCCGCGGCAGTCGCCGTCGTCGCCGAAGGAGAGCGCGAGGCTCGGGATCCCGCGCCAGCCGATCTTGTGGATCACGCCGGCGACGTGCACGTCGTTGTCGACGAGCTCCCCCGCGGAGGCCCGCCGCCGCGGGACGCAGAAGAGCGACACCCCTTTGATCCCGGGAGGCGCGTCGTCGATCCGCGCGAGCACCATGTGGACCACGTTGTCGGTCAGGTCGTGATCGCCGGCGGAGATGAAGATCTTCGATCCACTGATCGAGAACGAGCCGTCGCCGCGCGGCGTCGCGCGCGTCGTCACGTCGGCGAGGCTGCTCCCGGCGTGCGGCTCGGTGAGCGCCATCGTCCCGGTCCACTCGCCCGCGTACATCCGCGGCATCACGTCGCGCCGGAGGGCGTCGTCGCCGAACGCCTCGATCAGGTGCGCGGCGCCGGTCGTGAGCCCCGCGAACCCGTACGCGCTCGCGTTCCCCGCCATCAGGTACGCGTGCGCGAGCGTCGCGACGGTGAGCGGGAGCTGGTGCCCGCCGACGTCGCCCGGGCGCGTCGCGCTGATGACGCCGAGCTCCCGGAGCTCGCGCCAGATCGCCTTCATCTTCGGGTGCGCGACGAGGCGCCCCTTCTCGAGGCGCGGCGGCTCCTCGTCCATCGGCCGGTACGCGGGGTAGAGCACCTCGCGCGCGAGGCGGCGCGCGTTTCCGACGTACATGTCGAACGTGTCGCGTGCGTGCTCGGCGAACGCCGGGAGCGCGCACAGCGCGGGGGCGTCGAACATCTCGTACAAGAGGAATTCGACGTCGCGATCCGAGAGGAGCGGGTTGGTGGCGGGGGGCATCGGCGTGACGGCGACGGTAAACGCCGCCCCCGCCGCGGGCAACAGGACGCGCCCTAGTCGCCCCTACTTCGTGATCGCCTTCGCGGCGGCGGGTTTCACCAGGTCGTACATCGCGAGGCGCTCGGCGTTACGCGCTTCGATGAACTTGGTGATCGCCTGGTCGAGCTTCGCGACCTGCGGCGCGCACTTCTTCGGCGCGTTCAGCTCGGCCGACTTGCGCGCGCCCAACAGCCGCCCCCACTTTTCGTTCGTCGACGCGGACGACGCCTCGATCTTGTCGAGATCCTTCTTCGTCTGGGCCCAGAGCGCGTTCACGCAGGTGAACCAGCCGTCGTCGATCGCCTCGATCGCGGGGCCCGTCTCCTTCGGGATCGCGCCCCCCTTGGCCAGGGCGCGGATCGAGTCGACGTCGAGGAGCGTGTGCTGGAGCGGCGGCGGCCACGACCCCGGCGGGAGGAGCCCCGGCGTCACGGGGAGGGCCTTGTCGGTGAGCTCGCTGATCATGATCTCGTACCGCCCGCCGTCGAGCGAGACGAACACCACCGTGCCGTCGTCGACCTCCCAGACGATCCCGGGGGTCTCGGGCGCGAGCGGCGGCGGCCAGCCGACGAGCGCGTGCATCCGGAGGCGGCTCGGCCGATCGAACTCCGGGTGATCATCGAAGAGGACGCCGCCGTGCTTCTTCAGCCCGGGCTTCGTCTTGTCCCACGGGAGATCGCTCTTCGACGGGCCGATCGCGCCGCCGAGCCCCTGGTGCACGTTCCCGATGTGCGCCGAGGCCGGGGCCCACCGCGCGCGCTCCGCGCCCGCCGCGGTCACCCGCACGAACAACGACGCGTCGATCGCCTCCATCACCTCCCCGACCTTGTCGAGGTTCGCCGAGTCCTCCGGCGCGAGCTGCGGGAGCTTCGTCCGGACGCCGAGCGGCGTGACCGCCTCCACCACGCGCTGGTACGAGCTCTTGTCCGGATGGTACTGCCCGGCGACGGTCGGCGCGGGGAGCGGATCGGCCGGGTTGTCGCTGTTCATCGCGATCTTGTCGCGCGCGGTGAAGTAGCTGATATCGCCGTTCGCTCCGAGATACACGACGTTCGAACCGGTCGGCGACTTCAGGTAGTGGCCGCGGAGCTCCCCGGCGTAGCGGTCCTCGACCATCGTGAGCTCGACGACGTCCTTCGTCCCGTCGACGCGCACCTTCGGGTGCTCGCCGGTGCGATCGAGGACGAGGCCGACCGTCCCGTCGCGCGACGCGTAGTGCGCGACCTTGAGCTGCCCCTGCGTGATGGGGCGGACGACGCCGTCGCCCTTCGCGCCGCCGGGCTGCGCGGTCTCCGCGCCGGTCTTCGCCGGCGGGGTGCCGCCGCCGCACGCCGGGAGGAGCGAGAGGGGCGCGACGACCGCGACGTGAAGAAGGCGAAGGAGCAGGGCCGGCCGCATGGGCGAAGGACGGTATTCGACAGGGCGTATTCAAGGGAAGCGCCGTCTTCTTCCAGGTAAAGTCGCGCCCGAACGACGATGATCGAGCTCGAGCCCCACCCCACGACGCAAGGACCTTTCACCGCCGCGGAGCTCCGTCGCGCGATCGACCTCCTCGAGGCGATCGCGCACGACCGGACGCTCTTGACGGCGATCCCGGAGGAAGAGCGGGTCGCGCTCCTCATCGCCGCGGGGCGGGTGTCGCGCCCGACGCGCCACGAGCAGATCCGGTGCACGAAGGCGTTCCGGCGGATCTCGCGGAAGAAGGACCAGGAGCACGATCGCGACGCGCGCGCCGCCACCGAGATCCGCGCCACGCGCCTCGCCGACGTCTTCGTCGCGCCCCCGCGGCTGGTCGGCGTCGGCGCCGCGGCGACCTCCGAGGAGCGCGAGCTCGCGACGCCGCGCGCCTGCTACGTGTGCAAGGCCGAGTTCCGCCGCCTCCATTTCTTCTACGACTCGATGTGCCCGCCGTGCGCGGAGCTCAATTACGAGAAGCGGTTCCAGACGGCGTCGCTCGA
>Ga0070689_100001724_pt1 | contig 13978 bp, 10 predicted proteins | sample KBSS23HmetaG_FD_64669 | JGI IMG/M metagenome (GOLD analysis project Ga0070689, IMG submission 64669) | Switchgrass rhizosphere microbial communities from Kellogg Biological Station, Michigan, USA - KBS S2-3H metaG | ecosystem: Host-associated > Plants > Roots > Rhizosphere ...
CTCGAGGAGGTCGGTGATCACCCTCCGCCTCGCGGCGGGAGCGATGCCGTAGCAGCGTGCGAAGAAATCGAGGTACTCCCAGACCTTCATGTCGTCGTAGACGCCGAAGGAGTCCGGCATGAACCCGATGACGCGGCGAACCTGGTCGGGGTTCCGGGTGACGGACATCCCGGCGATCTCTGCCGTGCCGGCGGATGGCGCCAGCAGCGTGGCCAGGATGCGCAGCGTGGTGGTCTTTCCGGCTCCGTTCGGCCCCACAAGGCCGAAGATCTCGCCGCCATCGACGGTGAGATCGACGCCCGCGACGGCGAGTGTGCCGTCATAGCGCTTCACGAGGCCTTCGGTGCGGACGATCTCCGTCATGGGCGGATGTCCCCGGTGATCGACAGGTCGAGGCTGAACCCGACCGAGTCACTCGCATCGTTGATGAACCGGACGAGCACGGTGCCCGTCGTCGGGTCGACATAGTGCGCCGGTTCGTCGATCGCGTAGCGCAGCCCGCTGCTCATGTGGGGCAGGTGGCGCCAGGTCGATGAGGTCAGGTCGAACACCTCGACCTCCGGGAGCCCGTCGAAGACACGCGCCACGCAGCCCTCGACCGGCTTGTCTCCACAGGCGACGGGGATCTGGTCCAGCGGCTTCACGAGCTTCGGATCGCCCGGCAGCCCGATCTCCCCGGAGTTGAAGCCGAGTGCGAGCTGTGACGCCGCGATCGTGCCGTCGAACGAGATCGGACGGAACGAGAGGTCGGCCTTGCCCTTCCCGAAGTTCATGCTGAACGGATCCTTGTTGAAGAAGGCGGCGTCGCTGGAGACGACCGTGTTGCGCATCAGGTCCTGACGGAACGTGGTCTTGCCGCTGATCGCGACGTCCGCCGGGAGGAACCACAGCACATTGGCACTCCGGCGCGCGACCTGGCCCTCGATCTCGACGGGGAGCAGTTCGCGGTCGGACCAGGCGAGGACGACCGCGCCCTCCGCCGGCAGCTGCCCCGTGAAGCCCCAGTTGGGGTCGAAGGTGAGCTGGTCGATGATCGTGTGGCGAGCGTATTGGCGGGCGGACCCCTCACCGGCCTGCCGCGGGTCGCCGAAGAACAGCGGTCCGACGATCTTGTCGGACAGCTGCTGCCCCATCTGGACGTTCTGGAGTGCAGCGTCGACCGTCCCGGTCTGGCCGGGCGCCAGGTCGTTCAGCTTCGCGACCGTCCCTCCAAGGACGACGGCTGGCGCTTCGAGCGTCTCCTGTGACGCGTTGGTCACGCTGCCGCGAAGCCGGCCATCCTCGAGTCGGAGGGCCGCCTGCACGAGCGGGACGGGCACGGCGCTCTCGGCGCGGATCGTCCGCAGCGACCCGAAACCGACCCCGAGATCGCGGACACGCGACGGATCGCCCTGGAGGACATCGAGCCCGGCCGCCGTGCCGTCTCCTAGGAAGTCACCGTTCGTCGGCGATGACAGCAGGGCGCCGCCAGGGAATCGGATCTGGTAGTTGGCACGGGTAGGGGAGAAGACCCCGAGATAGGTCTGGGCGAGGCCTTCCGTCGCGCCCGGCGCGCCGCGGACGATCGCCGCCTCATTCACGAGCACGTTGGTGCCGCGGAGCAAGGAGCCGAAGCCGTAGGCGCCGACGGCAAACGCCACGATCAGGACCGGCATCGTCACCCACGCCCATTCCCGACGATCGATCCGCTTGAGGATCAGGTAGTTGATCGGGCCGATCAGCAGGATGTAGACGACGAGGATCGCGATCAGGCCACCGACCGGTGGCAGGGCGAGGTTCGGAAGCTGCGCCGCCGCCTGGACGATCTGACTATCGTCGCCGCTCCCCGCGGTCCCGGCCGCCCGCGTCGGGATGAGCCGGCGCCAGAGGCCTTCGGCGGCGTTCGTGCCGCTCAGCCACTTCGCGGTGGGGTCGAACCCGATCAGTGTCACCGCGCCGCCGCCGTAGCCCCGTTCCGCCGCGACGGTCTCGCCGCCGACGGTCGCGAGCGCCCGACCAGCGATGAGCTTGCCTGAGAGCGCGGGCAGGTCCTTCGCCCCGGCCGGCGCCTCACCCAGGAGCGCGACGAGCGAAGACGGGGCGATGTCGGTCGTCGCCGTCGGGCGATAGGGCAGGAGAGCGTCTGGGAAGGCGGATAGGCTCGAGGGACCGGCGGTCCCGCCCGTGATGATGAGGCGGCCGCCGCCGGCGACCCAGCCGCGCAGCGCCGTGATCTGCTCGGGCGTGAGCTCGTTCGAATCGACGTCCTGCCACACCAGGCGATCGAGGGAGCCCCATGCCTCGACGCGATCAGGGAGGTCGCTCGGCTGCAGGCCGACCGTAAGCGGCTTCACGTTGTTCACGTTCGGCAGAAGATCCAGGTCGCCGATGATGTCGCCCGGTCGCTCGGCGACGATGCCGACGATCATCTGGGTGCCGTCGTGGACCGAGTACGTCGCCTTGGTCGTGGCGATCGTCGTCGTACCGTCGACGAGACTGACCTCGACGTCCCGCCCGAAGCCGGGCGGCTGGACGTAGAGGCGATGCGTCTGATCGGATTGCGTCGGCGCCTCCACCTGGGTGCCGAAGCGCGTCCGTCCCTGGGTTCCGCCGCTCAGGCGCAGCTCACCCGAGATCGGTGGCCCGTCGTTCTTGAGCCGGACGTCGATCGCCATCCATGCGCCGATCCGGGCGTGTCCCTGGAGGAGCACGGTCGCCGCCATCGTGAGACCGGCAGGTGGCGTCACGGTCGCCGGGAATGCCGTTCGGGCGGCCGCCGGTGAAGCCACGATCGTCCCGAGCAATGCCGCGGCCGCGCCGAAACGCGCGAGACGGGCGACGAACGAGACCCTCGTGGACCGCGGTTGGGACACGCGTACTCCGAAGCTGCCGTCAGACGGGGATGGACGCAGCAAGGACGCCTGACCCCCCGTGAAAGTTGCGTGTCGCCCCTCGACGACGCGTCTCCGACGCTTCGGTCGCGGTCCGCACAGGACCTATCGTACGATGAGGTAGTCCCCTGAGCCGCAGGCCGCGTGCCGTCACCCCCGAAGGGATCCGTTGCCCGATCTCCGACCTTTCCGCGCCCTGCGCTATGAGCCGTCACGCGTCCGCGACCTCGCGGCGGTCGTCGCGCCGCCGTACGACGTGATCGATCCGGAGATGCGGGCCAGACTGGTCGCACGCGACCCGGCCAATGTCGTTCGTCTCGATCTGCCGGTCGAAGAGCTCGGGGACGGGCCGGACGACCGTTACCGCCGCGCTGCCCGGACGCTGGCCGCGTGGCGCTCGGACGGCACGCTGCGCAAGGATCCGCAGCCATCGATCTATGTCTATGAGCAGCGCTATCTGATCCCGGGAACCGAGCGGGAGCGCACCCAGCGCGGCTACTTCGCGCGCCTCCGTCTCGAGCCGTACGGACCGGACTCCGGGGTCCTGCCCCACGAGCGCACCCTCAGTGGCCCCAAGGAGGACCGCTACAAGCTGCTGCGGGCGACGGGCGTGAACACGAGCCCGGTCGTCGTGTTGTTCGACGACATCTCCGGTAGCACCGAGGACCGGCTCGCGGCCGTCGCCGGTGGTCCGCCGGACCTCGATGTCAGCGACGACGACGGCGTCTGCCATCGGATGTGGTCATTGCCGGCGTCGGGGGACGGCCCGGCCAGCATCGTTGCCGGGTCGCTGCTCGAAGCAGGTGGCGCGGCGCCGGTCACGATCGCCGACGGGCATCACCGCTACGAGACCGCATTGCGCTACCGCGATGAGCGACGGATGAGCCGCTCCTGCGACGAGGATCCCCCCTTCGACTACGTCCTCGCGCTGATGCTCGAGGCGACGCGCCAGGAACTCACCGTCCTCCCGACGCACCGACTCGTGCGCCGGATCGGCTCCGGCGGTGCGGAGCAGCTGCTAGCGCGCGCGCCCGAGCTCTTCGACATCGAGCCCATCGAGTCGTCCGAGGCGATGAAGGCCGCACTCACGGGCGGGGACGCTGCTGGCGGCCGGGGCAGATTCGGGTTGTGGACGCGGGCCGGTGGCGCGATCCTGACCGCGCGTCGCGACGCCTTCGCACCCTTCCTTCCGGCAGGCGGCGAGGCGGTACGCTCGCTCGACGTCACGCTGCTCGCGACCGCCCTCGACCGGCTCGCGGGCATCGATGCCGACGCCGTGGCCGATGGCGCAGTCGGCTACACGAAGTCCGCCGAGGACGCGATCGCGGCCGTCGACACGGGATCCGGGGCCGATGCCGCCTTCCTTCTCGAGCCGACGCCCGTAGTCTCCATCGAAGCTGTCGCCCGCGAGGGCGATGTCATGCCGCAGAAATCGACCTACTTCTATCCCAAGGCCCTGACCGGCCTTGTCATCAACCCCCACGAGTGGTGAGCCGCATGCCCGACACCATCCCTGAGCCCATCCTGACCCGCGCCGCGGTCCCGTCGTCGAACGGGCGGCCCGTGCGCAAGGACGAGATCGAGCTGCACGACCGCGGCATCTATATCGAGTCGTGGTTGCCGGAGCGGCGCTCTCGCCGGAAGCCGCTGATGTTCGTCCACGGCGAGTTGGCCGGGTCATGGGTCTGGGAACGGTTCCTCGGGTACTTCGCCGGGCGTGGCTGGGAAGGCCACGCGATCAATCTGCGGAACCACTATTGGTCGCAGACCGCCGACCCCACGACGCTGTCGTTCGACACGTATGTCGAGGACGTCGTCGCGGCGCTCGATCGACTCGGACCCACGACGGTCGCCGTCGGGCACGGCATGGGCTCGCTGCTCGCGTTGAAGGCCGCGGAACGCGTCGCGATCTCGGGTCTCGTGCTCATCGCCCCGCAGATGCCGCGCGACCTTCGACCGCCCGCCAGGCCCTACGAGATCCGCGAAGTCCCTGAGGTCTATGGCCGCAGCCTGATCGGCTGGGAGACCTTGCCGGAACGCCTGCTCCGCGACGAACGCGATCTGACCCTGCCGGACGTCCTGCGGATCCAGCACCTCCTCGGTCAGAAGCCCCACGAGTCCGGAGCCGCCCGACGCCAGGTGATCGCCGGCATCCCTGTCGATCGCCGCGTGGTCGCCGAGATGCCGCGGCTCGTCATCGCCGGCGGCCTCGACCGTTACACGCCACTCGACGATGCCGAGCGGCTAGCCGAATGGCTCGACTCGGAGTTCGAACCGTTCGGTGCCCATTCCCATTACGGGCTGATCCACGGCGAGGCGAGCTATCAGCAAGTCGCCGAGGCGCTCCGGAACTTCCTCGAGACGCATCGCCTCTAAGGGTCGCGAGGGTCTCCACACCCTCCTCGAGGCGCTCGATTCCGGTGCACAGGAGCACCGTCGTGTGCGACGCCGACGCAAGGCACCTACCCGAAAAGCAGCATGCCTTTGCCATGCGTGCCAGAATGACCGGTGCAGGGAGTCCCCCAACGGCGGTCGATCGCCGCGCTCACTGACGACCGGTCGCCGGCCCCCATCCCCCCACGCTCCCTGGATAGCCCCGGGTCCGTGCTCCGTCACGCCCGGACAGCCTTCGTTCGCCGTCCCCCGACGGCGTCCAGGTAGGAAGGAGCGTCATGTCGGCGGTCTCAAACGGCGCCCAGTGGGCGTCTCGCCGGAAAACGACCTCGATGGTCGTCAACATCCTGGCCATCGTCGTGGCGGTCGCGACGATCCTTGCCATCGCCAGACTCAGCCCCACCGCGGCGGCATCCGATTACATCCTGATGCCGCGCTCGCAGCTCCTTTCGCTGCCGATGTCCGGTGCCGCTTGGAGCGCGCTCAAGGCGCGCGCCGATTCGTCGATCGGGACTCCTGATATCTCGAATCAGGACGAATCTGCGGACCAGACCACCTTCGCCAAGTCCCTCGTGTTCGCCCGCACCGGCATCGCGTCCTATCGGACGTCCGTCATCGCCGCGCTGAAGGCTGCCGTCGGGACCGAGAGTGGTGGCAGGACCCTCGCCGCCGCCAGAAACCTCCCCGGGTACGTGCTCGCTGCCGACTTCATCGACCTCGGCTCTGCCGACGCATCATTCGACTCGAACACGTTCCGGCCGTGGCTGCGTAGGGTGCTCACCGAGGACCTGAGCGGCAAGACGCTCATCAGCACCCAGGAAGGTCGCCCGAACAACTGGGGCACCCACGCGGGTGCCGCGAGAGCGGCCATCGCGAGCTATCTCGGTGATTCGGCCCAGCTGGCTCGGACCGCGCAAGTGTTCCGTGGTTGGCTCGGCGACCGGACCGCGTACGCGAGTTTCACGTACGGAGATCTCAGCTGGCAGTGCGCTACCAGTCAGCCCGTCGGCATCGATCCGCCGTGCGTGAAGTCCGGCATCGATATCGGTGGGGCCTTGCCCGACGACATGCGGCGGGGCGGAACGCTCCAATGGCCGCCGGCGTCGACCGGTTACCCGTGGGAGGCGCTGCAAGGTGCCACCCTCGAAGCCGAGCTGCTCCGGGCAGGCGGCTACGACGCTTGGTCGTGGTCGAACAAGGCGCTGTTGCGGGCTGTGCGCTTCCTCTATGAGCGAGCGCATTGGCCGGCGACCGGCGACGACGAGTGGCAGACCTGGCTGATCGATCGACGTTACGGGACGTCGTACCACGGCTCCCCGCCGGCTCGTGGCGGCAAGAACTTCGGGTTCACCGATTGGTTGTACGGACCGTCATCGTCGGGCAGCACGCCCGCCTCGACGCCGGCGCCGACCGCGACACCGCGGCCGACGACGCAGCCGACAGCGGCTCCGACGACCTCGCCGAGCCCGACGCGCACACCGAGTCCGACCCCGGTGACGACCGCTTCGCCGACGGATGCGCCGACTGCGGCGCCGACGCCGACCGACGGTTCGAACGGGTCAGGCTCGACGCCGCGACCGACCCCGGCACCGACGGCGGATCCGACCCCGGCCCCGACGGCGGAACCGACACCGGATCCGGCGCCGGATCCGACCCCGGCTCCGACGCCATCTCCGCGGCCACGACCGCAGGCGGGAGATCCGCCGCAGGTCTCTCGCCCGGTGGTGATGCTGTCGACAAGCTCGACCGTCCCCACGGCCGGCGTGCCGGTGGTAGTCGACTGGGGTCTCCAGTCGGCTGATGCGGGCCTCCAGAGCTATCAGCTCGAGTACCGCATCGGGTCCGGTGATTGGGTGCGGTTGCCGCTCGCGTCACCGGCGTCGAGCGTCACCCGCCATGTCCTCCCGTCAGCGCATGACGTGCGCTACCGGGTCCGGGCGATCGACCGCAACGGCCAGGCCGGCGACTGGCGGTCGTCGGACTGGGTGATCCCCACTGCCCTGTCGGACTCGTCCACGGCGATCCGCTACAGCGGCACCTGGGCGTTCGTGAACTACTCGACGTATCTGAATCGCCGAGCGCATTGGACGAAGACTCGCAGCGCGTCTGTGACGTACACGTTCGATGGTGCTTCGGTCGCATGGGCCGGCCCCGTCGGCCCGACGCGTGGCCAGGCGCGGGTCATCGTCGATGGCCGGCTCGTCGCCACCGTCGACACGTACCGCTCGGTCTTCAAGGCCCGCGACGTGCTCTGGGCAGCTTCCCTGAAGGATGGCCGGCACACGTTGCGGATCCAGGTCCTCGGCACCGCCGGCCGCCCGACGGTGGCCGTCGACGGGCTGTACGTGCTTCGCCCCGGATGAGGTAGGCCGAGCGCTCGGGCGACCGAGCGAGACGCCTTTGGTATCCTGTCGGCCGTCGTGGTGGACCCCACCCGACGGCCGACGCCGCATTCGTCTAGAGGCCTAGGACACCGCCCTCTCAAGGCGGAGATCACCGGTTCGAATCCGGTATGCGGTACCAACCCCAGGATGCATACCGCCGCGTATCCGCGCGCCTACGGCCGTGGCTGCCAGTACCCCAAGCCGGTCTGTCCGCCTGTCGTGAACGGGCAGGGACTGCAACCGAGCGCCGTCATCGATGTGACATCGAGGTCGGCGATCCGGGTCTTGTTACCGCCATCGGCGTCCATGATCCATACATCCGGGTTCGCGAGGTCCTGGTTCGAACCGAGGTGGTCGTAGACGATCCTGCCGTCGCTCGTCCACTGAGCGAAGATCGATATCCCGTCATCCGTCAGCTGCTGGAGGTCGTGACCGTCCGGTCGCACCGTGTAGATGTCGGCGATCTCCGAGCCGTTCCTGGGTGTGACGGTATGGAATGCGATCCGCGTTCCGTCGGGGGACCAGCTCGGCGAGATCGCGGCCATCCGCTCGGGGACGAGTTGGACAAGGTTGCTCCCGTCGGCATCGACGGCAAAGACGGTCGCCTGGCACCCGCCGTTTCGCAGTGGACCGATCACTTGCCGCTCGAAGGCGAGCTTGGTGCCATCCGGTGACCACGTCGGGCGGCCATTGACGCCCTCGCTCGCGGCCGTCCTGCACTGGAAGTTGCCGTGGCTACGGGTCGACTGAAGCCGGGTGACGCGCCCGGACGACAGGTCGTAGGTGACGAGAGTCGAGTGATCCAGCTCGCGTCCCTCGGAGAGGACGTACGCGATCCGAGTCCCGTCGGGCGAGACGGCGATGCCGTCCTCGATGTCGGCCTGACAGTTGTCGTCCCGGATCTGAGCTGGGCAGAGCGTCCGATCGGGCACCAGCACCGTTGACGACCCGGATCCACCCTCGACGTAGGTTATCTGGCAGTCTGCCTCCTTGGTCCCGGCAGCGCACCACGGGCGACTCGGCACGATCTCCGTCGCCGACCCGGTGGGGTCCGTCATCGCGAGATTGCCGTTGTCGGAGTACATGATCCGGGAGCCGTCACTCGTCCATCCGAGGACCCCGCGGACGGAACCCTGGGGCAGCGGGTGGGCGTCGGTCCCGTCGCTGTCAACGACCCAGGCGCGGTCGACGGAGCAGAGGGACCGCAATGGCCGTTGGCAATCCTTGATCGGTTCGCTGACGGTATAGACGACGAGACGGACCGGACCCTGCGGCGTTGCCGTAGCGGTCGGCTCCGCCGTGGGAGTGCTCGTCGGCGTCACGGCCGTCTGGATCGATGCCGACGCCTCTGGCGGGACGACCGCCGGGGGTTTGATCGGACGGGATCCCATCAGCAGCGCGCCGGCGACCAGGGCGGTGAGCACCGCGGCAGCCGCCAGGAGGACCAGCAACGGTCGACCGGAGGATCGACGGGAGCGCAGGACCGGTCCACTGACCGGGGTGACGCTCGCGACGGGGCCTAGCTCGGCCGCACGCGTGCCGATCGCGTCCCAGAGGTCAGGCGTCTTCACGCCGTCGAGCGACGCGAACCGCCGCCGAAGGTCATCCATCGCGGTCTCCCAGGAGGTCTCGAAGGCGACGGCGCCCGCGGGTCAGGTTGGCGCGCACGGCCAGGCTGTTGCTGCCAAGCCGATCCGCGATCTCGCGGACCGGCAGGTCCGCGTAGTAGAAGAGGACCACCGCCGCGCGTTGTCCGTCGGGTAGCTGACGGATGGCGTCGAGCAGGTCTTGATCGAGGTAACTGTCGGTGTGTTCCCCGGCGGCGGGCGCGGTGGCGCGGTCGTCCTGGCGACGAGCCTTGAGCGAGCCGCGCGACACCCGGAATGCCGTCCGCCATACCCACGCCGCGGGGTCGCGAACGGCGCTGCCTCTGCGCAGCAGCTGGGCATACGCCTCGGCAACGGCGTCGCTGGCGATCTCGGGGTCGCCTGCGAACGCGTAGATGGCACGCCAGAGGCGATCACCGTCGGCCCGGTAGAGGCCTTCGATGTCAGGTCGAGCGTCGATCACAGCGACAGCGCTTTCCATCACCTGCATAGGGCGCAGATATCGCCGAAAGGTGACATCGCGAGCGATGTGCGGCGGGGATCAGCTCGTCGGGCGGATGATCCGCCTCTGCTTGATGCGCTTCGCGTCGGCGGCGAACGGGCCCTCGCCAAGCCCGTAGGTCGCGACGATCGGTTGCATCGCATCGGGGAACTCGGCGATCGACGAGCGGTAGTCGATATTGAGGCCCGTGAGCCCATCGCGGAGCTGGTCGGCCATCGTGGCGCGCCACCGGTCATCGACGCCAGCCATGTCAGCAAGCTCCAGCGCGACCATGGGCCGTGGCACGCCCCGCTCGTCATCGACCGTCGAGAGCAGGAACGAATGGAGACGAGGGACGAGCGTCGGGTCGCGATACACGACGGTCTCGATGTCCTCGGGATAGATGTTGGCGCCCATGACGCTGATGGTCGCGTCGCGTCGGCCGTTCACCCAAAGGAAGGGCAGTGGGATCGGACGCGACCAGGGCAGCGGGCCGCGCGGACCCGCGGTCTCGTCGCGCTCGCCGAGTCGCTCGATATCGAACCCGAAGGCCGCCAGCCTCTCGCGCGCGGTGGCGAATCCGAGCAGCCCGCCCTCGTCGTGGACGTTGTAGCGGATCCGCGGCGAGAGCAGATCGAGTCGCGAGACCGTGCAGATGATCTCGCCGAGCTCATTCACCTCGAGGAAGTGGATCAGCGGGTTGTACTGGAAGACCATCGGTAGGCGCGGATCGTCGCCGAACAGCGCCTCGCGCACGTCGGGGCGGCGGCGCGCCAGGCGACGGAGCGCGACGCTGACCGGTGACTCGGCTGCCATGCCGATCTCGATGTCGGTCGCGCCATACCCGGAGTAGACCGATCGGAAGCGCTCCAGGAGCACATCGCGAAGCTCCTCGGTCATGCCTTCGCCGCCGACCAGACCGTGGACCTCGTATCGGTCCCACGGAAAGCCGCGCCGCGCACCCTCGTCGAGCAGGTGCTTGAGGAACGGGGGATAGCCAGAGATCAGGAAGCGATAGCTGGGCCCGAGGTAGGTCAGCGTGGACAGCAGCTTGTCGATGTCGGGACCGATCGACTTGACGATGCCGTGACGGGTCATCCCAAGGCTCATGTTCATGCCCGCCGCCCACGCGCCCATCGAGAACGCGTTCAAGGTCACCAGCGGCCCCTCGCCGAACGCATACCGCGCGAAGAACGAGATGTTGCGGTGGGCGACCTCGCGCTCGCGCCGGCCGCGGATCCAGTTGTAGGGCGTGCCGGTCGAGCCGCTCGACTCATCGATCGTCGTGCCCGGGTAGGGGACGCCGCCTCCGACACAGCGCTCCATCAGCCCATAGCGGTCGATGTAGTTCCGCTTGTCGGTCTCAGGCAACCGACCGAGGATGCCGAAGGGGAAGAGGTCGTCCGGATCGACGGCCGCCTGCTCGAGGAAGTCGCGGTACGCCGGCACGCGCTTGGCGGCGCGCCACGACGCACGTTCCGCGCGCAGTTGCCCAAGGCCCGCGAGGAGGCGTGGTGGGGTCCGCCTGAAGAGCTGTGTCAGCCAGCCGTACCGGAGCCCGACCGTCTTGAAGATGACGTCCAAGGGGAATAGCCACGCGCCACGGCCCAGACCGATCAGCCACGCACCGGCATGTCGGGCCACGACGCGGATCCCAGTCGGACGCGACTGGTCGGCGATCTCGGTCATCGATGGCTCCTGTCGTTGTGGGTGCGGTCGACGGGATGAGACGCGCGCGTCGCTGTGCTGTTACCCGGCTACGGTCGCCTCGCGAGCCTGCCGGCCCTCGAGGCCATCGAGAAGCAGGTCCAGGGCGAACTCGAACTCGAACTGATCGTCGCAACCAGCACCCACGACCGATGCCTCGTCGTGCTGGACTTGTCGCACGATCTCGCTGATGTTCGGGAACGCCACGATCATCTGCTGGAGCATCAGCGCCTGCATCTCCGGGCTCTGGACGAGCTCACCGCTGTCGTCGAAGAGCTCCTGGCTGAAACCAAGGACGCGACTGCCGAGGACGTGCATGGCGTGGTGCAACAGGTCGACCGAGAAGCCACCCTGCAGCAGGATCCCGGCGACCCCGTCCATGTAGCCCATCATCATCGGGCTCGGCTGGCGTCGCGAGACGATGACCCCGGACGCCCACGGGTGGCGCAGCATCGCGCGACGCGCCGACAGGATCCGCGCGCGGAGCCTCGGCTTCCAATCGCCGTCCTCGGGCGGGGCGTCGATCTCACCGAGGATGACGTCGACCATCCCGTCGAGGACGTCCTCCTTGTTCGCGACGTGGTTGTAGAGGGACATCGCCTCGACGCCGATCTCCGTGCCGAGCCGCCGCATGCTGAGCGCCTCGATCCCGTACCGGTCCGCGAGCTCCACGGCAGCCCCGAGCACCCGCTCACGGGTAAGCGGGGCTCGGCGCTCGGTCGTCGTCTGCGTCTCGGTCGTCATGCGGGCACTGTACTCAATACGGCGTAAGTCTTGACATGCTTACATCGTACGCCTACGCTTACACCATAAGTTTACAGCGTACGTTGGAGGTTCCCGTGAGCACCGACCTTTCGCCTGCCGAGACGATCTCCGAAGAGCGACCTACCCCGTTCCTGCCGCCTCGCTGGTTCATCCGGGCGGCCTGGATCGGACATCGAGCGTTGTACAAGGTCAGCGGCGGGCGTCTGGGCCTGCGCGATCCATCGGCCAAGGCCTGGGGGCTGATGCGCCTCCGGACGGTCGGGCGGCGCTCAGGCCAGGAGCGGATCGCGATCCTGGCCTACTTCGTGGACGGACCGGACATCGTGACCATGGCCATGAACGGCTGGGGTGATGCGGAACCGGCGTGGTGGCTGAACCTCCAAGCCCAGCCGGATGTGGTCGTGGAGCTGCCGAGCGGCTCGCGCGAGGTACGCGGTCGGATCGCATCGCCGACGGAACGACCGCGGCTGTGGGACCGATGGGCCGAGTACAACGGGGCGAATCAGGAGGGCTGGGCGGCGCGGCGGTCACGCGAGACCGCGGTCGTGATCCTGGAGCCGCGCATCGGCTGACCTCGAGGGGTCGGCCGCGCCCCCGTACGATGGGTCGGTGGCGGACCTTGACGCGATCGAGCGGCGGATCTGGTCGCTCCTCGAGCCGTATCGAGTCGAGCTCGAGGACGCGACCATCTACGGGATGCCGTCCCTCAGGTGGCCGGGTGCGAAGGCGCACGATTATTTCGCGGCCGTCCGACCCGCCGCGCGCCACGTGAGCCTGTTCCTGCTCGTGGCGGACACGTATCCGGACGCGCTGGCAGGGACGCCGGATGCGCTGTTGAAGCGTCGCTCCGGCAAGGCGACGTTCAACTTCCTGTCGCTCGACGACGAGATGGCGCGGGAGTTGGAGGCGTTGCTAGCTCGCCTGTACGAGCGCTATCGCGCAGCCCACCGCTGATCGACGACGAGATCCCCGCGATCGCGCGCTGGGCCCTGCCGGTTCCGTAGACTGCGCCGATGCTGCCGACCGAGCCCCGACGACTCGTCATCCTCACGGAGGGGTACGGGATCGACGACGCCAAGACCGCCACCGGCGTCATCCGCTACGGCAGCGATGACATCGTCGCGGTCCTCGACTCGACGATGGTCGGCAGGAACGTGAGCGAGTCGCTGCCCGGCCACGACATCCCGTTCGTCGGGCGGCTGTCCGACGCGCTCGATCGGCCCGTCGGTCCCGACGGCTTGCTGCTCGGGATCGCGCCGACGGGCGGCAAGCTGCCGCCGGCATGGCGCTCGATCATCCTCGAGGCGATCGACGCGGGTCTGGACATCCATTCCGGGCTGCACCAGTTCCTCGCCGAAGATCCGGAGTTCGCGGGGGCAGCGGCAAGGACCGGTTCACGGCTCATCGACTACCGCCGGCCGCCCGACCGGATGGAGACGACGCTCGGCCGTCGGCACTTGCCAGGCAAGCGGGTGATCCTGACCGTCGGGACGGACAGCGCGATCGGCAAGATGTCGGTCGCCCTCGAGCTCGTCGCCGCCGGCCGCCGCGACGGCGCCTCGGCCGTCATGGTCCCGACCGGCCAGACCGGGATGATGATCGAGGGCTGGGGTATCGCCGTCGACCGGCTGATCAGCGACTTCACCAACGGTACGGTCGAGTGGCTCGTCGAGCAGGGCGAGGCCCGCGGCGACTGGGTGTTCATCGAGGGCCAGGGCTCGATCGACCATCCGGCGTACAGCGCGGTGACGATGGGTCTTATCCACGGCG
>Ga0070689_100001728_pt1 | contig 13966 bp, 8 predicted proteins | sample KBSS23HmetaG_FD_64669 | JGI IMG/M metagenome (GOLD analysis project Ga0070689, IMG submission 64669) | Switchgrass rhizosphere microbial communities from Kellogg Biological Station, Michigan, USA - KBS S2-3H metaG | ecosystem: Host-associated > Plants > Roots > Rhizosphere ...
GCGCGTGGATGTCCTGCGTGAGGCGCGCCAGCGGCTGGCGTTCGTGGTCCGGCAATGCGTTTGCCGCGCGCATACGCGCCAGCTGGCGAGCGAGCAGGATGAACACCACGCGCAGGTCGCGGATGATCGCCAGCAGCAGGCGCCGCAAGCCTTCGGCGCCCCGGTCCGCGCCGTGCTGGGCGTGCAGCGCCCAGACTTTTTCGGCGGCCACCTGCCCGCCGACCAGTCGCTGCAGGTCGGGCGGCAGGCTGGGTTCGCGTAGCGCCCATAGCGCCGGATCGATGCGCGACACCTCGAACCACAGCGCCGCGGCCTGGGTCTGCGTGTCGCAGCCGAGCATGGCCAGCAGCTCCAGCACGTCCACGCACTCGGCCTGGTTCATCGGCAGCACCGCGCAGGTGTCCAGCGCCTCGCCCAACACGGGCGACACGCTGCCGGCGCGTTCGCGCCACTCGGCGAGACCCGAGCTTGGATGGAGGGCGGCTTGAACCATCCGCTTATTCTAAAGCATCCCCGGGCGCTACCCTCAGGCGGCATGAACCGGCGATTCATGCCGTGTATGCTGCGCCAGCAAAGCATTATCCCTTGTACCCGAGAGGATCACCCCATGCGTCTGGCCCGCCCGCTGCTGTTGCTGATGAGTATCGCCCTTGCCCTGCCCGTCGCCGCTTTTGCCGCCGACCAGTACGTGCCGCTGCAGCAGCGCATGTCGCCGGAGGAGTTCAAGGCCGCCGGCCTGGACAAGCTGTCGCCGGATGAACTGAAGAATCTCGACAACTGGCTGAGCGGGCACGGCAAGGTCGTCACCAAGGTGGTCGACCAGGCGGGCAAGCCGGTGTTTTATCCCACCAGCGAGAAATCGGGCCCCGTGCAGGCTCGCGTGCAGGGAGCGTTTGCCGGCTTCAACGGCCACGGCCAGCTCACCCTGGACAATGGCCAGGTGTGGCAGCAGTCGGACAGCACCAAGGTGTCCTGCCTGTCCAGCGAGAATCCGAAGGTCATCATTCGTCGTTCGCTGATGGGCAACTGGATGGCGGCCGTCGATGGATGCAACGACACGGCGCCGATGACGCGGGTGAAGTAAGGTCTTCCTGTGGGAGCGCACCCTGTGCGCGACTGGCGACAATCGTCGCGCCAGTCGCGCACAGGGTGCGCTCCCACAAATTGAGGTAAAGACTCAGGCGAGATTTTCCAGCGCGCGCGTCAGGCGCTTGGCCGATACGGGTTCGGCCGTCTTCAGTTCCTGCGCGAACAGCGATACGCGCCACTCCTCGATCAACCAACGCAATTCGTCCAGGCTTTCGTTGCCTGCGGCGCGATGCTTGAGGTAGTCGCGCCAGAACGGCAGCACCTGCAACAGCCGTTGCTGATCCTTGGCGGGATCCTGCCGCAAGCGCTCCGCGCGCAGACGCATGGCTTTCAGATAACGCGGATAGTGCGCCAGCCGCGAGGTGGGAAGTTCACGCAGGAAGCCCGCAGTGAGCAGCGCGTCGAGCTGCTCGCGCAGGTCGTCGTAGCTCGCCCGCGCAAAACCCATCAGCGGCGGTTGCAGCCACGGCTTCAGGTCGGCCTGGGCTTCGATGATGGGCTCGGCCAGCTTCAGTCGCTCCACCGCGGCACCGAACAGCTCGCGCGCCGCCTGCGTATGCAAGGCTTCGAAGGTGCCCGCCGTGCGTACGTCGAGCGTGTGACGCGCCAGCAGATCCTGGAAGCCGCCTTCGACCAGATCCTCGCGCAGGCCATCCACGCCACCGAGCGGCGCGTACTTCAAGGCCAGCGGGTTGCCGACGGGCAATCGGCGGCGCGCCTGTTTCATGTCGCTGGCGAGCGCATTGCGCAGCAGGCGGATGACGCCTTCGACGTGTGCCTCGCGCGCCTCGTCGCTGCGTTCGAACACCCGCAAGGCCACGGCATCGCCCAGGTCGACCAGTGCCGGGAACGCCAGCAAGCCGCCAGCCGAACGTACCTGTGCGGGAATTTCCTCGAAGTCCCAGCTGGCGATGTCCTCGCGGGTGAGTTCGATATCGGTCTTGCGTGAAAACGCCTCGCGCGCCTGGCCTTCCCATTGGCCACGGATCGCGGCGAGGTCGCGTCCCGTCGCCAGGGTCTTGCCGCTTTCATCGTGCAGGCGATAACGCATGCGGAAATGCGCCGGCAATTCCACCGCATCGAACTCGGACGCCGACACATCGACACCGGTGGCGCGCTTGAGGAAGGTGGCGAGCGCTTTCGTCAGCGACTCGTCCCGTGGCGCCTCCGCCTCCGCGAAGGCGCGGGCGAAATCCGGGGCGGGCACGAAGTTGCGGCGCAATGCCTTGGGCAGGCCGCGGATCAGCTCGGCCACCTTTTCGGCGAGCAGTCCGGGCACCAGCCACTCACAGCGCGCGGCTGGCAGCGCATTCAACATGGCGAGCGGGAGGTGCAGTGTCACGCCATCGGCATCGTCGCCGGGAACGAAGCGGTATTCGAGGCGGTACTTTTGCGGAGGTACATCCAGCGATGCGGGAAACGCTTTGGGATCGAGCCCTGCCCCGCCGCTCATGACGTCATCCAGCGACCAGCGCAGCGCAGCCTGCTCTGCCGGGCGTGCCTTGCGGTACCAGGCGTCGAGTGCGCGGCTGTCCGCGATGTCCTGCGGTAGTTTCCCTTCGAAGAAAGCGACCAGTTCGTCCTCGTGGCGGAGCAGTCCTTCGCGACGCTGCTTGGCCTCGATGCCGCGGGCATCTTCCAGCACGCGCTGATTGGCGCGGATGAAATCGGCGCGTGCATCGATATCGCAACGCACCAGCGCCTCGCGCAGGAAGATCTCGTGCGCGAGCACGGGATCCTGTTTCTGGAAGGTCACGGGACGGCGCTCGACCAGGGTGAGCCCGAACAGGCTCACCTGCTCGTAGGCCACCACATGACCGCGCTTGCGCGACCAGTGCGCATCGCGGCACGAGGAGCGCAACAGATGCGCGGCCTGCTGCTCGATCCACAGTGGCTCGACGCGCGCGCACATCATGCCCCACACGCGACCGCCGACATCGAGGATCTGCGCGGCGAAGATCCAGTTCGGCGGCACCTTGGAAAGCGACGAACCCGGGAACACCTGGAAACGGCGCTCGCGCGTGCTTCGATAGACGCCCTTCTCGTCCTTGTGACCCACCTGCGTGGGCAGGCCGGCGAGCAGGCTGCGGTGGAGGGATTCGTATTGGCGCGCGGCCTCGTCCTCGCCCTTGCCTTGGCTCCCTCTCCCTTCCGGGGAGGGGGTTGGGGTGAGGGGTGGGTGCTCGCGGGTTGGCTGCCTATCCTTCTTGGTGGCCACAACAGCTCGCGATTTTGTGGTTCCCCGCGAGGTTGACCCCTCATCCCGACCTTCTCCCCAGAGGGGAGAAGGAGAAGTGGAGGCTTCCAGCTTCCATCCCAATTCCTGCACCACCAGCAGCAATTGCCGGTGCAGTTCGCGCCATTCGCGCATGCGCATGAAGCTAAGAAAGTGGCGCGAACACCAGTCGCGCAACTTCGATTGCGTGAAGTCTTCGTGCGCCTTGCCGTACTCGCGCCAGAGGTTCAACACGCCGACGAAATCGGATTTCGGATCGGCAAACGCCGCATGTGCCGCATCGGCCTGCTGGCGTGCATCGGCGGGGCGTTCGCGCGGATCCTGGATGCTGAGGAACGAGACGATCGCCAGCACCTCGCGCAGGCTCTGCAGTTGCTGCGCCTCCACCAGCATGCGTGCAAGCTGCACGTCGATCGGCAGCTTGGCCACCGTGCGGCCGATGGGCGTCAGGCGGCGCGCATCGTCGATCGCGGAAATTTCCGCGAGGCGGCGATAGCCATCGGCCACCACGCGCGGATCAGGCGCTTCGAGGAACGGGAATTCATCCACCTCGCCCAGCTGCAAGGCGAGCATGCGCAGGATGACGTTGGCCAGCGACGAGCGCAGCAGCTCGGGATCGGTATAGGCGGCGCGGCTTTCGTAGTCGGCCTCGTCGTAGAGGCGATAGCAGATGCCCGGTCCCACGCGGCCGCAACGGCCTTTGCGTTGGTCGGCTGCAGCACGCGAAATCGGCTCGACGTGCAGGCGTTCGAGCTGGCTACGCTGGCTGTAGCGCTTTACCCGCGCCTGGCCCGAGTCGATCACGTAGCGGATGCGCGGCACCGTCAGCGAGGTTTCCGCCACGTTGGTGGCGAGTACCACGCGCCGTTTGTTCCCGGGTTTGAACACGCGATCCTGGTCGCCCGCCGACAGGCGCGCATACAAGGGCATCACTTCGGTCTCGCGGTACTGGCGTCGCGACAACAACAGATGTGCATCGCGGATTTCGCGTTCGCCGGGCAGGAAGATCAACACGTCGCCGCGCGGATCGTCGTGGGTGATCTCATCGAGCACGGCCGCCACATGGTCGGCACCGCCCTGCTGCAGATCGCCCGCCCGTTGTCCGCGCCGCGCGGCGACGTCATCGACGGAGCGCCAGCGCACTTCCACCGGATAGGTGCGCCCTTCCACCGACACGATCGGCGCACCGCTGAAATGCTCGGCAAAACGCTCGGTGTCGATGGTGGCCGAGGTGACGATGATCTTCAGCGAGGGCCGTTTCACCGCCAGCCGCTTCAGGTAACCCAGCAGGAAATCGATGTTCAGGCTGCGCTCGTGGGCCTCATCGATGATGATGGTGTCGTACGCGCTCAGCCACGGATCGCCCTGCGTTTCGGCGAGCAGGATGCCGTCGGTCATGAACTTGACCAGCGTGCGCTCGGATACCTGGTCGTTGAAACGCACCTGGAAACCGACCTGCTCGCCCAGCGGCGTGGCCAGTTCTTCGGCTACGCGGCGAGCCACCGAGCGCGCCGCCAGACGACGCGGCTGGGTGCAGCCGATCATGCCCGCTTCGCCGCGACCCGCGGCCAGGCACAGCTTGGGCAACTGGGTGGTCTTGCCCGAACCGGTTTCGCCGGCGATCACCACCACCTGGTGCTTGCGGATCAGCTCGACGATTTCCTCGGCGCGCGCCGTGATCGGCAGCGATTCGTCGAGGCGGATGGCCGGCTTAGCCGCGGCTCGCGCCTTGCGCCTGGCCACCGAAGCTTCGATATCGGCGCTGAGCGCGGCCAGTTTCTTCTCGTCGAAACGGCGCGACAGCTCACGCCATCGGCCGAGCAGGCGGCCATAGTCGCGGCTGGTGACGTCGTCGAGCGCCTGGCGCAGCGGACGCAGACGCGCGTCGGTGGAGGCGGCGTTGGATGCAGTCGGGGTCATCGGACCGCACATGATAGCCGCTGAAGGGCCGGCAGGCGCTAGTTGGTGCGAAGGCGCGAGCTACGGCGTGAACAAGGCTGCGGCGGGTTGCCGCGCGCGGCTGGAGTTCGGCGGTGAGCGATGCCACCTCTCTACCGTCACCTCGTGTCGATAGCTCCGGGCTATCGCCGGCATCGGGAGGATTCATTTCCCCGCCCGCAGCCCGCTCACTAAGCTCGACTCAGGTTGCATCCCTCACTCGTCAAAGGAGCAAGACATGGCCATTTCCATCGGTATCGCCAAGAAGGACCGGGAACAGATCGGCGAGCAGCTGTCCAAGCTGTTGGCGGATACGTATTCGCTGTACCTGAAGACGCACAGCTTCCACTGGAACATCACCGGTCCGCAGTTCAACAGCCTGCACACCATGTTCGAGACCCAGTACAACGAACTGTGGCTGGCTGCGGACGAAGTGGCCGAGCGCATCCGCACGCTCGACGTGTTCGCGCCGGGCTCGTACAGCCAGTTCGGCAAGCTCACCGCGATCAAGGAAGAAGCCGGCGTGCCGGATTGGAAGGAGATGGTCGGCCAGTTGGTCGAAGGCCATGAAATCGCCGCGCACACGGCCCGCCAAGTGATCAAGGTGGCCGACGACGCCGGCGACGAAGGCACCGCCGACATCGTGACCGGTCGCCTGAAGGAACACGAAAAGACCGCCTGGATGTTGCGCTCGCTGCTGAAGTAAGCATCAAAACGAGGCGCGGCCCTGAACGCTCAGGGCCGCGCCTCCAGCACGATATTGAACGGCGTCTCCGCGGCGCGCCGGAAGCGTTGGAAGCCGCCACCCTGCACCACCACTTCGCGCAGCTTCGCTTCGCCCGCCTGGGCACCCAGGGCAGGACCGTGCCGGGCCAGCGATACCGGTACGCAGATTTGCGCCGATGCGCCGAAATAGACCCGCCCCACCGGGTTGAGGTTGTCGCGCACGCTGTCGCCGGCAAATGGCTCGACGATCATGCAGTTGCCGTCGGGCTTGAGCGCGCCGCGCGCGTGCCTGGCCACGCCCACCGGATCGCCCATGTCGTGCAGGCAGTCGAAGAAGGCGATCAGGTCGAAATCCTTGCCCTTGTAGCCGGTGGCATCGGCCACTTCGAACGAGGCGTTGACCACGCCGGCCTCAGCGGCGCGTTCGCGTGCCACGTCGATGGACGGTGCGTGGTAGTCGTAGCCCACGAAATGCGCCGCCGGAAACGACTTGGCCATCAGGATCGTGCTGGCGCCGTGCCCGCAGCCCACATCGGCGGCCCGCCCACCCATGCGCAATTTATCCACCACGCCATCGAGCGCCGGCAGCCACGCGCCGATCAGGTTGGCGTTGTAGCCCGCCCGGAAGAAGCGCTCGGTACCGTGGAAAAGGCAAGGATGATGCTCGCCCCACTCCATTCCCTCGCCATTGCGGAAATGTTCCAGCGTGCGTTCTTTCGCATGGAACAACGCTTCGACGATGGCATACGCACCCGGCACATCCACCGGACCGTGCGGATCGGCCAGGCACAACGCCTGTTCCTCGCTCAGGCCATAACGGCCGGAGGCTTCGTCGAACTCCACGTAGCCGCCGGCCGCCTGGTTGCCCAGCCATTCGCGCACGTAACGCTCATGGGTGCCGGTACGCGAGGCCAACTCGGTGGGTGTCAGGCGTTCCTTCGCCAGCGCCTTGTAGAAGCCCAGCTCGTCGCCGATCTGGATCAAGGTGGCGCTGATGGCGGCGCCGAGGTCGCCGACCGCCCGGCCCAGGAAAGCGTGAAGTCTTTGTTCATCGATAGCCATGACGATGCTCCGCGACGCCGTCTTTCGAAACGGCGGAGTAGGATGAAACTCCTGCATACGCTGCGGCTGGCAAAGGCGCCTGTCCCATACCGGACAGCGCGAAAGCACTAGGCCGGTGGCGGGAGTCCGTGATGTCGCGCCTGCGTGGACACCTGGAGGCAGGGGGAGCCGACGTACCGCCGGTACGCCAGGGTGACGTGCGCGCCGCGCTGCTGCAGCACTTGCTCGACGAGTTGCTGATCGGCGTGATCGTGGTGGACGCCCAGGCCCGTCTTTCCTTCGTCAACCGCCAGGCCCGCGATCTGCTGGCGCGGCACGATGGCTTGATCGACGCGCCGGCCGGACTCAAGGCGGGCACGGCCGCCCATACCCGCCGTCTGCGGCACGCCGTGGCGCTGATGGCCGCCTCGGGTCGCACCGACGATACCCCCGCCCTCACCCGCTATCTCGGCCTGCCGCGCCGGTCCCGTCGCGCCGCGCCCCTGCTGCTGCGCCTGTCGCCGCTGCCCGGCCCGTCGCCCGAGGTGGTGCTGCTCGTCACGACTCCTGAACATCTGCGCCCCTTGCCGCCGGAAGCCTTGACCGCCGCCTTTGGCCTGACCCCGCGCGAGGCCGCCCTGGCCGGCATGCTTGCCGACGGTCACGAGTTGCGCGATTGCGCCCGCCTGCTGGCCATGGGCGAAGGCACGGCGCGCAATCACCTCAAGCACGTCTTCGAGAAAACCGTCAAACACAGCCAGGCCACCCTGGTCGCGGCGCTGTGCCGGATGGCCGCACCCTGCCGTTGAGCGCGCCCGCGCCAACAGCGGCCTGACCTTGCGCTGACCATCCGGTCCCCTTATTGATTGAGACAAATGCCCCTGATGGTTAAGCTTCCAATGCTTTTCGGCCTCGTGTGAGGCAGCCACGGGGATCGTTTTGAGCAACGCATCAAGCAACCACGACAGTCGGCACCCGCTGCTTGCAGCCATTTTGCTCGCCCTGGTCGTGGCGGCCATGAACATCGGTCTGTGGTGGTGGAGCAATCTGCCGCACGGCCCCGAGAACTGGAACGGACCGATCGGCGGCTTCGCCCTGTCCGCCTTCCAGCGCTACCAGAACCCGCTGAAGAACGATTTCCCCTCCGATGAGGAGATCGATAGCGACCTGAAGCTGCTCAAGCGCTACACGCCGCGCATCCGCACCTATTCGACGCTGCAGAACCCGCAGGTCTATCGCCTGGCCGAGAAGGAAGGCCTGCAGGTGATGGCCGGCGCATGGGTCGACCGGCGCCTGGACAACAACGAGAAAGAAATCGACACGCTGATCGCGCAGGCGCGTCGCTATCCCAACTCGATCAACCGCGTGGTCGTGGGCAACGAGGTGCTGTTCCGCAACGACATCCCGCCGGAACAGCTGATGGCGTATGCCGACCGCGTGCGCGCGGCGATCCATCAGCCGGTGACGATTGCCGAGCCTTGGCACATCTGGGCGAAGTATCCGGAGCTGGCCGAACACGTCGACTTCATCACCGTGCATCTGTTCCCGTACTGGAACGGCATCGCGGTCACCGGCCAGGGCAAGGGGCTGGAAGCGTTCCCTGCGGTGAGCGATGCGCTCGGCAGCTATGACGCACTCAAGAAGATGTTCCCGAACAAGCCGATCGTGATCGGCGAGATCGGCTGGCCGTCGAACGGCGATCGCTACAAGTATGCCGACCCGTCGGTGTCCAACGAAGCGATCTTCCTGCGCACGTGGTTCAACGAAGCGAAGAAGCGCAACATCGACTACTACGTGATGGAAGCGTTCGACCAGCCCTGGAAGGAAGCGCTGTCGGGTCGCACCGAAGCGTATTGGGGCATGTTCAACGCCGACCGCCAGCCGAAGTTCCCATTCACCGGCCCGGTGACCGAGGACACCGCGTGGCCGTGGAAGGCGCTCGGCGCCAGCCTGCTCGCGCTGATCCCGATGGTCTGGTTCGCGCGTCGCTACAGCCGCTTCAAGCTGACCGGCCGGTTCTTCTTCTGCGCACTGATCCAGCTGGCCTGCGGCCTGGTCACCTGGTCGGCCACGCTGCCGTTCAATTTCTACCTGAGCTGGATCGACTGGACCATGCTGGTGCTGCTGTTCCCGGCCCAGATCGCGATCCTCGCCATCCTGCTGATCAACGGCTTCGAGTTCACGGAGGTGCTGTGGCGCCGCGGCTGGGTGCGCCATGCCGGCCTGCTGCCGCCCGATCCGGTGGAGAAGCAGCCGTTCGTGTCGATCCATCTGGCCTGCTACAACGAGCCGCCGGAGATGGTCTTCGTCACGCTCGATTCGCTGGCCGAACTGAAGTACGAGAACTTCGAAGTCCTGGTGATCGACAACAACACCAAGGACCCGGCGATCTGGAAGCCGGTGCAGGAATACTGCGAGAAGCTCGGCAGCAAGTTCCGTTTCTTCCATCTGGAACCGTGGCCGGGCTTCAAGGCCGGTGCGCTGAATTTCGGCCTGAAGGAAACCGACCCGCGCGCCGACGTGGTGGCGGTGATCGATGCCGACTACGTGGTGCGCGAAGACTGGCTGGCCTCGCTCACGGGTTACTTCCATGATCCGAAGGTGGCTGTGGTGCAGTGCCCGCAGGCGCACCGCGACTACGAGCACAACCGCTTCCGCCGCATGACCGCATGGGAATACGACGGCTTCTTCCGCATCGGCATGCATCACCGCAACGAGCGCAATGCGATCATCCAGCACGGCACCATGACGATGGTGCGTCGTTCGGCGCTGGAAGGCACCGGCAACTGGTCGGAATGGACCATCTGCGAAGACGCCGAGCTGGGCCTGCGCCTGATGCACGCCGGCTACGAGCTGGTCTATGTCGACGAACTGATGGGCAAGGGCCTCACGCCCGCGGACTTCAAGGCATACAAGAGCCAGCGTTACCGCTGGGCGTTCGGCGCCATGCAGATCCTCAAGGGCCGCTGGAGCTGGATGACCAAGAAGGGCCCGCTCAGCTCCGGCCAGCGCTTCCACTTCCTCACCGGCTGGTTCAGCTGGTTCGCCGATGCGCTGCACCTGATCTTCACCATGATGGCGATCTTCTGGACCGCGGGCATGGTGGCCTTCCCTACCCTCTTCAACCTGCCGATGCAGTTGTTCCTGATCCCGGTGATCGGCTTCTTCTTCGCCAAGGCGATCTTCGGCATCGTGCTGTACCGCGTGCGTGTCCCTTGCAGCTGGTACGACACCTTGATGGCGTCGCTGGCCAGCATGAGTCTCTCGCACGCCATCGCCCGCGGCATCCTGCACGGCCTCACGCGAGAGAAAACCTCGTTCGTGGTGACCGCCAAGAGCCGACGCCTGGGCGGCAGCAATTTCGCCGCGTTTGCACCGGTGCGCGAGGAATTTCTGATGGCGATCGCGCTGGTTGGCTGTATCGTCGGCATGGGCATGCGCTTCGGCACGCATTACGTCGAAGGCACGCTGTGGATGTTCATCCTCGGCGCACAGTCCATCCCGTACGTGTCGGCGGTGATTGGCGCATGGATTGCGCACAAGGCTGGCGATAAGGCGGGTTGAGCGGCCCGCCTGCTGCCTTTTGCGCAACGGGCTCACGAACGGAATTCGGTATGGCGACGATACGTTGGTTCGAAACCCAAGCGGCATGGACGGAAGCAGCGAAGAGCGTTCAAGCCGATGTCGCGCAGGAAGGCGAATGGCTGGGCGAACCGCGTTCGCGCGAGGGTTATTGCATCGCCTGCGGGGGCCAAACAACCTTCCGTCTTGCCGGCTCGGACTTAAGCCGTGCCAACGTGCGCGAAAACCTGTGCTGCATCCGCTGCCGGCTGAATACGCGGCAGCGCCTGATGCTTTCGGCCATGCTCGCAAACGGTGGCGACCAGCGGCAACCAGGTGTCCAGGGCGCCTTGCTTGAGAAGGCCACCCGGTTGTACGCACGATCCCGCGCGCGCATGCCGTGGCTGCGTGGATCGGAATATCTGGGCGACGATCGCCAGCCTGGCCGCAGCTACTGGTGGTCCACTCGCTGGTGGCGATGGCGCCGTACCCGGCACGAGTCGATCACCTCGTTGTCCTATGGGAATGCTTCGCTAGACCTCCTGGCGCACAGCGATGTGCTGGAGCACGTCTACGATACGGCGGCCGCCCTGCGTGAATCGGCTCGGGTACTGAAACCGGGCGGCGTCATGCTGTTCACCGTTCCGTTTCTCGTCGATCACCCCACGTCGATACTCCGTGGCCGCCCGGATTCGTCGGGCCAGATCGAGCACCTGCAGCCACCGGAGTACCACGGCGATGGACTCAGCCGCAGTGGCATCTACACGTTCCACAACTTCGGGTGGGACATCCTCGAGCAGATTCGTAATGCCGGCTTCAGTCGTGCCGAAGCCGGGTTCTGCTATGCCCCCCGTGAAGGGTTCCATGTCGATGACGCGAGTTCGGCCGAGTCCTGGAAGATGCTGCCGAATATCCTGCGGGGCATTCGATAGTACGCATCCTTGATACATCGCAGACATCCCAGCTGATAGATATCCACGGCAAGTCTGCCCTCCACTAACGGACGGGGTGGCGAGGACGGATCCAGAAGAATGCAGATTGTCCAACGCCTTGCTGCGCTACTCCTATGCATACCGATGCTGGCGCACGCGGGTGTGCAGCTGGTGGTGGATGGCGTGGAGGATCCGCTCAAGCTCGCCGTGAGTTCGGGCGTGGATTTGTCTGAATACGCCAATCGCGAAGTGACCGAGGCGCAGGTGCGCCGCCTCTATGAGCAATCGCTCGACCAGGCCAAGACGTCGCTGGAGCCCTACGGCTACTACGAAGCGAAGGTGCAGGGACAACTGGAACCCGTGGGCAACGACTGGCGCGTGACGCTGCATATCACGCCGGGCGAGCCGGTGAAGGTCACCGGGGTGGAGATCAAGCTCGATCCCACGGCGGCGAAGATCGGCGCCATCCGTCGCGCCCAGCGCGCGATCGAGAACCTCAAGGGCCAGACGCTCAATCACGGCGAATACGACAGTAGCCGCGATGCGCTCAGCGGCGCACTCACCGCCAACGGTTTCCTCGACGCGCGACTGGTCACCCATCGGGTAGATGTCAATCGCGGCGAACGCAGCGCGGTGATCCATCTCGAATGGCAGGCCGGCCAACGCTACAAGTTCGGCGAGGTGCATTTCGAGGGCTCGCAGTTCAACGAAGGTTTCCTGCAGCGTTACGTACCCTTCAAGGCCGGCGAGTATTTCGCGCAGGACAAGCTGCTGCAGCTGCAGCAAGCCTTGAACGGCGCGGATTACTTCTCGGTGGTGAACGTGCTGCCCGACATCGACGACAAGAAGAACGGCGTGGTCGACGTGAAGGTGGAACTGTCGCCGGCCAAGCGCACCATCTACAGCGGCGGCCCGTTCATCGGCACCGATACCGGCTTTGGCGTGCGTGCCGACATGGAACGCCGTTGGGTGAACCGCAACGGCCACAAGTGGAAGAACGAGCTGATCGTGGCGCAGAAGCTCAAGACGCTGTCGACGCTGTACACCGTGCCGCTGCCCGGGCCCAACCAACGCAGCTTCAACTACGGCGCCACCTACCGCGACTCCAACACCGACACCTCCAAATCCAAGACGCTGGAACTGGTCGCCAACGAGACCCGCGAATGGCATGGCTGGGTGCGAACGATCGGCGTGCACGCGCTGGACGGCACGTTCACCGTGGGCCAGAAGGCCGGCGAATCGGACAACGTGCCGGGTCTGGAGCATGGCCAGAGCAATCTGTTCTATCCGGAAGTCTCGCTGTCGCGCAAATCGGGCGACAACCCGATCTTCGTGCGCAGCGGCTGGTCGCTGGTGTTCACGGCGCGCTCCACCGTGGGTTCGCTGCTTTCCGACGCGAGCTTCAGCCAGGTAACTGCGGACGGCAAATGGATCACCTCGTTCTGGGGCAACAACCGTTTCATCGTGCGCGGCTCGGCCGGCGCCACCTGGACCAACAATTTCGATGACCTGCCGCCGCAGCTGCGCTTCTTCGCCGGTGGCGACCGCTCGGTGCGCGGTTACAGCTACCAGAGCATCGGTCCCAAGAATGCGTTCGGCCGCGTGATCGGCGGCGAGAACCTGCTGGTGGGCAGCACGGAAGTGGAGCACTACTTCACGCGGCAATGGGGCATGGCGGCATTCGTCGATGCGGGCAACGCGTTCAATGGCACCGATTACCGACCGAAGATCGGCGCGGGTTTGGGCGTACGCTGGCTCTCGCCCGTGGGCATGATCCGCGTGGACCTGGGCACGCCGGTGCACAACCCCGATGAGCGCGGCGTGGAACTGCACGTCGTGATCGGCCCGGATCTGTGAGCAGATGTGATGACTGAGACCGCCACCACTCCGACGCTACGCCCACGCCGCCATTGGCTGCGCTGGACGCTGCTGTCGTTGCTTGCGCTGCTGCTGGTGCTGCTTGGCTTCCTCGCCTGGCTGCTGGGCACGGCGCCCGGCCTGCGCTTTGCGCTGGCGCGGGCACAAGGCTTCACCGATGGGCAACTGACCGTGCAGTCGGCAGAAGGGCGCCTGGTCGGGCCGCTGGATCTTGTCGGATTGCGTTATGCCGATGGCAAGGGGCTCGACGTCAAGATCGCCAAGGCGCATCTGGACCTGCGCGTACCCGCCCTCTTCCGCAAACGACTGCAGGTGCTCGACCTCAACGTGGACGGGGTCGATATCGCGCTGCCGCCCAGCGAACCCGAGCAACCCGAGAGCGAGAGCAGTTTCTCGTGGAAGCCGCCGCTGGACATGTTGCTCGAACGCGCGCACGTCGGGTCGGTGAAGATCACGCAGGCGGGACAGGCCGTATTCGCCTCCGATTCGCTCGACCTCGCAGGCAGCTGGACCGGCAGCCGCGGCATCGAACTTCGCCAGCTCGCCCTGCGCGCACCGGAAGGCC